>Ga0126383_10001404_pt1 | contig 14956 bp, 27 predicted proteins | sample PanSoiMetPlot_35_FD_96882 | JGI IMG/M metagenome (GOLD analysis project Ga0126383, IMG submission 96882) | Tropical forest soil microbial communities from Panama - MetaG Plot_35 | ecosystem: Environmental > Terrestrial > Soil > Tropical forest > Bulk soil | place: Panama | collected 2016-02-17
CGGAAGGCCTCGGCCCGGCGTGACAGAGGAATGGCGTCGAAGCCTGATTCGACGATGGTCAGCCGCGTGCCCTCGGGGACCTCGTCGAGGGTGAAGGTCACGAGCGTCGTCGGTTCCTTCGAGAGATCCGCCGACAGATCGACGTCGTAGGGGTGCCAGCGGAACGAGAAGAGCCGCTCCGGCTCGATCCGTTCGACGTAGATCTCCATGGTCAGGTGGTCGTAGCCCTTCGTGGTGATCTTCCCGCGGTGCGGCCGGCCCGGCGCGAAGACGCCGTCGAAGGCGACTCCGAACCAGGTCCCGAATTCCTTCGGATCGGCGATGGCGCGCCAGACCCGCGCCCGCGGCGCCTTGAGAACGATCTTCTTCTCGATGCGGTCCGTCAGGGTTGAACTCATATGCAACCTCCAGGTTGCACATTATCACAGGGACCGGGGGCGCCGTGAGCCCGCGGCGGTCAGGGAGATTGCGCCGGGGAGCGGGCGGGCATGGTGGAAAGCCAGGATCCCGCGAGGATCAGCGCCAGCCCGGCGAAGGCGGCCGGACCGGGACGCTCGCCGAGAAGCGCCATCCCGAGCAGCACGGCCACGACGGGGTTGATGTAGGTGATGACCAGGGAGCGGGTCGCGCCGACTTCGGCGATGAGAACGACATAGAGCACGAACGCGGCGGCGGTGCACAGGAGGCCCAGTGCCAGAATCGCCCCCGCCGCGGAGAGGGAAGGCATGGCCGGGGGCGGGTCGAGCGCGGCCAGCGGAGTCAGGAAGATCGCCGCCAGGCCCAGGCTCACCCCCATCGAGGCCCGGGGATCGAGCGAGGTCAGATGCCGCTTGAGGACCAGCGGGCCGATCGAGTAGCAGACAGCCGCCGCCAAGATCTGTCCGGCACCCAGAAGCTCCCCGGGCCGTCCCCGGATGTCGACACCGACGAGCGCCACGACTCCCGCCATGCCGATGACGAGCCCGGCCAGCCGCTGGCCCTCGACGCGCTCGCTGTGATCGAAACGCAAGGCGAGGAGCGCCGCAACGAGCGGGGTGGCCGCGATCAGGATCGCGGTCAGCGAGGAAGCGACGCGCCGCTCTCCGGAAGCGATCAGGGGAAACGGAATGGTGATCTCGGACAGGGCGAAGAAGGCAAGCCAGGGGAGCGGATGGCGCAGGCCCGTCAGAACTTTCGCCTTCCAGGCCAGTCCGAGCAGGACGATCGCCGCGATGACCACGCGGGCCCAGGCCACGAAGACCGGCGGGACGCCTTGGTCGATGGCGATCTTGATGAGCAGATAGGGAATGCCCCACAGGATGGAAACGGCAACGAAAATCACCCATCCCCGTCGGCTCAAGAAATGCCTCGGATAGAGACCTCGGCCGCCTCCAGATCCGGTCCCGCTCCCCGGCCACGAGACGGTTGCATCTTTTCAAACGTATACCCGAGAGGTAGTCTTAGCTTCTGGGGGCCGGTCATGAAACCCTCTCTTACCGTTTTGTGTTTTCTGGCGTCCTGCAGCCTGCTCTCGGCGGATACGCTCTCATCGCAGATTTCTCCCTCGAAGCCGACTCCACTCGTCGAAGAGCTCGTCCGGATGACCCGAGCCGGTGCCTCGGACGCCACCGTCCTCGCCTACGCCAGGGCCCATCGTCTGGAGCTGCCGCCCGAACTGAGTGACGCGGATCTGCGCTGGCTTCGGGAGTCGGGAGTCAGCCCGAGGGTCGTGAGCTACATGTCCGCGATCGACGTGAGGGCATCCGACGAACCGCAACAGGAACCCGGCATGGCCGCTCCCGAGAACGAGCTCCCTCCCGTGACTCCGCAGAACGGCAATGAGTCGGAGCAGGAGACCGTCCCGGTCAACCCCTCGGACCAATACGCCGGCGGCTCGTCCGACGTTTATCCTGAGTCCTACGGCGACACGTCCTACCCGTATTTCTACGACTCCTATCCGTGGTACGGCTACTGGCCATACCCCTATGCCTTCTTCGCCATCGCCAATCCCTTCTTCTTCGGGAATTTCTGCGGCCACCATCACCACCACCACCACTGGAACAATCAAAACCAGGTAGCCCACCACAATGACTTGGGAGGGCATCAAGTCAGCACCGTTGCCCGCGGCGGATTACGCGACGCGTGGCGACAGCGAACGCCGGCTGGAGGTCGAAGCGCTTCGTTCGCTGCCTCTCGGGGACCGGTCCGGACAGTCGGGCCCCGGGGAGGTTCGGGCCCGGCTTACGGAAGATCTTCGGGACGGATGGTTGCCCGCGGCGGGTTTAGCCGCGGGCCCGCACGCGCCGTGTCTCCTCGCGGAGTCCAGTCTTCGCGGTCGTTCGCACGGCCGAGCGGCTTCAGCCGTCCGGCCTTCTCGAGCTTCCCGCGCGGCGGCGGCTTCGGAGGCGCTTCCCGGGGGAGCGCTCCCCGCGCGATGGGTTCTTTCGGGGGGTCCTTCGGAGGATCCTCTGGAGGGCGCGGCAGGCGCTGACACGGATCTCCCTCCGGCTGCCGGAACCCGGAACGGCGCAGTGATATACGAAGCCGCCGGGAAGAACGGGGAATGCGGATCACCCTGAACGAGCTTCGGCGCTACGCGGCCGCCCGGAGCTTCTTTCCTCCGACCACTCTGAAGCGTGCCCTGGATCGCATGGGCTTCGTCCAGGCCGATCCGATCCGGGCGCCGGCGCGCGCTCAGGATCTGATCCTGCGACATCGGGTCGAAGGCTACCGAGCCGGAGATCTCGAGCGCCGCTACGGGGAGCTCGGCGTGGAGGAGGACGTCTTTCTCACCTATGGCTTCGTGACCCGGCCCCTGCAGGCGCTGATGCATCCGCGGTCGGACAGCGGCGTCCCGGCCGATTCGCCGGCGCCATGGCCGGCCGACCGGAGGAAACAGGCCCGGCTCCTGCTCGAGTTCGTGCGGCGGCGCGGCGAGGTCCATCCGCGGGAGGTCGACCGCCATTTTTCCCATGGCAGGGTCCGGAATTACTGGGGCGGATCGTCCAGCGCCACGACTCATCTTCTGGACGCGATGCACTACCGCGGCTGGCTCCGAGTCGCGCGAAGGGAGGGGGGCGTGCGCGTCTACACCGCGCACCGGCACGCGAGGGGAGCGGCGGGCTCCGCGGAGCGGCGCCGGCGCGTCGATGCGCTGGTGGACGCGGCCGTCCGCATCTATGCGCCCCTGCCCGCCCGGAGCCTGGCTGACCTGGTCCGCCAGCTGCGTTTCGCCGTGCCGCAGTGGCGTGGCGAGCTTGCCGACGCGCAGAAGCGGGCCCGCGAGCGGCTCGCCCACGCGCGCGTCCAAGGCGTCGACTGGTACTGGCCGGCCAGCGAGGACCCCGCGCGCATCGCGCCGCAGGACGAGGCGCGTCTGCTGACGCCTTTCGATCCGGTGGTCCACGACCGCAGCCGCTTCGAGATCCTGTGGGGATGGATTTATCGGTTCGAGGCCTACACACCGGCCGCCCGGCGCAAGCTGGGCTACTACGCGCTGCCCCTTCTGTGGCGCGACCGCGTGATCGGCTGGGGCAATTGTTCCGTCGAAGCAGGCCGCTTGCAGTCCCGCATCGGCTACATCGGCTCACCGCCGCGCGGCAGCGGCTTTCGCCGCAGCCTGGAGGCGGAGCTCGATCGGCTCCGAAGCTTCCTGGGGCTCGGCGAGCCAGAACGCTGAGCAGCGGTCCGGCCAGCCGCTCCAGGTCCGCGGTAGGGTTCTTGCAAGCTCCCGGTCGCGTGGATCCTTACAGAAGGAGGAGGTTTTCATGAAAAGGATTCTGGGTCTCGCCATCGGATGTCTCTTCGTTGCCGCCTTCGGCCTCGCCGAGACCTGGAGCGGCACGATCAGCGACAGCAATTGCGGCCGCTCCCACAAGGCGGCCATCGAGCACGCCGGCAAGAAGATGAGCGACCACGATTGCGTCATCGCCTGCGTGAAGGGGGGCGGCAAGTACGTCTTCGTGGCCGGCAGCAAGATCTACAACATCTCCAACCAGGATTTCGCCGGTTTGGAAGAGCATGCCGGTCACAACGTCAAGCTCACCGGGGATATGAGCGGCGACACCATCACTGTTTCGAAGATCGAGATGACCGGCGAGAAGAAGATGTAGAGATTCGAGATCGAGGGACGGAAGGAAACACGCCCCGGAGGGTTTGGCTCTTCGGGGCTTTTTCTTGGTCTTCGCCTTACCGGGCGACGGTGCGAACCGGCGGATGCGGATTCGCCTCGGGCACGGCTTGCGCCGCGTACGCCGTGCCGTCGAAGTAGGTCCGAGCCTTGGCCCAGACGAGCGCGCCGACCTGTCGGCCCAGCGCGCGCCCGGTGAGGTCTCCCTGGGCGAAGTGGATGCCGCCGTACCGCCGGGACATCCCGGCCGCATCGGCGGCGTCGGAGAAGGTCGGCCAGGCGAGCGTGATGTCGGTGGCCGGTACGGCGCCCGGTTCCCCCCGCGACGTACCGGCCTTGATCGTCACCGAATTGCCGAAAGCGTCGCTCCCGGTGAAGGACTTCAAGATTTCCGCTCCAGCCGCGGAAAAGATGCTGTGGCCGGAGAAATACTCGGGAAAGGGGGGAGTCACCACCGTCGAGAGCTGATAGGGGCGCCAGTCCTCGCCGCGGATCGTCTGCGTGCCCTGGTAAGGGCCGCCCCAGGCCCGGATCAGCTGGCCGGCGTAGAGAAAGTGGATGGCCGTGCCGGGCCGTTCGGAATCGTAGGCGCGCTTGGCGTCCCAGGCGCAAATGCCGGCGTCGAGAAGCGCGTTGCCGAGAGCGAAGAACATCTTCACATCGTCGTCCAAGGAATGGTGGTCGCGGCGAGAGACGAACTCGCCGAAGAGCACCCAGTGCCCCGGCGGGAACTCCGAGTTCGGGCCGTCGGCGAAATATTCCGCGGTAACCTTCTCGACGTCGTTGAGCCCCGCGCTGATCGCGATGATCTCGTCGGCCTGATCGACGTAGTCCTGGGAGGGATAGCGGGCCGGCGGCCCGGGGCGCAGCGCCGATCCCGAGGGGAGCGCGAAGGGAAAAACCTGCCCCCACTGCGGCGTCGTATACACCTGAGTCTGGATCTGCCCCTGGGAGTTGGCCACCGACAGCGGCTGCCAGCGGTTCGGGTCCACGACCATTGTCGGCGTATTGACGGCCATGTAGCCGGTGTAATCCGAGTACGCCCCCGGATGCAGGTCTCCCAGCTGGTTCGATCCGTCGTGATGCCGGAAGGCGAGCACCGCGGCCGCAGCGCCGTTTCCGACGCCCGCGGGAGTGGCGGGATCGTCCGAATCATCGGTGGCTGCGTATCCAAGCTGGCTCAGGAGTGTGTCGAAGAGGGACTGTTTGCCCGGGAAGAGGTCGACGAGCGCTCGATACGCCGCGAAGCTCACGGCCTCGGTCTTGGCGGCGTCGCTCGCCTCCGCCGCCGGGCGCCTCCAGCCGCGCTGGACCACGGTCGGCACGGCGGCCGCATCGTAGGCGGACCAGGCGTCGAACATGGATGTGTTGACAACGGCGATGGCGCGAGCCACCACCGTCGGGCCCGGAATCGTTTCCCGAACGGCCTGAAGGAGGGCATCGTTCCATTGGACGACGACGGTGTCTCCTCCGGCGGGCTGCGCATCCGGTCCCCTCTGTCCCAAGAGCGAGACACGCCACGCGAGCCCGGCTGCGACCAGGGGGAAAATCCAGCGGCGTACCGGAATCTTTCGTATTCTTCGGTTCAATGAAGCTGCTACGCCGATCCGCAGGGACGGTCTGCGCGGTTCTCCTGCTCTCGTTGGCTCTTCACTGCGCCGGCAATCGTCCTCCCGTCGAGCAAGGACCATTCCAGAAACCGGACCTGGTCGAGCTGGTCAAGCTCGATCCGACGGTCCACCTCGACGTCCGGTACGCGACCTCCGGAAATATCGTTGGCCGGCCAGTCTACCGCCAGGCTCGGGCCTTCCTGCAGCGGCCCGCGGCCGAGGCGCTCGTGCGTGCCAACCGCGCGCTGAAGGGAAAGGGGTACGGCGCGCTCGTCTTCGATGGCTATCGCCCATGGAGCGTGACGAAGCTCTTCTGGGATCAGGTCCGTCCCGAGCAGCGGGCCTTCGTCGCCGATCCTCGCAAGGGATCCAAGCACAACCGCGGGTGCGCCGTCGATCTCTCGCTCTATGACCTCGCGACCGGGCGGGAGGTTGAAATGCCAAGCGCCTACGACGAGACCTCCGAGCGCGCCTCGCCCGATTACGCGGGCGGGACCGGGGAGCAGCGGGAGCGGCGGGACCTGCTCCGATCGGCGATGGAGGCGGAGGACTTCACCGTCGAGCCCAACGAGTGGTGGCACTACAACTACAGGACGTGGCGGGACTACGCGATCCTGAACATTCCCTTCGAGGCGATTCCTGATCGGTGAGCCCTCCGATCAGGAGTCCGTCGCTATGTTGTGATGCCCCGTTTCAGTGTTCTGTTTTCGAACCTGAGCCTGCCGGGGAGCTTGGGATTGGTTCCCCCCCGAACGCCTTTGGCCTGCCGCGCGCTCAGTGAGCGAGACGGAAGGTCGCCGGCTCCCTTCCCCGATTTCTTCGCTTTCTTCGCGGCCATTCGGAAGCCTCCTTCCAAACCGAGAGGAGACAATTATAATCGCCGGGCCGGCACGAGCGTCCGATGCCCGAGCGTGCGATGAAAGCCGATACCATCACCACTGTCCTTCCGCCGCTCTATGCGCGCTGGATGGACGATCTCCTTCGTGCGGAGATTCCGCACGAGACGCGCTCCACCTGCGACGACTGCGCCATGTGCGCGCCGGCAGGGGAGAGCGCGGGCAAAGATTCCTTCTACTTCAGCCCGGTGACCAAGTGCTGTACTTACCAGCCGAAGCTCGCGAACTTTCTAGTCGGGCAGGCGCTGGACAATTCCGACTTCGCTTTCTCGGCCGGTCGGAAGACTCTCGAAAAGCGCATCGACGAAGGTGTCGGTTTGACGCCGCTCGGGCTTCAGCAATCGAGGATCTTCGAGGTCCTCTATCACAACGGCAAGGAGGCCTTCGGACACGCCAGTGCGCTGCGGTGCCCGCACTATCTCGAGGAGGGCGGCGGCCGCTGCGGACTGTGGCGCCATCGCAATTCCATCTGCGCCACGTGGTTCTGCAAACACGAGCGGGGAGCGCTCGGCTTGTCGTTCTGGCATCGGATGCGCGACCTCCTCATGGCCGTGGAAGACGGGCTGTCGGCGTGGTGCGTCGTCGAGTCGGACCTCGAGCCCGAATGCCTGGCGAGGCTGTTCCCCCAACGCCAGAAGCAAGGAGGGCCCACGGGGCTGAGCGCAGCGGACATCGACGGCCGCCCGGATCCTGAGGTCGCCCGAGGCCTCTGGGGGAAGTGGCTCGGGCGGGAGCGCGAGTTTTATCGCGGGTGCGGGGCTCGAGTCGCGGCGCTTGGCTGGGCAGACGTCGCGCGGATCGGCGGCCCCGAGGTTGCGGTTCGGGCCCGGCTGACCCGCGACGCGTTCGAAACGATGACCTCGGAGAGAATCCCCGAGCGACTCGAAGCCGGCTCGTTCCATATCGTTGCTTCCGGCACCCGGGCCGTTCGAGTTGTCTCGTACTCAGGCAGCGATCCGCTCGATCTGGATCCGGCGGTGCTGGAGATCCTCCCGTATTTCGACGGCCGTCCGACCCGTGAGGCCTTGCGGGCGGTCGAGAAGGATCTGAACGTTTCCGTCGAAGACGATCTCGTTCGCAGGCTCGTCGATTTCGAGATCCTCGCGCCCTCGAAAGAGCCTGAGGCCCGGTAAGGGACCGTTCCCAGAGAGCATTCCGGCGCCTCGCCGCCGGGCTTCGAAGCAGGCAGGGTCCCGATTAGTCGCCCTTGCCCGTCTTGTTCAGCGCTCCTCCGCGAACGTCCCTGGCCTTCTCCGACGAGAGTCTCTTTGACTCGAGGGTCCTGACCTTCTTCGTCGTTCTTTTCCTTCGCTTGGTGGCCATGTCGACCTTCCCTTCTCAGTCGGCGACCCGCGGCACGCGGCGCCGGTCCCCGGCCGTCCGCTACTTGTACCATTCCCAGGTTTTCTGCTTGCCTCCCTGGATTTTCTTGGCCTTACTCGGCGAAACGCTCTTCGTCTTGAGGGTCTTGACCTTCTTCGTCGTCGTGGTCCTCCGCTTGGCAGCCATCTCGGGTTCTCCTTTCTCGATCGGATGCATCCTGCGACTCACGCTCTCTGGATCATGACGGACCCGCGGACGCTGCCGTGGGCCGGCGGCGTTTCGCGAGCTTCCGGACTGCGATTCCGAGCAAAGGGCCTCTCCTTCGCGAGCGCCTCGTGCGTCGCCTCGGTCCCGACGACAACTCCCGCCCTCTGAAGCTCACGGACGCAGGCGACCGCGTCTTCCTCGGCGATTCCGGTGGACCGCGCGAAGGCGCGCACCTGCGCCATCGATCGTGGTCTCGAGAGAAATCGCGCCAGCTCCGAGGATCCCGGCTGGAGCTCGAGCGACCGAATCTCCTTCGAGCCTTCCGGCACGAAGATGAGGAGGTCCAGACGACGGCACGTGAGCGACGGGGGCAGTTTGGGATCCTGGCCGCGTTCTCTTTTACCGAGCCTCTCCAGGATCGCCGGCACGTTGTGAATCTCGCGGAGGACCTCCGCTCTCGGCTGCATCACAAGACGGTGCCGGACCGGCTGAACCGTCGCCGCTCCGAGCGCTACGGGCATCCGAGGGGTCTTCTCGGAGAGGGCGCGGCCGGTCTGGAAGAACCGGAATGCCGAGGCCAGGTAATGGCCGGGCCACCTCTGTTCTATGTAGGCGCCGACGAAGGCGTCGCCGTACGGCTCGGACCAACCCGTCTCGACCGCCCAGCGGTCCATGTCGTGGACGAGCTGGCTGAATCGGCCGTCGGAGAGCTCGGTGAGATGGGCGAGAAGCGTGTTTCCAAGTCCCTGCAGGGTCACCCAGACCGAGGTCACGAAGACGTGCCGACGCCGCGGCAGGACCGTCGGATAGAAGTGGTGGTTCATGAAGATTCCGGGATGGCTTTGCATCACGGACGCGTCGTCGCTTTCGAGCGTCGGGAAGTTGAAGTCGGAGATGTGGCCATCGTACGCGACCGAAGAGCCGAGACGCTGTGTGAGCCCGGTGCCCGGCTCCGGAGTCAGGAGGTGGAGCTGTACCGTGGTCTCTTCGCCTTGCGCGAAGCAACGGCCCATGAGATCCAGGGTCTGGTCCTGGTCGGCTTGCTCCTCTTCGGGAAAGCCGGTGATGAACGAAGCCGTGGAGACCATTCCCAGGCGGCTCGTGGCCGCCAGCCTGGGCTCGACGATTTCCAGATTCAAGTGCTTGTCCGCGATCTTCTGCATGCGAGGAGACCCCGTCTCGACGCCGTAGTAAACGTCGCGGCACCCGGACGCCGCCATCTGAGCCAGCAGGTCGTCGTCTACGCAGTCCATGCGCGCGGAACATCCCCAGGTGTAACCCCTTCCGTGAATGTACTGGCAGAAGGCCAGAACTTTGCGCCGGTCGACAGTGAAGAGGTCGTGTGTCAGCTGGAAGTGGGTGAAGCCGTAGCGCTCGTGAAGGTAGTCCATCTCGGCGCCGATGCGCTGCGGGGACTTCAGGCGGTACCGGCGCCCGAAGAAGGTGGCGGTGGAGCAGAAGGAGCATTTGAAAGGACAGCCGCGGCCGGCCTCCACCCGAAGGTACGGGAGACGGACGCTCTCCAGCGGGTAACTGTCGAAAGCCGGAAACGGCAGAGAATCCAGGTCTGCGATCAGAGGCTCGCCGGGATTTGCGGTCACGCCGCTACCGGTGCGGTAGCTCACGCCTGGAATTCCGCCGAGGTCCCCTCCTCCCGTGATCGCGTCGAGGACCGGCAAGAGCGTCAGCTCGGCCTCGTTGCGAACCACGGCGTCGAACTGTGAAAACTCGGTCAGGATCTCCCGATCCAGGATCGTCGCGTGCGGTCCACCCAGGAGGATCGGTAGTTTGGGTCTTCGGTCTTTCAGGTACCCGGCGATTTTCAGCGTGCAGATGAAGTTGCAGCCGAGCGAAGTCATCCCGACGACATCCGGGTCCTGTTCCAGGAGGCGGTCGGCGATCTCACGGTAGAGCGATGGGCCGAGCCGCAACTGTCCGCGCTCGAGCTCGAGCTTCGGATCGTAGATGCTCGCACCATGGCCGGCTCCCTTCGCCACGGCTACGAGGGAAATGAGCCCGAGATGCGGCTGCACGTAGAGATTCTCGGCCCGGCCGTTTTCGAGCAGCAGATTGTCGACAAGAACGAGACGCATAGTCATTCCTCCGGCCCCGGCGAGGTTCTCGGTCCCGGCGGCAGGATGTCGAAGCCATCCCGTGGCCGGTCGCTTTCCGTGCTCAGCGAAGCGAGCTCAATTGCCGGTATGGCTGATCTTGGCGGTAATTTTCTGAGTCGCGCCTTCGGTCAGCCCGACGCCTCCTCCGCGAACGCCCTTGGCCTTCCCGGCCGGAACACTCTTCGACCTGAGGGTCTTGATCCTCTTCGTCGTTCTCTTCCCGTGCTTGGTCGCCATCGTCGATCCTCCTTTGCGCAATCGCCTGCCCGATGCAGGCATCCATGTCGATCCTTCCGGGTCGGGGGACTGCTTTCGCCAGCGGCCTCGCTCAGCGCGGCCGGCGCATCGCACTCGGCCGTGGCCGCTCCGCTACTTGATGAGGTGTGTCCCCCGAATCGTTTGCGAGCCCCACTTGAACTCTTGTTTGAGTGCCCCGCCCCGAACGCCCTTGGCCTTCCCCGCCGAGAGGCTCTTGGACTTGAGACCCTTGACCTTCTTCGTCGACCTCTTCCCTCGTTTGGTCGCCATGTTGATTCTCCTTTCTCAATCGAATCGTGCGGTAGCGGCCGCTCACGTCGCCGGGCATTTCGGTCGCGAGAACGGCCCTCCTCCGTCGCGCGCTGCTAAATGTTGAAGAAGCGGTTGCGGTCCTGGATCTTCAGCGTGGCGCCGGACTTCATCCCCGCGCTGACGGCGCCTGCTCGAACGCTCTTGGCCTTCCCGCCCGAGAGGCTCTTCGGCCTGAGACTCTTGACCTTCTTCGTGGGCCTCTTCCCTCGTTTGGCAGCCATGTTGGTTCTCCTTCTCCCCGGTCGTTACGAAACGATGATGCTCCGTGTGTCCTGGATCTTTTGCGTGGCGCCGGACTTCCCTCAACACGACCAGAGCGGTTTCACTTGATCCATTCGTAGAAGACTTTTTGCGCGCCCTCACGGCCCTTTTGCGTGACGCTGAACTCCTGTTTCAACGCTCCGCCGCGAACGCCCTTGACCTTGCCGGCCGGAAGGCCCCTCGACCTGAGGCTCTTGACCTTGTTGGTCGTCCTCTTCCCTGGCCTGGTGGCCATGTCTAGTCTCCTTTCTCGAACGGCTTGGCTGGAATTATCAAGTCCTCCGACTGGTGATGACCGCAGGGGCCCCGCCAGAGCCGCAGGGGCGCGCTTCAGCCGCGGGGATCGGAACGCGCCAGAGGGGGGTGAAGGCGCCTCGCCAGGAAACGTCTCGCTCCTGCCGGCTGCCGTTCAGTCCTTGAGATTGATCCCCGGATCCAGGCGCTTTATGACTAGAAAGGTTCCTCCCCGAACGCCCTTGGCCTTCCCGGCCGTAAGGCTTTTCGACTTGAGGGTCTTGACCTTCTTCGTCGGCCTCTTCCCGCGCTTGGTGGCCATGTCTCTCTTCCTTTCTTGATGGGTCACGCCGGATGCGTTGGGCCGTCTCTCGCCCTCCTTCGAGGATCCGGGTGCCCGCCCGCACTCAGACTTTCGTGTTTTGTTTGACGTTCCAGCCGCCCCCCTTGACTCTCTTGGTCTGATCGGCGCTCAGCGACTTGGGCTTGAGGCTCGATACTTTGCTCTTCGTCTTTCTCGTTTTTCTGGACGCCATGGGGTTCTCCTTTCCTTTGCGTGCGTGACGCAAAACCTCTCTAGCTCTTGAGGGCGAAATCGGGGTCCGATGGCGGAATCGCAACGAGGACTCTCCCGCTCCCCACTACCGCACTTGTCTCACCGACCTTCTCAAGCCGGGTATTCAGCACTCCTCCGCGACCTTTGAGCGGCTGCATCCTCGGGTCCTATAACTGTCCCTTACCCGTCTTGTTCAGCGCTCCGCCGCGAACGTCCTTGGCCTTCGCGGCCGAGAGGCTCTTCGACTTGAGAGCCTTGACCTTCCTCGTCGTCCTTTTCCTTCTCTTGGCGGCCATGTCGATTCTCCTTTCCCGATCCATGGCGAGACACGATCACCGTGTCAGACCTTCTGGCTCGTGACCGCCGTGCGGACGCTGCCGTCCCCCAGGGCTGCCGCTTCACGAACCTTCTGGACGGCCGGCCGGAACATGTCGGACGCGCCGCCCTTGACGTTGCCGGCCTGCTTCCGGGTCAGCCGCCTGGCTCCCAGGTTCTTCGCGCGCCGGGCGGGCTTCCTTCCCTTCTTCGTTGCCATCTGTGCCTCCCTTTCCCTTCCATCCCGGGAAACTTCAAATCGATCCGCCGAGATCGCTCACGAGGCCGCGGGACGCCACTCAGCGGAACTTGCCCTGCTACTTCCCTTTGATCGAGATGTGCGCCTGATAGGCGCCGCCGCGGATTCTCTGGGCGTCATCGGATCGAAGCGACTTGGTTTTCAGCGTCTTCGGCTTGGCGGCTTTCCTGGTTCCCTTCTTAGCCATGTCTTGCCTCCTCGCGCACCCGGAGCCTATGCCGGATCCTTGCTCGAGCCGTCGCATGGAAGCCGGCTCGACGCGCCCCGGAGTTTCTCCGTCTCACCGATATAGCCGCCTTGCACCTTCTGCGCGCGGCTGGAGTCGAGCTTGCGCTCGCGAAGTGACTTGACCCGAGTTGACCGCGCTCGGCGTTTCGTGACCATCGCCGGCTCCTCGCTCAGACCTTCTGCACCTTCGTATTTCCCACCGCCTCACGGAACAGCAGCGATGAGGACACGTCGGTGACCTTGCTGACCGTGATGCCCCCTTTGACCCTGCGAGCATTTTCCCCGGAGAGGGGCTTGGCTCTCAGAGATCGGACTCTCTTTTGCGACTTCGTGGATTCCTTTTTCGCCATCTCCGCCTCCTCACCTGTCTCGATCACTTGCGCTTTCGCTTTCGAGTGTTGGGACGCTGGGTTTTTTCCCTCTCGATGACGTCGATATCTCCAAAGACCCGTTTTCCCGCTCCGCCTTTGATCACCTGCCGGGGAGCGAGATCCTTGAGCAGGAGCACCTCGGTGGTCCTTCCGCGTTCTCTCTTCTTCATTCCACCGTCCTCGTCTGTCCGTCTAGATGGAGACTGGCCGAACAGGTCTGGTGTTGGTGCCGGGGCAGGGGCCGCCCTTGACCCGTGCCGTCAGATTCGAATTGAGGGTCCTGACCCGCAAGGTCGCGATCTTCCGGTCTGGCTTCCCCTTCTTGCTCGTCATCGGTCTCTCCTCTCGCATGGATCGGTTCACGAATGCAGACGCTGAACGGCCGGGAGGAGCGAGCCCGCTGCCCGGGCCATTCGGGGATCATCCGGCCAGCTGATGGGGCCGCCCTTCACGCGCCTCGCTCTCTCGGTCTTCAGCGTCCTGGCCTTCAGGTCTTTCACCCTGTAAATAGGAATCCGGATTCCCTGCTCGGTGTCCATAGCATCCTCCCTCGAAATCCGGCAGGGGAGAGAGCACCTTCCTTGCCACCTGCTCGATCGGGCTAACCCACGTCGGAACAGAGACTTCACGCGGTGCGCTGTTCCGAAACTGTTTCGCTTCGAGACCATAAAAGGCGGCATTCTGAGACACCAACCGGATACCGGCCTACGCCTCAGCGAGCTTCCGGTCCAGCGTCGAGCGCGAGATACCCAGGGCCTTGGCCGCGCGGCGCTTGTTGCCGCCCATGCGGGCGAGGACGTCGCGCACGTGCCGCTGTTCGGCCGCTGCGAGCGAGAGGTTTCCGCCGTCCCCCTCCAGGACCGCTGCGCCCGAGTCGGGGACACTCGGGCTTGAGCGCCAGACGTCGGCGGCAGACTGGAGGATCAACGTTTCCGAAAGGATGACTTCCTCGGGGGCCATCGCCACGGCGGCTTCGATCACCCGCGAGAGCTCCCGGAGGTTTCCCGGCCAGGGATAGGAGAAGAGGCGCTGCGCGGCCTCCCGCTCCAGGCCGACGATGGACTTGTTCTGCCGCCGGCTGGCCCGCGCGATTTCCGCCGCGAGCAGGAGCGGAAGGGCCTTGCGCCGTTCACGAAGAGGCGGAAGCGTGATGGTCAAGCCTCCGATCCGGAAGAGGAGGTCCCGGCGGAAGCGGTCCGTCTCGGCAAAGATGTCCAGCGGGAAGTGCGTCGCCGAGAGCACGCGCACGTCGGCGACCTGGATGGACTCGGAACCCAGGCGCTCGAACTCCCCGTACTCGATCGCCCGCAGGACCTTGGCTTGCGCGACCTGGCTCATGTCGGCGATCTCGTCGATGAAGAGCGTTCCGTGGTTCGCGAGCTCGAATTTTCCCTTGACGCGGTTTTGCGCGCCGGTGAACGCGCCGCGCTCGTGGCCGAAGAGCTGGCTGTCCAGGAGCGTGTCGGAGAGCGCCGCGGCGTTGAAGGACACGAAAGGCCCGCGGGCCCGCGAGGAGGAGTTGTGGACGGCGCGGGCGAGCAAAGTCTTGCCGGTCCCCGATTCGCCGAGGATCAGGATGGGCAGGTCGATCTTCGCCGCCACCCGGGCCTGGTCGAGGCACTTCTGCATCGGTTCGTCCAAACCCTGATAGTCGTCGAGGGTCCAGGCGAGCGTGTCGGAGGCTTGGATCATGGCTTCGCCTCGTCCTTTCCTTCGGGAGCGGATCCGGACAGGTTCTCCTTGAGCTGGCGAAGCGGCTCGAAAGCGTAGGACACGAGCGACCGCTTGCCGATGATCACGCGCGCCCGCCCGCCCATGCCGGGTTCCACAGGCCGCTTGCGGCCGGCGACGCTCACCGTGTTCGAGGAGAGGTCGGCCAGAGCCCGAAAGGCGCCCTCCTTCTC
>Ga0126383_10001407_pt1 | contig 14947 bp, 11 predicted proteins | sample PanSoiMetPlot_35_FD_96882 | JGI IMG/M metagenome (GOLD analysis project Ga0126383, IMG submission 96882) | Tropical forest soil microbial communities from Panama - MetaG Plot_35 | ecosystem: Environmental > Terrestrial > Soil > Tropical forest > Bulk soil | place: Panama | collected 2016-02-17
GCTGCTGTGCGACGTTGATTCCCGCCGATGCTCCGGGAACGCCGATGCGCAGCTCGTAATTGGGCGCCAATGTGCTCTCGTCGAAACCGACCGCCGCATTCAGGACGTCGGGCGTGTGTGCGGCGTAAACCTTGAGCGCTATGTGGTGCGTGGAAATAATGCTCAGGCAACGTGTCTGCAGGAAGAATTCGGCGATTGACACCGCCAGAGCTGCCCCTTCCTCTGGATCTGTGGCCGAGCCGAGCTCGTCCAGAAGAACCAGCGAGGCCGGCGTTGCTTGGTACGAGATGAAGTCGATGTTGGCGACGTGTGCTGAGAAGGTCGAAAGGTTTTGCTCGATGGACTGATAATCGCCGATATCGGCGAAGACGCCGTCAAAGACCGGTAACTCCGCCCGCTCGGCAGGAACCGGAATTCCCGACTGCGCCATCAGAACGAGCAGGCCGAGGGTCTTCAGCGCGACGGTCTTTCCGCCGGTGTTGGGACCGCTGATGACTAGCTGGCGTTGATTGCCTTCCAACTCGACGGTAATGGGAACAACCGTCGCGCCTCTCGGCCTGAGCGTGCGCTCCAGCAGAGGATGGCGTGACTTGCGCAACACAAGCCCCGCGGATGGGCCTTCCGAAAGCAGTGTGACGGACACGCACTCGTAGTCCTGCGCGAAACGCGCCTTGGCTAACTGAAGCTCCAATTCAGACAGAACGGCTACGGCTGATTCCAGCTCCGAGGCTTGCTCGCCAATCCGCGCAGTCATGTCGAGCAAAATGCGGTGAATTTCGGCCTGTTCGTCGTCGAGCAGCCGGACCAGCTCATTGTTTTGCTCAATGGTTTCTAGGGGTTCGATAAAGACCGTCTGTCCACTCGACGAAGAGCCATGCGTGACGCCTTGCACGCGGCGCCGCTGCTCGGTTTTCACCGGAATGACGAAGCGCTCGCCACGAATGGTGATCAGCTCTTCCTGCACCGTTCCGCCTTCGGCCAGCTTGCGCAGATACGCCCGCAACGACTCCTGAATGGTGCGCCGCTGGCGTTCGACTTCGCGGCGGATGTGTGTCAGTTCCGGTGAAGCGCGGTCATCGAGCGTGCCGTCAGGCAGGATCTTATTGCGGAAGCTTCGCAGCAGCGGATTGAGGTCACCGATGTTGGCTGCGAGTTCGGTGACCAGTTGCCATTGGCCTTGAATCGCGGTCGGCGGGTGCAGCGCTGCTTCGCGCCATTCCGCGGCGCGGTCGGCCAGCCGCAGGATGTCGTGTATTTCCGACAATTCTAGGACCGCCCCCTGAATGCGCGACTTGCCAATGAGCTGGCTTGGATCGACGAGGCCGTGGAAGTCGAAGCGGCCACCCGCTCGCAGATAACCGCGAAGCTCCTCCGTCAATTGCTGTTGGCACTCGATCCATTGGCGGTCGCGCGACGGGGCAAGTGCGGCAATGCGCGCGTGCCCCAAAGGAGAGACCACGTAAGCCGACAGCAATTGACGCAGATGGTCGAGCTCGAGCAGGCGCTCGCTGGTGTGCGTCATGGCAGAGGAACTATCCATCGCTCTTCCGTCCCATCCTAGCGTAATTGTCTCAGACCTCCTCGCGGTCAAATTCACCGGGCATTGAGGTTTTCTCGCGGGGGCTGTGCTACCCGAATGGCGAGGGCGCGGTTACACTGTTTCGTGATCTCCGACAGGTTCGGTCAACCAGCTAGCTGAAAGGCGGACATTCGAGGTACTCATGAGCACCAACTACTCCGACGCATTCGTATTCTTCGGCGCTACCGGCGACCTTGCACACAAGAAGATTTTTCCCTCTTTGCAAAACATGATCAAACACGGATCCCTGAACACGCCGATTATTGGCGTGGCCAAGTCGGGCTGGACGGTGGAGCAGCTTCGCGAACGCGCCCGCGACGGCATCAATAAATTTGGTGGCGGCGTCGATGAGGCTGCATTCAAGAAGCTTTGCGAGCTGTTGCAATACATCGACGGCGACTACAACTCCGACGACACCTACAGGAAGCTGCGCACTCAACTTGGCTCCGCTGAGTGTCCTACTCATTACTTAGCGATTCCACCGACAATGTTCTCGGTTGTGGTGAAGGGGCTGGCGGGAGCAGGGTGTGCGACCAACGCACGCGTCGTCGTGGAGAAACCTTTTGGTCGCGACCTGGTATCGGCACGCAAGCTGAATGACACGTTGCACCAAGCTTTTCCTGAAGATCACATCTTTCGCATTGACCATTACCTCGGCAAGGAAGCTGTCGAGAACCTGTTGATCTTCCGCTTCGCGAACAGCTTCCTGGAGCCGATCTGGAACCGCAACTACGTTCACAGCGTGCAGATCACCATGGCCGAGGCTTTCGGCGTGGAAGGCCGCGGCAAGTTCTATGAGGAGGCCGGAGCCATTCGCGATGTCGTGCAGAACCACATGCTCGAGGTTGTGTCATACCTTGCTATGGAACCGCCGACAACGATGTATGTGGATTCGGTGCGCGACGAACAGGTGAAGGTTTTTCGTACAATTCCGCCGTTGAGTCCAGCCAATATCGTGCGTGGCCAGTTTCATGGCTACCGCAGCGAGCCCGGTGTCGATGCGAACTCGGACGTAGAAACATTCGCGGCGGTGCGGCTGGAGGTCGATAGCTGGCGGTGGTCGGGCGTACCGTTTTTAATTCGTGCTGGAAAGAGGCTGCCTATTACCGCGACTGAAGTCTTCGTGAAATTGCGGAAGCCGCCGCTGGCCAAAGTCGGCGCCGACGGACGTAATTATTTCCGTTTCCGCCTGGGGCCCGATTTCGAACTCGCCGAGGGTGCCCGGGTGAAGCGACCCGGGCCGCTATTGGCGCCCATGCCTGTCGAGCTGTCAGCGGTGAAATACGCCGCAAGCGACGAAATGGAAGCCTATGAGCGTCTGTTGACCGATGCCATGAAAGGCGACCAGTTGCTTTTCGTTCGCCAGGATGCAGTCGAGGCGGCGTGGGCCATCGTCGAGCCGATCCTGGGTGACTGTTGCCCGGTGCAGTTTTACGAGCCTGGTACCTGGGGGCCGCCAGATTCGCGTGAGTTAGCTGCCGATATCGGCGGATGGCACGATCCGGCATAAGAGCTCAAAGCACCCGGGTGCCTGATACAAATGGATTCCCGGTGATGATGAAGCGCAGGGGGCGGTCTGCGGCTTTGGTGACTCCGATGCGCGGAGTCGTTCGGACTTGGGCAACCGAATAGCTGTCGTCGGCAAACCACAGGTCGGAGCCCATGGCGGTCAGGTCTTTCCCGTTATCCCGTGCTCGCGTGATGCCCAGCGCCTGCGACAAGCGTCCCGGCCCGCTGGAGATCAGCCTTCGTTGTGCCAATGTCGGTGCGGCTACGATCGGAACGTGTCTCGCTTCAGCCATGGTTCTTACACCAAGCACGGGCTCGAGCGCACGCAGCAGCACGCAACCTGCATTGCCCGCCGGCATGCAAGAGACGTTGGTGCAGTAGTGGTTCCCATAAATGAAATAGACGTAAGCGTGACCGGGCGGTCCGAACAGTACTGCGTTACGCTCGGTACGCCCCGCGAAGGCATGGGCTGCGGGATCCTCGGCGCCGAGATAGGCCTCGCACTCCACCACACGACCAGCGAGTAAGTTGCGGCCTTCGCGGCGCACCAGCAGCTTGCCCAGTAATTCGCGAGCGACGGTGCGGGCATCGCGATTGAAGAAATCGCGCGGCAAACGGGGAGCCGCGCGCAACGAGGCGGCTGAGAGGGTGGCGGGAGCATCCATTACAATCAAAAGTGAACCATGAACCAGATGATCTTTGCCAACCTGGTGCACCGTCCCTTCCGCACCATCATCAGCGTCGTCGCTGTTGCCGTGGAGGTAACGCTGATTCTCCTGATCGTCGGCCTTTCCATCGGCATGTTGAATGACGCAAAGAACCGCCAGGTGGGTATTGGCGCCGACATCATGGTCCAGCCACCAGGCTCGTCGCTGCTGATGGGCGTCAGCGGAGCGCCGGTTTCCATCAAGGTTGCCGACAGGCTTCGTCAGCTTGACCACGTGGTCGCGGTCACTCCGGTGGTGACGCAGCTTTCTACTGCCGGGAATCTTGAGGTAATCGATGGCATCGACCTGCAGTCATTCGAAGCCGTAGGTGGGCCCATCCATTACATCTCGGGTGGGGCGTTTCAGGGGTCTAATGACATGCTCGTCGACGACTATGTGGCCGCCGCCAAGAACCTGAAGATCGGTGACTCCATGGAGAACCTGAATCATACATTTCGGGTGGTTGGTGTGGTCGATCACGGCCGCGGCGCGCGCAAATTTCTTCCCATAGCCACGCTCCAGGACATCATCGGCGCGCAAGGCAAAGCGTCGATTTTTTATGTTAAGTTGGACGATCCCAACAACGCCGACATTGTGGTCAAGGAAATCAAGGCTGTTCCTGGAATGCAGCAGTACGGGGTCCACTCGCTGAAGGAGTACCTCAGCCTGATGAGCTCCAGCAGTATTCCCGGGCTCTCGACGTTCATCAACGTGGTGATCGGCATCTCCATGGTGATCGGCTTCATCGTCATCTTCCAGGCCATGTACGCGGCGGTAATGGAGCGCACCCGCGAGATCGGAATCCTGAAGTCACTGGGGGCAGGTAAGCTCTACATCGTGAACGTGATTCTGCGGGAGACGCTGTTGATCTCCATTGGCGGGATCATCCTCGGAATCGCCGTGAGCTACGGCGCGCGCGTAGGGCTGCACCACAAGTTCCAAACGCTCCCCATCCTGATCACGCCAGAGTGGCTTGTGCGCGCAACCATCATCGCCATCATCGGATCGATGCTGGGGGCGTTCTATCCGGCGCTAAAAGCGGCGCAGAAAGATCCGATCGACGCGCTGGCGTACGAGTAACTATCTCGCGTAAACGCTTGTCGAAATCCCCGGCCAGCCAGTTAACCCAGCGACTCTCGCATGCTTCTCGACAACCGCCAGCTCGCGCTCTTCCACGCCTTCGTCGAGGGACTGTCGGCTGCGAATTCTGGGCTTTTTACGGACAATTGACGGCTGACAGCTGAATCATATCCGCATCGGCATCACGACGTAGCGATACTTGAAACCATCGTCGCTGCCGTCTTCGGGACGCATCTGGCCGGCGGACTGGGCATCCTTGAACTCCAAGCGTATCTCGCCCGCGCTTGCGGCCTTAAGGAAATCAATCAGGTACTCGGAATTGAAGCCGATGGTCATCGGGTCGGCCGAGTAAGCCGTCTCGATCGAGTCTTCCGATTCGCCGGCCTCGGTCGACGACGAGGATATCTTTAGCTCGTTTTTGTCGAGTTTCAGCCGAATCGCGCGCGAGCGTTCATCGGCAAACTGGGCCACGCGCTGGATGGCGGTACTGAGATCTCCGCCATGCACCACTACAGCTTTTCCGGTTTCGCGCGGAAGGACCGCTTCGTAGTTGGGAAATTGTCCGGTCAGCTGTCGTGATGTCAACAGCCGCTCACCGGTGCGAAAGAAGAGGGTGGCGTCATCCTTCGCGAATTCAACGAATTCCACATCGCTGTTCTGTAACAGCGAGAACAGTTCGCTCATTGCTTTCTTTGGGATGAGCGTTTTGTTTTCGCCCGAGACGTCAAATTGCTCGCCGGTTTTCTCGATGTGCGCCAGGCGATGGCCATCAGTGGCAACCATCGTGATGGACTCGGGCTTGAGCACCATGAGTCCACCGTTCAGCGTGTAGCGCGACTCTTCGTTCGAGATGGCGAAGATCGTCCGCCCGATCATGTTGCGCAAGGTTTGTGCCGGAATCTTGACAGGACCGGTCGAGGGAAACGCAGGTAATCCCGGGAAGTTCGCCCGGGCCATGCCAACCATCTTGGTATTGGAGCGCCCTGAGCGAATGTTGACCCAATGGTTCTCCAACAGCTTGATGGAGATGTCGCCATCGGGCAGCAGCTTCACATAGTCGTAGAGCTTTCGAGCAGGAATGGTGCAGGCGCCCTCGCGCTTCACCTTGGCGGCGCAGGAAGTACGCAGACTCAAATCCAAATCAGTAGCCGTGATAGTTAGCCGATCGTTCCCGGCCTCGAACAGGAAGTTGGAGAGGATAGGAATCGTGGTTTTGCGTTCCACGACGCCCTGGGTGGCAGTCAGTTCTCTAAGCAACTCGAACTTGCTGACGCTGATTTCCATCCCTGTTCCCTGGATCGCTCCGGTTGCTCCAGCTGCCATTTGGTCCGCCTTTTATCATCGCGTCCTGACCTCATCGTAGGTTCACGGGGGCGTGAAGATTGGAGGATTCGCGACTTCTGCATTTCCTTATATCAAATAAAAATCTTATAAAACAGTAGTATCCGTAAGACCTCTGAAAAAGTGGAAAAAGCGCCTAAAACCGCTGGCGCCAAGGTTCCTGAACCGAACTCGATGCGGGAAAAAGGAAAGCAAATCTGAGGCAGATTGTGGCCAACGAGTGCCGTGCTGAAATTGCGGTGGAGTTCTTCGACACAGTTCACAATCGATCCACAGGCCATCACTCGGAAAACCGGACGCCAAAAGTGAAAAACCGCGCCAGAGGCGCGGTCTATCCACCCAAAACTTCAGTAAGTTTGTTCAGCAGCCTGTTCAAATCCTTGTCGGTCTTGCGCTGCTCTGCAATCTTCTCGACAGAATGCAGCACGGTGGTGTGATGTTTGCCCCCAAACTGGCGTCCGATCTCCGGCAGCGACGCCTCGGTCAACTGCTTGGCGAGGTACATGGCAATCTGGCGCGGAAACACAATCGAGTGCGAGTTATTCTTCGCCTTGATCTCCGCCGGGCGGAGACCGAACTGATCCGAGACCGCCCGCTGAATCGCCTCGATCGTGATTTTTCGCACTTGCGAGTCGATGAGGTTCTTCAACACCTCCTGCGCGGTAAGCATGCTGAGGTCACGACCGGTGAGGGAGACGAACGCCGTAAGGCGGATCAGCGCGCCTTCCAGTTCGCGCACGTTGCTGCGGATGTTGGACGCGATATAGAGCGCCACATCGGTTGGCAGAAGGACCCGCTCGGTTTCCGCCTTCTTCTGCAGGATGGCAACTTTGGTCTCTAGGTCGGGCGGCTGAATGTCGGCTATCAGTCCCCATTCGAAGCGGCTTCGCAGGCGGTCCTCGATCTCGGCCAGTTCTTTGGGCGGACGATCACTGGCAATCACGATTTGCCGCATTGATTCGTGCAGCGTGTTGAAGGTGTGAAAAAACTCCTCCTGGGTACGCTCCTTGCTGGCGAGGAACTGAATATCGTCCACCAGCAGTACGTCCATCGTGCGATACTTGTCGCGGAAGCTGGTCATCTTGTTGTTCCGCAAGGCATTGATCATCTCGTTGGTGAACTTTTCGGCAGAAACATAGCAGATGGCCATCTGCGGCTGGCGCTTCTTGATCTCGTGACCGATAGCCTGCATCAAGTGGGTCTTGCCCATGCCAACGCCGCCGTACAGGAATAGCGGGTTGTAAGCCTTGGAGGGTCGTTCGGCGACCGCCCGCGCCGCGGCATGGGCGAACTGATTTCCCGAACCAATGACGAAGCCATCGAATGTGTACTTGGGATTGAGTTGCGCTGCGCTGTCCCAATCAAAGCTCTTTTGTCGTGCTCCAACTACCGCGCCGTCGGTCGCAGACTGCGATGCCACCTGGTCTTCCCCGCGGCGCCCATCATGGGCTGGATCGGTCTTCTTGCGCTGATCGGGATCGGTGACGAACTCGACATCTTGATATTCGAGGCCAAGGTTCTCGATTGCCTCGCTGATTAGGTCGCCGTATTTTTCCCCGATGTGGCAGAAATCCGGATTGGGCACGCGTACAAACAAGGTGGGGCCCTGGGAATGAGAAAAACGTGTGGGTTTCAGCCAGGTTTCGTACGAGTGCCGGTTGATTTTCTTTTCCAGTGCACCGAGAACGAGCACCCAAGGATTGGGGGAAGCACTTCCAAAATAAGACATAGCAAACTCAACCCGGAGGCCAAATGCCTCGAATCGCATCTACTGCTATTCCGGGGGGAACAGCGTGATTCCGCCCCTCGATTCAGGAGAAAGTGAAGATCCGCAACCGAAGAGGCCACAGTGAGTGCATTTCACGAGAAATGCTTTGAAATGTTTTTCGCTGTGACTGCATGGCATCGTAGCAGAAAAAATCCACAGCACAAGATGCTGATTGCACTGCCCATGGTGACACAAGGTGCGAGTGATTGATTTCGGGAATGTTATCGGCAAAAAATTTTTTTTGCTGCAGCACATGTGGTGCAAAAATGCAAAAACATGAGTCGGCATAACACTGCAACCGAAGTGCTACCTGCTTGTTCACTCGAAGTTTGGCATCTTCTGCGAAAGTTGCGATGAGATTGTTGAAACCGATATACTTTAGGTTTGTCCCGAGTATCTTTTCGCTATTGAGGAGCGCAGTTCGTAATGCCTAAAAGGACATTCCAACCCAACCGTCGTCGCCGCTCTAAGACGCACGGATTTCGATCTCGCATGAAGACCAAGAGCGGTCGCGCGGTTTTGTCTCGCCGTCGCGCCAAAGGACGCAAGCGCGTCGCCGTGAAGCCAGGTTTCCGCGAGTAAGCACGCGTTCGGGACTTACAGCGAACGCTTTTCATCGAACACGACTGGTATCTGCAAACATTTAGAACGGATGAGAGCCGGCGTGCCATGCAAACAGTAAACTCTGCTGGCCAGGGATTTCCCAGTTCGAAGCGGCTGTTACGTCGTGCGGACTTTCAGCGGGTGTACGAATTTGGCCGCCGGCAGTTTACCGGAAACATGACTGTATTCTTCCTGCGGCGGACGGATTGGCCGGAAGAAGCGGGACCTTCGATCCGGGTCGGTTTTACGGTAGGACGCGTGCTGGGCGGTGCAGTCGAGCGGAATCGCATTCGGCGCAGAATGCGTGAGGCGGTTCGCATCCACTGGCCGGCGGAAATGGCGCCCGTCGACATTGTTTTCCATCCGCGCAAGCCGGTATTGAACCTGCCCTTTGAGGATGTGGCGCAGGAAGTGGCACGTGGTTTACAGTTGGCTCTCCAGCGCGCGCGTGTCGCGGGCGATGCCGGGCCGGTGAAGCCGTTGAAGCGGAAATGAAGGCAGCAGTTCAATTCGTATTGCGCGCTTATAAGCGATGGATTTCGCCGATGCTGCCCCATGCCTGCCGCTTCGTACCCACTTGCTCGGAATACGCCCATGAGGCGGTGGAACGCCACGGAGTTTTACGCGGCGCCAGGCTGGCCCTAGGGCGCCTGTTGCGGTGTCATCCGTTTTCCCGTGCGGGATACGATCCAGTGCCGCCCACGCCGCAGTGGTGCGCACGGTCTCACCAGAACATCGGGTCCGTTATGCCGAAACCGATAACCCGCCGCTACTGAATGGAACGTAACTTTGGCCGAATATAGGAACCCACAACAAGAACCCGGCGGTCAAAGCCGCATGCTCCCGGTGATGATAGCGGTCTTTGCGCTGTTGCTGGTGAGCCAGTACTTCTTGTTCAAAAACAAACCGAATACCACCGGTAATCGGCCCACACAGACGGCCGAATCGCCCGCCAAAGGCCCAGAATCGGCTGCCACCTCCGCAGCGGCTGCACCGGAGACGACATCTTCGGCGACCGCGGCCCCAGCCAAAGCAGCAGCGGCCGAGTCCGAAACGGTCATCGACAATGACCTCTATCGCATTGTCTTCACCAATCGTGGTGCGCAAGCCAAATCGTGGGTGCTGAAGAAGTACAAGGACGACAGAGGCCAGCCATTGGATCTGGTCAACCACGAGTCGGCCAACTTGGGACTGCCGCTGAGTCTATTCGCCTACGACGATGCCCTGCGCGCGAAGGTCAACTCGGCCCTGTACGTTGCCAGTAGAAGCGGGAAAGTAGCAGCTCCGGGAGAGCTGAGCTTCGAGTTTTCCGACGGCACCGTAGCCGTTCACAAGACGATTCGTTTCGACAACTCGTACGTGGTTTGGCTGGAAACATCGGTTACGGTAAATGGCAAGCTCGTGCAGGCATTTCCGGCGTGGCCTGCAGGGTTTGGCGACCAGGGGACCGCACCATCATGGGCCTCGGCGCGCATCGACTACTTTTCAGGTGACAAAGTCGAGCGGCTGACCACGAAGAAAATCAGCGGCGGCAATACTCTGCGTGGACCGTTTCAATGGGCCGGGCCTCAGGACCAGTACTTCGCCGCCATATTTCTGCCTGACCAGCCGACCCAGGCGGCGATGGTAACGTTCCGCAACGCCATCCAGGTTCCTAAAGATCCCGCCAGGCCCGATCGCAACAACCTGACGAGAGTGGAAGTGCTCGGCGCGGCGGTCGGCGATGTCAATGGCATTACGCGCGAGCGCCTCTTTGTGGGTCCGAAGGCTCTCGATGTCCTCGCCACCGTTCACGCCAACCAGTTGAATGGCGAGCCCGGCGGCCCGGACCTGACCCATGCCGTCGATTTCGGCTTCTTCAGTCTGATTGCCCGTCCGCTCTTCCTTTGGCTGCTGTGGACGCACGACCACATCGCTCCAAACTGGGGCGTGTCCATCATCATCCTGACGGTCATCATCAACCTTGCCCTGCTGCCGCTACGCATCACTAGCATGAGGTCCGCCTTGAAGATGCAGAAACTCCAGCCGCAGATGAAGGCCATTCAGGAGAAGTACAAGAAGTATCCGATGCGCGATCCGCGGCGGGCCGAGATGAACGCAGAAATTTCAGCGCTGTACAAGGAGCATGGCGCGAACCCAGCCGGAGGCTGCTTGCCGCTCGTGATCCAGATGCCCTTCCTGTTTGCGTTTTACTCGATGCTGGGGGTTGCGATCGAACTGCGCCAGGCGCCGTTCCTCTGGCTGCATGATTTGTCGTCACCCGACAAGATGTTCATCTTGCCGGTGCTGATTGTGATCAGCACGCTTTTCGTGCAAAAGATGACGCCGAACGCCGGCATGGACCCGGCTCAGCAGCGCATGATGACCTTCATGATGCCCGCCATGCTGGGCTTCTTCAGTTGGTCGCTGGCCTCAGGGCTTAGCCTTTACTGGGTGGTCGGCAACGTGATCGCGATTATTCAGCAGTACACCATGAACCGCACAGGGCTGGGCAAAGAGATGCGCGCCGAGATGGAGAAGCGGGCGCGAAAGGCCGCGAAGTAGGGAATTCCTGAGCTGCTATGCCGATAACTGACAAGATTGCCGCCGCCAAGAAAATCAGCGAACTGTTGAACGGAATCATCGCCACCGGTGACTTCCACCTGCGCTACAAGATCATGGTCGACCCGCCCGCCGTAGACCAGGAGTTCTCCCACCCGGATATCAAGGTGGAGCTTTCAGGCGCCGACAGCCCACTGGTGAAAGAGCGTGGAGGCGAATTGCTGCGGGCTTTCGAGCAGGTTGCGCTGGAAATGTTGCGGCTTGGTCCCGACGAGCACGACAAGGTCGTTTTCGACTGTGAAAACTTCCGCGCTGCCCGCATGCAGGAGTTGCGCCTGTCGGCCAATCACGCTGCCGAACGAGTACGCGAGAGTGGCATGCCCTATGCCTTCGCCCCTATGTCATCGCGCGAGCGCCGTATCGTGCATCTCGCCCTTCGCGATCTGCAAGACCTGCGCACCGAAAGTGCCGGCGAAGCTCTGCAGCGATACGTGGTCGTCTATCCGAAGGACTACAAAGGCAAACCCCCGGCCCCCGCGCCGTCGCGGAGGCGGTAAGAGCTTCCCGATGGTCATCCTCAGCGAAGCGAGCGCAGGGAGCGGAATCAAGGGACCCTCTTGAGCGACATAGCCCGGGTTGTGTGGTTTCTCTTTCTCGGTGTCCTCCGTGTTCTCCGTGGTGAATAATCAGATTCAATGCACCTCGATGACACCATCGTCGCCATTGCCACGCCTCCCGGACGCGGTGGCATCGGAGTCGTACGTCTGTCAGGTACCGAAGCAAAGAACATCGCGCAACCAATGCTGCGTCTGGCGCATGCAAACGAGCTCCAGCCGAATCGCGTCCACTTGGGTGAGCTGATTGATCCGTCGACGAATGACCGCATCGACGAGGTCGTGGTGACCTACTTCGCCAAGCCGCACACCTACACGACAGACGATGTTGTCGAAATTTCCTGTCACGGCTCGCCGGTGGTTCTTCGACATGTTGTCGAGATCGCACTGGCTCGCGGCGCGCGCCTGGCAGTTCCCGGCGAGTTCACCATGCGGGCTTTCCTCAATGGCCGCATTGACCTAACCCAGGCAGAAGCGGTCCGCGACCTGATCGACTCGCAGACCCTGTACCAGGCACAGGTCGCAGCCCGCCAGCTCGACGGCGCGCTCTCGAAACGGCTGCAGCCCATCAAGCAGAAATTGATCGACCTCATCGCGGTTATGGAAGCCGGCATCGACTTCGCCGAAGACGATGTGTCTGTCATTCCTGATTACGGGATCCTCGACCGGATCGCCGAAATACACGCTCCGCTCGAGCAGCTTCTGGCCAGCTTCACCTATGGCAAGGTCGTGCATGAGGGACTCACGCTGGCCATAGTGGGACGACCGAACGTCGGGAAGTCGAGCCTGTTCAATCGCTTGGTCGAGCACGAGCGCGCCATCGTTACTGCGGCGCCGGGTACCACGCGTGATCTGGTCACCGAAACGGTTTCCATCGGCGGAATTCCTGTGCATCTCGTGGACACTGCCGGTATACGCGACGCGCTTGATGAAGCTGAAAGCATCGGAGTGCGCAAGTCCTTGGAGGCCCTCGCCGATGCGGATATCGTTCTCCTAGTGCTGGACGCGTCGCATCCGCCCAGCGACGATGCTGCGCGCCGCCGCGACGCCGAACTCGTCTCCGCCGTTGCACGCCGCCTGGCGATCGTAGTGCAGAACAAGATTGACGCAATCACGACAGCGCCGCTTCCAGACGGCGGTCTGCAGGTCGTGATGACATCAGCGAAGACTGGCCAGGGCCTAGAACAACTGCGCGCGAAGATTCTCAAGCTTGCTGGCGGAGACGGCGTCACCCACCCCGAAAGCGGTTTTCTCACGAACGTCCGCCACCAGAAGCTTGTACAAGACTCGTTTGCCGCCCTCGACGCCGCGGTAGCCGCCGTGCCCCGCAAGACTCCGCATGAGATGATCCTGCTCGATCTCTACAACGCTCTCCGCCCGCTCGACGAAATCACCGGTGCCACGACCGCCGATGACATCCTGAACCTTATCTTCAGCTCGTTCTGTATCGGGAAGTAGACCTAGATTGACTTTTTGCAGCTTCTACGCGCAGGACTTTTGCCGCTGGTGCCCCAGTCACAGGCCCTGAATTTTCCGATTGTGAGTGCCGATCCCGTTCTTGACCGTTACGGCTGCAGCGTATTTGGTGAGCTGCTACTTTGCCATTACCCCCAGCGCCGCCCGGAAGATCGCGTCGAAGTTCTCCCGTCCTGCCGAAGCCACCGCCCGCTCCACCGCCTTCTCTGCCAACGTCCGCTGATAGCCCAGGTTCGTCAGCGCCGAGATGACATCCTGTTCAACCGCGGAAACAGCTGCCACAGCTTGCTGCGCGCCGAATCCTTCCAACTTATCGCGCAACTCCACGCACATACGCTCCGCAGTTTTCTTTCCGATTCCCGGAATGCGCGTCAGCCGCGCATAATCGTTGGCACGAATCGCTCCCACCATGTCCGACGTCGGCATACCGCTCAAGATTGTAATAGCCAGCTTCGGCCCGATACCACTCACGGTGATCAGCTTTTCGAAGAGCTGCTTCTCGTCCGCCCGCAGGAATCCGAACAGCGCGATTGCATCCTCTCGCACATGGATGTGGATATGCAGCGCAACATCACTTCCGACTGAAGGCAACTGGGAAAACGTCGGTACGCTGATGGCAACGTCATAGCCGACGCCACCTGCCTCAACAATGGCCTGGTTGGGATGCTTGGAGATCAGCTTTCCACGAAGATGGGCGATCATATTTCGTCGTCAGTTCTCAGTTGTCAGTGATCAGTTAAAGAACGTGGCCAGACTGACGACTGACACTGACTCCGCTACTGCCTTCTCCGGTGGTACACCGCGAACTCGTATCCCGGATTGGCTGGGAACAGCTCATTGATCTTTCGCAGTCGCTCGGCCAGTGCCGGCGGAGCCAGCAGCGGATAATCGCGCTCGCGCAGCTCCTGATAATCAACGTCGAGAAATAGCGACAGGCAGTACACCGCAATCGCATCGGCGAAGGTAGCCATGAGGTATTCATGCTTGGCCTTCTCCGCTTCAATGCTGTTGCTGGTCGCAATCTTGCGCAGCTCGTGAGCATCCATCGAGGTCTCACCCCGCACCTTGTCGGCGACTTGCTTCCAGACGAGATCGCTGAACTCCTGCGCCACACCGACGCGTTCTACGAAGTTGTGTCCAACGTTGATGAAGAATTCGAAGGCGATGGCGAAGCTGTCTTCCATCAGCCGGGTGGAGATGAAGACGTACTGCGAATCGCCCAGATTGTGGTTGCGATGGCAGATGGCGTTGTCGGCTAACTGAACATCGTAGCGGTCGGCAATCCGCGTCTCGTCACCAAGGTTCAAGGTAAGCGGTACAAAGTAATACGCCTTGCGGCTTAATGCGGCGGCGATAGTGCGGGGAACAGCACCAACCATGCGCTCCACGTCGCGCACAGCGTTGGTGACCTCACCCATGACGGCATAGCAAATCCCATTGCTCGCTTGCGAGACCGGCGCCACCCGTACTACTTCTGCCGGGGTTCTGGTTACGGCCTGGGTTGTTTGCACCATGAACGCTGATTGTAACGCACTGGGCACAAACAGGTGCCGATAGCGATTCGCTTCATCGTAGGGCCATCGGCTAACAGAAGGACACTATCCCTAGACTGTCAACGGCATGCAAGCGCGACCGCACCAAACAAACCCTCGGTATCACTGTCGGACACGATTTGTTGACGCCTTCCACGGTTGACAATCCTTTTGCAGGTCCCTGACCCATTCATGAC
>Ga0126383_10001408_pt1 | contig 14944 bp, 15 predicted proteins | sample PanSoiMetPlot_35_FD_96882 | JGI IMG/M metagenome (GOLD analysis project Ga0126383, IMG submission 96882) | Tropical forest soil microbial communities from Panama - MetaG Plot_35 | ecosystem: Environmental > Terrestrial > Soil > Tropical forest > Bulk soil | place: Panama | collected 2016-02-17
CGACGGGCTGGGCCTCGGCGGCGCACCGATCGATCGATCATTTGAAGATTCAGGAACGCACACTCGCCGCGATCGGCAAGGCCAAGCGAGGCGGGGAACCGAGGGAACTTTCTCCTGGTCGGTACAAAGTGATCCTCGAACCGGCTGCGGTGGCGGGGCTCTGGACGTGGTTGCTCTGGATGCTCGATGCCAAATCCTATGAGAAAGGGACGAGTCCGGTCGCGGGCAAGCTCGGGCGCTCGATTGTCGATAAACGTTTGAGCCTCAAGAATCTCCCGAAGCACGCCGATCTATTGGGGGTGAGTTTTACGAGTGATGGATTGCCTTCCACTGAATCTCTATGGATCGAGCGCGGGGAACTAAAGCAGCTCTCCTATGATCGATTCACAGCCATGGCCAATAAGATTCACACTATCCCGACTTTGGACGCACCATGTCTTGCGGCGGATGAGGCGGAGGCCACCAATGTTCGGGACCTCGTGAAGAAGACACAGCGCGCGATTCTTGTGACGAACTTCTGGTACATTCGCACGGTGAATGCCACGGATCTCACGTTGACTGGGATGACTCGCGACGGCACGTTTCTTGTGGAGAACGGTGAAATAGTCTCTGCAGTGAAGAACTTCCGGTTTCACGACAGTCCCTTGCACGTCTTCAACCGGGTGGAGGCCTGGACTGGTCCGGCTGAGGCGGTCACCTCGGAGACGGGTAAGATGCTGGTCCCTGCCATGATTCTCGACGATTTTCACTTCTCCAGCGTGACGAAGTTTTAGCAGGATGTTGGAAAAGCCGACTGTCACGACCGCATTGAACAGCCTGCGAATGATTCTTGTCTCATTCGCGGTGTGGTTTGCCTCGTCGCTCCTCGGCTGGCTCAGCCTGTTGGCCTCTGTCGCTCACGCCATTAACCCCGCGAGCCCTCCTCCGTTGTTCGACAATTTGGGGACGCTGCATCACCAAATCACCACGGCCTCCGAACGGGCTCAGCAATATTTTGATCAGGGGCTGAGGCTGGTCTATGCCTTCAATCACGAGGAAGCCATCCTCTCCTTTCAAGAGGCGGCGAGGCAGGATCCGCACGCTGCCATGGCCTATTGGGGCATCGCACTCGCCTCTGGTCCCAACATCAATGCCCCCATGTCAAAGGAAGGTGGGAGGCGAGCTGTCGATGCGATTCAAAAGGCCCGTGCCCATGCCAAGAGTGTCTCGGCAGCGGAGCAGGCCTATATCGACGCGCTCAGCAAACGATATCTCTCAGCTCGCAAAGCGACGCGGGCCTCTCTCGATCGAGCGTATGCCGAGGCCATGCGAACTGTCTGGAAACGATATCCGGAAGACCCGGATGCCGGGATACTGTTTGCAGAGGCATTGATGGACCTTCGGCCGTGGGATCTCTGGACGTCAGATGGGAAACCGAAGTCAGGGACGGTCGAACTCGTATCTGTGATCGAGCAGGTGCTCGGACAATTTCCAGACCATCCCGGCGCCTGTCATTACTACATTCACGCGCTCGAAGCCTCGCCCCTCCTGGAACAGGCACTCGCCTGTGCGGACCGGTTACCAAGTCTGATGCCGGGTGCCGGACACCTTGTTCATATGCCGGCTCATCTCTACATTCGGCTCGGCAGATACCATGAGGCTGCCGAACGAAACGAACATGCGACCCAGGTCGATCTAGCCTATCTGGCCGCTCGCACGCTGAGCGGGAATTATGCCGACGGCTACTATTCGCACAACCTTCATTTCCTTTGGGCTTCGCTCATTATGGAGGGTCGTAGTTCTGAAGCCACGAAGGTGGCACGAGAATTGACGAAAACGATTACGGAAGAAGAGGCACGCACCGACAAGTGGAAAGAGTTCTATCTACCGACACCGCTCTATTCGCTGATTCGATTCGGCCACTGGGACGAGTTGCTACGAGAACCGCCGCCTCCCAAAGGGTTGCGTCTCATGGACGGCATGTGGCGGCTTGGACGAGGGATGGCTTTGGCATCGACCGGACGATTGCCGGGTGCCGAGGGGGAGCACTATGCGTTGACCATCCTCACGAAGCAGATCAGGCGGGACCGGAGCCAGGAAGAAAAAATCGCTCGGACCCTCGTCAAAATCGCGGAACGGATGCTGGCCGGCGAGATTGCCGCGAGGCAGCAGCGGTACGAGGACGCGATTCGTGCGCTGAAAGAAGCCGTCAACCTGGAAGACAGCCTTCCTTATGTCGAGCCTCCGCATTGGCCGCTACCGGTTCGTCAGTATCTGGGTACCGCCCTGTTGATGGCTGGTCGACCGGCTGAGGCAGAGGTCCAATATCGGGCCGATCTTGCGCGTAATCCTGAAAACGGGTGGGCGCTGTTCGGGTTAGTGCAGAGCCTGAGGGCCGAGCAAAAGGATGAGGCAGCCGGGATCGAGGAAGCACGCTTCACCAAGGCTTGGACCCATGCCGATGTGAGGTTGACTGCGTCGCGGTTTTGATCGACTGGGAGGAACGGCAACATAATGGAGAATCCATGCGATTCATTGTGGGAGTGATGGGGCCGGCGAAGGCCAAGAGAAAAGACCTCGATCATGCCCGATTATTGGGTGAGTTAATCGCCCGGCGCGGGTGGGTGGTGCTGACCGGCGGGCGGAATGTCGGGGTTATGGACGCGGCCTGTGAAGGGGCGAAGCATGTGGGGGGTAGTCTCACAGTTGGAGTGTTGCCTTCCTCAACCGACAAGGTCTCTCGGCACGTCGACGTCGCGATTATGACGGAGATGGGCAGCGCGCGGAACAATATTAATGTCCTGTCGAGCGATGTGGTAGTCGCCTGCGGCCTCAGTGGATCAGGGACAGTATCAGAAGTGGCATTGGCGGTGAAGGCGAGCAAACCGGTGATTCTTGTTGGCGCGACAGCGGCGGAAACGACCTTCTTCAAGAAGCTTGGTCAGAGACTGGTCTCGTCCGTCGATACACCGGAGGAAGCCATCGAACTGATCGTGAAGCAGATTGAACGCTGATGAGGCTCAAAGCTCAAGGAGGAAGTGATTAGCAGGATTGGCGGATTACCTTTCACAAGGCATGGGGCGCCTCCTGTCACGCTGTGGACAGGTCAGTTCCGAGACCTTGACCCAACGGAGCACTATGAGGACATTCTCCACCTCCACGAACATCCATTCAGGGTTGACGATCGTAGAAAGATGTAAGTCTAGGTGTGATGTGACGACAAAAGGGATAGGGAGGAACACTCCATGAGGTACGACTGGCGGTATTGCTCCGTGTGGTTGGGCACGTTAATTCTGGTGGGGGGATTCTCGATCATGCCGCTGCACTCTGTCGCCGAGCCAGGTGAACCGGCCAAGGCTTACTTCGCCGGCGGCTGTTTTTGGTGCATGGAAGAGGCATTCGAAAAGGTTGATGGGGTGATCGGGGTCGTCTCCGGTTACATGGGAGGAACCGTACAGAACCCCAGTTACGAAGAGGTATCCTCCGGTCGAACCGGGCATGCGGAATCGGTCGAGGTGCTCTATGACCCGTCGAAGGTGACGTACAACCGATTACTCGAAACGTTCTGGCGAAACGTGGATCCCATCACCGCAAACGCACAGTTTTGTGATCATGGCACGCAGTATCGCGCGGCAATTTTCTATCAGAACGAGCAAGAAAAGCGGTTTGCCGAGGAATCCAAGCAGGCTATTGAGGAAGCGAAACACTTTAAGCAACCGATCACGACCCAAATCGTGATGGCCTCGAAGTTTTACACCGCCGAGGAGTATCACCAGGACTTCTATAAGAAAAATCCCATTCGCTACAAGTTCTACAAATACAACTGTGGGCGCGCTCAACGGCTCGAGGAATTGTGGGGGAACTCCAAGTAATGAATTGAAAGGCTGCCCTTCTCACTCACCCAGGTGAAAGGTACGTTCGGTTCGGCTTCCCCGCAGCGCACTATATCTCATCCTCCGTTCTCCCGTCGCTGAACGTCTCGGTCTACAGCACAACGGCTGAGTCGACCTTCTGCTGAATACGGCCTTGCTCGGGAAACGACGCCTCGTGGGATTTCCATTGCCCAGCAATCTGAGGGTGGGGAAAAAACGTCTGCTGGGGCCGGGTGGGTGAAAGCCACGAACATTTGGAGATTCCTGCACAGTCTTCTAATATAGTCAGAGATATTACTGCGGTTCCCCATAAGACATAAGAGATGACGCCGAAGTCTTTCAGCAGCCAGTTCGTAATGCCAGCTAGGGCTTCCCCTGGGCCTAATGTCTAGTGAGTCAAAAAGGAGGCATGCTCGACAGCCTTTGAACAGGCAGCTACTGGGACATTTCTGTCACAGCCGCCAGGTTTCTTCACATCTTTCGACACTTACGCCTGACCGGTCCTGGCACAGATGTTGACCCTTTTCAACTGGAATAAGGTCAAGGGGCTGAATCGGACTCGAACCGGTCATGATGGAAAGATTGCACATGATCAGAAGAATCGTGCGCCGACTCTGCGTCGTCGCGGTCATGGCGACGACAATCGTGGTGTTTCCAACCTCGACGATGTCTGATTATGAGAGTCGACCGCAGTATTCCAGGCAAGAGATTCGCCGAGCCGTCACGTTTTATGCGAAACGCTACCATCTCGATCCGGCTCTATTACGGGCAGTCATAAAAACCGAGTCTGATTTTCGCCAACACGTGGTGTCTCGCAAAGGTGCCGTCGGACTGATGCAGCTGACTCCTGATACGGCGGCGACCCTACGAGTTGCCAATATCTATGACCCGATCCAAAATATCAGGGGCGGCGCGAAACAGCTCCGCCGTCTCTTGAATCTCTATCAGGGGAATCTGCTGCTTACGCTAGCGGCCTATAATGCTGGCATCCAGCGAGTGAAGGAGCACAAAGTCCCGCGCATTGGCGAAACGCGTCGATATGTCCGAAAAGTGCTCCAGTACTATCATGCATTCAAGGCATCGGCACACCCTCCGCGCTCGAATCGACCCCCTCTCTAGCGGTGCACCGTGCTAAAATTCGTGAGCGAGCAAACCGGCAGAAATAGCCACGGCTGTGACGTAACTCGGTGCGTTCTTCGTAATCTGTGTTTAAGGAGGGCTCCCGGCAGGGTAGGATATGAGGCCCGTCTCAGTAACGCTTTGCCATGATCAGGGCCCGTAACCGTTCTCGCTGGGCTAACCGGATCCCGATGAATTCCAACCCGAAAGTTCGGCCTCGTACCCACCGAACGATGGCCTGCTCGATGCGCAACGGCCATTTCTGATCCCCGAGAAAAATAGAAAGCCGAAGCTGCATCCCAACTTCGACGGCAAGCTGGGAATCGGCCTGACAGCCATAGGTAGAAATATCGAGGACTTTCGCCTCGCCCTCAAATTCGTCGTCACCGAAGAAAAAAAGCCGACAGTCGACGGGCAAGCGACGGCCTCGCCGTTCCGGCTGCGTCCCGCCTTCATCAGACCACGAATCTCGGTATGGTTTCGGATCATTCGCCTTCACAAACCGTGTCCTTTCCGCGCAATAACCCGAGTGCCCACCGAAGTATTCCATTCTTGAAACAACCCTACACGTAGGCTTGCCCCTCCGCGTTCCCTAAACGGACTACTCCTGAAGTAGGGAATGTGTCGTGACTCCCCAACCGCAGTATACCTATCCCACAAATATATGTAAATGCAACCACGTAATCCCTCAGGGCACTAGTATCGACTCAATTCCTCAAGCCAAAATAGAACACTTGACCTTTTCAGAATCTCTCTGCGACAAGGGAGATTGAGGCGGAATAGGGTCAAAACTATTCACATGGAACGGCAGGTCAACCAGCGGATGTCTACACTCGCCCACTCGGAAATCAGGGCTATGACTCAGGCTTGTGCCAAAGTCGACGGAATCAATATGGCTCAAGGCGTGTGCGACACTCCCGTGCCGGTGGTGGTGCTGAAAGGCGCCGAAAAGGCCATGGAAAGCGGAAAGAATGTCTATTCGCGGTTCGATGGTTTGCCTGAACTCCGCCAAGCACTTGCGGCCAAGCTGGGTTGCTACAACGGCATCAGGGCCGACCCGGAAACCGAGATCACGGTTAGTGCAGGAGCAACCGGTTCATTTCACTGCGCCTGCCTCGCCCTCCTGAGCCCCGGTGACGAAGTGATCCTGTTCGAGCCATATTATCAATATCACATTAGTGCATTGTTGGCCGTTGAAGCGGTGCCGGTAATTGTGAAGATGACAGCACCTCGATGGACCTTCTCGACCGGCGAACTTGAACGCGCGATTTCTCCTCGCACGAAAGCCATCATTGTGAACTCGCCGGGCAACCCATCCGGGAAAGTGTTTGCGCGCACTGAGCTCGAGAACATTGCCAATGTCGCGATACGCCACGATCTCTTTGCGATCACCGACGAGATTTATGAGTATTTCCTCTACGACGGTTGCCAACATATCAGTGTCGCAACACTGTCCGGCATGGGCGATCGAACGATTACGATCGGCGGTTATTCGAAAACTTTCAGCATCACTGGATGGCGGATTGGGTACAGCGTCGCCCAGAAGAGATGGGCTAACTTGATCGGCGCGATGAACGATTTGCTATATGTCTGTGCCCCAACCCCCCTGCAGTCCGGCGTGGCATCGGGCATCGAGCAACTCCCAGACTCATTTTATCGAGGCCTTGCACAGGATTTTCAGAAAAAGCGGAATCGCTTCTGCCATGCGCTGGAGAAGGTCGGCCTCACACCGTCGATCCCACAAGGGGCCTACTACGTGTTGGCCGATATCTCGAGTCTGCCTGGGAACACCGGCAAAGAACGAGCGATGTATCTATTGAACAAGACCGGCATTGCGGGGGTGCCAGGAGAAGCATTCTTCTCGGGGGCCGACGGTCATCACTTCATCCGTTTCAGTTTCGCCAAAACGGACTCCGACCTTGAAGAAGCCTGCAGGCGACTGGCACGAATTGGATAGGAGATTTCCAAATCGGAGTTCAAAGTCGTCCGCGCATCTCTGTGCGGTCAGTTCGATTCATCTGCTTGTGCATCAGCATCCCTCGTGATAAGTAAAACAACTATGACTAGATCACAGAAATCCCTGTTGGTACGACGAATCAATCTCCTTGCGCTGTCATTTGGGGCGTTATCTGTCATCGCCTGTTCTCATCCGTCGATTCAGCGATCGATTTCAACTGAGCAGGTTCCCTCGCTGGATAGAGCCCAGTCAGGCGATCGAGGCATCCTGGCTGGCGAGTGGGAATATGAAGAGGGGGGGGTAGTCGTGCTGACACTCGACGGACAAGGAAATGGATCCTACGCTTGGCAAGATGGACGTATCGAAACGCAGTCCTTCAATGGCCTGGCTTGGCAAGGGACGTGGTTCCAAAAGGAGAACGATCGTGAAGGCGGCTTCATGGTCGAGTTCTTACCTGATTTTTCAGAGGGAAACGGCACATGGTGGTACACCCGCATCGGCTCCGATCACTCTCCGGCTGAAAAGGGCGGTACGTTTCATGTCATCAGAAAATCTCCGTCGGCGGAAGTGAGCGAGACACCGCCGGCTCCGTGAGGAGTGGCTTGTCATGGAATCACCAATAATCGCCAGGGAGGTTCGTGAAAACCCGTAAACACACGAGGTATGCAGTCCAACTTCCCGTGTCGTTCAGTGGAGACCGGCTAGCCAGGGAAGGAGAAGGGATGATCCTGAATTTGTCTGCCGAAGGCTGCGCCATCACCTCCGCTACCGTTGCCGAAGCAGCCGCCTACCTTCAGTTAGCAATGCAACTTCGGGAGCGAGAGGAGCCGGTCCGTGTCGACGTGGCGGCGGTCCGGTGGTCTACTACAGCGAGGTTTGGTGTCGAGTTTATCAAGGTTCGCCCGGAAGAGGGAGACCGGCTGAGAAAATTTGTCAAAGCGCTAGAAGCAAGTGTCTGACCGCAGACAGCCGTCGCGAGAGGAGGGCGGTTATTTCATGGCGACGGCTCTGACCTGGTCGTAAGTCGTCATACCGGTGATTACTTTCGCAATCCCATCCTGTACGAGCGTTGTCATACCTTCGTTAATGGCGAAACTGAGCATGTCGGCCGTCTTCGCGCGGTTCTGAATCAGGTTTCTGAGTTCATCCGATCCGCACAACAGTTCGTGCAGCGCGACCCGCCCTTTGAAACCTGTTTGATTGCAGGCCTCGCACCCCTGCCCACGATAGAGCTGAAATTCTTCCTGATAGGGGACTCTCAGCGCTTCCCACGAGTTTGTGCCATAGGCCCGGGCGAGTTTGTCGTACTCTTGGACCGATGGATGGTAGGCCTGTTTACAATTGGAGCAGATCCGCTTACACAAACGTTTGGCGATCACGCCTTGTAGGGCATCCGCAAAATTAAAGGGATCGCATCCCATATCGAGAAGTCGGATGACCGTCTCGACGGCACTATTGGTGTGCAAGGTGCTCAAGACCAGGTGGCCGGTCAACGAGGCCTCGATCGACAGATCTGCGGTTTCTTTGTCCCGGATCTCCCCGATCATAATGACGTCCGGGTCGGCTCGCAAGAATGACCGCATGGCGGCGGCGAGAGTAAATCCGATTTTCGGATTGACTTGCACCTGTCGGAGACCTTCCTGCGTGATTTCAATGGGATCTTCCGCCGTCCAGATTTTTCGCTCGTCGGTGTTCAGATAGTGAAGCAGGGCATGCAAAGTCGTGGTCTTGCCGGATCCTGTGGGGCCGACGCACAAGATGATCCCGTGCGGTTTCTCCACCATCTCCTGCAGGGTGCTGAGCATCTGAGCAGATAGCTCCATGGCCTCGAGAGGCATGGGCTCCTTTGTCTGGAGCAGCCGCAGGACGACGTCTTCATTGTTGCCGGCGGTGGGTAACGTTGCGACACGCAGTTCAATCTCCTTGTCGCGATGCAGCCTGAATCGGATCTTCCCGTCTTGGGGTTTCCGGCGTTCCGCAATATCCAAATTGGACATGATCTTGATGCGGGAAACTAGCGCTCGGCGATAAGCCGCAGGAATTCGCATATGCGTGGAGCAGGTTCCGTCCACGCGGAAACGGATGGCGGTCTCTTTGCGATCCGTATGGGGTTCGATGTGGATATCGGACGCGTCGCGGCGGTAGGCTTCGGCAATGATCTGGTTGGCGAGTCGGACGATCGTCGAATCGTTCTCATCAATGCCGTCGGAGACGCGATCGGCAGACTGTTCGGCTTTGGCTTCTTGAACCAGCCCGCCGACGGTGTCAGCAATAGACCCGGTGTCCGCTTCTCCAATGAGCGACTGGAGAAACCGCTCGATATCACGCCGGAGGCTCACGGCATACCGTATCGTCAGGCCGGGAAAGGCGTGCCGGATATCGTGACCCCTCTCGAGATCATGGGGGTTGTCGATCAGGACATCCAAAACCTCGCCATCGCATTTGAGGGGCAGCCAGCGGCGTTTCCAAAGGTAATCGTGACTGAGATCTCTCACGAGTTTTGGATCAGCGATGGTCCGTTCGTCATATGGAATATAAGGACAGTCGAAATACCTGCTCAACGTCTTGCCGAGCGCCGCTTTGGGGACACGGTATTTCTCGATCAACACGCCTTCCAGGTCTGTGCGTTCGTTCAAGGAATCCTGAATCGCTTTCACGAGATCAGCCTGACGAATGAACCCTTGGTCGATCAGGAGATCGAAAGCACGGGGGTCGATCGTCGTCTGAGCGGTCCTCAGCATTGGTAGTTTCCCGCGAGTTCTCTATGGAATACGCCAGTTAAGGGGTTGGCAGGTCGCTCATGAAAAGAGTATAGAGATTTTCCCGTCGTGCACAACGAATTTCAAAAACGAGGTACGATACTTCACAGCTTGTCTGCGGTGAGCAGCCAGAAATGGGCCGGTGAAAGAACCGAGGGCTATCGAAGCGGATTGATGATGTCGGAGATCGCTGAATAATCGACCTCGCCCAGTCCCTGCCGGATCGTTTTTCGCAAGAGCGACACGATCCCTTCAAGACTGTCAACGACGAGTTGCTGCTTGGTCGCCTCGGCCAAAAACAGTTCGGCGTCTTTCAGAAGATTGCGGGTCGAAAAATTGGGGTTGTGATAATCCCGCTTGAGGAGCCGTGGCAATTTCTTCCCGAAGGAGGGGGCAAATAGAGCGCTTTCACGCAGGATCGTCATGAAGGTGTCTATGGGGACCCGAGATCGTTGGGCCAAGGCAAGGCTCAAGGCGAAGGCCGATATCTCTGCCGCAATCAGTTGATTCAAGGCCAGCTTGAGCGCGGCGGCCGTTCCGACTGGACCGATGAGACGGGGCTCGTGGCTGAGAGACCGGAAGAACGGATCCCACCGAGCGAACTGTTCCTCCGTACCGCCAACCATGATCTGAAGCGCGCCAGCCTTCGCTTCGACGAGGCTGCCGAGGACCGGAGCTTCACAGTACGTGCCGCCGATTCGGTCGACTTCACGCTGAATCGTTATGCTCTCGTCCGGAGCGATGGTGCCCATTTGAACGATGCTCTTACCTCGCAAGTGCTTCTCGACCGCGGGGGCGAGCAAGATCGCTCGTATGGCGGCGGCATCCGCTAGGACCAGAAGCACCACGTCCGCTTGCACGACCGCTTGTTCAGGCACTGTGACGACGGTTACGCCGGAAGCTTGGAGCGGGAGCGCCCGGGCGGCAGTCCGGTTATAGGCGATTACAGTGTGGTGGGTGGCCTGGAGTCGTTCCGCAATCGCTCGGCCCAGTAATCCGGTTCCTAGCAACGCGACAGTCATCACAATTCACCTCTCCTGGGGTGGCATGCCACCGCCCACCGTCTGCGACCATAACAACGATCGCAGCCCCTGACCTGCCGACCGTGCGAGGGCAATCACGCCATGGAATCTTGGTGTCGGTTGATTGAAACGGAACGGGTGGCCTGCCCTATCGGTCATACTACCCCCGCTCTCTTCGATCAATAACAGACTGGCGGCGAGATCCCATTCGTTTTCCGGCTCGAGCGTGATGGTGGCCTGAACGCGACCCACGGCCACGAGCGCGAGCGCGTGGGCGATTGAGTACATCGGGCGGCAACGGACTGTTTCCGAGAGGGCAGCCCAGCGCCCCTGGCGTAATTCCCAGGGAGTAACCATGACGACGGGCCAAGAGGCCGGTGCTTCTGGCACCTGCACTGGCTTGCCATTGAAGTGTAACCCAGCGCCGCGTCTGGCAGAAAACATCTCGTTCGTCGAAGGGTTGAAGATCGCGGCGACCACGGGTTTCCCCTGTTCGACGAGAGCCGCGGAGATGCAATATTCCGGTCGGCGACGGATATAGGCCTTGGTTCCGTCGATGGGGTCTACGATCCAGACACGTGTCTTGGTGAGGCGAGCGGGATCGTCGAGGGATTCTTCGGACAGCCACCCGTCGTCAGGAAAGCGAGCTAGAAGCTGCTCACGTAGGATTCGGTCGACTTCCAAGTCCGCCGTCGTGACCGGCGACCTGTCGGGCTTTGTGTGGACTGCGAATCCATCACGGGTCAATTGCTGTGCCCGTGCTCCAGCCCTCTGAACGGCGTCGATGAGGAGAGCCAATTCTGATTCCACGGTAAACCCTCTCCCTTAGATGGGGGACCAGAGACTACCAGGTCCGCTGGTTTCGGCGCCACTGTCTTGACGGCCTAGCTGATCCTGCGTTAAAGCAGGACCGGATCGGAGAACCGTGTATGAAGCTAGTCCAGAAACGTTCGCGGAAAACCGGGCTTCCTCCTGGCACCCTCGTCCATATCGGCGAGAAGAAGGCGGAGCACGTCGCTATCACCACCTTTAACTACTCGAGCATCAAGTGTGAGGAACAACAAGTGACTAACCCAGACGACCTTGCTCCTCCTGGCGATGAGTCTGTCGCCTGGGTCAACGTCGGCGGCGTCCACAAAACTACCGTGCTGGAAGCCTTGGGAAAACAATTTTCGCTTCATCCGTTGCTTCTCGAGGACGTAGCGAATACCGATCAGCGCCCGAAACTGGATGACTACGAGACCTATTTTTTCCTCGTCATGAAGATGCTGTCACTCACAAACCGCCAGGATGTGCTGGTCGAGCAAGTGAGTTTCGTGCTCGGACGGAACTTCGTCCTCTCTTTCCAAGAGAATGGAACCGATGTCTTCCAGCCGGTGCGTGAGCGATTGCGAGGAGGGAAGGGGCGATTGCGCCAGTCCGGCGCCGACTATCTCCTGTATGCCCTTATTGACGCCATCGTCGATCAATACTTTGCCGTGCTGGAAGTCCTGGGGGAAAAGATCGAAGCCCTGCAACAGACCGTGGTGGCTGATCCCAAGCCGGAGACACTCAAGGAGATCCACAGCCTCAAGCGCGAGTTGCTGTTTCTCCGTCGGGCCGTCTGGCCGCTCCGTGATGCCATGAACAATTTGTCACGCTCGGAATGGCCGTTCTTGCAGGAGGCCACGAAACTCTTTTTCAGGGACGTCTATGACCACGTCGTGCAGATCGTCGATACGATCGAGACCTTGCGCGAGATGGTATCGGCGAGTCTCGATATCTACCTGTCGAGTATCAGTTATCGTCTCAACGCGGTTATGCGTGTATTGACGGTCATCACAACGATCTTCATGCCCCTCAGTTTTATTGCGAGCATTTACGGCATGAACTTCGAATACATGCCGGAGTTGAAGTCGAAATGGGGGTATCCGCTTGTGTTAGCCGTGATGGCTGCGGTAGGTGTGGGGATGTTGATTGTTTTTCGCAAGAAGCGCTGGTTGTGAGGCCCGCTGCCGAGAAACACTTATTCCTGTACTTCGAGACCATCGACGAAGTACGTGGTTTCACCAAAGCAGGTCGTGGGTAGGTAGCGATATTCTTTATAGTGCAGCACCAACCGCTTGCCCATCACGTGAGAAAATTGGGCCGCGACTTTGTCATCCCACACGGTGAAGCCCCAGAGCACCGGTGCGACCCCCGGTACCGTGGTCATCGCCAACTCCCCCTCGTGCGTTTTGCAGAACCAGCCTTTTTTGGAAAACTTTTGAATATAGCCGGCCCGGTTCCCGTCGGAATAGCTATAGTTGAATGCGATAAGCAGATAGGCAAAACCAACGAAAAACGCGAGGGTAAGAAACAGTTTTGGACGCCAGAGCCACATGACAGGAAACAGGATAGTCGACCAGTTCATCGGGGCCTCCTCGCTTTATGAACGGCGATCGACAAACAACCATGGCGCCTCGTTCTCGCGCCGCGCTTCGTACTCGGTGATGGCCGCCTCGTGCTGCAACGTCAGCCCGATCGAATCGAGCCCGTGGTACAAGCAGTGTTTTCTGAACGGATCGATGTCGAAACGATAACTGGTACCAGAGGGAGTCTCCACCGTTTGATTCGCGAGATCCACCGTCAGCTCGTATCCCGGCGTCTTGAAAACGGCTTGCATCAGTGCCTGCACCTCCTCGGCCTTCAAGACCGCCGGCAAGATGCCGTTCTGAAAACAGTTGTTGTAAAAGATATCAGCAAAGCTCGGAGCGATTATGCAGCGGTAACCCTGGTCGAGCAGCGCCCATGGGGCATGTTCTCGCGACGAGCCGCAGCCGAAGTTGTCGCGACTCAGGAGAATCGTCGCGCCATGATACCTTGGTTGGTTCAGGAAGAATTCCGGATCGGGCGATCCGTCCTTCTTCTTCCGCCAGTCGAAGAACAACCCATCCCGCAATCCCGTCCGCTTGATTGTTTTCAAAAATTGCTTCGGGATGATCTGATCCGTGTCGACATTGACTCGGTTTAACACTGCGACCAGGCCGGTTAGTGTAGTGAAGGCGTGCATCGGTGTTCTAGTTCCACTTGCGGATGTCGACGAAATGACCCTCGACAGCGGCCGCGACAGCCATGGCAGGGGACACAAGATGTGTCCGGCCACCAGCCCCCTGCCGCCCTTCGAAGTTCCGGTTGCTGGTAGATGCGCAACGCTCCCCAGGCTGAAGCACATCAGCATTCATGGCAAGGCACATGCTGCAGCCGGCTTCCCGCCACTCAAACCCCGCTTCTTTGAAAACTCGATCGAGGCCTTCCTGTTCAGCCTGCTGCTTGACAAGTCCAGATCCTGGCACCACCAACGCATGCACCCCCTTGGCGACATGTTTGCCTTTCGCCATACCTGCTGCCAGCCGGAGGTCCTCGATACGCGAGTTCGTGCAAGAGCCAATGAAGACCTTGTCAATTCGAATGTCGGTGATGGGCGTATTGGGGGTCAGGCCCATGTATTCCAACGCCCGTTCGGCGGCCTGCCTGGATTTGTCATCCGACATCGCGCGGGGGTCTGGCACTCGTTGGTCTACACCAGTTACCATTCCAGGACTCGTTCCCCAACTCACTTGTGGGGCAATTTCTTCGGCCCTCAGCGTAATGGTGGCGTCGTAGTTCGCGGTCGTCTCGGTTTTAAGCTGTTGCCAAGCCCGAACAGCCTCATCAAACATTGGTCCGGCGGGAGCCAATGGCCGACCCTTGATATGCGCGATTGTTTTGTCGTCGGGGGCGACAAGGCCGGCGCGTGCACCGGCCTCGATGGACATGTTACAAAGCGTCATGCGTCCTTCCATGCTGAGCGCGCGAATCGCCGAGCCTGTGTACTCGATGACGTATCCGATCCCACCGGCTGTGCCGATTTTGCCAATGATGGCGAGAACGACGTCCTTGGCCGAACAGTGAGGCGACAGCCCGCCATCGACGCGAATTTCCATCGTCTTCGGGCGTCTCTGAATCAAGCATTGCGTGGCAAGCACGTGTTCGACTTCGCTGGTGCCTATGCCAAACGCGAGGGCGCCAAATGCACCGTGAGTGGAGGTATGGGAATCCCCACAAACAATCGTCGTCCCCGGTAGCGTGAAGCCTTGCTCCGGGCCGATCACGTGAACGATGCCCTGGCGCACATCGTTCATGCCGAAAAGCGTGATCCCGAATTCTCGGCAATTTTCTTCCAGCGTTTGAATCTGCTTCGCACTGATCGGATCCGCGATGCCGAACTTTCGATCA
>Ga0126383_10001409_pt1 | contig 14942 bp, 14 predicted proteins | sample PanSoiMetPlot_35_FD_96882 | JGI IMG/M metagenome (GOLD analysis project Ga0126383, IMG submission 96882) | Tropical forest soil microbial communities from Panama - MetaG Plot_35 | ecosystem: Environmental > Terrestrial > Soil > Tropical forest > Bulk soil | place: Panama | collected 2016-02-17
AGCGCGTCGCTGACTACCGAGCAAACGTGTACCGCTGCCCGGCCGGCGAGATCGCCGGCCGCATCGCGGAGCTGGCCGGACGGCGGCGCCTCGCGGTCCCAGACGGCTTCCCGGCCGAGTGGTTGCCCGCAGGGCTCGAGGTCGCCCACGAACCGCTCACCAGCGCCGACCTCGACGAGCTCGACGGGGCGCTCGCCACGTGCGCGGTCGCCGTCGCCGAGACCGGAACGATAATCCTCGACCACGGCCCCGGCCAGGGCCCGCGCGCGCTGAGCCTCGTGCCCGACTACCTGCTTGTTGTGGTGCGCGCCGAGCAGGTGCGGGCGATCGTGCCGGACGCGGTCGCGGCCCTCGACCCGGTACGACCCCAGACCTGGATCAGCGGGCCGAGCGCGACCAGCGACATCGAGCTGAACCGGGTCGAAGGAGTGCACGGTCCGCGCACCCTCGACGTGATACTTGGTCTCTAAGCGCAAACCACGGAGGATCGGCTCATGCGGCTAGCCCGGCACGGCGCGCCCGGCGCGGAACGTCCGATCGTCAGCGGCCCCGATGGCGCCTGGCGCGACCTCACACCCATCGCGCAGGACATCACCGGGGCGGTCCTCGGTGCCCTGACTTTCGACGTCACTGGGCTTCCGGTGGTGTCCGAGGTGGGACGGTTCGGCCCGCCGATCGTCCCTGGAAAGATCGTCTGCATTGGGCTCAACTACCGCGACCACGCCGCCGAGACCGGCGCGGACATTCCGGCCGAGCCGATCTTGTTCCTCAAGACCGCGGACACCGTCGTCGGCCCGGACGACGACGTGGTCATCCCGCGCGGCTCGACCAAGACGGACTGGGAGGTCGAACTCGGCGTGGTGATCGGCAGTCAGGCTCGCTACCTCGGCTCGCCGGACGAGGCAATGCCGTGCGTCGCGGGCTATGTGCTTAGCAACGACGTATCCGAGCGGGAGTTCCAGCTCGAACGGGGCGGGCAGTGGGACAAGGGCAAGAACTGCGAGACATTCAACCCACTCGGTCCGTGGATCCTTACTGCAGACGAGGTGCCCGACCCCCAGGCCCTCGGCCTGCGGCTGTCGGTGAACGGCGTGCCGCGTCAGGACGGCAGCGCCGAACAGATGATCTTCGGTGTGCGCTATCTCGTGTGGTACCTGAGTCAGTTCCTCGTACTGCGTCCCGGTGATGTGATCAACACCGGGACTCCGGCGGGCGTCGCGCTCGGACGTCCCGACAAGCCGTACCTGCGCGCCGGGGACGTCGTCGAGCTGGAGATCGACGGCCTCGGCCGGCAGCGGCAGACTATGCGCGATGGCTGAGTTCGGCGGACGACGAGTGGACGCGCACCTGCACGTCTGGGATCTCGCGGTAAGCCCGCAACCCTGGACGGTCAGCACGCCCGAGCTGCAGCGGTCGTTCTCCCTGGCGGAGATCCAGCCTGCGCTCACCGTCGACCGCTTCGATGCGGTGATCGTGGTCCAGACCCTTGCCGTACCGGAGGAGACAACCGAGCTGCTCGCGCTGGCCGCGCGGGAGCCGGTCGTCGCCGGCGTGGTCGGCTGGGCAGACGTCACCGCCCCGGATCTGCGCACCCGGCTGGCGGGGCTTGCCGCAGCACTCGGCGGGACGTCGCTCGTCGGCATCCGGCATCTGGTCCAGGACGAGCCGGATCCGCGCTGGCTGTGCCGCCGGGACGTCCGCCGCGGACTCGCGGCCCTCGCCGACGCCGGACTCGCGTTCGACCTGCTCATCCGGCCGCACCAGCTGCCCGCGGCGGTGGAGACGGCTGCCGAACTATCGCAGCTGCGATTCGTGCTTGACCACGGAGGCAAGCCCGACATCGCCGCGGGTGGACTGGAGCCATGGGCGTCGGACATCGCCGACCTCTCGCTCATGCCCAACGTCGCCGTCAAACTGTCCGGACTGGTCACCGAAGCCGATCACGATGCCTGGACCGTCGAGCAGTTGCGACCGTACGCCGACGTATTGATCGAGGCATTCGGACCCGATCGGATCATGTTCGGTTCGGACTGGCCGGTCTGCCTGCTCGCCACTTCGTACGAGGTGTGGGTCGCTACGGCGACAGCGCTCATGGCAGGACTCACCGAGGCCGAGCGTCAGCAGATCTTCGGCGCCACGGCTGCACGGTGGTACCGACTGGCCGCGTGATGCCCGCGATCCGCGAATGCACCTAGCCTGGACGGCGTCGAAGGGATCGAGCATGCCTGAACCTCGTGATGCGGAGCTCTCCCGGATCCGGGAGCGCCGCCAGCAATTGCGCCAGAAGTACCTGCACGAACCCGAGCCACCCACGACAGCGCGTGGCGTGCACCATGTCGCACTGATCTGCCGCGATGTCCAGGAGACGATCGACTTCTACCAGGGACTGCTTGGGTTCCCGCTGGTGGAGATGGTGGAAAACCGCGACTACGCGGGCTCCACGCACTTCTTCTTCGACGTGGGGCACGGCAACCTGCTCGGCTTCTTCGACTTCCCCGGGCACAAGCACCCTGACTTCACCGAGACGATCGGCGGCATACAGCACATCGCGATCTCGGTCGACAAGCAGCAGTTCGACGCCGCCAAGCAGCGCCTCGACGAGCGCAAGATCGAGTACCTCGGTCCGGACCGCGGCGTGCAGGACAGCGTCTATCTGCGCGACCCGAACGGTGCCGGCATTGAGCTCTACAACGAGGAGATCGGCGTCTTCAACGGCGTGCCGCTGACTCGACCGTGAGCCCTCAGCGTGGCTGCCGACCTCGACTGCCACGGCTACGAGTCGCCGCGGCGACGAGACGCCCCGCGTACTCCGCGCGCGTGCGGTGACGCGACGGCGCGGCACCTGACACGAGATCGTTCCAGTACAGCGACCAGGCACCGGCAACGGCGTTGCGAACCAACCGCGCCGTGAGCATCCGCGCCACGACCGAGACCAACACCGGGTGGGCGATCATGCCGACCTGGACGGGAGCATTGACCCGATGGTGGTCGGTCATCGTCGAGAGCGCCGCCCGATACCGCTCAGCCGCATCGGCCGGCCCGGCGACGATCGCAGCCGCGGCAGCACGCCCACTCGCCATCGCCTGGGCAATTCCCTCGCCCTGTAGTGGGTTAATCAATCCGGCAGCATCACCGACGAGCAGGACGTTGCCGCGTGCCGGATCGGTGCCGACCGCGCCCATCTTGAGCCAGCCGCCAAGCCGCTCGCCCGCGCCGTCGAGCGGCAGCAGCCCCTCGTGCGCCGCATGCCGAAGGAACTTGTCGAAGTGCTCTGAAGCACGGCGCGCGGCTTGCCGATGCGCGCCGACGGCGAGCCCGAGCCCGACGTTCGCCCCGCCGTCGGCCGTGGGAAAGACCCAGCCGTACCCGGGAAACAGCTGCCACCGCAGAGGCTCCCAGAGCACGATGTACGGCAGCTCGACCGGCGCGTCGACGTAGCTGCGCAGCGCGAATCCCCACAGTGCGCGCCGATCGTCCACCAAGTCGGCGGCTTCGGCGATCTGGCTCATCGCTCCGTCGGCCCCCACGATCACGTCGGCGGTCAGGTGACCCCCGCTCGCGAGACGCACCCGATTGCCGTCAAGGCCGACGACCCGGTCATGGATCATGCTCGCGCCGGCGGCCAGGGCAGCGTCGAGGAGATCGGCATCGAAGCGCTCACGGGCAATCGCGAGCGCGTGTCCGGCATAGTCGACGCCGGGTAGTGCGGGAAGCAGCGCGCGCGATCCGTTCGGCGCGATAACGATCATGTCGCCGAGCCGGCGTGCCCCAGGCGGTTCGAGGTCGAGGTCGGCGAGCAACCGGACACCCCGCGGACCGATCAGGTCGCCGCAGGCCTTGTCCCGCGGAAAGTTGCGCTTGTCCACCAAGGCGACGCGTGCTCCGGCGCGCGCGAGGCACAACGCGGTGACCGCGCCCGCCGGGCCGGCTCCGACTACGGCGACGTCACACCGCTGCACGGAACACCGGCGCGCGGCAGACTACGGATATGACACGAGCCGTGCCGCGGTCACGGAGCCAACCCAACGCGTTTGCCCGGGAACTGTTCGACGGGCTACCGCCCCGGTACGACCTGCTGGCGGAGCTGCTGTCGTTCGGGCAGAACGGCCGATGGCGATCGGCCATGGTTGATGCCGTAACCGCCATGGATGCCCCGCCGCAACGGGTACTCGACGTGGCCACGGGCACAGCGGGCGTGGCGATCATGCTGGCTGATCGTACCGGCGCCGTGGTCACCGGCCTGGATATCACGACGAGCATGCTGCGGCGCGGTGAGCAGCGCGTCGCACAGCACGGGCTGGCGGACCGGATCGAGTTCGTCGTGGGACGCGCCGAACAGTTGCCCTTTGCCGACGCGACGTTCGACGCGCTCACCTTCACCTACCTGATGCGCTACGTCGCGGATCCTGCGGCCACCATCCGCGAACTGGCCCGCGTCGTGCGGCCGGGCGGATGCATCGCCAACCTGGAATTCGCCGTACCGCAGAACCGCATCTGGCATACCGCGTGGGTGGGTTACACACGCGTCATCCTCCCCCTCGCGGGGCTCGTCATGGGCGGGCGGGCGTGGTTCGATGTTGGCCGCTTCCTGGGGCCGTCGATCTCGACCCACTACGGCACCTACCCGGTGCACTGGATGCAGGATGCCTGGCGTGCTGCGGGTATCGAGGCGATCGGGGCCCGCTCGATGAGCCTCGGGGGCGGGCTCGTCATGTGGGGTCGGCGACGTGCCGACTAATCCACCCACTACGACGGCCGCCTTCTACGCCAGGCGCGGCGGCCGGGTCGCCGATTGGTGGACGCTGCTGCATCCGCCATATACCGCGTGGCACGTCAGCTACGTCGTGATCGGGGCCGCGCTCGCGCCACGGCTGAGCTGGGCGATGCTCGGGGCGACCGTTCTCGCCTTCTTCCTTGCCGTTGGGCTCTGCGCGCACGCCCTCGACGAGCTGCACGGCCGTCCGCTCGGCACCGCGATCAGCGATGCGGCGCTGCGGAGCATCTCGGCGCTGAGCCTGGGCGCCGCGGTGGTGATCGGTGCGCTCGCCGTGCCGCACGCCGGCCCGCTGCTCGTGCCGGCGATCGCGGCCGGTGTCGTTCTCGTCCTCGGCTACAACCTGGAGCTCTTCGGCGGGCGCCTGCACACCGACCTGGGCTTCGCCCTTGCCTGGGGTGGATTCCCGCTGGCCGTCGGGTTCCTGGCGCAACGGCCGCCGCTGCTGCACCTTGCGACCCTCGGGGCGGCCCTCGCCGTGCTCGCCGCGATCGCACTTTCTATCGCGCAACGCCGGCTCAGCACACCTGCGCGGCTGATCCGTCGTCGCCTCACCGACATCACCGCGACCGCAGTTCGCCCGGACGGCGCGGCGATGCCGGTATCACGGCAGGAACTGCTCGCGCCGCTGGAAGGGGCGCTGCGCGCAATGGCGCTTGCCTTGCCACTCCTCGCCGCTGCGCTGCTACTGGCTCGCGCCCACTGAGCGCTGCAAGCGCTAGCCGATGCCCAGGCGTTGCTCCGCGGTAGTCCAGTCCGTGGCGATTGCCTGCTGCGCGCTGGCCAGGCTGACCTCGTGGGCGCACACCGCGCCCTGGAGGTCGGCTTCGACCCGGTCCTTGGTGTTCGGTGAGGCACCCGGCTCGGGCCACAGATTCCGTGGGTCGCTGGGGCTGCCGCCCACCGACAGTGGGACGAGGTGGTCTTCCTCGTAGTCGCCGAGCGCATGGTCGAGGTAACCGTACTGGTCGATCTGCCGGCGCTTGAGGTCGTTGGTGTAGCTGGTCGGTGGGCGAACCGTCGCTGTCCAGCCCGGCCGGCAGATCGTCGTGGCGATGGTGTCCTCGGTGACGTTCGGATTGATCGCCCCCGGCGTGCAGGTCGGGTCCGGCAGCGGGCCGCGCCGCGCTTGGCACTCGCTGGGCCTGCTCTCCGGGGCCGGTGCGACCGCCACCGGCCGGCCCGCCTTCGGCACTCCCGACACACCGCCGGCCGCCAGTATCACCAACTCGATGGTCACCGGGACGGCGACCAGGGCAGGCCGCCGCGCCCACAGCGCGATCGCGACCAGCAGCAAGACTGTCAAAGACACGCCACCGACGAGTCCGGTCGGCCACGGCAGCACGCCGCCGGGCACCTGCGCCGCATACCTGGCCACTACCACCATCCAGCGGCACGGCCACGCCGCAATCCAGGCCAGGAGGTGAGCGGTGTCCGGAGACAACGGCGAGACCGCGGTCGCGCCCAGCCCGAGCACCATGGCCGGCTCCAACACCGGTGCTGCCAGCATGTTGGCGGGTACGGCGGACACGCCGACCATGCCGAACGTCGCCGCGACCACCGGCGCGCAGGCGAGCTGAGCGGCCAGTGGCACCGCTAGGGCGGTCGCCATGCCGGGTCGGATCCCGCGCCGGCACAGCCTGTCCGTCCAGGCCGGGACGAGCAGCAGCAGACCCGCAGTGGCCAGCGTCGAAAGCGTGAACCCAACCTCGACCGCGAACTGCGGGTTGATCATGAGAAGGAGGAACACGGCGGTCGCGAGAGCCGGCAGTGCCGCCTTGGGGCGCCCCCAGGCGACGGCGAGCAGGCCGAGCACTGCCATCATCGCGCCCCGGGACACGCTCGGCCCGGGTCGCGCCAGCACCGCGAATCCCGCGATCGTGACCAGTCCGATGCCGGCCACGAGCCGTGGGCCAAGGCGTCCCCGCCGCGCGAGGAACAGGACGCACCCGAGCGCGATCGCCAGGTGGGTGCCGGCGACCACCACGAGGTAGGTCATCCCAGCAGCCTCGAAATCCCGGCGGACCTGGGGATCCATCCGGCTGGTGTCTCCGTCGACCAGGCCCGGCAGCAGACCGCCCGGCTGCCCCGGCAGCCCGTCGCAGGCTCGCTGCAACCCTGCCCGCATTCGCCCGGCGAGCCGTTGGTACCAGGGCGGCCGACCCTGTAGCTGCGGTGGCGCGCGAACCGACAGGACCGCCACCGTGAGATCCCGTTCCTGAGGCGGGGACAACCGCGCCGTGACAGCCACCCGCTGACCGGGTAGCAGGCCCTGCCAGCCTGACCCTGCGCCGAGGATCAGCGCCGGTGCGCTCAGCCGGACCGCGGCGTCGTCGGGCACGTCGGGGACAAGACGCTTGAGCGTCGCTGGTACGACCCACACCTGCCGCCCCGGCGTGGACCCGCGAGACAGCCGCGGATCGGAACTCAGGGTCAGCTCGGCGTGGACCGGGGCGTGCCGGGCGACGAGCTGGCGCACCGGGCCGGCGTCGCGGGCGACGGTGCGGGCCGCCGTCGCTATCGACCCACAGGCGCCCCCGACGAAGAACGGCACCATGGTGAGCAGCACCGGGACCGCTGTCCCGCCGCCTACCGCCGCGCCGGGCAATCGAGCCGTGACGAGCGCGGCAACGGCCGCAGCCGACGCGCTGACCACGGCCAGGGTCACCGCCGCATGCTGCGGCAGCCGCAGCGCGAGCACCGTCGCCAACCAGGTGCCCAATGCCAGGCCGGCAAGCCGCAGGTCCGCGCCGCTCGTCGCAGCGACGTCAGTGCCGCCCGATCTGGTGAGCGCGGCCCGGACGTCGGTCACACTCCCGCCAGATCAGCCGGCGCGTGCGGCCACACATCAGCGAGACCGGCGACAGCGTGCCCGGACGAGGCCGCACTCGGGCTGAGTTCGCCGCGCGGTGCCGGTGGGGGCGGCGTGTCCTGTTGTGGGCGGGAGCGCCAGCCGAGAAGACCCGAGATCAGCGCGGCGACGACCGCCGCGATGCTCAGGGCGCGAACCCGCTCCCAGCCAGGGTTGACACGTGCGCCGCGCAGACCTGTGAGCTCAGCCAGCGGAGCCCACCACGGGGCCGAGTTGTCGCGAGGTTCGCGCTCCCAGTTGTCCACGCAGGCGACCGTATGCAGGCAGCGAGCTGCGGGCAGCGCGCGTCAGGGGATCTGTGGAAAGAAACGGCCCTGTGGACAGCCGGTTTGCGACTTCGCAGGCCGACGTGCTAGCCGCGTCCGACACAACATCAGTGATGGAAGCCGGTCGGCCCGCTGATCGTTGCGTGCCGATCCACTCCGTTCAAGCCCTGCACGGCGGCCTTCAGGTCAGCCAGGAAAAGGTCAGCCAGGTCTCGACTGAATCCGTTGCGGCAGACCACACGTAATACCGCGAGGTCCTGCCGGTTCTCGGGGAATGTGTACGCAGGCACCTGCCAGCCGCGTTCCCGCAACACGCGCGACACCGCGAACACGTCCCATCCGCGTACCTCGCCGGTCGTCGTGAACGCGAACACCGGCAGCTCGTCGCCCCTGGTTATGAGCTGGAACTCAGCGAACTGTTCAACCTCGCCGGCAAGGTAGGTCGCAACGTCGCGGCTGGCCTGCTGGACGGCACGGTACCCGGAGCGGCCGAGCCGGAAGAAGTTGTAATACTGCGCGGCTACCTCGGCGCCGGGCCGCGAGAAGTTCAGCGTGAACGTCGGCATCTCGCCGCCGAGATAGTTGACGTAGAAGATCAGCTCGCGGGGCAGCGCCGCCATGTCTCGCCAGAGGACCCAGCCGACGCCTGGGTAAACCAGCCCGTACTTGTGCCCGGACGTGTTGATCGACGCGACGCGAGGCAGCTGGAAGTCCCAGACCAGGTCGGGATCCAGGAATGGCGCGATCATCGCACCGGACGCGCCGTCCACGTGGATCGGGACGTCCGGGCCTCCTCGCGCAGCAAGGGAATCCAACGCCCCGGCGATTTCGGCGACCGGTTCGTAGCTGCCGTCGAACGTCGAGCCGAGGATGGCAACCACGCCGATCGTGTTCTCATCCACCCTCGCGACGGCCGATTCCGCGTCGAGGTGGTAACGCGAGCCTTCCATCGGCACCAACCGTGGCTCGACGTCCCAGTACCGGCAGAACTTGTCCCAGCACACCTGAACGTTCGCGCCCATCACCAGGTTGGGCCGTCCGGTGCCGCGCCAGCGCCGCTTGAGCGCGAGACCGGCGAGCATGCAGGCTTCACTCGACCCCGTCGTCGAACAACCGGTCGCGTCCTCGGCATGCCACAGGTCCGCGAGGATCGCCACGCAGCGCCGTTCGAGCTCGGCGGTCTGCGGGTACTCGTCCTTATCGATCATGTTCTTGTCCGCGCACTCGGACATGAGCACCCGGGCCTGCGGCTCCATCCAGGTCGTGACGAACGTAGCGAGGTTCAATCGGGACGAGCCGTCGAGCAGCAGCTCGTCGTGGATGGCCTGATAGGCGACGTCAGGTGTTACCGGGTCGTCCGCCAGCCGATCGCGCGGCGGTTGTACCGGCTGCCCGTACGCGGGATTCGCCTCGCCCATGAACGGGTTCGCGTCGCCGCGGCGGGCAGGCCGCCGGGCGCTGGCGGAGCTGCGATGCAGTGTCACCCGGCCACTATCGCGGATTGCCCTGGTGTCGGGACAGAGCCTCGCGCAGCTGCTGGGGCGCGGAGCTCGTCGCCGTCACCGGCGGTCGCCGTGCTGATGGACCCGTCGCCGGCCACCGTCGGCAGACCCATGGACCGCCAGGCACGGAAGCCGCCGATGATGTCCGTGGCTCGCCGAATGCCGACCTCGTGCAGCGCCGCCGCGGCCAGGCTGGACGTGTAGCCCTCGTTGCAGACGACGATCACCTGCAGGTTGTAGGAGGCGATTCCGAGCCGCGCGTCACTGCTCGGATCGAAACGCCACTCCAGCACATTCCGGTCGACGGCCAGACCGCCCGGCAGCTCCCCCTCGATCTCGCGGTGGCGCTGCGGCCGGATGTCGACGAGAACTGCGCCGCTCTGCTGCGCTGCATAGGCTTCGCGTGGTGTCAGGCGCGAGAGCCTTGCTCGCGCGTCGGCGAGTACCTCGGCGATGCTTCGGCGCGACGTCATCCGTTCAGGTCCGATTCCGGCTCGCGGGTCTCGACCCTCGATCGCACCCGCAGCCGCCGGTCCCGATCGACCTCGTAAAAGGTCATCCGCACGAGCGGTGGCGAGTATGCATGAATGCTCACCGCCGGACGGCTGCCCGCACCGCGCACGTCGTGAATCACGCCGACGCCGAGTGCCGTCGCCGAGCCCGGCCGACGTGGCACGCTGACCTGGTTACCGCCCGGTGCGATCCCCACCTCGGAAAGCTCACCGCGAACCACGGTGAACGCCGCCGCCGACGGGCCATGGTCGTGCAGGTCGGTTGCGTGACCGGGCAGCCATGACAAGAGCCAGACGTCCACGTCCGGGCCGCCGGACAGCCGGGTCCACCACCTCTGCCCGGACTCCGGCAGCTGCAACCATGGCAGCCACATGTCCGGCTCGGCGCCCACCTGCCTGACGAGTGCCGTGAGCTGCTGAGGCGTCAGTGCCTGGATCCGATTCGCCCGCAGACTGGTCACGTCACCGGACATTAACCAGATTGCCGTTTGTCGTCAATGTCGATAGATGCAGTAGAGAACAATGTCAACCAGTGGGCTGCGCTGCCTTCCGAGCGCGATAGCGGGCCGTCTTGGAGCGGTTGCCGCACGACGCCATCGAGCACCAGCGCCCCGCGCCACTACGCGAGTCGTCGTAAAACACCCACCGGCAGTCCGGCGCAGCGCAGGCGCGTAGCCGCCGCCAGCTGCCATCCGCGCTGCCGCGCACGGCGATCGCGAGCAGCTCCGTGAGTGCAAGCGAGACGGCGCCCGCGGAGCCGGCCAGGCGCAGCTCGCCGCCGCGAGCCAGCTCGACGTGCACCGGCATGGCGCCGAGCGCAGTATTGGCCCGGCGCAGAGTCCGGTCGTCCAACTCGTCGCGGGTCACCGCATCGCGCAATGCGGACCGCAGCTGGTGGGCGGTACGCAGCTCGGCTGTGGAGGCTCGTGCGGCTGCTACGAGCCCGTGGCTGGTAAGCCACCGGCTGAGCGCCGCCGCCGTTGGCAGGGTATCGCCGCCCACGACTTTCACACCGTGGCGGCGGAAGCTGCGCAGGTCCAGCGTGTTGAGGAACTCCTCCACGAGACGCAGGTCGGCCGGTTCGTTCACGACACCATTATCACCTTGACACCGGTGTTAGCGTTTGGCGGTGTTGAGTATCGAGCCGTTCCGGGTAGCTGTCGACGAGCACATCCTTGACGATTTGCGTGACCGGATCGCCCGGACCCGGTGGCCGGATCCCGCGCCCGAAGCCGGCTGGGAGTACGGCACCGAGCTCGCGTTCTTGCGCGATCTGCTCGATCACTGGCGCACGTTCGACTGGCCGGCTTTCGAGCGCCGGCTGAACAACCTGCCGCAATACCGGGCGCGCATCGACGACCTGCGCGTCCACTTCGTGCACGTCCGCGGTGCCGGACCAAGTCCGATGCCGATTGTGCTGACCCATGGCTGGCCGGGCAGCTTTCTCGAATACCTCGACCTGATCCCGCTACTCGCACAGCCGGACGACCCCGATGACGCATTCGACGTCGTCGTACCGTCCCTGCCCGGGTACGGCTTTTCCGACCGGCCGACCCGGCCGGGCGTGATCAACGCCGTCGTCGCCGACGTGTGGCACCGGCTCATGACCGAAGGGCTGGGCTATCGACGGTTCGGCGCGCACGGCAGCGACATCGGCGCCGGCGTCACGTCGCAGCTCGGGCTGCGTCATCCCGATCCGCTGGCCGGCATCCATCTCAGCGCGTTCGGGCTCAGCAGGCCGCCGGCGCCGTTGAGTGACGACGAGCTGCGCTACTTCGCGGATGATGAGCGATGGGAGGAAGCCGAAGGCGCGTACGGGCATCAGCACCGGACCAAGCCACAGACCGTCGGCTACGGGCTCACCGATTCCCCGGCTGGGCTGGCGGGATGGATCGTGGAAAAGTACCGGGCCTGGGCGGACAGCCATGGTGATGTCGAGGCGCGCATCGGACGGGATCGGCTGCTGGCCACGCTCACTTTGTACTGGGTGACTGGGACGATCACGTCATCGATGCGCATGTACTACGAGCACCGCCGGCACGGGACGCCGCTGCCGGCCGGTCGGCCGATCCCCGTCCCGGCGGGATTCGCCGTGTTCCCCAACGAATTCCTGCCTGAGCCCACGCCGCCGCGGGAGCTGGCCGAGCGCTACTACCAGGTGGCGCGGTGGCGCGAGTTGCCCCGCGGCGGACACTTCCCGGCGATCGAGGAACCGGAACTGCTCGCCGAAGAGATCCGCGCGTTCTTTCGCCCGCTGCGGGCCGAGCGACGCTGACAAGGCTCAGCCGTCCGCGCGCGTTCGAGCGGCCGCCTCGAACGAGTCAGCGCTCGGGGCGCCGGTCCGGGCGACACCGGCAGCCGCGTACGCGGCGTCCTCGTCCAATGTCTCGTGTTCGAGGAGGGCAGCAGCAAGCGAGTCGAGCTTGTCGCGGTTCTCGCGCAGGAGCGCCGTGACCTGCTGGTGCGAGTCGTCGATGACCCGGCGCACCTCCCCGTCGAGGACTCGCTGCGTGTCCGGAGAGACCTCGGCACCGGGGAACGGCGCGCTACCGTCGCGGGGCAGCACGGTGACCGGGCCGATCGCCGCGCTCATTCCCCAACGGCCGACCATTTGGCGGGCGATGTCAGTGAGCTGCTGAATGTCGGACTCGGCGCCCGTACTGCGTTCGCCGAAAACGACTTCCTCGGCGGCTCGGCCACCCAGTGCGACCTTGATCTTCGCGGTGAGCTCCGGCTCCCGATAGCTGAATCGATCGCTCTCCGGCGCCGCCAAAGTCACGCCGAGTGCCGCTCCCCGCGGAATGATGGAGACCTTGCGCACCGGGTCGGCGCCTTCGGTCAGCATGCCGACGATCGCGTGGCCCGCCTCGTGGTACGCGGTGCGCCGCCGATCCGCCGGGCCGATCATGATCCGCCGCTCGGCGCCGAGCACGATCCGCTCGAGTGAGTCGGCGAAGTCGGATTCATTGACGGCATCGTGGTTGCGCCGTGCAGCCGTGAGCGCGGCCTCGTTGACGAGATTCGCCAGATCGGCGCCGACCATGCCCGGAGTCGTAGCAGCGATCCTGCCCAGGTCGACATCGGGCGCCAGCGGCACTGAGCGGGCGTGCACCTTGAGGATTGCCTCACGGCCCGCGCGATCCGGCGCCTGCACCGCGACCCGGCGATCGAATCGGCCCGGACGAAGCAGTGCCTGGTCGAGGACATCGGGGCGATTCGTCGCGGCGATGACGATCACGCTCGTGGACTGGTCGAATCCATCCATCTCCGTCAGGATCTGGTTCAGGGTCTGCTCGCGTTCGTCGTTGCCGCCGCTGAAACCGGCCACGCCGCTGGTGCGTGATCTGCCGATCGCGTCGAGCTCGTCGATGAACACGATCGCCGGGGCGGCTTCCTTCGCCTGCGCGAACAGGTCGCGTACTCGCGAAGCGCCCACACCGACGATCGCCTCGACGAACTCCGATGCCGCCATCGAGAAGAACGGAACGTCGGCCTCGCCGGCGACCGCCCTGGCCAGCAGCGTCTTCCCGGTGCCCGGGGCGCCGGAAAGCAGGACGCCGTGTGGGATGCGGCCGCCGAGCTTTCGGTACTTGTCGGGACGGCGCAGGAAGTCCACGACCTCGGCCAGTTCCTCCTTCGCCTCATCGATACCGGCCACGTCGGCGAACGTCACCCGGTCACCGGACGGCTGATATCGGCGCGCCCTCGAGCGCCCGAACGAGCCGAGGAGGTTCGAAACGTTCCCGGCGCGCCGCATCAGCCAGAACAGCAGCCCGATGAACAAGATGGTCGGCAGGAAGCTCACCAGCAGGGTCTGCCACCATGGCGCCCCGGTGTCGATCGGTACGGCGTTGACGACCACCCCCTTGCGCTGTAGCAGCGCGGACAGGGCGTTGTGGTCGGCGAAGGTAGGAATCTCCGTCTTGAACTCGGTCGTGGGCTTCGAGCCGCCGTAGGACTGCTTGGCGGTGAAAGTACCTTGGACCGTCGTGCCCTTCGACGTGATGTCCTTGACGTGACCGGCGTTGACCTGGTTGAGGAAATACGGGCTGTAGGGGATGCGGACCCGGGAGGCTGCCTGCGTCGCGCGGGTACCCATGTACAGGTTGACGGCAAGCAGCGCGAGGCCCAACACAATCCACCAGATGCTGATCCGGAATCGGGGGCGCGGCTGCTGCGGCGGAGTCGGTCCGCGCGGCGCCGCCGGGGGCGCCGACCCGTCGCGCCGGTCCTGGCGCGTGGCCGGACCGTTGGCATCGGTCGTGTCCACGGGAGCCGGCTCCCTCCATGAGATCTGTGAAGGCGTTCCCGCGCAAAGCCTAGTCCCGGCGCCGCCTGGGCTAGATGCTCGCAGCCCCTGAATCCGGGGACCCCACGCCGTTGAGCAGCGCTGCCGAGTGTTGAGCGCCGCTGACACTGTTGCGGGCTTTCTGCGGACTACCCGTGGACCAGATCGACACACCATGAGGTTGCAGCACCCCAAACCACACCATGAGCGCCAACCGCGCCGCGCTGTGTTTCGCGGGTCGTGGGTGGTGGTGGTCAGTATGTTGTGGCGGCTTGTGCTGTGCGCATGTTGCGGCTGCGGCTGCGGCTATGGCGGCCTGGTCGGGGGTTGTGGCCGAGGTCGCTCAGGGTTCCGGTGATGAGGGTGTCGGTGTCGCGTTCGGTGACGGTGGTGTTGACGCGGAGGATGCGTTCTTCGATGCCGAGGCGGACGAGGTCGGCGCATATGCGGGCGCAGCGGCCGAGGGCGCGTTCCCACAGCGCGACTTCGGCCCGGAGTTGTTCACCGGCGGATCGGCTCTTGTATCTGACTTCGGTGAGTTCGCCGAGCATGGCGCGGCAGACGTCGAGCCAGCGGAGGGCTTCGTTTTTGATGTTGAGTAGGTCCCCCGCCAATCCGCGACCCGAACCGTCGGAACCGGCGGCAACCCGCGCGGTGCACTCGTGCCCGTCCTAGCGTCCGTCAGTCGGCACGAGGGCGTTCCCGCCAGCCGTAGCCGTAGATCATGA
>Ga0126383_10001410_pt1 | contig 14936 bp, 14 predicted proteins | sample PanSoiMetPlot_35_FD_96882 | JGI IMG/M metagenome (GOLD analysis project Ga0126383, IMG submission 96882) | Tropical forest soil microbial communities from Panama - MetaG Plot_35 | ecosystem: Environmental > Terrestrial > Soil > Tropical forest > Bulk soil | place: Panama | collected 2016-02-17
GATCCGACGCGGTACACCGTGCGGGCGGTGGCCGCCACGCTGTCGCGCGGATTGGCGTGGCCGAACCCCCGCGCCCAGACGGTGCTGTCCCTGTCGACCAGGACGATCGACACCGCGGACAGATCCTTGTCCTTCATCTCGTGGGTGATGTACGCGCCGAGTCGCGCCGCGGCGGCGGCGTAATCGGCTCGGGCCCCGATGGAGTCCTGGGCGCGGAGCGGGGCAACACAGAGCGCGAGCGCGGCGGCTGCAAGGAAACCTCGGGTCATGTCGAATCGATCCTCGAGCGGTGGAGGCGTCACGCTGCTCCCCGGGCGCGGCGCCACACCCACCAATAAAGCAGGAAGTTCACGGCGACAACGAGCGCGCCGAGCACGACCTGGCCTCGTGGGGTGAGGCCGTCGGGGTAGACGAGACGGGTGATGTAGTGATCGATGAATCCGCCGGCGTACCCGGCCTGGCCGGCACGGGCGCGCAGCGCGTTCTCGAGCGGGGTCAGGGGACAGGTTTTGGCGAAGAACTCGACCCAGACGCCCCACGCCACGGCGGGGAGGTGCAGCCACATCCACCAGCGCCGCTGCAGCACGAGCAGCGCCCCGCCGATCACGAAGACGATGTAGGCGAAATGCAGCAGCATGATCCCGTCGGCGAGGACGCGATAGAGCATCGGTGCTGGAAGGCTACGCTAACCGCAACTGGCCGCCTAGTCCCGCCCGCTGCATCTTCAGCGGCGCGCCATGTACACGCTCACCGCCGATCGCATCCTCCCCTGCACGATCACCGGCTCCTGGCCGCGGCCGCGCTGGTTCGACCTCAGCATGTGGGGCCGGCCGATCGACAGCTGCATGATGGATGTGCGTTTCCGCGAGAAGTTCCAGGATGCCATGGCCACCGTGCTGAGCGACCAGGAGCGCGCCGGCATCGACATCCTCACGCATGGCGACCTGCATTGCGACGACGACATGGCGGGGCGGTCGTGGCATCACTATCCGCTGCAACGCTGGGCCGGGTTCTCGGGTGACTACCTGCAATCCGAGGAGACCCGCTCGCCGTGGCTGCGCTATCCGCCGGGGACGCTCCTCAACGAGATCTACACGGGGTGGCGCTGGCCGCGGGTGGTGGACAAGATCGAGCATCGCCCGCTCGACTACGCCAAGATCTGGCGCATCGCGCAGAGCAAGACCGCCAAGCCGGTGCGCTTCGGCACTTGTTGCTCGCAGGTGATGGGGCTGTTCCTCGACCTCCACACACCGAACTACAAGGACCGCCACGAAGTCCTCTGGGACATGGCGGTCGCCATGAACACGGAGCTCCTGGCGTTACGCGACGCCGGGTGCCGCTGCATCCAGATCGAAGAGCCGACGGTGCATTTCTGGGCCAACACCTACGGCCGTGCCCACGACGAAGTGAAGTTCATGGTCGAGTGCTTTAACCGCGAAGTGCAAGGCCTCGACGACGTGGAGCTGTGGGTCCACACCTGCTGGGGCAACCCCAACATGCAGCGCGTGATCGAGAACGACAGCTACAAGGAGTCGTTCGAGCTCTATCTCGACGCGATGCGCGGCGACGTGTGGACGGTGGAGATGAAAGACCGCGGCATGCGGGAGCTGGAGCTGTTCGCGCCGCTGAAGGGCCGTCTCAAGAAGAAAATCTGCGTCGGCGTCGTCAGTCACCGCTCACTCCAGGTCGAACGGCCCGAGGACATCGCGGCGTCGATCCGGAAAGCCCTGCAGTTCATCGCTCCCGAGCAGTTGATCGTGTCGAGCGATTGCGGTTTCGGCCGCCAGGGCGGCAACCGCGACATCGCCTTCTTCAAGACCACCGCCATCGCGCAGGGAACCAACATCGTGCGCCGTGAGCTCGGGCTTCCGGTGACGGAAGTCCGCGCGGCCAGCCCTGCGCTGCAGACGGACATCGTGCCGAAGACGCCCGATCGCTAGGGCTCCATGAGCGACGCCGTCGCCTCTCTCAACGCTGCGCTGGCCGACCGCTACCGCATCGAGCGCGAGCTCGGGGTGGGCGGTATGGCGACGGTCTATCTCGCCCAGGATCTGAAGCATCAGCGCCGCGTCGCCATCAAAGTGCTGAAGCCGGAGCTCGCAGCGGCGATCGGCGCCGATCGCTTCCTGCGCGAGATCACGACGACGGCGAGTCTCCGACACCCGCACATCGTACCGCTGTACGACTCGGGTGCGGCGGGCGATACTCTCTTCTACGTCATGCCGTTCGTCGACGGCGAATCGCTGCGCGGCCGGCTGGGGCGCGAGAAGCAGCTCCCACTCGACGACGCGCTGCAGATCGCGCGCGAAGTGGCCGACGCGTTGAGCTACGCGCACGCTCGCGGTGTCGTCCATCGCGATATCAAGCCGGAGAATATCATGTTGGAGGCGGGTCACGCCGTCGTGACCGACTTCGGCATCGCGAAAGCGGTGAGCGGGGCGGGTGGCGACTCGCTGACGCAGACGGGGATGGCGATCGGCACGCCATCCTACATGAGTCCGGAACAGGCCGCGGGGGATCAGGAGCTGGACGGGCGCAGCGACCTCTACGCCCTCGGCTGCGTGCTGTACGAGATGCTGGCCGGCCAGCCGCCGTTCACCGGTCCGACGGTCGAGAGCGTCGTGCATCAGCACCTGGTGGTCGAGCCGCGCGCGATCTCGCTCCTGCGACCTGCCGTGCCGGCGCCCGTCGCCGCGGCGCTGCAACGCGCCCTGGCCAAGACGCCCGCCGACCGGTTCAACCCGGTGGCCCAGTTCTCCGAGGCGATTCGTCCCGGCGCGATGGCGCCCCCGGCGGCCGCGAGGGTCGCGCGGCCACGGATTCGCTTTGCCCGGACCACGGCGCTTGCGGTCGCCGCCGTCGTCGTGCTGGCGGCGTTCGTGGCATGGCGGTCGTTCTCCCATCCGACCGTACCAGACGCCGCGTCGGTCGCGGTGCTGCCGTTCGTCGACCTCAGTCCCGACCACGGCAGCGCGTATCTCGGCGACGGCATGGCCGAGACGATCATCAACGCCCTGGCCAACGTTCCCGGACTCAATGTGGCGGCGCGGACCTCGGCGTTCTCGTTTCGCGACAAGGCCGAGGACGTGCGGGAAATCGGGAAGCAGCTCGGCGTGGCGACGGTACTCGAAGGCAGCGTCCAGCGAGCCGGCTCGCACCTGCGGGTCACCGCGCAGCTGATCAAGACGTCCGACGGGTTGCATCTCTGGTCGCAGAACTTCGATCGCGACGCGGCGGACATCTTCGCCGTTCAGGATGAAGTCGCCCGGGCCGTCGTCGCCGCGTTGCCGGGCAAGTCCAACGCTCCGGCGCCGCATCAGAGCCCGGCGACTCACAGCCAGGCGGCGTATGAGTCGTACTTGCAGGGACTATTCGCCTGGAACCGGCGGACCGAAGCCGATTTGCGGGAGGCGATCCGATTCTTCGAGCAGGCGATCGCGCAGGACTCGACATACGCCGAGGCGTGGGCCGGCCTGGCCGATGCGCGCGTGCTGCTCCCTTTCTACAGCAGCTTCATTCCGACGCGCAATGAGGTTCCCAAGGCAGAAGCGGCAGCGCGACGCGCGCTGGCGCTCGATCCCACTCTCGGACCGGCTCACGCCGCGCTGGCGTACGCGCTGATGAACTATGACTGGCAATGGGCCCGGGCGGACAGCGAGTTCCGCCTGGCGATCACGCTCAGTCCGGGGGACGCAACGGCACACAAGTGGTACGTCGACGTGCTCATGGTCGCGGGTCGCCGCGATGAGGCATTCCGGGAGATCCAGCGAGCGTTGGAGCTCGATCCCCTCTCCCCCAACGTCCTCGTGATCTCGGGAGAATGGTATTGGGACGTCGGCAGGGACTCGGAGGCGTTGGCACAATTTCACAAGGCGCTTGCGATCAACCCGGAGCATCCCCTCGCGCTCGAATACGCCATGCGCCACGCATGGAGTGTGGGAGACGCGGAGCAGTTTTTCGCCTTTCGCGATCGATTCGAGGCGATTCCGCCGGGCGTGTCGCCGTCGACCGGGGAGCTGCGGCGCGCCTACGCCGCCGGCGGTCGGAAGGCGGTGCTGCGCGCTCTGTTGGCGGCCGCTGGTTCGCGGTCGGTCGACCGTGCGCGCTGGGCTGGTGATCTGGGAGACCTGAACACCGCGTTCGCCGAACTGACGCGGGCCGCGGATGAGCGCGACATCCGCCTGCCGTACATTGCCGTGTGGCGCGACTATGCCCCGCTCTGGAGCGATCCCAGGTTCACGGCGCTTATGGCGCGCATTGGCGTGCGGTGGGATCCGAAGGAAAGGTCCGGCGTGGCGGCTCCCCCAACCACGCCGTAACTTGGCGCGACCCTGCCGAACCGTGGACTCGAACAGTGAGAACTTCCCTGATGCGCCACAGCCTCCTGCTGTCCCTTTGCGCCGTCTCCCTGACCCCTGTGGTAGTGGCGGCGCAGACCGCTTCCGCCGACACGATGCTCAATAAGCTGACGCCCGCCGAGCAGGCCGCGGGGTGGCGGCTGCTGTTCGACGGCCGGACGACGGACGGGTGGCGCGGATTCAAGCTGAAATCAATGCCCGATGGGTGGAAAGTCGTGGATGGCGCGTTGACTCGGGTCGCCGCCGCAGGCGACATCCTGACGACGCAGAAGTTCAAGAATTTCGAGCTCGACCTCGAGTGGAAGATCTCCGAGGGCGGCAACAGCGGCATCTTCTATCGCGGCAGCGAGGACGAGGACGCGATCTACTGGACGGCGCCCGAGATGCAGGTGCTCGATGACGCGCACCATGCCGATGGCAAATCACGCCTTACTTCGGCGGGTGCCAACTACGCCCTGTACGAGGCCCCGGCCGGGATCGTGAAGCCGGCGGGGCAGTGGAATCAGGTTCGGCTCATCGTCAACGGCCGGCACGTCGAGCACTGGCTCAACGGCGTGCGGTTGCTGCAATACGAGTTTTACAGCCCGGACTGGGAGATGCGCGTGCGCGACAGCAAGTTCAGCGCGCATCCCAAGTACGGCCGCAACGCCGAGGGATACGTCGGGCTGCAAGACCACGGCGACTGGGTGGCGTACCGGAATATCAAGATTCACGTCTTGCCCTGAGCGTTCTCGTTACCACCTCTACCCGGAGTGGCATGGTGAGTACGCGCACTAAGCTCTCGGTAATGATGTTCCTGCAGTTCTTCATCTGGGGTGCCTGGTACACGACGATCGCCGTGTACATGACGAACCACGGGATGGGGACACTGACGTTCTGGCCGTACACGGTGAACCCGATCGCAGCGATCGTGGCGCCGTTCTTCCTCGGACTCATCGCCGACCGCTACTTCGCGACGGAGAAGGTGCTCGGGACGCTGCACGTCCTCGGCGGCATCTTCATGTTCATCGTGCCGCGGTTTACCGGCAATCCCACGGTGTTCATCGTCCTGTTACTGCTCTACAACCTCTGCTACATGCCGACCCTCGGCCTCGCGAACAGCCTCGCATTCCATCACATCCAGGATCAGGAGAAGCAGTTCCCGCTGATCCGGGTGTTCGGGACGATCGGGTGGATCGTCGCCGGCCTCTTCATCAGTTACGTGCTCGGGCCGGTGCTTGGGGTCGTCGCGGAGGGCACCGAGTGGCCGGTGTATACGACAGCCACGGCCAGTATTCTCCTCGGACTCTACGCGTTCACGCTGCCGCACACGCCGCCGCCCGGCGCTGGGAAAGAGGTGTCGGTGCGCAGTATCGTCGGGCTCGACGCTCTGACGCAGCTCGGTGATCGCTCGTTCTACGTATTCATCGTCGCGTCGTTCTTGTTGTGCATCCCGCTGGCCGCGTACTACAATTTTACGCAACTCTTCCTCGGCAACGCCGGCGTGACGAAGATCGCGGCGGTCCAGACCCTGGGACAGATATCCGAAACCGGGTTCATGCTGCTCATGCCGCTGATGTTCCTGCGCCTCGGCGTGAAGAAGATGTTGATGGTGGGCATGGCGGCGTGGGTACTGCGCTACACCCTGTTCTCCTTCGCCGCACCGAGCGCGATCATCGGCTTGATCGTCATCGGCATTCTGCTGCACGGCGTGTGTTACGACTTCTTCTTCGTGACCGGTCAGATCTACGTCGACAAGCGCTCCACTCCGGCGATCCGCGGCCAGGCCCAGGGATTCCTGGTGCTCGTGACATACGGCCTCGGGATGTTCATCGGCGCCCAGGTGGCCGGGCGCGTGTTCAACCGCTTTCTCGGCACCGCCACCCAGCTCACGCTGGAGCAGTGGCGCAGCTTCTGGGTACTGCCCGCCGCATTCGCGGCGCTGGTGTTGGTGTTCTTTGCGGTGATGTTCCGGCCCACGAATACGAAGGCTTAGCAGAGAGGGAGATCGTCGTATGGCGCGGAAGCGCATCTCACGAAGACGGTTTGTCGGGGAGGTGGCCGCGGGCGCGGCATTCACCATCGTGCCGCGCCACGTCCTTGGCCGGGGATATCGGGCGCCGTCCGATAAGCTGCACATCGCCTGTATCGGCTGCGGCGGCAAGGGCCGCTCCGACATCGACGGCGTCGCGAGCGAGAACATATACGCGCTGTGCGACGTCGACTGGCACATGGCGCTCGATGCGTTCCAGCACTATCCGCAGGCGAAGCGCTACCGCGACTACCGCGAAATGCTCGACAAGGAAAGCAAGAACATCGATGCGGTGACCGTCTCGATTCCCGACCATTCGCACGCCGCTGCCGGGCTCGCCGCCATGAAGCTCGGAAAGCACGCGTTCATCCAGAAGCCGCTGGCCCGTACGCTCGGCGAGGTGCGGGCGCTGGAGCAGGCGGCGCGTCGCTTTAAAGTGGCGACGCAGATGGGTAACCAGGGCCACACTCATGAGGGGACGCGGCTGATCCGTGAGTGGGTGGAGGCGGGCGCGATCGGGACGGTACGCGAGGTGCACTTCTGGACCAACCGGCCGTGGTGGCCTCAGGGTATCGAACGTCCGCTCGAGGAGTACTACGTCCCCGAGTGGCTCGACTGGAATCTGTGGCTCGGACCGTCCGCGGAGCGCCCCTACAACCCGGCGTACGCACCGTTCAAATGGCGCGGCTGGTGGGATTTCGGCACCGGCTCCCTGGGCGACATGGCGTGCCACATCATGGATGCGTCGTTCTGGACCCTGGGGCTGGGCTATCCAAGCCGGATCGAGCCGGAGTCGGCGCCGCACTTCAAGGAAACGGCCCCGGCCATCTCCCGCATCACCTATTACTTCCCCGCCAAGGGGACCCGGCCCGAGGTGAAGGTCGTCTGGCAAGACGGTTCGCTCTATCCGTCGCGGCCCGCTGAAGTCACGGATGACGCCGCCTGGCCACCCGACGACGGCGGCGGCCAGCTGTGGATCGGCTCGAGCGGCAAGCTCGTCGCCGGCACGTATGCCGACGATCCGACGCTGCTCGATGCCGCGAAGATGGCAGACGTCACGGCGCACCCCGTGCCGCAGAAGTATCCGCGCTCGCAGGGGGTCTACGCCGAATGGATCGCGGCGTGCAAAGGTGGGGCGCCGGCGGGTTCGGCGTTCGACACCTACTCGGGACCGTTCACGGAAATGGTGCTGCTCGGGTGCCTCGCCGTCCGCCTGGGCCGGACGCTGGAGATCGATCCGGCGACCGGCGCCGTGACGAACATCCCGGTGCCGCAGGAGCTGATCACTCCTGTCTACCGGTCCGGGTGGACGTTGTAGACGGGCCATGACCTCCACGTCCCTGCGCTCCGGCAGAATCACGAGCGAGCCCGGCGCCAAGCCGCGCGACGACGAGCTCGATCTTTTCGGACTGACGCATGCGGGGAAGGTGCGGCCGGAGAACCAGGACCACTTCCTGCTCTGTACTGTGCACCCGCAGGCGGTGATTCACGCCACCAGCCTCCCCGATCCCGAGAAACTGAGCGCGCGGGGGCAGCGCCTCGCCACCGTGATGTTGGTGGCGGACGGCGTGGGAGGGAGCGCCGCCGGCCGGGAAGCGAGCCAGCTCGCGGCCGAGACGATCATGCGGTACGTGACGTCGACGCTGCGCAGCTACCCGGCCATGGGCTCGCAGAACGACGAGGAGTTCCTTTCGGCGCTGCGCACCGCCGCACTCGAAGCCGACGCGACCGTCCGCACCGCGGCGGCCGAGCGGGCGCAGGCGACAGGCCGGCTCTCCTCGAAGAGCATGGCGACGACGCTGACGCTCGCCCTGGCAGTGTGGCCGTGGCTGTATGTCGTCCAGGTCGGCGACAGCCGCTGCTACTTCTTCTGGAACGGCGACCTGCAGCAGGTCACCCGCGACCAGACGATGGCGCAGGATCTCGTGGACAAAGGGGCCCTTCCGGCCGATCGCGCGGCCCAGTCTCCTTTCAGCCACGTGCTCGCCAGCTCGATCGGCGGTCCCGAAACGGTTCCGGAAGTGACCCGGATCGATGTCACCAAGCGCGGTTGCGTGATCCTGCTGTGCACCGACGGTCTGACCAAGCACGTCTCCGATCCCGAGATCGCGGCGCAGCTCGGCGCGATGCAATCGGCGGAGCAGGTCTGCCACGCGCTGCTCGATCTGGCGCTGGAGCGCGGCGGGAGCGACAACATCACGGTGCTGGCCGCTCGGGCCCCGTTGAAGAAGAGTTAGGCATCCTCATTCTCGATGAGGCCGCCGTTCGGCGGCTGCTGCGTTACGCGGAGCTGATCCCCGCGATCGAGCGGGCCCTGGCCGACCTGTCGGCGGGCCGGGTCGTCCAACCGCTGCGGGTCGTCGTTCCCGTCGCCGATCACAAGGGATTCTTCGGCGTCATGCCCGCCTACGCGGGATCACTCGGCGCGAAGCTCGTCACGTTCTATCCCGGCAACTCCGACGTGCACACCCACCATGCGGTGATCGCGCTGTTCAAGCCGGAGACCGGGGAGCCGCTGGCCATGATGGACGGGCGCCTCATCACCGAAATGCGGACGGCGGCCGCGTCGGCGGTGGCGACGAAGCATCTGTCGCGCCCCGAAGCACGAGTCCTCGGGATTCTCGGATCGGGTGTGCAGGCCGGAAGCCACCTCGAGGCGTTGCGACAGGTGCGCCGCTTTTCGGAGGTGCGTGTCTGGAGTCCGCGCAACGCGCAGGCGTTCGCCGAGCGCCACCGGGTGACGGCGGCGCGCTCGGCGGAAGATGCGGTCCGGGGAGCCGACGTCGTCGTCGTCGCGGTGAGCTCGAAGACACCGGTGCTCGAGGGCCGCTGGCTCGCTCCCGGGGCGCACGTCAACGCGATCGGGGCTACGCGGCCGGACTGGCGCGAGCTCGACGACGATCTCGTGTCGCGCGCTCGCGTGTTCGTCGATTCGCGCGACGCGGCGACGAAGGAGTCGGGAGACGTCATCGCCGCGCGTGAGGTGGCGGGAGAGATCGGTGAAGTGGTCTTGCAGACGAAGCCGGGGCGTGCGAGCGCGCAGGAGATCACGGTGTTCAAGTCGGTCGGGGTCGCCGTCGAGGACGTGGCTTCTGCCGCATTGGTGTACGAGCGCCATGCCTCCGGCCCCTGACCCGGTTCGACCCCTCGCGCTGGCGGAGATCCGGCAGGCGCGGGAGCGCATCGCCGGCACGATCGTCCGCACCCCCCTCGTCCGTCTCGAGCTGGGCGCGGGAGCGCCCGACATCCGGTTGAAGCTCGAGAATCTGCAGCCGATCAACGCCTACAAGCTGCGCGGCGCCGCCAACGCCGTCGCCCTTCTTTCAGAAGCCGAGCGGCGGCGCGGCGTCTGGACGATCAGCGCCGGCAATGCCGGCCAGGGCGTGGCCTTCGCGGCGCGGGCTGCCGGAGTGCCGTGCACCGTGGTGGCGATCGAGACGGCGCCCGCCGCGAAACTCGAGCGCATGAAAGCGCTCGGCGCGAAACTGGTGCTCGTCTCCTACGAGCGGGCCTGGCAGGCCCTCGATGACCGGGCGTATCCGGGAGTGGAGGGGACGTTCGTGCATCCGTTCGACGACCAGAACTTCATCACCGGTCACGCCACGATGGGCCTTGAAATCCTGGAGGACGCGCCCGACACCGCCGCCATCATCACCGCGATCGGCGGTGGTGGGTTGATCACCGGTGTCGGCAGCGCGGTGAAGGCGCTCAAGCCGGATGTCCTGGTGTGGGGCGCCGAGCCCGAGACCGCGGCGCCGGCGGCGTTGTCGTTCGAGCGCGGCGGGGCGCAGGAGTTCGCGGCCTGGCAGGCGTCGTTCGTGGACGGCGCCGGCGGCAAGAGCGTCTTTCCGCGCATGTGGGAGCGCATGCGACCGGTGGTCGACGGCTCGATCGTCGTCACCCTGGAGGAGACGAAGCGCGCGATGCGGATCATGGCGGAGAAGGTGCGCGTCATCGCGGAAGGCGCGGGAGCGCTCGCCCTCGCCGCCGCGTTGACGGGGAAGGGCGGTCCCGGGCCGATCGTGGCGGTCGTGTCCGGGGGAAACATCGATCTCGACAAGTTCACCCAGCTGATCGGATCAGTCGCGTAGCATGGAACGGTTCGCGATCCTCCCGGTGCTGTGCGCCGTTCTGGCTGCGCGCCCGCTCGTCGCGCAGTGCCCGACGGCTAAGCCAAGTGCGTCGCCTCGACGTGAAATCCCGGCTCGAGCGCGCCTGCGAGCAACGCACGCACTGGCTGATCGCGTTACCATGGGATCCGATGCTGACTTCCTTACACACTGACCGGCGTTTCGCGGCGCTCGAGCGCCGCGTGGGACGGGCACCGTGAAAGTCGGACTCGTAGGGTTCGCCGGATCGGGAAAAACGACGGTCTTCAACACAATGACGGGGCTCGCGGTCCCCACGGGCTACGGTGGCGAGCTGCGGCTCGGCACCGTGAAGGTCCCCGACGAGCGCATCGACGCGCTGAGCAAGATTTTCTCTCCCAAGAAGACAACCTACGCCGAAGTGGTGTTCTGTGACGTTCCCGGGGAGCACGGGGCCGACCACAAGGGGCTCTCGCGCAAGGCGCTGCAGCAGATTCGCGATCAGGAAGTCCTTTGCCTCGTGCTGCGGGCGTTCCCCAATCCCGCGATCGAAGGTGAGGCGAATCCGTCGGCGGATCTCGAGGCGTTCCACACCGAGTGCGTCCTGGCCGATCTCGACATCGTCGAAAAGCGGCTCGACCGCGCCAAGAAGGACAAGCCCGACCCTCTGGAGCTGGCGGCATTCCAGCTGATGAAAGAGACGCTGGAACGCGAGCTTCCCCTGCGCACGCTGCCTCCCGCGGCGTTGAACCGCGACTATCTCAAGGGGTACGGGTTGCTCACCGACCGGCCGCTGATGGTCGCGTTGAATCGCAGCGAGGCAGAGGCCGCGCAACCGCTCCCCGAGGCGTTGGCGGCCCGTTTGAAGCAGCTGCACGCCGCGGGGATCGTCCTCTCGGCCAGCGTTGAAGCGGAGATCGCGGCGATGGAGGCGGCCGATCGCCCCGCATTCCTCGAGGACCTGGGGCTCAAAGAGTCGGCGCTCACCCGGTTCATTCGGACCTCCTACGAGCTGCTCGATTTGATCGCGTTCTTTACGGTGGGTCCCGACGAGGTGCGGGCGTGGCCGATCCGGCGCGGCGCGCACGCGCGAGCGGCGGCCGGAAGGATCCACTCCGATCTCGAGCGCGGCTTCATTCGGGCCGAGGTAATTCCCTACGCGGTCTTCGCGCAGTACGGGACGGAGCAGGCGGTCAAGGATGCCGGCAAGCTGCAGATTGAAGGCAAGGATTACGTGGTGGCCGATGGCGACATCCTGCACATCCGGTTCAACGTCTAGAAAGCGAGGAATCTCGTGAAACGCTTCGCTCTCGTTGCGGCGCTCCTGATCCCCGGGGCGGCGCTGGCGCAGCAGTCGTCGATCCCCGATGCCATCATCGGGAAGGCGCCGCCTCCTTCGGGAAAGACCGTGATGTACGTCCCGGGCGACTCGGCGACGCGCGGGTACCTCGCTGTGCCGGTGGGGAAGGGTCCCTTCCCGGCGCTGATCATGATTCACGAATGGGACGGGGTGAACGACCGCGACCGCCAGGTGGCGGACATGTTCGCCGGTCACGGGTACGTGACGCTGGTGGCCGATCTCTATCAGGGGAAAACCGGGAGCAATCAGCAGGAGAATATGGCGCTGGTGAACGACGCCCGCGCGCACCTCGACCGAGTCGTGGCCAATCTCGACCAGGCGCAGAAGTTTCTACGCGCCCGTCCCGACGTCAGCGGGAAAGTCGGAGTGATGGGGTGGTGCTTCGGCGGCGGCATCGCCTTGAGTTACGCGCTGGGCGGCGCCGAGCATCAGGCGACGGCAATTTTCTACGGGATGCTGGTGAACGATCCGGCGCAGCTGGCCCGGATCCACCATCCGATCTACGGCACGTTCGCCGGGCAGGATCAGGGCATCACGCCGGCGATGGTGGCGCGGTTCCGCACGGTGCTCGATTCGATCGGGGTCAAGAACGACATCCACGTCTACGACCCGGTGCAGCACGGCTTCTGGCTGTGGGTGGAGCGGGATGCCGCCACGAATACCGCGCCGGCGGCGGACGCGTGGCAGCGGCTGGTGAAATACCTGCACGACAATCTGGGCGGGGGAAACTAGCCTAGCGGAGCGGCCCCATTCCCTGGATGGCGACGGCGCGGTCGGTGCCGCCGGCGAAGGTGTTGCGGCGCACCATGAATTCGCCGCTGCGGCCGTCGTCGAGCACGATGCGGTAGCGCCGGCCTGCCTCGAGACCCGCGAGGTGGGTCACGGTCATCGTCCCATGCCAGTCGGACCCGTCGCCGCGCTGGACTTCGACGACGTTGATGTCGACGGCGGATGCGAGCGTGCTGCCGTCGTCCTTGTGGATCGCACAGCGGTGGAACGGCATATGGAGAAGATAACCGCTTTCGAACCCCGCGTCGTCGGAGCGGTGGTGCTGTATCGTCTCTATGACGTCGGCTACGAGATCGACCTCGAGCGCGCGCTCGACTTTTTCGCCGCGTCGCCAGAGGATCGCGAGACGCTGCGCCTCAACCTGGAGCAGCGGCGCCGCGTCGAGGCGCAGGCGATCCGCATCAAGAACCCGCCCATCACCGTCACCCTCGGCATCGAGCCGTTCGACGCCGCGGGTCGGCACCACGACGCCCAGGTCTCGGCGCGCATCTTCGACTTCGGCGTGATCTCGCTGCGCATGCGCTGCGGCATCCCGGGTGCGCTGGCCTGGTCGGCCGTGACGCCGTTCGGCGACTCCGCCGATCTGTCGCGCGCCGCGCGGCAGGGGTTCGACCGCACGATCCAGGAGCTCACCGACCGCATCGCTCCCGCCATCGTGCGGCCGCAGATCGCACCGGTCAGTGAAGACTACGTCGTCTACCGCTTCACTCGCATCGAGGACGCGGCGGGGCAGGCGCTGCCCGCGAGCGCGCTGCGCGAGCTCGACGTGGCGCCGCTGCTGCTCAACGAGGACCGGCCGATCTCGGATCAGGCGCGCAAGGAGCTGTTGCCGCACTGGTTCTCATACTACCCGGACGACCTGTCGATCATCACCTGGAATACCGCCCTCGTGCTCGACCCGGTAGAGGACGAGAGCGACGTGCAGCTGATCCTCGAGTTCGCCAACGCCCAGCTGCTCGAGCTGCGCTACTACGACGCGCTGCTCGATGCCGAGCTGCCGCGCATGTACGACCGCATCGAGAACGCCCGCAAAGGGCCGGGGGCGCTGCTCGGCCGCCGTTACGCCGGGTTGCTCACCGGACTGCAGACGCTGCTGGCGGATTCGACGGAGATCGTCGAACGGACGCAAAACGCCCTCAAGGTCACCGACGACATCTTCCTCGCCCGCGTGTACGGGGCGGCGCTCGAGCTGTTCCGCGAGCGAGCGTGGCGGGCGGGGATCGAGCACAAGCTCGGCATCATCCACCAGACCTACGAAATGCTCAATGCCGAGTCGATGGCGGTGCGCAACGAGGTGCTGGAGGTGGCGATTGTGGTGCTGATCGTGGTGGAGATCGTGCTCGCGATCCTGATGCGCTAGAAGTCCAGCAACCCCTCATAGAAGAGCGCCGCGAACCCGAACGCGGCGAACAGCAACGCCAGCACGCCGACGATGATCCAGGCCAGCGGGAGACCGCGCCGCCGTCGCTTGCGAAGGTAGGTGGCGCTGGGCCACAGCACCTTCAACGAATGCCGTACGGCATTGGCACTGCTGGTGAAAAACGAGTGTTTCAGGTTGGGCGCGCGTTGCGCCCGCCGCAGGCCGTCCACGGGTGTGGTGATGGGGGGAGCGACCGCGGCCGGCGCGTCCCGCAAAAGAGCGTAGGCTTCGTTGATGCGTTGCAGGTTCTGCTCCGCTTTTTCCCGCAGCCGGTTGTTGTCGGGAAAGCGGTCGGGATGCCACACCTGGGCCAGATCACGATAGGCGGTCTTGACCTCGTCCACGGTCGCACCCGGGGCGAGGCCAAGCACGCGGTAGGCCTGTGTGGTGTCGAGCGTCATGACGGTCGGAATCCCCCTGGCCGGTCCGATCGCAAGTCTCGTACCCCTTCAGCGCGCTACGGCTTCCAGGTCCCGTTCGCGACCGCGGGCACGAATCCCTCGAGCCCGGACGGCGGGAAGGACAGCGTCTTCCCTTGTTCGGCGCTCTGGTACGCGGTCATCAGGATCTTGACCACCTCGAGGCCATCCTCGAATGTGAGCCGCGGCTTTTCCTTGCCGAGGAAGACGCGCACGAAGTGACGGTCTTCTGCTTCGTAGCCGTACGCGGCAGCTTCGCTCGGGACGACCGGCATCAGGCCGACCTCGGCGTTCTGCTTTTCCACCAGGTCTTCGCCGGATTTGCCGCGCACGTCGCGGCTGAAGAACAGCTTGAGGCCGCTGTCCAGCGTATTCCACGACATCGAGTATTCGGGACCGAGCAGCTCGGCGGACAGCCGCAGGCCGGCGCCGACGAAGCTCCACGACGTCGTCGCCTCGCCCAGCACCTTGAAGCCGTCCGCCGTTTCGAA
>Ga0126383_10001411_pt1 | contig 14934 bp, 9 predicted proteins | sample PanSoiMetPlot_35_FD_96882 | JGI IMG/M metagenome (GOLD analysis project Ga0126383, IMG submission 96882) | Tropical forest soil microbial communities from Panama - MetaG Plot_35 | ecosystem: Environmental > Terrestrial > Soil > Tropical forest > Bulk soil | place: Panama | collected 2016-02-17
AAATCTTTGAGTGCATCGCCATGCGGGACCTTCATCTCCAGCACCATAATCGTGATGATTATCGCGATCACTCCGTCGCTAAATGCCTCCAGGCGTCCCGTCGTCATCTGTGCCCCCTTACCCAAGGAGTTAACGCGAAATCTGACGAGAACGCGAGTGTTTTGAGAAAAGTCATCCTTTGCGTAGAGCAAGGCAGCCAGCCTTTTATCTTATGCAGCGGCTCGCCGAATTGATCCTCCTTGTGCGACCTCCGCGCACGTAGCCGCACATTGACGGCACGCTTGAGCACAATTCTGCATTGTTTCGCCGTCGTGTTTTCCGCATTCTGCCGCACAGGCCGTGCATAGCTCCGAACAGATACCGCACACCCGGTGAGCGAACCCGGAGCTGCCGGTAAGGAGAGCCACGCAGGTTCGGCATAATTCAAGACATTCGTTACAGAGCCGGATGCAGTCCCTCATCATGATCGGATCTACGTTTAGGGACTCAGTGCGGCATTGGGAGCACCAGCGCAAACACTGCAAACACTCCCCAATACATCGCTCGATTGTTTGATTTGAAATTGTCATCGTCTGATCCTCCATTTTGAATGTTCTTGTGATCCTGACCCGCATGGATATTTCGCCACGATTACGTTTCTGAAGTCATCATGCTGGATGAATCATCTCTCGCGCGTACGCGAGGCCCATTCCATAGCCGCCAGCATTCGCTACCACAACGGCACGCGCAGCTTCGTACGTGTCATGTCGCGTCCAGTCCCGCTGGAATTCCAAAAGAATCTGTATCCAGCTGGTCAGATGTGCACCGGCTTGTTCCAATCTTCGCAGCGCGAGTTCGTGACTCTGCGCCGTCAAGCCACCACAGGCGTCTGCAACGACGAATACCTCGAAGCCATCTTTGAGCGCAGAAAGAGCAGAAAAGGAGACGCAAGCTTCTGTAAGGAATCCGGCAACGATCAACCGCCTTCGCTTGGCAGCGACGACTGCGTTCCTCGCAGCGTCATCCTCCCAAACGTTCATGCTTCTTCGTTCGATTGCCTTTATAGAAGAAAGGACTTCCTGTAGCGGGGGAAGTAACGGACCGCTGTAGACCCGTGATGCCGAGGTCGATGCGATGACCGGAACTTTGAAAGCGACGGCGGTCCGCGCCAAGGCAACAGCATTATTGAGCACAACCTGCCGTGATGTGGACTCGACGCCGAACCCAAGCCCGGCTTGAAAATCGACGAGCAACATCACGGATTCCTCGGGTTTCATTAGCACATCCGCTCCAGCAGCCCGAAATTGGTGATCTTTGAGGGCCTGGGGTTGGATGAGAGAATCTGAAACGTCTGCCTGCATATTGGTCTGCATAATTTCCCTTTCAGCTTTTAATTGAGGCGCTCGAGCCCGCAATTTGTATTGCAACAGGATTTTGACAATTCATGTCATGCTGTGATCCGACGCGCTGGCGTGTGTGAGACAGTTGACTCAAAGCGGACTCTCACCTCGTCGTTTTCTATGACAAGGCAGCCCCACGAAATGTGACAAAGACAGATATTCGAAAAAAACCGATCAGGTTGTCACAAATCCGAGTCGAGGCTGGTCTCTCGTTCATCGGCCGCGATGGATCATCGGCACGAACAAGTTGACTCGATATCCCTCGTTGATGCGCGAAGTACGCACCGTGTAAACGAAATTATTGAAAGGGGGCAGGCAGCGCAACATGAGCAACGATCAGGGCACTCCGACTGATAAATACGCATACTACGAGGCCGTTGCCAGTCAAGAGGAGATCTATCTCGAGGAAACAGAAGAAGAAGTTCGCGCGATTTTGATCTCCGATAATCCATCTCCGCACAACGAAATAGCGGAGCGTTGGGAGAAGAAACTGGAACAGCTAGAACGTGGCTGGGGGACATCGATCGATGACTTGCGAAAATGACGATCCTCGCGTACCCGAAAGTCTTGAAGAGCAACTAGATCACGCCTCCGAAGAACTGATCACAGGCGATTCAGATGATCCGCCACTCAGCGAAGAGGCGGTGGTGGACATGATTAATGACTCGCATACCCGGAGACTCGGATCTGCGAGTTGACAGGCGGGTGGGGTAACCAGGTTTTCAGTTTCCGCAGCCTTTTGCAAAAAAAATTCATTTTAGCTGACGATCTGCAAGAGCATACAATCTATCAAATCGCGATGGCAGAGGAATCACAAACTCCTCCTTCCATGAAAAACTCTCTCCCACGGAACGTGCCGCATATGTTCTGCGCGAAGCATTCGACTACCCTTACAGCCAGATAGCAGACATTCTGCAAATGGAGGAAGCCAACGTCCGCCAACTCGTCTCCCGGGCCCGCAAACATATTGAAGATGGCCGGCGGGCGTCCGTCAGTGCGAACGAGCAGCGGCGCCTTCTGGAGGCCTTTATCGCCGCCGCGCAGAAGGGAGACATGGCCGCTCTAGAGGGCCTCTTCGCAGAAGATGTTGTTTCTTACTCAGATGGCGGTGGACTTGTGCGCGCCGCGGGAGTCCCGGTCACCGGTCGCAAGCGTGTGGCAACGTTCATTTCCGCTGTTTCCACATGGTGCTGGAAGGGCGTGACGCTCGACTGGGTCGAGACAAATGGACAGACATCTGTTCTCATATTTCGCGATGCAGTTCCCATTGGGCTTACTGTCGATGCATGCGCGAATGGTATCAACCAGATCATGTGGTTCCTAAGGCCAAGCAAGCTCGTCGCGATATCAAAATCAGGTCAAAAAATGAGCGACGCTCACGCGCTAGGACCGGCAGCCGCCTAGTGCACCGCCTCGATCATTGTGGCTGTCCACTACAGCCGAAGGTCCAACAATCCTTATTGCCTATTAGAACGTCAACTAGGAGGGTCGGTGCACGCAAGATATTTTCAATGACTGATCTCCAAAATCTACTCGTATCGCAATGCAACCATCGGATCCACTTTGGTGGCGCGGCGAGCAGGGATATAACAGGCCAGCAAAGCGACGGCGATCAACGTAATTGAAGTAGCCACGAAGCTCACCGCATCGGTAGCACTTGTGGAATAGAGCAGCGATCGCATAACGCGCGTTGCCGACAAAGCTCCAATCCATCCCAGCAGCAAACCGAACAGGAGCAATTTCAAACCATCTCTGAGTACTATACCCAGCACGTGGCTACGTTGAGCGCCAAGCGCGACACGAACGCCGATCTCGCGGGTCCGCTGGCTCACTGAATAGGAGATCAGGGCGTAAATGCCAATCGCCGACAGGAGTAGAGCTAAGGCCGCAAATCCGCTGATCAGCCAGGTGCGAAAGCGCTGCTGCACCAGAGATTCATCCAGCCGCTCATCCATCGTCCGCACCTGAGCGAGTGGGAGAGTACTGTCCACGCTCGCGAGTTCCGCGCGGATTGCCGGGACAACCTGCTGCGCACCTCCGCTGCTCCGAACGACTAGATACATTTCGCGCGACCACCCTACCCACCCATTCTCGTTGTAAGGAACGTAGATGGTAGGCTGGGGCCCGGAGTCTAGTCCTGAGTATTTCACGTCTCCAACCACACCTACGATCGTCTCCCACGGAGAGCGTGGATCGGGGTCGCCCGTCTGAATGCGGCCTCCAATAGGATCTTTGCCGCCGAAGTACTGCTTGGCCATGGTCTCATTGATAATCACGATCATAGGATCCTTCTCGCCTTCTACCCGGTCGGAAGGAGAGAAGAAGCGCCCTTTGATCAGTGGAATCCCGAGTGCGCGAAAGTAGTCAGGACTCACCGCCATCTCTTCCGCAAGCTGCAATTTACGCTGGCGATCGTAACCCTGTCCTTCTACCGTAAATGGATTGGTAATCTCCAGAAGGTTGGGAGGGAGACTCATGGTGATGCCGACTGCTCTCACACCGGGCAGCGCCTGCAGTTTCTCCAGGAATTGTTTCCAGAATTGCCCAAGTTGCGGCTCGGAGTATTTGTCGGAGAGAGAGATTGCCGCCGTGATCAGGTGATCGGTCTCCACTCCGGGGCTCACATGGCTCAGCCGGACGAAGCTTCGAATGAGCAGGCCTGAACCCATCATCAGTAGCAAGGCGAGCGCAACTTCAAAGACCAACAGCGCGCGATGTGTGCGATGAGCCGACGCCGATGAAGACGAGCGGTTTGCATCTTTCAAGGGGTCGCTTAGCGCTGGGCGCGATGTTTCGAGCGCTGGGGCGAGCCCAAAGAGTATCCCGCTGGCGACGCAGACCACGAACGCAATAACCAATACTCCGGAATTAATGCCGACCTCATTGAGCCTGGGCATCTGTCCCGGGCCGAACGCCAGAAAAGCGCGAATGGCAAAATACGCGAGCAGCAAGCCGAGAACACCTCCCAGAAGCGATAGTAAGGTACTCTCGGTGAGAAGTTGCCGGACTACCCGTTTGCGGCTCGCCCCTAGTGCCATGCGCACCGCCACTTCGCGCCGCCGAACGGCTGCACGCGCCAGAAGCAAGTTGGCCACGTTGACGACTGCGATCAAAAGCAAAAGCCCGATCGCGCCGAGCAGTACGAGCAGAGGCGTCGAGACCTCGCTCACCATCCATTCCTTCATCGGCCTCACCACGCCGGCCAGTGGTGTAGAACTGGGGTATTGCGCATTGACCTGACCCACTATCTCGTCTAATTCGGCCCCGGCTTGCCGCATGCTGACACCGGGTTTCAGGCGCCCAAAGGCATGCAACCCAAAGGGAGGCCGCGATGTCGGCGGATTCAGAGTGTGAATTGCCCAGACATCGACAGGCGCGCGTGGGGGAAATCGGAAACCGGCAGGCATCACCCCGACGATCGTGTGCTGTTTGCCGTCGAGCGTCAGCGTGCGGTTCAGCACTTTCGGATCGGAATCCAGATGGTCCCGCCAGAACTGCTGACTGATCACCACCACGCCGGGTGCCCCGGGCTGGTCTTCCCCGGGATGAAATCCGCGTCCCTTGAGTGGCGCGACGCCAAAGATCGAAAAGAAGTTCGCGCTCACGCCGACCCCGGGAATCCGTTCCGGCGCACCCATTCCGCTCAATGCGAAGCTGCCGCCAGCACCGTCAAGCACTGCAACTTGTTCGAACGACTGCTGGCGGTCCCGCCAGGCCAAGAAATCAGCGGTGCCCATGGGGCTTATTTGCGACTCACCGCGCTGGTTTGTCCCCACAACAGTGAGTCGCTGAGGCTCGGGATAGGGCAAAGGCCGGAGCAAGATTGCATCGACCAGGCTGAACATAGCAGTGTTCGCGCCAATACCAATCGCGATTGTCGTTAAGGCGACTGCTGTGAACAGGGGCGACTTGAGCAACATGCGCACACCATAGCGGACGTCCTGCACAAATACTTCCAGGGCAAATTCCCAACCCACCGCTCGCACCTGATGCTTCACTGATTCCACCCCGCCCATTTCAAGGCGCGCTGCGCGCAGCGCTTCCTCCCGTGTCGCGCCTGCTTGCACCTTCGCGTCGGTAAGGTTTTGCACGTACGCGTCCAGTTCCTCGTTGAGTTCGATTTCCGTCTTCTTTCTTCGAACTAACTCTCTTAATCCGGCGATGAGATTGCGGAAGATGTTCATGATGCCCTCTGCGTGATATACGGCGCTACGCTTCGAGAATGCGCGCGATGGCGATAGATTGCGTTTTCCAGTCGCGGGTCTCCAACTTCAGCTGCTTGCGGCCGCCTGCTGTCAAAACGTAGTACTTGGCGCGGCGGCTGTTTGCTGTTGAGCGCCACTCCCTCTCCAGCCACCCGGCGCGCTCCAATCGTTTCAACGCGGGAAAAAGGGAGCCGGGATTGACCTGAAACACACCCTGGCTGATTTGCTCAATGCGTAGTCCAAGCCCGTGAGCATGCATCGGTTCCAGGGCAAGCGTCTTAAGAATGAGCATGTCGAGCGTGCCCTGAATCAGTGCGGTATTTTTGTCAGGCATGCAAATCTCCTCTAGACCGTCTACTTGAAGGAAACAGCATAACGATCTTCCTTCTTACCCTAGATTGTCAAGAGGAGAAGAAGATGCCATAGTGGGAATGTGAGGCTATTGAATCTTTTGTCCGGAAACCAATCGCCGTTGGGTCGGCATCGGGAAGTTACCGTGTCAATTGGACAGCTAGCGGCTGCTCGATCTTTGGGTGGGTTGCTAAGTGGCCCCAATATCGAGGCGTCGCATCTGCCATCTTGTTTTGTGGCGCTGGCCCTCCGAAAATCTTGGAGTGTCACAAATTAGCGAAAAATCGCGATTCAAGTCATTGACGGATTTTGGCTGCGCCGCTGACCGGTTATCCGCGAAGTGATGAACTACCCCTAAAACATATGTGAGACGAGCAGCAAGCCCCCGCCGATTGCGACGATGTCTTCCGTCAACGCCACACCAAAATCCGGGAGCCCAAATCTATTCACCAGGCGATGGCGAATCTCGTAACCTGCAAATGCACCAGCGATAGCGCCGGCGACACCCAGGATCGTGCCGATCACCAGTGGCTGTTGAGCCGACGCGCAGAGAACCATGCTGGAGAATCCTCCTGTGATTGCTCGGAACAGGAGAGGTCCCAAATTAGTTCGTTTTGGTGTTTTCGGCAGCTTGTCAGATACAAGTTCGCCGAGTGCGAGAAGCGACAGGATAATGATTGCGCCCTTCGACCCCGCGAAGGATAGCCACGAGCCGTTGAGGTCAAGCCAGCCGAGATGTGCTGCCCAGCTCACGAGTGCTGGTGCCGTCAGTGATCGCAACCCGGCGATGACTCCAATGGAAAAACATCCTAGAAAAAGGACAGCTCTGTTGAGGTTCATGCCCACTTACTTTAGTCGCCAGCGAGCACTTGTCAACACATCGAGAACCTATTCGTCACAGTCCATGACTGATCCTGTTCGTGAAGGCGTTAGCCAAAGACGAGCACGTCGACAACGCTGGGAGCGTACTCCGCATCCCGTCCGGAGACCTGCATTCTCATCCCCGTCTGTTCTCACCAGTTAGCCCATTCCGCTGGAATCGTAGCTGAGGAAAACCGTTTGCTCGGAAAGTGATAGCCTTTGGAACCGGCTAAACAGCGTGGCGCTTGGGGCTTTCAAGTGAGGTAGACCACAATGGAACATCACGATGGCTCCCTTGGATCACCGCGGCCGAATCGCCGCCAATTTCTTTTGACTACCGGCAGCACGGTGGCTGCTGGTGTGATCGCACACAGCAACCCGCTAATAAACGAGTTCACTTCACCGCAAACAGACAAGAAGGAGAGCAAAATGAAAGGCACCAAACCCAGCATCGTGTTCTGCCATGGCATCTGGGCCGACGGCTCATGCTTCAGCAAGGTAATCCCCGCGCTTCAGGCCGAAGGGCACCAATGTATTGCCGCCCAATACAGCCTGAATACAACCGCGGACGACATAGCTACCGTGAAACGCACGCTCGGGCGAGTCAGCAGTCCAGCCATTCTCGTCGGCCACTCTTATGGTGGAAGCGTCATCACCGGCGCCGGAACCGACGATCGCGTCGCCGGGCTGGTCTATATCGCCGCATTTGCACCGGATGCCGATGAGACGTCCGTGACGCAACCGTCCAACTTTCCAAAGACTGACGTTCTCTCGCACACCGAAGTCGCCGACGGACGCATCTGGCTGCTTCAGGAAGGTATCGATTCCTTCGCAGGCGACTTGTCCGAGCAGGAAAAGAAGCTGGTTTGGGCGACCCAGTGCGTCCCGGCTCCAGATCTGTTCGAAGCGAAAGTCGTCGGAACGGCCTGGAGGTCGAAGCCAAGCTGGTACATCGTGGCCAAGAACGACCGCACTATCCAGCCTGACTGTGAGCGCTTCCTCGCTAAGCGCATGGGCGCGACGACGACCGAGGCCGCGAGCAGCCACGTGGTGATGCTGTCGCAGCCGCAAGTCGTGATCGATGTGATCCGAAACGCGGTAAAAGCCGCCCAGGGCGTGACGGCAGCCGCCTAGAGCCGCCAAGTCTCCTCTATTCTTCGTCGGGGCCGCCGCTCGGCGGCGGCCTCTGTCCTCAATTGTTGATCAATCGCCATTGCGCAATTACAAATGTGCATGGAGAAGTCAGTATTCGCTGAAATCAGACAGTCAAATGAAACTACTCCCGCCATGGAAAAGCTCTAGGAGACGTGAGTTCAATTGCTCCTAAATTTCAGTGCGCCTTGCGTGCGAACGCTTACGATGTTTCGATCTGCGGCTCATTTCTACGAATGAGTGTGTCGTTGTATACTCCTCGACACGACGGATAGAGACCTCCCCCAAGAGAACTTGAATTCCGGGCGACGTGGCCGAATTATGGCCAGCCCGGCCCAGAGCACTCTATGGCGCCCAAAGACCCTGCTCATCTAGATCACGAGGACCAATCGATCGGAGGTGGGAAAGTTGCCACAGGGAGCGGGTCTCCAGGACAGGGATTTGTCCCGACTCATGAGGAGAGTCCCACTACCGTAGACATCGAATTCAAGCCAGGTCCCCCAAATTCGGATTCGTCTCCATCAGACTCCCCAACGCTGATTGACCTGAATAGTCCGCATGGCACGCCCGCCGCAGGAGCTGCCGCGCAAAGCTGGACCCTCGGGCCCCAGCCCGTTCAATTTTCGTTGATGCCCGGTATGCTGCTGGCCCGGCGCTACGAGATTCTCGAAGTCCTGGGAGAAGGCGGGATGGGCGCGGTCTACAAAGCCAAAGACCGCGAACTAGACCGGCTCGTGGCCTTGAAGGTTATTCGACCGGAGCTGGCATCCAATCCCGATATTTTGCAACGTTTCAAACAAGAGATCCTATTGTCGAGCAAGGTCACTCATCGCAACGTCGTGCGCATTTATGACTTGGGGGAAGCGGAAGGTCTCAAGTTCATCACCATGGAGTATGTGGATGGCAAAGACCTGCGCCAAAAGCTCAAGCAGGAGGGAAAGCTCGGAGTCAACGAAGCGATCGACATCATTGTGCAAGTATTCGGCGGCTTGGCCGCTGCTCATCGCGAGGGCATTATCCACCGTGATTTGAAGCCGGGCAACATCATGCAGGATGCCACAGGTCGTGTCGTGGTCATGGACTTCGGTCTCGCACGTTCCTTTGTCAGTGATGGAATGACACGATCCGGCATGATGGTCGGCACTATGGAATATATGTCGCCAGAGCAAGCCCAGGCGAAGAGCCTGGATGCGCGCTCTGACATCTTCACCGTCGGCCTGATTTTTTACGAACTGCTTACTGGAAAAATGCCGTATGAGGCCGACAGTGTAGTGGCCAGTCTTCTCAAGCGTAGCCGCGAGCAGGCAGCCCCAGTTTCGAGCCACGACAATGCGATTCCTCGGTCACTCAGTTCAATCGTCGCCAAATGTCTGGAGCTCGAACCCGAGTTGCGTTATCAGAGCGCTGCCGAAGCTCTAGCCGCTTTGGGCAACTGGCAGGAGAAGGGAGTGGCGGCGGCTTTGCATTTCGGCGACGTACGACCATGGGGAAGGGATATTCCGTGGCCCATTTTAGGAGCCGTCGCTGCAGTAATTGTTCTCGCCGTCACCGGCTTCTTCCTTCGAAATAAGCTTCTTGGAACGAGTGGGGGCTCTGCGCGGGTCGGCCCCGTTTCGGTGCTGGTTGCGGATTTTGAGAACAATACTCACGACAGCTTGTTCGACGACACCCTCGAACCGATGCTGAATGTCGCCCTAGAGGGTGCGAGTTTCATTAATGCCTACAATCGAAGCACTGCGCGTCGGCTGGCCGCCAGGCTGCCCAATCCTAGCGGTAAGCTCGATGAAAATGCCGCCCGACTTGTGGCTGTCAACGAGGGTATCGCGGTGGTCCTGACCGGTTCGCTGAGCAACCGCGGAAGCGGCTACACCGTATCGGTAAAGGCCATCGACGCGGTCACTGGAAAGATGCTCACCAGCGCCGACGCCAATTCTGCGAACAAGGACCAACTCCTGCTCGACATTCCCAAGATTGCCGCTCCGATTCGCAAGGCGCTCGGTGATGCCACACCTGAGTCCGTACAGCTCGAGCAACTCGCTGGAGCCTTTAGCACCTCGTCCTTGGCAGCGGTGCATCAGTATGGAATTGGGATGGAGCAGTTGTTGGCAGGAAATTCGCAGGAGGCCATCCGGTCCTTTTCCAATGCCATCGCCTTGGACCCGAACTTTGCGCGTGCTTATGGGGGAATGGCGTCGGCATATGGGAACCTCGGCAGAACGCAAGACGCTGAAAAGTACGTGAAGCTCGCAATGGAACACGTGGACCGCATGACGGAGCGGGAACGCTACCGGGTACGTGGTCTTTACTATTTCGCAACTTCGAACTATCCCAAATGCATTGAAGAATACGGCGAGCTTCTCAAACGCTTTCCTGCCGACGATTCAGCATGGGCCAACATTGCCGGCTGTTATTTGAGTGTTCGGAGGATCCCCGAAGCAGTTACGGCGGCCAAGCGTGCAGTCGAAATCGTTCCAAAGGGTGCTGTACAACGGGTGGTTCTGTCATTTTACAGCTCCTACGATGGGGACTTCGCTGCCGGCGAACGTGAAGCGCAGACTGCGCTGAAGCTCAACCCGTCTTCCCAGGCCTATCTCGCGCTCGCGGAGGCGCAACAGGGTTTAGGTCAGATGGCCCAAGCCGCTGAGACCTATCACACGATGGAAAAGATCGACGGGCTGGGTGCTTCTTTGGCCGCCTCTGGCTTGGCGGACGTCGCTTCATATGAAGGCCGTTACGCAGATGCGGTACAGACGCTTGAGCACGGTGTAGACGCCGACATAGCGGCCAAAAACTCGGATGGCGCCGCTGAGAAACTTGCTGGCATCGCCCAGCTACGCCTCTTGGGCCGACAGAAGGGACAGGCGATCGCTGCGGCCAATAAGGCTGTATCTATCAGCCAATCTGTAGCGGTGAGGGTTCTGGCTGCGCGAGCCTTGCTCGAAGCTGGGGAAATCACCGGAGCGCAAAAATTGGCCGACGTCTTGGCGTCCGAGGTCCAACCCGAAACTCAAGCCTACGCAAAGATCGTCCGTGGCGATCTAGCCTTGCAACGTGGAGACAAGGAAGAGGCAATCAACATGTTCACAGGCGCCAACCAGCTGGTCGATACCTGGATTGGTCGTTTCGAGTTGGGAAGGGCGTATCTGGAGGCGGGAAGGTTCGTCGAGGCGGACTCGGAGTTTGACCGATGCATCAAGCGGCGGGGTGAAGCCTTGGAGATTTTCCAAGACAGTACCCCCACCTTCGCCTATTTTCCGCCCGTCTATTACTACCAAGGACGCGTGCGTGAAGGCCTAAAAAGTCCGGGATTCGCGGAACCCTATCGCACGTATCTTGGCATCCGCGGCATCGCGAAGGAAGATCCGTTGGTTGCTGACATCAGCCGACGCATTGGCCGATAAGGAACACACACAAAAGACGGACTTGGCCGCTACAGCCGTTGAGCGTGTATCTCGTATACCTTCGGCGCCCATTTTCCGTTGCCATCTTCTCTTTCATTCGAAAAAATAAGCGGGACGTCGTAGGTCCCGCCTTTAGAGCAATTCATATTTTTGCTCACTTTACTGTGAGCTGAACGGTCGTACTGTGGGTGAGATTGCCACCAACGAGTGCGCCGGTGAAGGTTAGTGTAAAGGTTCCATGATTCACGTTCTTGTTCGCGAACAGAGTCACCGTCGACTGGACGGCACTACCTTGCAAATTATCTGCGGCCGGAAACACTGAGCATGTTGAATTGACCGGTACCCCACTACAAGATAGAGCGATCGTGCCAGTCAGGCCAGCGATCGGAGTTACCGTGACGGTGTAAATCGCCTGGTGTCCCGATGGGATAGTCTGAGCAGCGGGCGTGGCTGTGATCGAGAAATCTTGTACAACTTGGGTGAGGCTGGAAGACGTGCTACTTCTGAAGTTGCCGTCGATGTTGGTATAGACAGCTGTGATCGGATGCGTGCCTGCCGCAAGTGCGCTGGTAGTTAGAGTAGCTGTGCCCGACCCACTGACCGTTTGTGGCGCGCCGAGGACCGAAGCCCCGTCCATGAACTGAACTGTGCCAGTTGGTATGGCTGTGCTGATCCCTTGCCCAGAAGTGTTAGCGACCGTCGCGGTAAACGTAACCGACTGCCCGAAGACCGACGGATTCACCGAGGAAGTTACGCTCGTCGTGGTCGTCGCTGGATTGACTGTCTGGCTCAGAGTCCCAGAACTTCCGCTGAAGCCTCCGTCGGTGTTCGTATAGACCGCTTTAATAATGTGTGGCGAACCCCTGACGCTTAGGGTCGAGATTGCACCACTTGTTGCCGTAGCTGCAGCTCCTGACCCAGATACTGCGACCGGTGCGCCGGAGGCGGCGCCATCAATAAAGAACTGGACGGAGCCAGTTGGCGTGGCTGGCCCAGACGTGTTAACGACTGTCGCGGTAAACGTAACCGATTGCCCGAAGATTGATGGGTTGACTGAGGAAGTTACAGTCGTCGAGGTTGTCGCACAGGTCGGTATAGCCGATGTGATGTTAGACGGAACGCTTTCCTGCGGTGGATTCGTGTTCGCGAGCACCGCAGTCACAAAATACGAGTAGGTGGGGCCACAGGTGACACTGGTATCGGTAAATGTGAGCAACGTGCCAGCAACTGAATTGATCTGTACGGCGGTTGCCCCATCCGTCGAGCGATAGATGTTGTACGTTCCGATTTGCCCGAAACTTGGCGCGCCCCAGTCAAGTCTTATATAGCGCGGCGGGTTCGTTGTCGTCGCGGTCAAGTTTCGAGGAGAACGGACGAAGGAGTTCGCCGTTTGGAAGTTGAGCTCTCCGACGCCGGTACCGACTGTGAGTTTGCCAGCCCCCACTGTGAGTTTGCCGGTTCCGACCGTCAGTTTGCCAGTACCTACGGTGAGCTTGCCTGTACCTACCGTGAGTTTGCCGCCCCCGAAGATCTCGCTACCGGTCGCTGCAACCTGACGGAGGTCAAGATTCGCCCAATCGTCGTAGCCCCGTAAGGTTGCGCTAATGGCCCCGTCGAAATTGACATCCGAACCACTCATCCACGCCGGCGTGATCAGATCAGCAGGGCCCTGTACAACGTACATCGTAGGATCTGGGTCGGTGTTCGGCGATAGCGCTGTGCCATCACAATGAGTCTTGGCGGATGAGCCGACTCCCTGCGGCGGCTCGGGTGAATACCATTTCGTGGTTGAGTATGCAAGCGCCGAGCCGTCGGTGCTGGTGAGTCCGGCGGGCAAGCTGTTTTCATTCAAGGCGTTCAGCTGCTGCTCGGAATAATCCAGAACACCGTTATCCAGAAGATCGACCTGGAACTGGTAGCTCATAACGCTCTGATAATTCGGCTTGCAGTTAGGCTCGAGTGTCGGGACGTAGCTGCCCGGTGTGTCGTAAAAGAGGCCACCGTGAGTCAGGCCGAGCGTATGTCCCAACTCGTGCATAACCGTTCCGGCTTGGACTGGATCAGTCTGTCCCGCCGCCCCCCACAGCCCGAGCGTGATGAGGGAGTCTCCTCCGCCGATATCAGACACACCGGAAGTTGAGCGAATTCGGCCCGACGCCACCGCAAGCCACGGATCAGTGGACTGGGTATAGGTTGCGTTGGTTGCAGTAGGGATTTGAATCGTGAAAGTGTTTCCACTGGCAGTCTGGAGTACATAGGTCCCGTTCAGAGCGGGATTGGTGATGGCATCCGTGATCGTTACGCGGTCCGTCCCGGCGGTCAGGCCGTGTGGTGTTGATGTAGTAAACGTCACCGTGTTGCCAGAAGCGACGACGCTGGTTAGGCTGCCCCCTTGCAGACCCCACTCCGGCAGGCCGGCGGCGTGTGCGAACAATGCATAGTGATAGCTGTCCTTTCGCCCATGTTGGAAACGACGGATACACGGGCCGCTCAAGGCGTTCTCGCAGGACGTCTCGTCGGGGTAATTGAGCGGCTGGTTCTTAAGAAACGCGAACCCATTCTTCCAACCAACGAGTCCGGGCTGGTTTGGATATTCGCATAGCACAGGATTCCCGGATCCGTCCGTCGTATCGGTGCATGTTTGCTCCTGGATCGCTCCTGTGGCGAGTGCCGGCGGGTAACCTGGATTCCCCGGAATGATATGTAGGTTGGTTCCTTTGGGCGAGAATGCGTTCGTCAACATGGTTAACGTGCTCGCGGAGGGAAAGAAGGAATATCCGTTTTTAGTGTCGCAGCTGCCATCTGCATTTAGGATGCTGCACATGTAGTCCAGCTCCATAAACAGATCCTTCGTGCCGGACGTAGCTCCGGGAAGCGATACCCAGGAAGGATCCGTATTGGCGCACGCACCTTCATTTATTGAAGCATCGCAATATCCTTGTTTCTGTTTCCACACATCCAGAATGCCGTCATTGTCGCTATTCTGAACGGTAGTGCTTACGATTATGACGCCCCACGATACACACCCGCTGTTTGAGCCGTTGGGCACCACCATGGTCGTTGCCGAAGCATCGTTGTCCTTGATTGGGTTGTTGGCGCCGCTGAAACTCCACGTGGGATTGTCCCAAGAACCGTTGTAGTACCCGGGGAAGGGCGGGAGGTTCCCATAAGGAGAAGGCAGGTTCATGCCATCCAGAGACACGGTTTCATACTTGTTGCTCTGACCGTTTCCTACGATATGCGTCAGCTTCGAAATTGGACCAGCGGCAGACTGGTAGAACCCCTGCATTGTCTGTGACATTGACGTGGAACCGTTGGACGGGGCAAAGGCGCCGTCGTAAATGACAATAGAGGTCAGTGGTAACGAGGGCGTGATGGCGCGATAGATGATAACGAGGCTGGCGCCCAACGTCAGCGGCGATCCACCGCCATTGCTTCCGCTGTCCGCAAGGCTCACTTCATATGTGCCATTAGCCTGAACATTTCCCTGGGCATCCTGCGGCAAGAATCGGCTCACATCTGCGGCGTACACACGCATGGTTTTCGAGCCTTGCGAATTTCCCGAACATCCGCCCGAACTCCATG
>Ga0126383_10001412_pt1 | contig 14933 bp, 13 predicted proteins | sample PanSoiMetPlot_35_FD_96882 | JGI IMG/M metagenome (GOLD analysis project Ga0126383, IMG submission 96882) | Tropical forest soil microbial communities from Panama - MetaG Plot_35 | ecosystem: Environmental > Terrestrial > Soil > Tropical forest > Bulk soil | place: Panama | collected 2016-02-17
CCGGCGCTTTGAAGTCCAAAGCTGTTGGTACTGGCGGACCCACCAGAGACGCGAGCATTCCGTTTTCCTAGCACAACGATTGCGGCGACTTGAGCCTACTGAGCGACGCATTATGCGTGCCGGCCCATTCGAATGGAACCTCTGCTACACTACACGCCCGTCTAGGCCCAACCCCTGATTCAGGAGTGTCCTCATGAAACTTGCACTTCGTCTGTCGCTCGTCGCTTTCGTGGTTGCGCTTCCTCTAAGAGCTCAGGAATCTGCGCCGAAGAGTTCGCGTGCAATTACGATTGACGACTTCTTTCAGATTCGCGATGTGTCGCAGCCGGAGATCAGCCCGGACGGAAAGTGGATCGCTTACGCGGTACGCACGAAAATGCTGAAAGAGGACAAGAACGAGCAGCGGCTGTGGATGATCCCGACGCACGAAGGCGACGCCATTCCATTAACTGCCGAGAACGTTTCCTCTGCTCATCCTCGGTGGAGTCCCGACGGCAAATACATTTCGTTTTTGTCTGCGCGCGACGGTGGCAAGAACCAGGTATGGCTGCTGGACCGGCGCGGCGGGGAAGGCGTCAAACTGACCGACGTCGTTCAAGGCGTCGATGATTTCGAGTGGTCTCCCGACAGCATGCGGCTCGTGCTGATTATTCGCGACCCCAAACCCGAAGATCTCGAGGCGGCCAAGAACAAGGAAAAGCCCGCTCCCGCTACGCCGGCCAAGCCGAAGACTCCGCCTCCCTTCGTCATTGACCGGCTGCAATTCAAGCGCGACACTGTCGGCTACCTCGATCGCCGCCGCACCCACCTGTTCGTTTTTAATATTACTGCCAAGAGAACCACGCAGATTACTTCCGGCGATTTTGACGACACCGAACCGGCATGGTCACCGGACGGCAAGTCATTGGCGTTTTCCAGCAACCGCACGATGCCCGATCCCGACGCGGCCTACAACGCAGACATCTGGGTCGTTGCCGCTGACAATGCCGATAAGGGCGCACACCTCACGCAAATCACCACTAATCCCGGCCCAGACCGGTCGCCGACCTGGTCTCCGGACGGCAAATGGATCGCGTATGTCTCTGAGATTGATCCGCACCTCTATTACTACAACACGCAGCACCTGGCGGTTTCTCCCGCCACCGGTGGCCCCGCGAAAGTTCTTACTCTTGCTTTTGACCGCACCGTGCGCCGCCCGCGTTTTTCCGGCGATGGTCACTCCATCTATTTCATTGCGGATGATGATGGCATGCAGAGCCTCTGCCGCATTCCCGCCGCCGGGGGAGAGATCACGCGGCCAATCGGCGGCCGCAACTTTATGGTTGGGACTTATTCGCTTGGCAAAGATGATTCGATCGCCGCGCTTATCACTACCATCGACCGCCCCGACGAAGTTTTCTACTTAGCGAACGGGGCCAAGGAGCCGACGCGCCTGACAAAAACCAACGACGCACTCTTTGCCCAGCTTCGACTGGCTCAGGCCGAGTATGTCCATTTCAAGAGCAAGGACGGTACTACGGTAGCGGGCTATCTTTACAAGCCGCTCGACAATGCTCCCGGCAAAAGAGTCCCAACGCTGCTCAGTCCCCACGGCGGCCCCGTGAGTCAATACACTGCGTCCTTTAACCATCTCTTCCAGCTTTACGCGGCGAATGGCTACGCTGTTTTGCTTCCTAATCCGCGCGGGTCTTCCGGCTATGGACAGAAATTCTGCGCTGCCATTTATGCGGACTGGGGCAACAAGGATTATCAGGATGATGTGGCAATGGTAGATTACGCCGTCGCGCAGGGAATTGCTGATCCCGACAAACTTGGCGTTGGCGGATGGTCTTATGGAGGCATCTCGGCAGATTTCATCATAGCCCAGACCAAGCGCTTCAAGGGTGCCATCTCAGGCGCGGGCGTCGCGCTCGTGGCAAGCTTTTACGGCCATGACCACTACCAAGTGGAATACAACATTGAGCTCGGCTATCCCTGGGAAAACAAAGCCGTGTGGGAGAAAATTTCACCTTTCTATCGCGTTGCGGACATCACAACTCCGACGCTCTTCATGGGCGGGGACCTGGATTCCAATGTGCCGATTCTTGGTGGCGAGCAAATGTACGAGGCCCTCAAGACGCTGGGCCGAACCACCGAACTCGTGGTTTATCCAGGCGAGTATCACGGCTTCACCGTGCCTTCGCACATCAAGGATCGCATGGAACGCTACATGGCGTGGTACAACCACTATGTGAAAGGCGACGCTGCACCTCCGCGTCCGGCCGAACAGCCGGTGCCGCCGGTGGTCAAGGCAGCTGATTAGTTTTCTTGGAAGACCAACGAACGGGCATGAAAATCCGGGTTAACTCAGTGGACTATGCGCCGCCAGAACTTGACGAGCAAACGCCGTTTGAAGCAGAGCTTTTGAAGAGGATTTCTGGCAAGGATCGTGATGACTACTGGATCGCCGCGCTCGCGAAACCCCTCCGGTGGGTTAGCGAGGGCGGCGAAAGAGCGGTAACTCATATCGTTGTTGCCGCGCGCTGGCAAGGAACAGAAATTGGTCGAGGGATGAAGGGATTACCCGTGGGTATTGCATACGTTACAGACGGCTCACTGCTCGCCGACTCAGCTTTGGATTTCAAGAAGTGCTCATACGTTGCAATTGGCACAGCAGATGAATCTTAAGAGGCATAGACACAGGCAACCGTTCTTGCTCTGAGTTTCGCATAGTCTCAACGTCGGTGCGAGGAGGTTTCCATGCAGCTTCGGTCGAGGGTATCAGTGCTGGTTCTCATGGCGGCAGGCATTTCTGCATCGCTGCAGGGTCAATCCGCCTTTACAGTTGGCACAGCTTCGGCGGCGCCCGGGCAAAAAGCTACGGGCTACCTCGAGGTGCCAGCGGGAGTGGATACTGGCACGAATATTCCTGTGGTGGTTATGAACGGGGCGAAGCCCGGAAAAGTGCTCGCGCTGGTTTCCGGGGCCCATGGCACGGAATACGTCTCCATCATCGCCATAGAAAAGCTTATCGCTGCGATTGATCCCGCGCAGCTCACCGGCACGGTCATTCTCGTACCACTGGTCAACATAGCGTCATTCGAGCAAAAAGTTCCTCACGTCAATCCCATCGATAACAAAAGCATGAATCGCTTCTACCCCGGAAAAGCGGATGGCACGCAAACCGAGCGCGCGTCGTATCTCATCACAAAACAAATCGTCGACCGCTGCGATTACCTCATCGACTATCACGGCGGCGACCTCGATGAAAGCCTTCGGCCTTATGCCTATTGGGGGCCCACCGGTCACGCGGAACAAGATCGGATTTCAAAAGAAATGGTTCTGGCCTTCGGCCTCGACCACATCATTATCTGGAGCGAGCGGACCACCGATCCCGCTGCCACGCGCTATCTCGACAACACGGCTACTGTTCGTGGCAAGCCTTCCATCGTTGTGGAAGCGGGGCATGCCGGAACAGTCGAGACCGATGACCTCAACCTGCTCGTCAACGGAACGCTTAGCACCATGCGCGCGCTCAGAATGCTTCCCGGCGAGCCGCGCGTTATCGAAAATCCCGTGTGGATTGAAAAGCTCTCCGACGTTATCGCCGACGGTCCCGGCATCTGGTATCCGCTAGTCAAGCGCGGGACTTACGTTTCTGCCGGAATGAAGCTTGGCACAATCACGGATTATTTCGGTAAAATAATCGCCGAGCCACGCGCCCCTGTCACGGGAGTCGTGCTTCACGTCAATGCAGTTCCTTCTCTGAAAAAAGACGACAACATTGCCGATCTTGGCGTCGTCGCCCCCCACGCTCCCTGACGGATTCGCAAGGAGGATTCATGCGCAAATGGGGCGTCGTCATCTCTGCTTTCTACGCTCTCATTCTTTTTGCTCTGTTCCTCCCGGGCTACATTCTTCTTGCCCAAGATGAATTTCATGGATGGCCTGGATTTCTGCGGGATTTGAAGGAGGGCTACGCGTCTTGGCAGTTGTGGATTCTGTTAGGCATCCTTTTGGCTTGCCAGGCGCTTCTGCTGTTCTTATCAGTAGATACGTCTCAAAAACGTCTCAGGCCCCGCACCCACATCCTGATTTCCGTCGCACTCGGTGCGCTCCTCACCGCCATTCTCACAACCGGAGTAATTTCGTCCTTGGCTTTTGCAATCCGCGGCGACAAGCTCTTCGACTTCGCGATCTTTTGGATGCTTATCTTTTGGGGCGGACTCTGGCTACTTTGGAGCCTCGTCTTTTATCTGTACTTCCGCGATTCTAGTGAGGTCGTGACGAGAATCATTTCGTGGCTGCTTAGGGGAAGCATCCTCGAACTCCTTGTCGCGGTCCCATGCCATGTGATCGTCCGTCGCCGTCATGACTGCTCGGCACCGGTAGTCACCAGTTTCGGAATCCTTACAGGGATTGCGATCATGCTGCTTTCCTTTGGCCCCAGCGTGCTTTTCTTGTACAAGAAGCGTTTAGATGCCTACGCGCAGCGCTCATCGCCTTAGCACACAAACGAGAACGGCGCCCGCACTATTGCGAAGCGCCGCTCTTTCCCCTTCAAGGATTCGTTTTCGCTTAATTCTTGCTTGCTACCGCTTCCTTGTGATCTTCCCGCGGCGTCATGGAGACTACGATATACTCGCGTTCTTTCCCGTCGCCCTCCGCTACTTTCAGGATCAGCTTGTCCTTATGCAGCCGGAATTGCGCGGTCTCCCCGATAGGCAGTAGCGCCGGATGCTTGTCGTCTTTCGGGCGAATCCGGTAAACCACCTTTTCCGCTTGCAGCACGTATTCCTGACACAGAACTTCCTGCGTCTTTTTGCTCTGCGAATCTGTTCCGATGAGCTCTCCGGTGATGGACTTACCGCCCTTTTCCTGCATGCCGCATGGCGATGATTCCATCTTCAGCAAAGTCCCTTTTTGATAGTCGTCGCGGTCTTTGGCCGAGCAAATCCCGGCAAGCAATAGACAGCTCGCGAGCGCGAACCACTTGGTGTTCATAGGCTTTCCCCTTTCTTCACAAAATAAGGGGATTGGCCAAGCCGGAAAATAGCCCGGAAGTCCCTGTGTGCTCAATTTGTTAAGCTGCGTGGAGGGGTGCTAGGAACGAGATTTCGGTTACTCTGGGGAGAGGGCAGACGCTATGGCATCGTTTTGGTTGCTCGGCGGGATGGTCCTTCTGGTTGCTTTAGTCCTTTTGTTTCTATGGCATCCGAAGGTCGGGGAGCTATTTCACAAGCACGTACAGGATCGCCCAAAGCGCCGTTTATTCCTGGCTGCCGTCGGGTTCTTCTTCACGTTGGCCTTTGCGCGAGGGGCGGCTTACGCTGCCGGACGGGGGATTCCGCCATTCCATTACATCTACATTCACGGGATCCATGTCCATCACCTGGTTTGGGGGATTCTCTTATTATTGGTCGTGGGGTTTGGCTGGCTGATCGAGATCGGTACGGGAAGCAAGGGTTCCTCACTGTTTGCCAGCCGCCTGATGTCGCTGCTCTATGGCATTGGGGTTGCGCTTACTTTGGACGAGTTCGCCCTGTGGCTTAACCTCGAGGAAAGGGTCTACTGGACGCGCGAGGGCCGGGCCAGTCTTGACGCCATCTTGCTTTTCGGCGCAGCGCTGCTCATTGGCATTTGGGGCCGCGACTTCCTCAAGGCCCTTCCCGGCGAACTCTTCCGCTCGGTTCGCAAGAGGGCGTAACGTAAGCCCCGATTCTATTGCTGCTTGTGCCACCACTCGCGCAGCTGCGTACACCTCCCTTCGTCATCGAGGACAATGACGAAGATTCCATCTAGCTTGGTCTTCAGGCGTCGTGGAACGATGACAAATGAGGCCCACCACCGGGCAATTCCTTGTTCTGGTGTCAGCGCGAGCATCTCGTATCCAAATTGAATGTTTTCTTCGGTTTGCGCTACATGGGTCCAATACTCGAAGATAGCCGCGCGGCCCCGCATCGGCTCGAGAAACGGCGTGACCTGATACGTCGCGTCTTCAGCGTACAGTTCCGCGGCTGCTTTTGCGTCTCGGGCCGCCCATGCGCGGCCGTAGGTCTCTAGCCACGCCGCAAATGCCTCTCTTGTCATGTCTATTTGCTTCACAGTAAGCCGCGTGGGGCCTGTGCCACTTTTGCACAGTCGTGCACAGCTTTCCACAGCGAAACTTTCAAAAAGCTCTTGCCTTGTCGAAATGAGAGGTCTATTGTGCATTCCAGATTGAGCCGGGAAGCCTTAAAAACTTTGCGGCACAATTGAAAGAGGGCGCAGCGGTCGCAAGGCCGTTGCGCCCTCAATCTTTTGGGTCGCTTTGTTTCTCTGTTAGCCTCTCCGATTTTCCATGCTGGAACGCTGTACTGCCAGACCGGTTTCTCGCGGTGACGGCAAAGGTATATGATTTGACGCTCGTGAGAATCCAAGAGCGGTTCATGGGTGTTCCAGGAATTCGAGTGTTGGCCAATCGTTAGAAATCCGGAACATGGAGGAATTCGTGTTCAAGGCAATCCGCGGTAAAGGTGTGCCCATACTTTTCATGCAGGCAGTACTGGTGATATTTGGCGCGGACAGACCCTCGATTGCCCAGGACATTCCTACGTCGCTCTATTCCGAAATGAAATGGCGAACGATCGGGCCATTTCGAGCAGGCAAGGTGAATGGCGTGGCAGGCGTGCCGGGGAATCCGGCCATTTATTACATGGGTGCGGACGGCGGAGGCGTGTGGAAAACCACGGACGGCGGCGTGACGTGGAAACCGATCTTTGATGGAGAGTCGGCGCCGTCGGTTGGGGCGTTAGCCGTAGCGCCCTCGAAACCCGACATTATTTATGTAGGAACCGGCGTGAACACCGATTACGGCGATGTCGCGCATGGAGACGGCGTGTACAAATCAACGGATGGCGGCGGAACGTGGCAGCACCTGGGCTTGGAAGATACGCGCCATATCGGGCGCATCCTGGTAGATCCCCGGAATCCGGACGTTGTGCTCGTAGCCGCTTTAGGCCATTCGTATGGGCCGAATGAAGAGCGCGGCGTTTTCCGGTCCGTGGATGGAGGGAAGAGTTGGAGAAAAGTTTTGTTCAAGGACAACACGACTGGCGCAATCGATCTGTGTTTCGAGCCGGGGAACCCCCGAGTGGTCTATGCAACACTGTGGCATGTAATTTGGAGGCCCGACGTAAAAGATCAGCCCTTCGAGCCGGGCAGCGGGCTTTACAAATCGAAGGATGGCGGAATTACCTGGACGCAAATGACGGGAAATGGGCTTCCCACAGAAAACTGGGGGCGTGCTGGCGTTGCGGTGGCGCCGGGAATGCGCGGGCAGCGCGTTTATTTGATTGTTGACGCGAAAGAGAAAAAGGGAGGCATGTTCCGTTCGGATGATGGCGGTGCAACGTGGCGGAAGATTACGGAAGATCCGCGGATTGCGACGTTTTGGTACATGGGCGAGATTTTTGTGGACCCGAAGAATCCGGACTTGGTGTACGTACCATTGCAGAATTTCTACCGCTCGGCAGACGGGGGAAGGAATTTCACAGCCATCAAAGGAGCGCCCGGGGGAGACGATTACCATACCATGTGGATCGATCCGACGAATCCACGAAGAATGATTCTGGGAACCGATCAAGGCGCGACGATCACCATGAACGGCGGTGAAACGTGGAGCCCGTGGTACAACCAGCCAACCGGAGAATTCTATCGAGTCGCGACCGACCATCGGTTTCCATATTGGATTTATGGGCCGCAGCAGGACAGCGGAACGGCCGGAATCGCAAGCCGCGGAAACAATGGACAAATCACCGTACGGGATTGGTATCAGGTAGGCCCGGGAGAAAGCGGCTACACGATTCCTGATCCTTTGGACCCGGATGTGGTCTACAACGCGGGTCCCGGCGGCAGCGTGATTCGGCTTTCCAAAGCCACGGGGCAAGTGCGCGACATCTCGCCCGCGCCCATTTCTCAAGGAAGCAGATACCGCTTCAATTGGACCATCCCGATGGTCTTTTCGCCGCAAGATCCGCACCTGCTTTATCTCGGCACGCAATTCTTAATGAAAACCAGCAACGCCGGCACGAGTTGGGACGAAATCAGCCCCGATCTCACGCGCATTCGCGCGGACGAAAAAGACACCAAGAAGCGGCGCGGCACCGTCCTGACGATCGCGCCATCGGCCGTGAAAGAAGGAGTAATTTGGGTTGGAACAGATGATGGCAACATCCAAATTACGAAAAACGGCGGAAAGACTTGGAAAAACGTAACACCGCCTGTCGTGACGGAATGGAGCATCGTGAGCACTATCGAGGCCTCTCACTTCGAGGCGGCGACAGCTTACGCCGCGGTGAATCGCAATAGTTTGGATGATCTGCGGCCGCACATTATGCGCACAAGGGACTACGGCGAGAGTTGGCAGGAAATTGTCCGAGGGATTGGCGAAAAAGATTTTGCGCGAACGGTGCGCGAGGATCCCGTCCGCAAAGGCCTACTGTACGCGGGCACGGAGAAAGGCGTTTATGTTTCCTTCGACGATGGCGACCATTGGCAAACGCTGCGGCTGAATATGCCCGTGGTTTCGATTCACGACTTGGCGATTGAACAAGACGACTTGGTGGCCGCCACGTATGGTCGCTCGTTCTGGATTCTCGATGACATCACTCCACTGCGGCAATTGAGTGCGGGCATGGCAACAGGCGGAGCCCTTCTCTTTGCGCCACGAACCGCAGTGCGGGTGCGACGCGACGAGAATCAGGACACACCTCTGCCGCCCGAAGTCCCGGCAGGGCAGAACCCTCCCGACGGCGCGATCATTAATTATTATTTGCCGCCGAACTTTTCCGGCGACGTGCAAGCGGAGATCCGCGACGAGTCGGGGAATGTCATCCACGGTTATTCGAGCGCGCCACTTGCCAAACAAGAGGAAGACCCGCCTTTCGTTGCGGAATACTGGATTGCGCATCCGCGGCCGCTTTCCAAATCACCAGGAATGCACCGGTTTGCGTGGAATTTGCGCTACGCGAATCCAGCGGCAGTGCATGTGCAATCCCCTTACAACTATCCCATCGCTGCGATCGTTGGTTCGACGCCGTTGCCGCCAGAAGGACCGCTCGTGCTGCCAGGAAAATACGAGGTTCAACTCAAGGCGGGCGAACAAGTCCTGCGGCAACCTTTGGAAGTCAAGCAGGATCCGCGTGTCCACGCCGCACGCAATGAATTGGAAAGCGCGCTCGAACTGCAACTGAAAATTTCTGCAGTGCTTAGACGAAATTATGAAGCGCTCCAGCAAGTGAAACAGTTGCGGGCGCGACTTAGCGAATTGATGAAGCGGCCCAAAGAGGATCCTGTTGCGGTTGGTGCCAAGGCATTGGATGGAAAGGCAGGAGCGTTGGAAGGCGAAGCTACGCCGCTACTACAAGCACCGAAAGCCACGAGCTTGATGGCAGTAAACGACAGCCTGACGAATCTGATGGCGCTGGTGGATGGCGCCGACTTCGCACCATCGGAAGAGTCCTTCGCGGCGTTTCACAGCGTTTGCCAGGGATGGAAAGAGCAGCTAGGTGCCTGGCAGGACCTGAAGAACAAGGACGTTGAAGCGTTCAACGCGGTACTTGGGAAAAATAATCTCGCGCCGGTGGCGAGCATGCCTGCGGTGGCCGCTGATATTTCTTGCGGGAATTGAAGGGCCGAAAATTATCGTGGTACTCGAGTCTGCTGTAGGTTGAGACCCTTCGCTCTGCTTAAGGCGACCCCCTTATCAGAAGATCAAGGTTGGGGAGAGACTTTTTGCAGCTCGGACAACTCCGCTAGCACTTCCGCGCTATGCTTCGACGGATTCACGTCCAGGTAGATCTTTCGAATAACCCCTTCGGGGTCGATAAGAAACGTATGGCGCGCGGAAAGTTTGGCGACGCCAAGATTCACCACGGATCCATAGCGGGCGGAAAGTTCACAATGAGGGTCAGCAAGCAGCTTAAAGTGCAGTCCCTCCGCTGTGCAAAACTTTTCGTGAGAAGCTTCATCCTGCCCGCTGACGCCGAGGATGATCGCGTTTTTGTGCTCGTAAAGCGCCAGGTCCTGCTGAAAGTTGCGCGCTTCTTTCGTGCAGCCGCTAGTGAAGTCTTTCGGATAGAAGTACAAGACCACCCATTTTCCGCGAAAATCGCGCAACCTTAGCGGCTTGCCGTCCTGGGCGTTCAATGTGAAATCTGGCGCCGCTGTCCCGGCGGCTGGCGCCTTTGGCGAATGTCGAGCGGCGCGCACTGCAGCAATTCCGAGAAACAAGAAAACCGCAACAATGAGAACGAGAAAGATAGTCAGTAATCTCATAAAGCTATTCCTTTTGACTGAACCAGCCAAAACCCAGACGTAGTTGGACAGTGTTGATGCCCGGGTTGAGTGTCGCCAGGCCGGCATTGGAAATGTGCATGTAACGAATTTCCACGCTGTAATTGTGCTTGCTGCGAAGAAAATGCAAGCCGATGGCACCGCCGGTCGTGAAATTAATCCGCGAAGTTCCTGCTGGCACTTGTGTGTTGGTGAATAGAGTGCCGCCGCCAAGTTCGAAATACGGAACGACGCTGCCGCTTGTGTCGAAGGCCCATTTGAACGCGAACGGATTCACGCCCACTCCATAGGCCGTGCTTTGCCTCTGAACGACCACGAATGCGGGCACGGCTTCGGCGGCATACTCCAAACGTCCGCGAAGAAAGCCCGGGCCATGTGGCGCGGTGAGAATCAAGCCATAGCGCAGGCCGACGTTCCAAATGCCGTCGCTCGATTGGCTGCCGTTGGTGCCATGACCTCCTCCGGTCCAGACTTGAACTTCATGTCCGCCTTCGACAGGGCCGGCTTGCGAACGCGCGACGGGAACGCACAGGAAGATCGCAAAGAGTAGTAGAGCCGAAACTGTTTTTCCCAACGAAGAGGCTCCTTTGGAAGATTCGATTCTGGGCCGCGAAATTGGGTGCACAAAAGATATAGAAAAATGAAAAGAAAGGCGACTCTCTTCTAGCTCCCGGAATTGCCGCTAACGGGAATCATTTCAGATAGGTTCGCACGATTTGAATCACGTCGTCCGCAGCCTCTTCAGAGGACTTGGAGTTCCGCGGCATGTGATTTCTGATGTGGTCTTCCATGAGTTCGGCCATGAGGCTGTTGATGGCTCCGCGGGCAGCGGAGAGACGTTGCAAGACTTCGGCACAGGAGTCGTCGTCATTCAGGCCACGCAAAACACTCTCAAGCTGGCCAATGACTTTCTTGGTGCGGTTGACGAGGTCGAGCTTTTCGCGTGACATATGCGACATTTGCTTGTCTACCCTATGGGGGTATGGTATCAAAAGAATGGGCCTTTAAACAAGCTACCAAGAGAACGTTAGTGCAAACGGGTAGGGGATTGCAAGGGACGCCCCTTGGGTACGGCATTCATCACTTATTCATGCGAAGTTCTTAGGCTAGAGCGAAGCATTAGCAAGCCTAACTTGCAAAAAACGGGTGTTGGAATCGAACATGCGGCGAAGCATTGGACAAAGCGTTTTGGTTTTCTTTGCCGGCCTGAGCGCTTTGCTCCTGGCCGCGGGAACATTGTGCGCTCAGGACCAGCCGAAAAACCCCGCGCCCACAAACCCCCAAACGCTAACTGAAGCTCCAGACGGCCCGCTTCCAACCATGTTCCCACATCTGGAGACCGACCGAGTGTGGTTGTCCGGCCAGGCGAATTTCATTTTTCAGACTCATCCTCCTTTCCATGCCGCCTACAGCGGGCAAAACAGTCTGAATCCCAACTATGAGAAAGCGACGTCGCGCGTCCTGACACTCTATACCGGCGTGCAGCTCAACGATTCCACGGAATTCCTGTTGGATATCGAAGAAGCCGGGGGAGCCGCGTTAAGTACCGGCCTCGGTCTGGCGGGCAACACGGATCTGGACATTGTTCGCAACCCGTCGCTTAGCAAGGCGCCCTATCTTGCTCGGGCGATGTTCCACAAAGTGTTTGCTTTGAGCAAAGACAAGATTGAAAACGAGCGCAGCTCCCTGTCGTTGTCCAGAGAACTTCCGCGCAGGCGCTTGGAAGTCCGCTTTGGGAAGTTCAGCATGGTGGATTTTTTTGACCAGAATTCCGCGGGCTCGGACACTCACTTTCAGTTCACCAACTGGACGGTCGACAACAACGGCGCCTATGACTACGCGGCCGATACGCGCGGTTACACTGTCGGCGCCACTGCAGACTACGAAGACCGGAATTGGGGGTTCCGTTTCGCCGAAGGCTTGATGCCTAAAGTCGCCAACGGTATTGATTTGGTCTGGAAGCCATGGCAAGCCCATGCGGAAAACTTTGAATACGAATTGCGCCATGGCGTTCTCCCCAAGAAGACGGGCGTAGTCCGCGTATTGGCCTTCACGAATTATGCAAACATGGGAATTTATCGCGATGCGGTCACGCAATTCCGGATGGGCCTGGTTTCCCAGCCAGACATCACCAATCATCCTTGGCACATCACGCGCAAGTACGGCTTCGGCATCAACTTGGAACAGAACGTTACCCGCTACCTCACGGCCTTTGGCCGCTTTGGATGGGACAACGGCAAAACGGAATCGTTCGCCTACACGGAGGTTGATGAAACCTTTGCCGGGGGCTTGAGCGCTGGCGGCGCCCTCTGGCATCGCCGGTATGATCGCGCAGGCGTCGCTGTAGTCACCAACGGCATTGCGAAGGACCATCAGATCTATCTTGCAGATGGTGGATTCGGTTTTCTGCTGGGAGACACCAAGCTTCGCTATGGCCGCGAGAACATCGTTGAAACCCATTATACCGCCCACGTTTGGCGCGGCATCTACATCGCACCTGGCCTGCAACACATCAACAATCCCGGCTACAATCAGGACCGTGGCCCGGTGCTCGTACCGACGTTGCGGCTGCATGCCGAATTCTGAGGCAAGGTCCTCCAGTCGCGCAGGCACCTTCCACCCTCGCAAACAAAATATCTTGGCAGCAGGGCGAAAGTTTGCTAACTAAGTGGTTCCGATTCCGTCCGTATGATTAAGGTCGGGTGTCCAAATCCTTTCTACTTTTTGGGGCGTCTTTAGCCACCTTGTGGGGGAACGCATGAAAGCAGATGTCTGTTCGGCCGCTGCCATCAAATTCTCCAAATTCAGCCGGTTGCTCCTGCCCATATTTGCGGCGTTCGCAATAATCGCAAGTGGGGCGAGCGCGCAGTCCGTTGACGAAATCATTGCCAAAAACATCCAGGCGAAAGGCGGAATCGAGAAGCTAAAGACCGTGAAGACTCTGCGCACCACCGTCAAGTTCAGCGACGGCGGATTTCGCGCGGATTTTCGCCAGCAAAACAAGCGGCCCGGCAAGGTGCGTGAAGAATTCATCATTCAGGGCATGGCCCAAATCCAGGCGTACGACGGGAAAACCGGCTGGCAGATTTCGCCGTTCGGCGGGCGTAAAGACCCTGACCTGATGTCGCAAGACGACATGAAGAGCTTGATTGTGGATGCAGACATTGACGGTCCGCTGGTGGACTACAAGGAGAAGGGCCACAAGGCGGAACTGGTCGGGCACGATTCGATGGAAGGAACCGAGTGCTACAAGATCAAGCTCAGCATGAAAAACGGCGACGTTCGCTACTACTACCTCGATACAGATTCCTATCTTGAATTGAAAGTAGAGATTCAAACCACCATTCGCGGCGCACTCCAGGAGTCAGAGTTGTATTACGGAGACTACGAGCAAGTGAATGGAATTTATTATCCGTTTGCTGTGGAACAAGCGCAGAAGGGAAGCTCCTCGCGCGCGCAGTTCACCGTCGAAAAAATCGAACAGAACGTGGATTTGGACGACACGCTTTTCGCGATGCCTGCCGCGAAAACGGGAGCGAAGAAGCCTGCAGCTGGAAAATAGTTCGCGGCGCACGAGTTTCCGTATTTTCGCGATGGGGAAATGCTGTTGCTTTTACAGGACTACTAAGGATACTGCCGCTATGCACAAATCGATTCGCTGCTTTGGTACCGCATTGACGTTGTTTGCTGCTTCGCTCGTTTTCGCAGTGGGGGCGAAGGCCCAAGAGGCCAAATTCGACTCGGACACGATTTCCGGCCTGGGCGCGCGGAACATCGGGTCTGCGGCAATGAGCGGCCGTGTCGCGGCGATTGCCGCCGTGAAAGAAAATGGTCGGTTGACCGTGTATGTCGGAGCTGCCAGCGGAGGCGTCTGGAAATCGATCAATGGCGGCACCACGTTCAAGCCGGTATTTGACAAGGAGTCTGTGCAATCCATCGGCGCCATCACCATTGACCCGCAATCGCCGAAGACCATCTGGGTAGGCACGGGCGAGGCGTGGACGCGCAACAGCACTTCGGTTGGCAACGGAATCTACAAGTCCACTGATGGCGGTGACATTTGGCACAACATGGGGTTGCCTAACTCGGAGCGTATCGCCAAGATTCTCGTCGATCCCAAAGACGGCAACACGGTGTATGCCTGTGTGCCCGGAAAGCTCTGGAGCGACAGCGAAGACCGCGGCGTCTACAAAACCACTGATGGCGGCAGGACCTGGAACAAAATTTTGAAGGGCCCGAATCCTTCGACCGGCTGCTCCATGATTTCCATGAGCTCGCAGAATTCTAAAGCGCTCTTTGCTGGCATGTGGGATTTCCGGCGCAAGGGTTGGACCTTCCGTTCGGGCGGTGAAAGTCCCACCTCCCTAAGCGGCAGCGGCTTCTTCAAGACCACCGATGGCGGAGCAACTTGGCAAGAGCTCGATGAAAAAAGCGCAAAAGGCCTCCCGGCAAAGCCCTGGGGTCGAATTGCCGTAGCTGTGGCTCCTTCAAAGCCGGATGTTGTTTACGCCATGATTGAGTCCACGCGCAGCGCGCTCTTTCGATCCGAGGACGGCGGCAAAACCTGGACGGAGGGCGATCGCAGCAACTGGATGGTGTGGCGCCCGTTCTATTTCGCG
>Ga0126383_10001413_pt1 | contig 14931 bp, 11 predicted proteins | sample PanSoiMetPlot_35_FD_96882 | JGI IMG/M metagenome (GOLD analysis project Ga0126383, IMG submission 96882) | Tropical forest soil microbial communities from Panama - MetaG Plot_35 | ecosystem: Environmental > Terrestrial > Soil > Tropical forest > Bulk soil | place: Panama | collected 2016-02-17
TGCAGGCGCTGCGGCGCATGGCGACGCAGAACGAGCCGTTCCGCTCCTACCTGGGGATGGGATATCACGCCTGCTTCACCCCGCAGGTGGTGCAGCGCAACGTGCTCGAGAATCCCGGCTGGTATACGGCCTACACCCCCTACCAGGCGGAAATCGCGCAGGGGCGGCTCGAGGCCCTGCTCAACTTCCAGACGATGGTCGCGGACCTGACCGGGCTTCCGGTCGCCAACGCGTCGCTGCTCGACGAAGCGACCGCGGCCGCCGAGGCAATGCACCTCACCGCAGCCGTCGTCGCTCCGAGCGGCAGGTCGGTGTTTCTCGTCGACGAGCAGTGCCACCCGCAAACGATCGCCGTGGTGCGCACGCGTGCCGAAGCGCTCGGCATCGAGATCGTGGTCGCCGACCCCGCGACGTTCAAGTTCGGCGGCGGGGTGATCGGCGCCCTGGTGCAGTATCCCGGAACCGATGGCCGGCTGCGCGACTTCCGCGGCCTGTGCGAGCAGGCGCATGCCGCCAACTCGCTCGTCACCGCCGCCACCGACCTCCTCGCCCTGACGATGCTCGTGCCCCCGGGCGAGTGGGGCGCCGACATCGCCGTCGGCAACAGCCAGCGCTTCGGCGTCCCGATGGGCTACGGCGGTCCGCACGCCGCCTTCTTCGCGACGCGCGACGCCCACAAGCGCCACCTCCCGGGGCGCATCATCGGCGTGTCCAAGGACCGCGCCGGCCGGCCGGCGCTGCGCATGGCGCTGCAGACGCGGGAGCAGCACATCCGCCGCGAACGCGCCACCAGCAACATCTGCACGGCGCAGGTGCTGCTGGCGGTGATCGCCTCGATGTACGCGGTCTATCACGGACCGGACGGACTGCGGCGCATCGCCGAGCGGGTGCACACCTTCACCGGACTGCTCGCCCGGGCGCTGCAACGTATGGGATACCGGCTGGCCCATCAGGGGTTCTTCGACACGGTGTGCGTGGAGGTCGAGCCCTGGGCGCTGCCCCGGCTGCTCGACGCCGCCTGGGGCCGCCGTATCAACCTGCGCGCCCTGCCGCCTAACCGCGTCTGCATCGCGCTCGACGAGACCGTCACCATGAACGACCTCGCCGACCTGATCGCCGTGTTCTCGCTCAACGAAACGCTGCCGTTCATGACGGACGCGAGCGCCGCGCAGGTCGCGTCGTCGATCCCGCAGGGCCTGCGCCGGTCCTCCGGCTACCTCACGCATCCCGTCTTCCACCGCTACCGCTCCGAAACCGAGATGCTGCGGTACCTGAAGCGGCTGGAGTCGCGCGACCTGTCGCTCACGTCGGCGATGATCCCGCTCGGCTCGTGCACGATGAAGCTCAACGCGACGACGGAGATGATGTCGCTCTCGTGGCGCGAGTTCAATCGGCTGCATCCGTTCGCGCCGCTGTCGCAGGCGCAAGGCTATCAGATGCTGTTCCGGCAGCTCGAGGCGCAGCTCGCCGAAATCACCGGCTTCGCCGGCGTGTCGCTGCAGCCGAACGCCGGATCCCAGGGCGAATTCGCCGGCCTGCTCGTCATCCGCGCCTACCACAAGGCGCAGGGCAACGGCAAGCGCACCGTGTGCCTCATCCCGATGTCGGCGCACGGCACCAATCCCGCAAGCGCGGTGATGGCGGGGTTCACCGTCGTGCCGGTGCAATCCGACGCGGATGGCAACATCGACGTCCAGGACCTCAAGGCGAAGGCCGAGCAGCACCGCGACACCCTTGGCGCATTGATGGTGACCTATCCGTCCACGCATGGCGTGTTCGAAGGGACGATTCGCGAGATCTGCAAGGCCGTGCACCAGCACGGCGGGCAGGTCTACATGGACGGCGCCAACATGAACGCGCAGGTCGGCCTGTGCCGGCCTGGGGATATCGGCGCCGACGTGTGCCACATCAACCTGCACAAGACCTTTTGCATTCCCCACGGCGGCGGCGGCCCGGGAATGGGACCGATCGCCGTCGCCGCGCATCTGCTGCCGTTCCTTCCCGATCACCCCGTGGTCCCGCTCGGGCATGCCCAGTCGTGCGGAACCGTCTCGGCGGCGCCCTGGGGCTCCTCGTCGATTCTCACGATCTCGTGGGCCTACATCGCGTTGATGGGACAGTCGGGGCTCGCCGAGGCGTCCAAGGTCGCCATCCTGAACGCCAACTACATCGCGAAACGGCTCGAAGGGGTCTTCGACACCCTGTACACGGGCAAGAACGGCCGCGTCGCGCACGAGTGCATCCTCGACACCCGGCCCTTCAAGGCGTCGGCAGGCATCGAAGTGGAGGACATCGCCAAGCGCATCATCGATTACGGCTTCCATCCCCCCACGGTGTCGTTCCCGGTGGCGGGCACGCTGATGGTCGAGCCGACCGAGAGCGAGTCGAAGGAGGAGCTCGACCGCTTTTGCGAGGCGCTGATCGCGATCCGCGAAGAGATCCGCGAGATCGAGACCGGCAAGGCCGACCGTGAGAACAACCTGCTGCATAACGCGCCGCATACACTGGAGGATCTGCTCGCCGATGATTGGGACCGGCCGTACTCGCGCGAGCGGGCCGGCTTCCCCACCCCGGCGACGCGGGTGCAGAAGGTGTGGCCGGCGGTGGGACGGGTGGATGGAGCCTACGGCGACCGCAATCTCGTCTGCGTCTGCCCCCCGATGGAGAGCTACGCGACGGTCTGATCGCTAACGGTCAGGCCGGTACCAGTACCGATCGGCGAGGGCGTCGAACCGCGCGCCGAACAGCAGCGCCGGTGCGCGAGCCAGGAAGCCGAAGTAGTGCCAGTCGCCGTGCTCGTCGAACTTCCGTGTCGACGCCACGACCTTGAATCGGCGCAGCCGGTGCAGCCGCTGCCCTCGCTGCTTGCCGAGCCGCCGCAGGCGCCACAGGAAGGCGACGTCTTCGGCCAGCCGCAGCTCTTCGGGATAGCCGCCCACCCGGACGAAGTCCGCCCGCCGGCAGAACACGAGGCCGGTATCGAAACGCGTCGCCCAAACCAGCGGCACCATCATGGCGTAGGTCGCCGCCAACCCCACCGACCACCGCTCGAGCGTACATCCCGTCGCCCCGCCGACACAGCGCGGATCGTCGAGGGCGGTGGCGATCGCCGCGAACGTCTCAGGGTGAATGCGTACCGTATCGGCGTCGAGGAACGAGAGGATGCAGCCGCGGGACGCGGCAGCGCCGCCGTTGCGCGCCGCGGCGATGCTGCGTTGCTCGACGGGGGTGACGCGCGCCCCGGCCGCGGCCGCGATTGCGGCGGTGTCGTCGGTCGATTGATTGTCAGCCACGACGATCTCGACGGCGCCGCCGAGTGCGGCGTATCGATCCCGCGCCGCGGCAAGGGAGAGCAGGAGCCGAGGGAGAAAGCGCGCTTCGTTGTACGCCGGAATGACGAGCGAGATGTCCGGGTCGTTCACCGCTTAGACACTTCGAGCCGGGCCAGCTCGACGGCCACGCTGTCGCGTTGCGGCACGAGGAGCGAATCTGCGTAGCGACGGAGATCGAGGTACTCCCGATACACCCGGATCGCCGCGGTGGTATCGCCCACGGCCGCGGCGAGACGTCCTTCGGTGCGATAACTCTCGGCGAGCGACCAGTTGGGCAAACCCAGTAGCCGTGTGTGCAAAAGCCCAAGTCCCCTGGCCGGTTTCCCGGCCGCCTCCCAGTAGCGAGCCAAGATGAGTTCACCCAGCCCAGACCACGCGAACACGGCGTCGCCGGTCCGGCGCACGATGGAATCCGCGACGGCGAGTCGAGCAACACGGTCCTCCGCCGGGGCGGACAGAAATTCCAGAATGGCGGCGCACGCTTCCTGATCATGGGCGCGGAGGACGCTGTCCGGGACGCCGACCGAGTCCCGCACCACCGCATCCCACAGGCGGACCATACACGTCGCGCGAGCGTCGCGATCGGGGTCAACCGACCGTGCGGCGCGTAGTCGAGCGACTGCGGCGTTCCCCTCCGATCTCGGAACTGAGCCAATCAGTGACGACGCGGCGAGCCACAGGTCCGGGCTGATCCCTTCCAGCGTGGGCGCGTCGTCCGGCAAACCTGCCTGCGCGGCACGCGCGGCGGCCGCTATGCGACCCTGGACAGTGAGCGCGTACACATGCATGACCTTGAGCTGACCCTGGAGCTGCGGAACGACGGCGCGGCCGATACGCGTGTTCAGCTCTTCGAGCGTCGCGGGCGGGAGAGCGGTCCCCGTCGACAGCCAGCCGAACACCCGCACGAAGTCATCTTCCGTCCCGACGGGCCAACTGCGCCGGCGCAGATCCGTCTTGAGGCGGGCGTCCCCGAGTCGCTCTGCAACGAGCCATCCAAAGTCCACGTCGGCCCCGTGCACGACGCGGTCGTATCCAGACCAGGCGCGGCGCAGCAGCGCGGAGTCGCGCGTCCAGATCGCGATCTCCATCAGGTGGTGCAAGACGGTCGTCTGACTATCCAAGGCGGCGGAGCGCTCGAAGGCGATGCGTGCGCGTGCGAGCGACGAGTCCCACCCCAATGCGGGCGCGCGGTGATACAGGTAGTCGCCGAGGAAGTACAGGACCTCCGGGGATTCCGGCGCAGCCACGGCTGCCCGTTCTTTGGCCTGGAGGTTGCCGAACGCGGCATCCAGCACGACCTGGTCCGCGGACGAGAGCGCGGCTCGATACCGTCGAGCGCGCTGCCCCGCGAGCCGTTGGGCCTCCGACCCGAACCCCGGCCCCCAGGTGGCGGTCAGCCAGCGCATGAACGATGCACGCACGAACAGCGAGTCGTACGCGATCGCCCGATCGAATGCCTCTGCCGCGGCGGTAAAGCGCCCGCTGCGGAACTGCGCCATTCCCTCGATGTAGGCGCGGACGGCCGCGGGGGAATCGCTGAGCCGCAGCGGAACCTCCCGCGGCGGCGCTCCGCTCGCCACCAGCACCGACGCCGTGAGCTGCTGGATCAGGCTCGGGAGGCTGTCCGAGACACCCGAGACCGGTGCCGCCCGGCGCACCGTTCCCGATGGGACGGACACCAGTTGCGCGCTGAGCGTCAGCCGCTGGCCCAGCCCGACGACGCTCCCCTCCAGCACGAGTCCCGCGCCGAGATCCCTGGCCGCCCGCATCTCGGCCGCATGATCGAGTGGGGTGCGCAACCCGCCGCCCGCGCGCCGCCAGGTGCGCAGCGCCGATCCCATGTGCACGGCCCGCGGACCGCCTTCCCCAGTCAGCTCTTCCGCAACGAGCTCCGCCACTCCCTCGCCCAACAGGGAGTCGGTGGTCGTGACGTGAAATGGAAACACGGCGATGCGGCCGGGGTCGGGCGCGATGGTCGTCGGCCGTGCACACGGCGGCGGCGACCCGTTGGGGCATTGGACCGCATGCAGACGAGCCGCGGGCAGTAGAGCGGCGAGCAGCGGCGACACGCGCATTGGTTGCCTATGTTACGTGGTCCCTCGGAGGCGCGCCATGCATTGGCAGGTGATGATCGACGCAACGGGCCGCCCCGGCGCATCGAACATGGCGCTCGACGTCGAGCTGCTCGGAGACGCCGCTCGCACCGGACAGCCGACTCTGCGGTTGTACCGCTGGTCGCCCGCCTGTCTGTCGTTCGGCCGCAATGAGCCCGCGCTGACGCGCTACGATCGCGCCGAGATCGAGCGGCGCGGGTGGGACGTGGTGCGCCGCCCCACCGGTGGCCGCGCCGTTTGGCACGAGCAGGAAGTCACGTATGCAGTCGCCGCGCCGATCGCCGTATTCGGGTCGCTGCAACAGAGCTACTGCGCCATTCACGAGCGTCTCGCCGCCGCGCTCCGGACGCTCGGCATCGCGGCCCAGCTCGCTCCGAAGAACGGCCATCCCTTGGGGCTCGGCGCCGGCGCCTGCTTTGCGTCGCCAGTCGGCGGGGAAGTCACGGTACAAGGGCGCAAGGTGGTCGGCTCTGCGCAGGTGCGACTGGAATCCGCGTTTCTGCAGCACGGCTCGATTCTGCTGGGAGGGTCGCAGGACGTAATAAGCGCCGTCAGCCGTCAGCCCTCAGCCGTCAGCTTTGCGACTTCATTGTCCGAGATTCTCGGTCGAGCAGTCACGTTCGAGGAGGTCGTCGACGCCATCGTGAGCATTTGGTCGCCAGGATTCACCTCTGCCGTCCCCTACCGTCCCCTACCGTCCCCTACCGCCTTCTCCGACCCCGCCTGGACCTGGCGCCGCTAGACGCGCCGTGAAATCTTACGGGCCATGAACTCTGCGCTCGCGGTCTCGCGCCGTGCCGTCGCCTGGCTTCCCGTGGCTCTCCTCGCGTTCACCGGGTGCGGCGGCCGCGGAGGATGTACCAACGAGTACTGCGGCACCGTCGTCTTCGCAGCGTCCGGCGAGCCGACGTCGCTCTTGCCGGCCGTGTCCACGATGGCGGTCGAGCGCGACGTATTCGATCAGATTTTCATGAAGCTCGCCGAGATCGGTCCCGACGGCGGGACGTTCGGCGACTCCAGCTTCACGCCCGAGCTGGCCCACCGCTGGGAGTGGACCGACCCGCTGACGCTGACCTTCCACCTCGATCCGCGTGCCCGGTGGCAGGACGGGCCGTCGGTGACCGCGGCCGACGTGGCTTTCACCTTCGACGCCTATCGGGACACCCTCGTCGGCTCGCAGGACCGGACGGCCCTCGATCACATCGCATCGGTGGCGGCCACCGATTCCGAGACCGTCGTCTTCAAGTTTCGGGACCGCTATCCCGAAATGTTCTACGACGCCACCTATCACATGCGCATTCTTCCGGCGCACCTGCTGCGCAACGTGCCGCGCGCCACGTGGCAGACCGCGCCGTTCGGCCGCGCCCCGGTCGGAGCCGGCCCCTATCGCCTGGCCAGCTGGACGCCGGGCCAGAGCATCGAGCTGGCGGCGGACTCCACCTATTTCCTCGGGCGGCCGCATCTGCGGCGGTTGATCTGGCGAATCGCGGGGAATCTCAACAACGCCGTCACCATGGTGTTGTCGGGAGAGGCCGATGCGGTCGAGGTGCTCGTCACCCCCGTCAACATCGCAAAGGCGAAAGCCGACACAGCCCTGACGCTGTACTCCTATGCCGGCTCGACCTACAATTTCGTGCGCTTCAACATGCGGGCGAACGGGGATCGGTCCAAACCGCATCCGGTTTTTGCCGATCCGCAGCTGCGCCGCGCACTCGTCCTCGGCGCCGATCGCCCACAGATGGTCGAGGCGGTCTTCTCGGGCCACGCCAAAATCCCGCCTGGACCGATGCCGCAATTGTGGTCGTGGCTGTGGAAGTCGAAACTCACCCCAGCGTCGTTCGACACCCTCGAAGCGGCGCGGCTGCTGCGCGGCCGACACCCGAGCTTCCACCTCGCGGTTCCCTCGTCCAGCCCGACCCGGGTGCAATACGCGCAGCTGTTGCAGGAGCAATACCGGCGGCTCGGCGTCGCCGTCGTGATCGACCAGGTCGACAACGCCACCCTGCAGCAGCTGCTCGAATCGGGGAAGTTCGACGCGACGCTGGAGTCGATCCAGACCGACCCGACACCGTCGTCCTCCGTCGCCGCGCTGTGGGGACGGACCGGGCCGACGAACTGGGGGCGCTACGCCAACGACCGCTTCGACGCGTTGGTGAGGACGGCTTCCGCAGCTCTGACCCGCGATGCGGCGCAGACGGCATGGGAGTCGGCGTTCGATGCCCTGGCCCAGGATCCGCCCTGCATCATCCTGTACGCCCTGGACAATATCGCCGCGGTGAACCGTCGCGTCGCGGATGTCCGCATTCAGCCGGATTCCTGGTGGGGCCTGGTGCGGACCTGGCGCATTCCCCCCAATCAGCTGATCGAGCGGGATCGCGCGGGGCGCTGAGTGCGGGCCTGGCTCCTGCGGCGGATCGCCGCCGGCCTCGCCATCGTCTTCGTCACCGTCTCGATGGCCTTTTTCGCCATTCACCTGGCGCCGGGACGGCCGTTCCTGCCGCCCGACGAGCGTCCTTTGAATCCTGAGGTCGTTGCCCGGCTGCGGCACAGCTTCGGGCTCGACCAGCCGCTCGGAGTGCAGTACGTGCGCTATTTCGGCGCACTGGCGCGCGGCGAGATGGGAGAATCGTTCAGCAAGCGACGTCCCGTTGCCCAGCTGATCGCCGGTGCCGTTCCCAACACGCTGCTGCTCACCTCCGCCGCCCTCGTGATCGACTTTACGCTTGGCATCCTGATCGGCCTGTTCCAGGCGGCGCGCGCCCGGCGCCGGTCGGATGTCGCCCTGGCCAACGTCACCCTCTTCTTCTACTCGCTCCCCACGTTCTGGCTCGCGCTCGTGTTGCAGCTCGTGTGTGGACTCTGGCTCGGTTGGTTCCCCACCGCGGGCACGACCGATCCCGCGCTGCACGCATCACTCTCGCTGCTGGGACGGCTCGGAGATCGGCTGCACCACCTCGCGTTGCCCGCGCTGACGCTGGGACTCGTGGGCGCGGGGGGCACGGCGCGATTCCAGCGCGCCGCCCTGCTCGAGGCTCTGGGCCACGACTATGTTCGCACCGCCCGCGCGAAAGGGCTCGCCGAGCCGGCGGTGCTCGTTCGCCACGCCTGGCGCGACGCGCTGCTGCCCGTGATTTCACTCGCCGGGGTCGCGCTGCCATTTCTGTTGACGGGGGCCGTCTTGATCGAGACGGTGTTCTCCTGGCCCGGGCTCGGCAAGCTCGCGACCGACGCGATCAGCGCGCGCGATTATCCACTGGTGCTGGGAACCACGCTGCTGGCGACGTGCGCCGTCGTTCTGGGCAGCCTCATCGCCGATCTGCTCACCGCTGCCGCGGACCCGCGGGTGCGGCTCACCGCGTGACGGTCGCGACGACCGCCGCGTTGATCGCCATCGCCGTCTGGACGTGGGCGGTCGTGGCGTGGTGTCGCCGCCGTCCCTGGGGCGACGGGGGGCAACGGTTTTTCCGTCACCCGGGTGCGACGAGAGGCATGGTGGTGCTCGTCTTCCTGGCGACCGTCGCGCTGTGCGCCCCGCTCGTGACTGCCTTCGCGCCGTACCAGCAGATCCTCACGCTGCAGGATCACCCCCCGACGTGGCTGCATCCGTTGGGCACCGACTTCATCGGGCGCGATGTGTGGAGCCGGTTTGCCTACGGCGCCCGCGTGTCGCTCGGCGTCGGGACGCTCGGGATGCTCGTGGCGGTGACTCTGGGAGGGCTCGTCGGCGCGGCGGCCGGTTATTTTCGCGGCTGGACCGACGCGCTGTTGATGCGCTGCGTGGATATCGGGCTGTCGATCCCACGCATCTTCCTCGTGCTCGCAGGGATCGCCCTGTGGGGGAAACTCGGCCTCACAGCGCTCATCATGCTACTGGGGTTCACGGGGTGGTTCACGACGAGCCGGATCGTTCGCGCCGAGGTGATGAGCGTGCGGGAGCGACCGTACACCGATGCCGTGCGGGCACTCGGCGCCCGCCCTTGGTGGATCGTGCTGCGGCACGTGCTGCCCAACAGCGCTGCCGCCCTCATTGTTTCGGCGGCGCTCGGCATCGGCAATATGATGCTGCTCGAAGCGGGGCTGTCGTTCCTCGGCGCCGGTATCCAGCCGCCGCATCCCAGCTGGGGCAATATGATCGCTGACGGCCGGGATCAGCTCGGCACGGCGCCGTGGACGACGCTATTCCCAGGACTGGCCATTGCCCTGGCGGTCATGGCGTTGAACGCGACCGGCGACGCGCTGCGGGACGCCCTCGATCCCAAGGCGCGGGGAGTGTAACTGCCGTCACACTCCCCCCGTGCCCATCGTCCTCGCTCGCGAATTTGGCTGTCGCGCTCCCTCCATACCTCGTTCAGTTGTCGCTCGCATGCCGCAGACCGGCGAATCGTCGCGACCCACTCTGAGACGTCTCCCCGAGCCGCTCACGCCGGCTGTGTGCCCTCAGTCACCAGGGGAACCCCTAATGATTGGCACCATCATTGCCCATGAGATTTGTCGGTTTTTTGACAATTACTTGTTCAGTACAGGAGTGATATGCGGTCCTCGCGCGTTCTGCTCGCACTTCCCTTCGCCGCTCTGCTCGCCGTGACGGTGTGGAGCTGCCGTCCCGACAGCAGTCCGACGGGCGTTTCGGTCACCCCCACCCCGCCAGTCTCCGGCGAACTCGTCTCGGGTGTGGTGAGCACCACGACCGGCCTTGTCGGCAAGCTCGGGCTGCTTCGCTGCACGCCGCTGCCCGATGCAAAGAGCAGCGCGGTGATCGGTCCTGCGGGCGGCCGCATGCAGATCGGCCAGTACACGCTGCAGGTGCCCGCGGGCGCCCTCGCCCGGCCGGTGCAGATCTCGGGAGAGCAGTTGCCCGATACCGTCAACTCGGTACGCTTCGCCCCCGAAGGGCTGCAGTTCGCCCGGCCGGCGACGCTGACGATGACGTACGCGAACTGCAATCTGCTGAGCCGCGTCCTGCCGAAGCGGATCGCGTACACGTCCGACAATCTGCAGATCCTGACGTATCTGCTGTCGCTCGACAACCTGTTCTCGAAGCAGGTCACGGGACAGGTCAACCACTTCTCGCGGTACGCAGTCGCCTGGTAGACGGGTGCAGTCGCCGCGCTTTTCTCGCGTGCCGGGAGCACGGGTAACGCCGGCGACGTCATCGCACCGCGCCGCCGATCTGCTGCACGAGGCGAGGGTATCGGAGCGGTCGGGGTGTGTGACGGAGGCGATGCAGGGGTACATGGCGGCGGTCGACGCCGCACAGCGCAACGGGGAGTGGGCGCTGCAGGCCGAGGCGCTGCGGCGAGTGGCGGTCCTGCACCATCACCGCAGCGAGCACGACGCGGCGCGCGCCGCCGTGCAGCGCAGCTTCGACGTCGCCACGCGCGCCGGAGACGACGTGCTCGCCGCCGAAGCCCTGAACGTGCTCGGCGGCTTCGCGCTCGAAGGCGACGACCTGGGTGGTGCCCGCGAGACGTTCCTGCGAGCCCTGACGCTGGGCGGCCGCTCCCCCGAGCTGCAGGCCCGCCTCGAGCAGAACCTCGGCATCGTCGCGAACGTGCAGGGGGACCTCGACTCTGCGCTCGAGCACTATCGCCGCTCGCTCGCGGCCTATCGCGCGTCGGGTAATGAGGCGGGGTGCGCCCTCGCGTTTCACAATCTCGGGATGATCAGCGCCGATCGGCGGCAGTGGGATGAAGCCGACGACTACTTCCAGCAGAGTCTCACGATCGCCCGGGCGATCGGGGACATCCGTCTCCAGGGCCTGTGCCAGCTCAATCACGCCGAGGTGCACGTCGCGCGGCAGCGCTTCGAGCAGGCGATGTCGGGCGCCGAGTCGGCGCTCGCCGTCTTCGACCAGCTCGGCGCGCAGCTCGACAAGGCCGATGCGTATCGCGTGATCGGCACGGTGTACCGCGAGACCGGCCGGCCGGCACTGGCCGACGCCCGCCTGCGCTCCGCCATCGAGCTCGCCGCCCGTACCGGGTCGGTGCTGAGCGAAGCGGAGGCGTCGCGGGAGCTGGCGCTCCTGTATCAGTCCATGGGCCGCAACCAGGACGCGCTGCAGCTGCTCAATGCCGCGCACACGATGTTCGGCCGTCTCGACGCCCGTGGGGAGCTGGGCGACGTCTCAGGCCGCGTGGCGCGGCTCGAAGCGACTTTTCTCGCCCTGGTGCGGGACTGGGGCCAGTCGATCGAATCGTCGGACAGCTACACCTTCGGCCACTGCGAGCGTGTCGCCAATTACGCGGTCGACGTGGCGGAGGCGATGGGGCTGGGTACGCACGAGCGCACCACCGTGCGCGTGGGCGCGTACCTGCACGACGTCGGCAAGATCCGCGTCGCTCACGAGATCCTCAACAAGCCGGGGCGCCTCACGCCGGAAGAGTTCGACGTCATCAAGATGCACCCGATCTGGGGGATCGAGCTGCTCGACGCCGTCGAGTTCCCCTGGGACATCAAGCCGATCATCCGCTGGCACCATGAAAAGCAGGACGGCACCGGGTATCCCGACCGGCTGCGCGGCGACGAGATTCCCCTCCACGCGCAGATCATCGGGATCGTGGACGTGTACGACGCGCTCACCACGACGCGCAGCTACCGCCCCGCCATGTCGCACGCCGCAGCGCTCGCTGAAATGAGCCAGTGCCGTCACTGGTGGCGGAGCGACGTGTACGACGCGTTTCTGCGCGTGCTGCAGCAGGTGGAGTCCACGGCCGCCTAGCCGCCGCGGCGTTATCTTGTGACGCGATGCCCGATCCGGTGCTGCGCGTCCACGATCTCAAGACGTATTTCGTCACCGACCGCGGCAGCGGCACCGCGCGCGCCGTCGACGGCGTGTCGTTCGAGCTCGCGGCCGGCGAGACGCTCGGCATCGTCGGCGAGTCGGGCTGCGGCAAGACGGTCATGTCGCTTTCGATCCTGCGTCTCGTCCCCGAGCCGCCCGGTCACATCCTGCCTGGCAGCTTCATCGAATTCGAAGGCCGCAACCTGCTGACGCTGCCGCCGCGCGAGCTGCGGGCGGTGCGCGGGAACCGCATCGCGATGGTGTTTCAGGAGCCGATGACCTCGCTCAATCCGGTTCTGCCCATCGGGGCGCAGGTTGCCGAAGCCGCGCTGGTGCACCAGAAGCTGTCGCGCGCCGAGGCGCGCCGTCGCACCATCGACCTGCTGCGCCTCGTCGGCATCCCCGACCCCGAAGCCCGGGTCGACGATTACCCCCATCAGCTTTCCGGTGGCATGCGCCAGCGCGTCATGATCGCCATGGCGTTGATCTGCCACCCCCAGATCCTGATCGCCGACGAGCCGACGACCGCGCTCGACGTCACGATTCAGGCCCAGATTCTCGACCTGCTCGGCCGGCTGCGGCGCGAGCTGCACATGGCGGTGCTGCTGATCACCCACGACCTCGGCGTCGTCGCCGGATCGGCCGACCGCGTCGTAGTGATGTACGCCGGGCAGGTCGTCGAAACCGCGCCGACCCGGGACTTGTTCGCGACGCCGCAGCATCCCTACACCACAGGACTGCTCGCCTCCATCCCGCGCCTCGACCAGCCTCGCGAGCGGCTGCGCAGCATCCCGGGCTCGGTGCCGCCGGCCACGGCGTGGCCCGGCGGGTGCCGCTTTCATCCGCGCTGCCCGTTCGCCTGGGAGAAGTGCCGCACCGAGGAGCCGCCGCTGCTCGAGACGGGAACGGCGGGCCACAGCGCGCGCTGCTGGCTCGTCGCCGAGCCGGCGCGGCGCACCCCGCGGTGACCGCTTCCGCCGCGACGCTCGTCGAGGTCACCGACCTCGTCAAGCACTATTCGCGCGAGCGCGCCTGGCTCGGGCTGGGGCGCGCGCGCAACGCCGTGCGTGCGGTCGACGGCGTCTCCTTCGGAATCCCCGCGGGGAAGACCCTCGGTCTCGTCGGCGAATCGGGCTCCGGCAAGACGACAGTCGCCCGCACCTTGCTGCGGCTCACGGAGCCGACCTCGGGGTCGTTCCGGCTCGACGGGACCGAAGTGTTCGGCCTGCGACCCACCCCGCTGCGGACGCTGCGCCGCCGGATGCAGATCGTGTTTCAGGATCCGTACGGCTCGCTCAACCCCCGCATGACGGTGCGCCAGACGCTGCGCGAGCCGCTCGCGATCCACCGGCTCGTGCCGAAGCCGGAGCGCGATGCGCGGGTGTACGCCCTGCTCGGAGAGGTTGGCCTCGACCGGACGCTGGCCGATCAGTATCCGCACGAGCTCTCGGGCGGGCAGCGCCAGCGCGTCGGGATCGCGCGGGCGCTCTCGGTGGAGCCGGCGTTTCTGGTGTGCGACGAGCCGGTGTCGGCCCTCGACGTCTCGGTGCAGGCGCAGGTGCTCAATCTGCTGGCCGATCTGCAGCGCACCCGCGGGCTGACCTATCTCTTCATCGCGCACGACCTGGCGGTCGTGAAGCACATCGCCGACGACGTGGCGGTGATGTATCTGGGGCGCATCGTCGAGCGCGCGCCGGCGGCGACGGTGTACGGCGTGCCGCGGCATCCCTACACCCGCTCACTGCTTTCGGCAGTCCCCGTTCCCGACCCGACCGCCGCGCCGCAGCGCATCATCCTCCAGGGCGATGTCCCGTCCCCGACCGACCCGCCGCCCGGGTGCCCGTTTCATCCGCGCTGCCCGCATCCCAAGAAGAACGATCGCTGCCGCACCGAGCCGCCGGCGCTGCGCCAGATCACTCCCGGGCACCTCGCGGCGTGTCACTTTGCCGAGGAGCCGATGCGCTGACGATCAGCCGCTGTGCGCGATGATCGGCGCCGCGGCGAGGGTCTGCATCTCCGCCAGGACGCCGAGGATCCACCCCGCCGTGAAGATCCACGCCCCGACACGCACGTCGCCTCGGGACAGCAGCGCCGCCAGATAAGCGACCTCCGGCACCCCCACCACCGTGAGCAGCAGCAGGGGCAACCGCGCCGCTTTGGTGCCGCGGCGCTCCTGCCAGACGATGAGGACACCCGTGACGAGGAGGGCTATGGCTGTATCGATGAGCCCCGGCGTGTCGTCGCGGTGCTTCACTGCGAGGGCCAGGTAGCCGCCGATGAGCCCGTAGTAGACCACACGAAAGACGGCGTGCAGAGCCGCGGCGTTGCGATCGTGGAACGCGGCGAGGGGTGGCACCAGCGTGTGCAGGCAATAGATCAGCGTGGCGATCACCGGGATCCCGAGGAACAGGATCGACGACAGGTCGTGCCAGACACCGGTGATGGGCCGGACGTCACAGCTGTAGGGGAGACAAAGGCCGACCAGAAGGAGCAGGGCCGCGATTCGCTTCAGCACCTAGGTTACTCCCCCCATCATCCGCTTCACGGGCCGCACCAGGACGAACATGATCACCGCCGCCACGAGGCAGACGGCTGCCACCGCGCCGAACAGTTGCGATAATGGCATTGAAGCGAAGAGACCAGCGGTCGAACCGGCGAGGAAGTTTCCCAACCAGTTCGAGAGGAAGAACACCCCCATCATCAA
>Ga0126383_10001415_pt1 | contig 14927 bp, 9 predicted proteins | sample PanSoiMetPlot_35_FD_96882 | JGI IMG/M metagenome (GOLD analysis project Ga0126383, IMG submission 96882) | Tropical forest soil microbial communities from Panama - MetaG Plot_35 | ecosystem: Environmental > Terrestrial > Soil > Tropical forest > Bulk soil | place: Panama | collected 2016-02-17
AACATTGGTTACGACAATAAGGACTTCTTTTGGTCCGATATGCTGCACTATCGGAAAACCAGCGCCTTCGGAAATGCCTTGTGGGTGATTGCGGAGGCGCGCGCCAACCAGGGTGATGACGACGCGCAACTCTGGAGCGAACGCCTGAAGGCCTACGCCCTCGGCTATATAACTCACCTCGCAACTGATACGACTGGCCACCCGTTTGTGAATGAGAAGGCGGGCGGGCCCTTTCGCACCCACTGGCAACGGCATCATCTGGTCGAGAACCACATCGACGCGAAAACCTATGATGACTTGCATGGCACGGACCTCAACTACAACATGTTCACCGAGTGTGCGCTTCACTACCGAGTGGCGTTTTCGGAAGATGGAGGTGACGCGCGCGCTCTGCCCCCATACCCGCCGGACGATAACTCCCTCAGAGGTCTGTACTTGCGAAGGCGTCACCTGGATTTGGATTCCAAGATGCCGCAAGAGCTGGCGACTCTGATCTTCAGCGCCATGGATCAGACTTTCGATACGTCACTACAAGCAGCGGATCATGGCCTCTCCCGGACCACCCCTGACATCATTCCCGGGGGCGACGGAAGGCCTGACGTCCAGACTATTCAGGACACTTACCACACGTTCTTCACCTATCTAAAGTTGTCAACGCTCGATGGTTTCAACCACGAAAAGCCAAAACCGCCAGAGGTCTTTCCAAACCTGGACTTCCCGCAGTTGACTGATCCTCACGACGATGAGCCTGGCGAGGCTGACGATGATATGTCGTTTTGGGACTGGGTGCTGGCAATCCTGCGATTCATCTTTTGGATCGTGGCGGTGGTAGTCTGGCTGGCGACTATCCTGCCGACGATTCTCATGGATCTCGGCACTTACGTTCCGCGGCTGCTGGCCTACTACACGATCGAGCTGCCGCTGTTTCTTTTGATTAAGGCAGAGCGGCAGGTCATGGTCATGACTGGATATTTTCACCCGATGCAGGACGAGATCGATTTGGGATTGATTCAGCTCGGCTCTAACAACCATGGAAACTTCCTCCAGGAACTGAGTGACGTCGACGACATTCTGGGAACCGGATTGCATGTCGGGGCGCCAACGGCTGAACCCGTGCCCGATCCCAACTACCCGCACCAGACCAAGTTCGAAGTTCCCGGGATCCTGGATACGTTGCTGAAACAACGATCCTCTGAGGAGTATCACCACCCGTGGGATTATCCCGAAAAAACGCCGGTTGAACTCTGTCCCACCTTCGCAGGTCCATGGCAAGCCGGCGATTTGCCGCACCTTTTGTTCGAAGATAACGTGCCGGTAAACGAAACACTGGTCGAAGAATACACGGCCGCGCCCACGCCGTTCGAGACAGACACAATCTCGTTTGCCAAGGTAAACCACAAGAACAACCTGGGGGATCCGGTGAACTTTTCATCGTTCCTGATGTGGCAACTGGCGAGGCCCACAATCAAAGCTTCCGTGGCAAACTGGAACATCGATGCTGACCGAGGGTACGGGTACAAGTGCTGGGACTGGAATCGTCCCAGCAAGGATCTAGGCACAATCCTCACAGACTCAGAGGGTCATCCTTATGTGGCGCCATGCACACCTCCGCCACAGTCGAAAGCTTTGGACTACGATCCAAACGGGCCGCTGAAGATTCATTACCTTGATCAAAATGATCCCGGCTGTACCGTCGAGGTTCGATGTGCTGAACGAAAACGACGGCGGCCGAAAGCCGGTGGTGCCAGCACCGCTTCGCCCAAAGGAAGGCAGCAGAGAGGAGGCAGCCCCAATGAGAAAAATAGAACCCACGACTAATCAGTCTCGCCGAGGGTGTGGTTGCAAGTGCCATCAGGTAAGCGTGATCGTGCGCTGCTGTCTCTGCCGTGATAGAGGGCATGACGATTGTGACTGCGGCGCTCCCAAACGTTGTTGCGGCGATCCTCAGTCTCCGAACCGGCCTGATTATCCTCCGGCACCGGGATGGGAGCCCGGCGACAAGCCACCGAAAAATCCGCTGGCCGGCGCGACGGGGATCGATGATATCCGTTCAAAATTTAATCAGGCAGTCATCGACATCCTTCGCAGCGGACCAAAAGGGCCACGGCTCGGCCCCCGCAAGGATGAATACTTACCGTATCTTCTGATCCGAGCCGATGCCGGCGACCGCGGCGGCCGCCCTTTTCCGAGCGCTTTCTGGGAAAGCCCGGACATTTTCGTTGCCCCCAATCTGGACGCGACCGTGGCCCCGCCGGAACCGACGACGCTCGGCGGCCTCGCTCAAGCCGGCGCCCCCAACACCCTCTGGGCTCGCGTCTGGAATCTGGGCCGCGCTCCGGTTTATAACGCGCGCGTTGAATTTTACATCTTTAACCCGGCGCTGGGATTTGATCTAAGTGCTTCGAAATTGATCGGAGTGACTTATCTTGATCTCGGCGCCCGTGACAGCGGGAAAGCTCATCGCATCGTAAAGTGTCCGGTCTCGTGGATTCCTGGGTTACTTGAAGGCGGTCATGAATGTCTGGTCATTAGATTGTTTGAACCGCTTACCGATCCTCTAACTGCTTATCAATGGGACGCTCGTAACGATCGTCATGTCGGCCAACGTAACATTTCAGTAATTAACGCTGCTTCGCCGGCCGAAATAGAATTGCACATCCGACTCGGTTGCGCGGCACCACCGGAACCAGCCGAGCTTCGCGTTGATTCTGTTCGCGTCGAAGACGTGCGCTGGCTGTCGGTGCTTGCCAACCGGCGCGATCACGGTTACCGCAACGCCGCAAACGTCAAGGAGTCCTTTGGTTTCACCTATCCGACGCCGATACGCGCCGACACAAACAAAGGGACGCTGAAAGGCTTCGAGCCCGATGCACTATCTCGCTTGCTTAACAAGCGCCTCTTCTTCGAACGCGGCTGCGATGAGCTCGAGGTTCTCTTTTACGTTAAGGTCGACGGACTGAAGCAGGGCGAGTGCAGAATTTATCGCTTGGTTCAGAGTGTAGCCGGGAGAGTAATCGGAGGATATACGGTAATTGCGCGAAAACCGTAGGTGATCCACGCGGCCAGCTGAAGTCCGCGCAATGCCGACAAATGCGGCGGCGGCTGGCAAGGTAACACCTCCGTGTTTTCAGCTAGCATTTGTCACACATCGGAGACTGCTCCGACGGAGAGAGCTACCGGAGCCTTATCGTGCTTCAGCTCGTTCAACCTGTTCGTCATACCGACAGAGGAGGTCCGACACAATGGCAACTCGCGTCTTCGAGGCGACTACTTCCCGTTCATGGTGTCAATCCCTGCATAGGCCCGGGCGGCCGAGTTGCTGCGTCACAACCAGGACGCCCCCGGATCGACCCGACCCGGCAACGTATAGCCAGGACGAGCAGTTCGCGCTTGGCCTCGTGCCGAGTTGGAACAGCCCCGACATTACTACCAACTTCTATTCGCCTTTCACGCTCTTTAAGGAGCCGGAGTTTGTAGTCCGTAACCTGTCGCCGACCGCAAGCGCGGTTAACACCCTGGTGCATGTCTTCTATTCTTCGTTTGGCATCGGCTTCCAAAGAGCTCCGCTCTCGACCCAGGTAGTCAGTCTCGCTCCCTTGCAACAAATAACCCTGAAGTTTCCGCTCTCTCAAGCAATACTAGCTGGGGATCAGCGGCTCGGCGTCCACGTTCGGCTCGAACATCCACACGATAAGAATCTGCTCAATAGTCATGCCTCGCAGATAATCTTTGCTGTTCACACTAGTGAATTCGGCCGCAACTTCCAGGTGCAATTTCCGGTGCTAAATAACTCGGCAACGCCGCGACAGTTAGCCCTGAGCGTCTTGCCAAATGATCTAATCGCAACCGTATCTCCGGGCACGCGCAATTTCGCACCCTTTGAGCAAATTCAAGCCAGCTTGAACATCGAGGTGCCAAATACTTTGCACGGTGCCCCCAACGCGATTATTGAAAGAGAAGTCACGGTCGTTGGTCGCGCGCCAGACGGCAGCGTTATCGATGGCGTGACGTACATCGTAAGGATTAACAACTAATGAAAGCACTCATTGCCCTTGCCAAAGCCGTCTTCGGTAAGTTGCCGATCTGCTCGCTGGTAGGTGCGATCATCGGCAGCATCGCCGGTTTCTTGTTCGGCATGCTTCAGTCGCAAGCCGGGTTGCCGATCTTTCCAATGATCGACGTGCTCCGAATTGGGCTGCTGCTGGCGATCCTCGGTTGGTTGATTGTGCTGGTTGTAGTCGGCATCTGGCTCCGCTATGGAGCGCCAGCCATCGCTTTACAAGCCCTGGTCAATGGGATTCTGACGGCCGTGCTGACGGTTTACGCCAATAACTTAATCCGGCAGCCAGTCTGGGCCACGATCATCGGTTTAGTGATCGGCATTCTGGTTGGCTTAATCCTTTGCTGGTATTGCCGAAGACGGGGTTAGAGGAGGGAGACTGATCAATGGCTAATGGAAAACCCACGTGCGGCCCTCAGGGCAAACCTACAGACGACGTTCTTACCCTTATCCTTGCCATACTCGGCGGGATAGGCACCCTGGCATCCATCATAAAGGCGTTGTTGTCCGGCTCGCTTGTGACTATTCTCGGGATCACCGCCCCAGCAAGCGTTTGGCTCGCTGCCGTCGCTGCAGCGCTCGCGACAGAAGTCATTGTCTTCTCGTTTTACTACAAACGCTGTCTGGAAAATCCCCCGGGGGAGGCGCAATGTTCGGCAGGGGTTGTGAATGGTATCGAGGATAGTTTCAATTCGGCCGCTGACGAGATCTTTCCGTTCACCGCACAGCATAAGCGCGTTGATGTCGTCGTCAAGTCCATGTACTGGTTTCTCGTGCAGAACCTGGCTTTCTTCATCAAGTGCGCCAAAGACCCGGCCGGGTCACCGATGATTCAAAGCTTTTACGAAACGGACGAGGTCTGCGCGGCTGGTCTCGGCTCGACGATCGGCGGCGGCATCGGCGTGATCGGTGGGATTTTGCTGGGCGTTTTGGCTGGCGCGGCCATCGGCTGCGCTACCATTATTCTATGTCTACTGGCCCTCATCGTCGCCCTCATCGTCGCGGCGGTAACAGTGCTCGTCGGGGCCTTTCTCGGAGGACAAATTGGAAAGGCTGTTTCCAACAATTCCAGACCCTTGCCCACCGGCCCAGGCAATGCTCCCATTCAGGTCGGCGATTACATCACTACGAAAGGAAATCTGATCACCAGCGGCGACTTTGACGGCGCGCGCGTTTATTGGTTCGTCACGGATACAACGCTGCATGGACGTTCCACTGGTACCCCCGAGTTCAGTTTCACCGATCCGGACACGAATCTTACGATGGACGCCTGCCCCCCGCCCATTATTGGTTAGTCCGAATCTGGGATACAGACTGGTGGGTTGATCACTTGAATTCGCACTTTTAAGGATTGCGTCTTTGAAAGGAGGTTGCCATGACAAAGTCGCCCTATCGCCTGGTGGGTCCATCCCCGAATGAGTTCGTGGGCTTGGCGGGCAAAGTTTGCGCGCAAGTCTGCAAAGTCTCAGTGTACGTCGACCAGCCCGGTCTACCTCCTGCCGTCGGCGTGCTCGTTAGCTATCAGGTAGTAACCGGGCCCGCCGAATTTGAAAATGGGAAGAAAAGAATATCAGCGCGAACGGATGAGTCGGGCGAGACGTCTGTAGACGTTCGGTTTGTTCAGAGCGGTCTGACGATTGTGCGAGCTACCATACGAGGCGACACTGGACCCGGTGTCTTCTACCGAGGTTTAACCGAGGGCATCACACATCATCTAGAGATGATGGCACCATTACAGGTGGTCGCCGGGTCGCGGTTTGGGTTGCGCGTCAGACTCCTGGATCACCTCGGTCAACCCGCAAAGAAATCGTTTCCTGTCGTTTTCGCAGCGACGGGAGTCGACTCGGTGGTACGCGGTGGGCTGCGCAAGTTGGGAACTGGTGTCTTTTCGGGCCGACTCAAACTCCCGACAGCTGGCGAGTGGCGAATATACTGTTATGACGAGAAGACGCGCGCAATTAATGGGGCAACGGTTCACGTGCAGGTTGGCCAGCCGGTTCGCTTAACTTCGGTAACGCAACTTCATTCAGCCGGACGGCCCGTCAACGAAGCCACGGTGCGTGCTCGGCTGGTCGACGCTCAGGGAAATGCGCTCGACCCGGCCAGAATTAAAGCTCGTTCGGAAGCTAAAACACTAAGGGGCACTATCGTTGATAACGAAGCCCACTTCATACTGCCTCACGCCGGCAATGGCACCACGCAGATCAAGCTGTGGGACAGCGGTTCAAAAGTGAGACAAACCGAAACCATCGACTTTCCTGCAGCTCGACTTGGCAGTCCCGGCGTGATTTGGTTGGGATCAACCTTCCAAACGCCGCTTTTCCTGTTCCCTAATCCGTCGGAACTGCGCCAAAGCGGTAGCGTCCGAGTGCGCTTCAATCCGGAGCAAGTATCATTCGTACGCTTCATACCACATCCCGCTGTCTCTGCGCAGATTCAGAAAAGACGCCGAGGCGAACTACAAATCTCGATTGAGGCACGCAAAAGGCGACCGCGGAACGATATCGAGGGCCTGGAAATCGGTATCATTGAATGGCAGTGTGAGGAAGAGGGCGAAACGTGCTTCACCCTCACCGCCCGGATGTCTCCAGAGAAAGCTAGTTATACATCGTGCGAAAAACAGAAGCGCGACAATCCTACCGATCTCTGTATCAATTTCATTTATCCGGAAACGGACCCGAACGCGGCGTCAATCAAGACCAATTGCGAGACGATGGCGGCAAAGGTTAAGGAAGTATATTCGTCACCTGCGAGCGTGACCGCGTGTTGCCCTATGCTTCATGTCTGCGCGCACTATAGCACTCTCAGTGCTGCGGATTGGGCAAAGGTTGCAACTGCTCTGGGAGGTGTCGCCCAGATCAAGGACCTCGATAAGGATCTGACGACTGTCGAAGCCTTGGACCTGAAGCAAAAACGGAAAGGGTGTTTTAACGTATATATGATTGAATTTCATGAACCCCCTGGCGTTACGCCCCACGCTGGAGGCACCGATTTGGGACCTATGCCGCGGCAAGCCGTGCTGGATTGGCGTGGCAATCTCCTCAACTGTGCTCACGAGCTCGGCCACGCCCTGATGGGCGGCGCTCACTCCGGTAATCCACGGAATATCATGTCGACAAATGCCACTGGCACGGAAGTCGATCCCAAACAATGCGAGACAATTTTCGCGAACGTTGATAAATACGGAAGCTGTTGAGTTTTAGAAATGGACCAATGGCGTCATTGGATTAGATGGTTTGACGAGTCAACGGTGCGTATTAGTGTATAGGCTCAAAAAGCCACCGGCTGGAAAGAACTTGAGTGATGCTCGCCGTGAGACGATTGAAGAGCGCCCGAGCATCGGCGAGTAATTTTGATTGCGACGTGGCCGGTTTTACTACTGGAAGCGAACTAAAAGAGAGAAACGCCCTTGTATCTTGCACAAGGCGAGTGGATATCACTAACTATGAGAAAAGATATCAATTACTATGGTACGGATATCACTAACTAGGAGAACCGAGATCCTCACAGCTTTGGCGGCGTAACCCCCTGTTGTCCCTGGTACTTTCCGCCGCGGTCCTTGTATGAAACTTCGCAGACCTCGTCGGCTTCGAAAAATATCACCTGGGCCACGCCTTCGTTCGCGTATATCTTCGCGGGCATGGGGGTCGTGTTGGAGAATTCCAACGTCACATATCCTTCCCACTCAGGTTCGAAGGGAGTGACGTTTACTATTATGCCGCACCTGGCGTAGGTGCTTTTCCCGAGACACACGGTCATTACGTTACGCGGAATACGGAAGTATTCCACCGTGCGCGCCAGGGCAAAACTGTTGGGTGGAATGACGACGTGATCTGCCTTGATGTCCACAAAACTCTTATCGTCGAATTTCTTCGGATCCACGATCGCGCTGTACACATTGGTAAACAGCTTGAATTCATCCGCGCACCTGACGTCATAGCCATAGCTCGACGTGCCATACGAAACGACTCGCCGGCCATCAACCTCTTTCACCTGACCGGGCTCGAATGGCTCGATCATTTGGTATTGCGCGACCATCCGGCGAATCCATTTGTCTGATTTTATGCTCATGCTACGTCTTTGTTGGCCGGCGCGGTGACCGGAATTTTCGGGCTGCTGAGTCTGTAAAATAAAAGCGCGTCAGCATAAGCAATTCGGGAAGCCGCGGCAAGCGTTATGTCAGAAGCCCGACCGTCAGGGAGGGCCCGTGGCCTTAGCTGCCCTCCCTTACGGTCGGGCTTCTGACACACTTTGCAATTTTCAATTTTCAATTCTAGTTTTCTCGTATGCAGCTCATCGTTCTCGGCTCCGGCACTTCCGTTTTTCATCCGCGCCGCGCCGCCGCCGGTTTCTGGTTGCAAACCCAGGCCGGCTCGCTGCTGCTCGATTGCAGCGCCGACGCGCCGCATCGCATGGCCGAAGAAAATCTCGATTGGATAAATCTCGATGCGGTCTGGATTAGTCATCTGCACCTCGATCACTGCGCCGGACTGGCGCCGTTTCTGTTCGGCATCAAGTGGGCCGAGGGAATCGCTGATCGCCAAAAGCCGCTGAGAATATTTGGCTGCGAGGGCGTGCAGAAGTTGCTCGCAGCTATCAATGAATCTCATAACTACAAACTGTTTGAGCAGCCGTTTCCGATCGAGATTCACGAGATTCAGCCCCACCAAAGTCCGACCTGGTCCGATTGCTTTCCGGGACTGAAGCTGGAAACAGTTTCAACTCCGCATCGCGCGGAGAGCCTGGCGATCCGCATCACTGATGCGACTGCCAGCATCGTCTACACGTCCGACACGGGGTACGCCGAAGAACTCGCTGAGTTTGCGCGCGGCGCCGACCTGCTGATTCTTGAATGCTCCTTCTATCGCGATAAGCCGACACCGAAGCACCTCGAACTGGCAGAGGCAATGCGGCTGGCACAACTTGCGCAACCGAAGCAAGTCTTACTGACTCATCTGTATGCGGAATGGGACCAGGTCGATCTGGTGCGCGAGGCAAAGAAGTTTTGGCCGGGAACAACTATTGAAGCGCGTGACGGGTTGCGCCTGGAGCTCGATTAGATTCTCTAGTGGGCGGGCGGTAGCCCGCCTCTAAACTGGGTTGGATAGGAAAAGCGGGCGCTGACGACTTTTGATCGTCAGCGCCCTTCAAGTCAGCGGAATCTGATCCGACGGTCCTAATTGCCAAACCGCTGGCGGTACTCGCTCGAAATCAGAAACGCCCGCACCATCTCGGCATTAACATAGTTGCCGCCGAACTGATTCAGCTTGTTCAGCCAATAGTTATAGCCGCTCAAGTCGCTGTCCGGCGTACTGCTGGGATCGCGCCGCAGGTAACCGAAGTACTCCATCAGCACAAACGCGCCATTCATTTCCTGCTGCCGGAAAGTCGCATTCGCAGCCACCTCGAGCAGCGCCGCCGATCTCGTCTCATTGGCGTTATCCAGCTTCGAGACCAGCGCGGCCTTATCGCTCGGCGTCGCCGCGATCCCGGCATTCGCGTACAGCGCATTCACAAAACCACTGTTGCTCATGGAGCTGTAGGCGGCTTTGAATTCCGGCCGATTGACCCACTGGTCGGCAAACTGCTGCTGATTGTCCGCGAGCTTCTGCTGCCAACCCGGTGAGTTGACCACCACTCCGCGACTGATCTCCTGCAGGTCGCGCAAGAACGAAGCGTACTTCGGCACGTTAGCGTACGACTCTTTCTGCAGGAGATATAACAGGTAGCCGGTCTGCTGAAATTCAATGGAAACATAGAAGGCCGCCGAGACATTCGTGCGCGCAACATCGATACAAGCCTGGTCCGTTCCACACGAAGTGATTTGGTTCGTCCAGAATTGAAGCCCCGCGGCGTCCGGCTCCCGATTCAGGAAGTCGTGATAGTGCAGATAGACAAACGACTGCGCATCGTCCAGGGGACTAAGCGCCGACTCCGGAGCGTCATCGATGATCGTGACGGTCGTGACTGCCGGCTGGCCCAGCGTGCCGCCGGCAGGATTCGTCAGGCTGACGGTGAAATCTTCGTTCCCTTCAACGAACATGTCCTCGTTCAGGAGTATTTGCACGGTCTTGCTGGTCTCGCCCGGAGCGAAGGTGAGCGTGCCGGCCGTGTACTCAAAATCACCTTTCTGGGTCGCCGTCCCATCGACGGTTTGATAATCGACCGACGACGTCCCGCTGGTGTCGCCGCTGCGAGATACGGTGATAGTGAAAGCGCCGAGATCTTCCTGCACGCTGTAGTTCCCTTGAGCGAACTGAATCGTTGACGAAGAGTTGCTGTCGTCATTGAGGATGGTGCCGATTCCGGTCACTTTGCCGACGCTACAATTAATCAGGTTGTAGAGGTTGACGACAAAGGTTTCGTTGGCCTCAACCTGCGTGTCGCCATTCACCACGACCGTTAACTGTTTTGATGTTTCACCCGGCACAAACGTGAGCATGGCATTGGCAGACTGATAATCACTGCCGGCCTGCGCCGTGTTGTCCGCCGTCGTATAGTTGACGCTCACGGTCTGAGCGCTGGCCGCCGCCAACGTGACGGTAAAGGTAAAGTCGGTGGTGCCACTGTCGCCTTCGCTGATACTAACGTCATTAATCGATACCTTGGGCGGTAAATCGTCATCGACAATCGTGAGCACCGCGCTCGGATTGCCGAGTGTCGCGCCACCGCCGGGATTGCTCAAGGTCAGCAATACTGTTTCATCTGCTTCGTCAACCGAGTCATTAACAATCGGCACTGTGAATGTCTTGGTGGCACTGTCGCCATCAGCCCAGGTCAAGGTGCCAATGACTTCGCCGTAATCAGCGATCACATTTGCGGTGCCATCGGCCGTAGTGTAATGCACTGAGACCGCTCCGCTATTTCCACCGGTGCGGCTGACGCTGATGGTCGCCTGGCCCGCGCCTTCGTTGACGCTGTAGGTGGCAGATGTGAAAGCAAGTGTCCCGGGTTGGAAAGTCTCATCATCAACAATTGTCAGCACGGCGCTGGCAGGGCTACCCAAGGTCGCGCCGTTGGTCGGACTGCTGACGGCAAGATTAACCGTCTTGTTGGGCGCCTTGATCGCGTTGTCCTTGATGGGAATTGTGAACGACTTGGCTGAAGAGTCACCATCGCTCCAGGTGAGCGTGCCGGAAACTGAAGTGTAGTCCGTCCCGGCTGTGGCCGTACCACCTGCCACTGTCGCGTATTGGAGGGTGACCGCGCCGAAGCTACCAGCGGTGCGGTTGACTGTAACCGTTGCCTGCCCACCGTTCTCAGTTACCGTAAAAGCCGCAGAAGTGAATGCCAGGCTGCCGGCGCCATCGGGCACGATCACCACGCATTTTGAAAACTCAGAGGTGCTGCGATTTGGATCAGTAGCAGTTGCGCTGATGAACTGGCCTGCAGCCAGGTTGGCATAACCGCCCACCTCGAAGTTCACGTTGCCATTGGCGTCGGTGGTTACGTCAAAGCCCCCCATGTAGCTTTGACCTTCGCCGAAACCACTATTGTCTGCGGCATTATTAGCAAAGAGCTCAACATGAAACTTTGTGTTAGCGGTGCTGTTCAATGAGCCATACACAAACGTCAGGCCGTTATTGAGTATCGAGGCGCGAGTAAGCACCGGGTAGTTCTGCAAATCGTTAGCGCCGAGATCAGCATCACCTGGATCGTTCTGGTCAACGCCAGTGGTGTTGCCACCAACCTGAGAGAGGTCAATGCCCAGGGTTTTATTTGCAAAAATGGAATTGGCGCTAAGTACATTACCTCTGCCTTTGCGTATCCAGATGCCGGTGCCCCCGTTGAAAGCGATCGTGTTGGGTTCGCTGGGGTCGCCGAAAAAGTTATTGCTGCCGTCATCCAACCTGATGCCGTCGATCGCATTGCCGAGGGGCGTTACTTTGTCGGCGCCCACCCCGATCAGATTACGATTGAAGAAACTTGCTTGTGAATTGTTGGTGATGTAGATGCCGGCGCTCCCATTGCTCGAAATCACATTGCCGCCGGCAGGTGAAGAGTCACCGATATTGAGGGAGTTACAGGCTATCACCAGTCCATCGTACTTATTTCCCAGGCCTACTTTGCCGGTAATGTCGGTACCAATGTAGTTTCCGGCAACGACAGCCCCATCGCCCGCAACCAGCGCTATGCCCTCCTCATTGTTGGCCGACACGATGTTGCGCTCGGCCCCCGTGGTGCCGCCAATAATGACCGGCACACTATTGGTGGAGTCAACGTAAATGCCAGCAGCTGCATTGCCGACGGCTGCGGTTCCGGTGACATTCGTACCGATCAAATTCCCCTGGATTTTCAGACTTGAGCAACTGCCCGACACGTGAATTCCATAACTACCATTACCGGAAATCACGTTGCCGGATCCGGTTACTGTTCCACCAATGACACCTGCTGAAGTTGCCGCACCTACGTTATTGAGTTGGATACCTGAGCCGGTATTGCCCAGGGCCCCCGTTGCGCTCCGGTTCACGCCAATGAAATTTCCGACGATGAAGTTGTTGTAAGCGCCGCTCTGTTGAATGTCGATACCGAGCTTGTTACCCGAGATGAGGTTTCGCGAAAACGTCTGGCTGCCGCCAATCACGTTGTTGTCGCAACCGACGACAAGGATTCCGTCTCCATTCGGAATTTGGTTCGTGCCATTCGGATCTACGCCAATAAAATTTCCGGCAATGACATTCTGGCCCTTGGTTGTCAGTTTGATTCCAGCACCCATCGCAATACCCGTTCCCTTAAAGCCATTGATGATCAGACCCTTCACGGTGGTCGAGCCGGCGGTGATGACCAGACCGTAATCGACGGAAAAGTTGAACGGGTTGGTCCCGGTAATTTCGATTAAGAGCAGCGCGTCGTCGTTATTCGCCAGGGTGTTGGCTTTCGCGCCCGGCTGCGTGTAACCGTCGATGACCACCGGATCGGTGATAACCGGCAACGCGCTAATCAGGCTGAAGATATGCACCCCGGAGCCCGGGATATTGAAATCAATAGTGTCCGGGCCGGAGGTCAAATTCGATTTGATGATTGCCTCTCTTAACGATCCGGCAGTCGGATTGTTGTTGCTGCCATTGTCGACAGTCGTGGTCACATGAAAGGTCGCGGCCTGCGCCATCGAGCTGAAAATAGTAAGGGCGGCGAACACCGCCGCGCACCAGACCAAATGCATTACCGCCTGGCGCGAAATCGTTCGCGGGGAATTAAGGTTTGTTTCAGAATTCTGGTTCATTGTCTTTCTCCTTCAATTTCAATTTCATTCTGGCTGGACGCTTCGGTCAGTGAGTTCCCGCAGATGAGCGGAATGCCCGGCGACTCATCGATGACGTGCAATTCGCCGTTGCTCAGCAGCTGGCGGACGCCGGCCTCGGAGGTGGCCATCATTTCGGCTGCGTTCTCAGGAGAAACGATGGGCACTTCGGCTCCGCAGGAGGGGCAATGCAGACGCGGCGCGTCGACGACGATCGTGCGGCGCGTGCGAATGCTGATCTGGGTTCTTTTTTTCATCAGTTGACGTTCCCTTTCGCGCTTTTCTTTTGCTATCATCCGCGCCGGATCGCGCGTTTGCGGTGCGGATCTCTCGGGGCCCTGGCCCGACCGTAGGGGAGGGCTCAACTCACTCGATAAAGCCCTTCCTCACGGTCGGGCCACTGCCCCGCAGCGACGCGCATCTTCGGCGACGACGCCCCGAAATGTCTTTAGAATTGGCCCGAAATCTTCCGAAAAGACCCTAAAGCAACCTTGGTTGAGGAATCTCCGCAGGTTTACGAGTTCGATGAGTTTCGACTGGACGTAGCGAAGCGTCAGCTGCTGCGCGAGGGCGAGGTGGTGCCGCTTTATTCGAAAGCCTTCGACCTGCTTTTGCTGCTGGTCGAGAATCGCGGGCGCGACTTAAGCAAGGATGAAATTCTCGAAAAGATCTGGCCAGGCCAGGTGCTGGAAGAGTCGAACCTGACGGTCAACATCTCTGCCGTGCGACGCGCGCTCGGCGAAAAAGCCGCGCGGCCACGCTACCTCATCACCATTCCCGGACACGGTTATCGGTTCGTCGCGAACCTGCGTCAGCGGCACGAAGGTTCGCGCTCCGTCGTCATCGAAACGGAAACAATCTCGCAGGTCACCATTGAAGAGGATGTCGATGACGATGCTGACGGACATCGGCCGCTGTCTGAGGCGCTCGCGCCAAAGCAGCTCGCCGGCGCCGCCGAACGATCATTTTTGCGGCGGCCGCTTGGCCTGGCGGTCCTGGCAATTGGTCTCATCGCGATTGTGGGTGGCGCAATTTATGGGGTTTACGCCTTTCGCTCGGCGCGCGGCCGCCGTCATTTCAATCAAATCAAGTTAAGGCAAATAACGAACGACGGCGTCGTGGCTTACGCAGCCATCTCACCTGACGGAAAGTTCCTGGCGTATACGAATGTGCAGAAGGAAATGATGAGTCTGCATCTGGCGTCGTTGGACGGGCAGCCGCCAATCGAATTGCGAGAGCCAGCCGCCGCCAGGTATCGCGGCATTCAATTCGCGCCCGATGGGCGCAGCCTCTACTACGTACTGTCTGCTGAGGGCCGTGACACCTTGTATCGCCTGCCCACGCTGGGCGGTGTGCCGGTTAAGTTGCGCGAGGGCGTACCCTGGTATTTCACCATTGCCCCAGACGATAAGCGCGTGGCGTTTATGCGTTACCTGGGCGCCAGCCAGGGCACCAGCATAGTCGTCTCAAATGTTGATGGCAGCGATGAGCGGACGGTCATCACGGTTCCGGTCAGACGCAACATGACGACCTATTGTCTGTCCTGGGGGCCCGATGGCCAGATGCTGGCGCTGGGCGCGTCGCCCGAAGGCGATCCCACGATTGCTTTTCTCTACACGCTGAGCG
>Ga0126383_10001416_pt1 | contig 14927 bp, 15 predicted proteins | sample PanSoiMetPlot_35_FD_96882 | JGI IMG/M metagenome (GOLD analysis project Ga0126383, IMG submission 96882) | Tropical forest soil microbial communities from Panama - MetaG Plot_35 | ecosystem: Environmental > Terrestrial > Soil > Tropical forest > Bulk soil | place: Panama | collected 2016-02-17
ATTACTACGTTCTGGATTGGGCGCTGCGCCAGAAAACGCAGCGCCTCTGATTTCGTACCCTCGGTGAGGCGCATCGCTATCAGTGGTTCTGAGATTGATAACGAGGAGAGCGCCATGTTCGGGTGCTCAAAGAGCCTAGGCGGGTTGGTTATCATTTCACTCCTTATTGGGGGCTGAGACTGAAACTAGTACTTCAGGCAATCGCGGCCGGTGTCTACGGGCACCACCGTCACTGAACTGGGGTCGCCATGGGTCGTGGCTGACATTCCCTGAATATTCGAATCGGGTCCGAGCATCGCATCGCTGACCAGGACCCCGTCGCTGACGAGCACGCCATCGCTGACCAGTACGCCGTCGCTGACCAGCACGCCGGAACTCATGAACAAAGAGCCGCCGGCCAACGTCGTTCCGTTACTGACCATGACGCCGTCACGCACGGCGACTCCGCTGCTCAGCATTGAGTCGCCTACCGGAACTCCGTCACTGACGAGCACGCCATCGCTGACCAATACACCCAGGCCGTAGATTCCCTGGTATTTCGTAATCAGGTCGACGCCCGTCCCGAAGTTGTATTTGAAGATGACGCCCTGCGACCAGCTGAACGTCTGGCCGTCAATGGTCGTCTGTGGATTCGGAACGAAAGGCACAGTCAGGAGCGGCGAGCCGACCATTGTGTTTGAAGTCAGATTCGGACGAATCATCACCGCCAGGCGCACGGCGCCTTCAATGTTGAGCTCGCCAGCGCCCTGCTCGAACATGTTGTAACCGGTGAGCGGCTGGGCGGTATACATCAGGACCATCTTCACCAGGTTCGGGGTCAGACGCGGATTCGCCTGCAACAGCAGAGCGGCGGCGCCGGCGGCCATGGGCGAAGCCATCGACGAACCGCTCATGTACATCATGCGCCGCTGTTCGGCCTGGCTGACGCCGGCGTCCAGCCAGGGATTGTGCGTCACCAGGTAATTGTCGGGTGATTCGGCGTCGATAATTCGGTTTCCGGGCGCGACCATGTCGGGCTTGATTAGATGGTCGTAATGCTTGACGCCCAGTGAATCGATGTAGGCGCTGCGGGTTGGCCCGCGCGAACTGTAGGTGGTGACCACGTCATCGCTGCGCTCATCCGTGCCGAACGTGTTGGCGGCGCCAACGGTAATCGCTGAAGGCTCGTTACCGGGCGAATGGATCTGGCCATAAATTTTTTGCCCGGCGCTGTCGAGGCCGTTGTTGCCCGCGGCCGCAATCACCACGATGCCGACGTCCACGAGTTTGCGCACGGCGCGACAGACCGGATCGTAGGTGTACGAATCGACAGCCGGGGCGCCGAGGCTCATGTTCACGACGCGAATGTTGTATTTATTTTTGTTCTCGAGCACCCAATCCAAAGCGTTCAGCACCGACGAAACATTGCCCAATCCCGTCGAGTTCAAAACTCGCAGGTTGATCAGATTGGCGTTCGGCGCGATGCCGGTGAACTCGGCATTTGAAATCCGCCCGTTGCCCGCGGCGATAGACGCGACGTGAGTTCCATGACCATACGGATCGTCCGTGCGGCCTTCGCCGGTAAAATCGACATTGGCCACGACGCGACAATGGTTGCTGCGATCAAGAAAAGCGGCATGGTCGGCATCGATGCCCGAATCGAGCACGGCGATTCCGATATTCGAGCCGTCGAGCCCGAACGTGTTCGGACCCCTGGTCCAGCGGACTGCGTCGGCGCCAGTCGTCATGGTTACGTGTCCCAGGCTCACGTTGGGCCGGTCGAGCGAAATAAAATCGACATCGGTTCGCGCCGCCAGATCGCTGACGGACTTCGCCGGAATTTCAATGGCTCGCAGATTGAAATGCTTCAGCACCGCTCCGCGCAGGCGACCCTCTCTGTGGGTTACATCCCCCTCAAAAGTCGCGTCTACGCGATCATTCAATTGGACAATCAGCGGAATCATTTGACTCTGTGAACCACCGCGCGCCTTCTCGACCACGTCACGGGAAATCTTGTGCCCGTGCGGACCGTTAGGCCGGGCGCGCAGGCCCACCGCGCGCTGCGGAATCATGACTACGCTCAAGAGACACACCATTAGCAGAAAGAGACCGATGCTTTCTACGGTGGGGCGACCGCATTTCATACCACCTCGTTTCTCGAACGGCTCAGAAAAGCGTACAGGGATTGGCTGTTCTAAAGTCGCGCGTGGTGCTTTTTAAGGGCGATGCACCAAACCTGACTTTTTACGACCTCAGATGAAATGCCTTGGGGGCAATCAAATTGGGTCTGTACAACTAGCCAGCCTGTCGGGCGGCTGCATACGAGCAAACATCACGAGGAGAGATTGAAGGGTTGGGCGGCTATATTACTTCCGCCCTTACCGCCGGTCAAACAAAAAATGCCGACCGAAACTATCTCATGCAAGCAGTGTCATCACCGGCCGTCCCACCCAGGGTGCTATCGCCGACCATGATGCCGTCGCCAACCATAATTCCATCGCCAACCATGATTCCGTCACCGACGGCGATGCCGTCGGGCAGCATCCCGCTGCCCAGCAAAAAGCTGAGATTCAAAAACGGCATTCCTTCTCCAATAGTCCCGCCGTCGCTGGTGACTGCACTCACTTCCAGCGACACTCCGCCGGTCATTCTGCTGGTGTCTATTGATTGGCCGTCAGGGGTTTCCAGGACGCCATCGCCGAGAATGAGGCCCTGCTCATAGACTGCTTGATATCGAGTGATCAATTCGTCGCTCACTGCCAGAGCGTGATTGCAGACGATGCCGCTCGACCAGGCAAACGTCTGCCCACTAATGGTCGTTTCCCTGGTGGGCGCCGCTGAAGTTAACAAGGGCGCGCCCAGCAACGTCGACGCCGACAGATCGGAGCGAATCAGTCTGGCTAGTCGTAACGCGCCCTCGATATTGATCTCGCCCGCGCCCTGTTCGAAAGTGTTCGATCCAGGCAGCGGCTGGGCGGTAAACATAAGAATTGCTTTGATCAGACTTGGGGTCAGGTTGGGATTTACCTGCAACAGAAGCGCTGCGGCACCCGCGGCGATAGGCGCCGACATGGAAGACCCGCTGAGATACATCATCCGGTCTGCGTCGTTAGCGCCGGCGTTCGCCTCCAGTTCAGGGTGTGCAGCCAGCAGGTAATTGCCGGCGGCGGCCGCGCCCACGATCTTATTGCCGGGAGCCACCAGGTCAGGCTTCAGGACATTGTCGTATTTCCTTAGGCCGTTGCCGTCAGTCGTGAAGCTGCGAGTCGGCCCGCGCGAGCTGTACGTCGTGACCGTGTCGTCGCCCCGCGTGTCGGTGCCGAAACTGTTGGCCGCGCCGACCGTTATGGCTGACGGCTCGATGCCGGGCGAATGTATCTGACCGTAGATCTTCTGGCCGTTAACGTCCTTTCCATTGTTCCCCGCAGCAGCCACAACCACGATGCCCGCGCCGGTAACCTGCCGGACCGCTTCGCAGACGGGATCGTCCAGATACGAATCGACCGCCGTGGCGCCGATGCTCATGTTGACCACCCGAATGTTGTAGACATCGTGATTGGTCAGAATCCAATCGAGCGCGGCCAGTAAATTAGAGGTCGCGCCTAAGCCTTGCGAATTCAGAACTCTGAGATTTATCAGTTTCGCGTTCGGAGCAATACCGGTGTAAGCGCCGTTCGCCACCTGATTGTTGCCGGCGGCAATTGAGGCCACGTGCGTTCCATGACCATAGACGTCGTCGGTTCGATTTTCATTGGTAAAGTCACGATTGATCGCCACTCGGGTTAAGCCCAGTTGATCACGAAAAGCTGCATGGTTGGCATCGATGCCAGAATCGACCATCGCGATTCCTATCCCTGAGCCGTCGTAGACCGTTGTCGTCGAGAGGGACACTCCGCCGAGGAGGGGTACGGACTGAGTTGTCTGAACGCGTGCGTCCGCGGTCCCGGTTGTCGTTTCGACATGTCCCGTGCTCGCAATTGGCAGATCCGGCGAAATGAATTTGACTGCTCGGTGCACGCTGAGCGCCGCTACCGCGCTCTGGGGCAACTCGAGCGCGCGCATGTTCAGAGCATTCAGGCGGCGGGTTACCACACCGCCAAGACTCCCAATCAGCCAATCCAGAGAGGCTGCCCGCACCGGGTTGAATTGCACGATCACTTTTGCGCGCTGTTCCCTTGGCGGCTGTGGACAAACCAGAGCGGCCGACACCTTGTGGCGCAGTACGGCTGCGGATGCAGAGGTCGCCGGCAGGGTCATCGTGGTGCACGCCGTAATTAGAACCGACGCCAGAAAGTTTGGAATATTCCGCATACTGAAAACCGACCTTACCTGTCGGGAAACGCGTAGCGTGCAAATTCAACGGGGTTCGTGCGCGGCGGCTTGTGCAATAGCCGTTCCCGCCGCCGGCTGATCGCAGGCGAGGGGCTCAAACGCGCCAACAGTTCAAGCAAAACCTTCAGCCTGACCGACTTATGGCCCGATTCATAAGGAGAATAGTGAAAGCGTTGGTTGCTAACGCGATGGTGCGTTGCGAGACGAAGCTCCACGGCTGCGCTTTTCGGCTTATGCAGAATCCCGCAGACCGGGTGAGGCCGCCGCAGCAAAATTCCGCGGCTCAGCCCCTTGAGCGGGCATTAATGTTGGTTTGTGCTGATGTGGACCTTGGCACTGCTGTTGCCGAACGCTCGCCGCCTACCCCGAAAGAAAGGTTGATATGAACCAGAGCAGACTACGTGTACTTATTATTGATGATGACGAGGTAGTAAGAGACATCCTCAAAGAGTTGTTGAATGAATCATACGATTGCACGACCGCAAATTCCGCCACCCGCGCGCTGGCCTTACTCGCGGCCCAGCCGTTCGACCTAATTCTGAGCGACATCAACATGCCTGATATGTCCGGGCTGGAAATGATGCCGTATCTGACAAACCTGGCCCCTGAATCAGTGGTGGTAATGATCAGCGGCCAATTAATGATTGAGTCGGCAATCTCAGCGATGCGCGCCGGCGTCTTTGATTACATCACCAAACCGTTTGATTTGGTTCAGGTCCGGTCCGTTGTCGCCCGGGCCCTCGATCATTCAAAGCGTCAGCAAAATTCGACGACGCGCGCCAGCCTCAAGGACAAGGCGATCGAACGGCTCGAGAGCGCGCTAAGCGACGGCGATTTTATTGTTCATTACCAGCCCCAGGTCGAGATTCATTCAAGAAAGATGGTCGGCGCCGAAGCTTTGGTGCGTTGGAATGACAGCGAATGCGGACTGCGCCTGCCGGCAGATTTCATCCCGCTGGCCGAAGAATCCGGCTTGATTGTGCAGTTGGGCGAATCAGTGTTGCGCGCCGCGTGTGCGCAGGCCCGCTGTTGGCAGGCGGCCGGCTTGCCGGATTTTCGCGTGGCCGTGAATGTTTCGCCCCAGCAGCTTCAACAGGAGAAATTTCCCGAGACTGTCGCAACAATTTTGACTGCTACCGATCTGCCGGCACGCAATCTCGAAATTGAGGTTACCGAGACGTCACTGATGCAGGATCCGGATGCGAGTATCCGGACTTTGACGGCGCTGCGCGGCATGGGCGTGAAGATTGCGATCGATGATTTCGGCACCGGTTACTCTTCGCTGGGCTATCTCAAGCGCCTGCCGATCGATTCGGTTAAGCTGGATGCTTCGTTTGTGAAGGATGCGACCCGCGATCCCGACGATGCGGCGCTGGTAATGGCCATCATCACGCTGGCGCACAATCTCAGGAAAAAAGTTATTGCTGAGGGAATCGAGAGCGAAGAGCAGTTGGCGTTTCTCAGACTGCTGCGATGTGACGAAGGGCAGGGCTACTTTCTCGGCAAGCCGGCGGCCTCCGATCATTTACCGCTGCCCGGCGTAAGCGCCCAGCAGGAGATCCGTTTTCTCCCGCAGGTGATGAATGGCTCGCCGCTGCGGGCCGGTCAATGCGCCTGAATCACAGGTTCAGGACGTCGCAGATTTTGCGGCCGGGGCACCCAGCAGGCGCTCCAGCGCCGGCTCCATAACCTTGGTTCCGTATTCTCCGGCGGCGAAACTCTTGAGCTTGTGCTGCTCGTCGAACAGATAGTAAGCCGGCACATATCCGTGCTCATTCTGAAATGCGTCGCGCAGTTTATGCTGGTTGTCGATGGCCCGCGGCTCGCTGATTTGATATTTTCCGGCCGTCTCGCGCACGGTTTCGACGTTCGTGTCTTCCGGGTAACGCGGCATGTGGATCGCGATCACGCGCAATCCGGCCGGCCCATATTTCTCTCGCCACTCGGCCACCCGCGGCAGATTGTCTTTGCACATGCCACAGCTCACCGACCAAAAATGGATCAGCAGCGGCCGGCCTTCGGCGTCTTGCAGCGCCTCTTCCGCCGAACTCGATAGCCATTCAGTTGCGCCTTCAAGAGAAGGCAAAGGGGTTCCGATTCTCATCGGCATGATTTAGTTCTCCGGGGCAAGCTCTTATTCGTCTCATGTGTCCCATCAGTCCCATTTGTCTCATGTGACAAATGGGACCGATGGGACGAATAGGACTTTTGGTTGTTTAGGCCTTGATGGTTTGCTGGCCTGGCCGCCACTCGGCCTGACAGAGACCGCCAGTCTGCAATGCCTGAATCACCCGCAGCGTTTCTTCGGCCGAGCGGCCGATGTTCAGATCGTGCACGACCTTGTAACGCAGCACGCCTTCCGGATCGATGACGAACAGACCGCGCAGGGCGATGCCCTTATCGTCGATCAGAACGCCGTAATCCCTGGACATCTGCTTGGTGATGTCGGCTCCGAGCGGATACCGGAGACCTTCCACGCCGCCTTTATCGCGCGGCGTTTGCAACCAGGCGCGATGTGAATAAACGGAGTCGGTTGAGATGCCGATGACTTCCGCGCCGACGCCTTCAAAGTCGCCGTAACGATCGCTGAAGGTGGTCAATTCAGTCGGACAAACGAAGGTAAAGTCCAGGGGATAGAAAAGCAGAACGACCCATTTGCCCCGATAATCCGAGAGCTTGACCGGCTCGTTGAGTTTTTCGATGTTTTTGGTTGATGGAATTTCAAAATCAGGCGCGGGCTTGCCGACCTGAGCTGACTCGTAAGTTGTTGCTACTGCTGTTCCTGCTGCTGACATTCTTCCTCCTCAAATTGTGGCCGTGCTCGTTTATCGGCGCGGCGCTTCAGAATTAAAACGAATCTTTCTATTTACTATCGCGGCAATTCGGACAGAGGCCGACCAGGGTGAGACTGATAGATTCAGCCTTGAACCTGGAAGCCCTGGCCGCCGCCCGGGTGAGCGCCACCGTGCCCGGCAAATCAAAATCCACCAGCTTGCCGCAGGCTGAACAAATCGCATGATCGTGCCGGTTGGTTTCGCGATCATACCGGCTGGCGCCATCTCCGAATTTGATCTCATGGACCAGGCCTTCATCCCGCAAAAATCTGAGCGAGTTGTAAACCGTGGCAAAACTGATTCCCGGCAGGTGCTGTCGCGCGGCGTCGAAGACCTCGGCGGCCGTGGGATGATGATCTCCCGCCTGCACCGCGTCGAGCACCACCTGACGCTGCCGGGTCAAAGCCACCGCCTCTGTTTTGCCCTGCTGTTTAGCCATGGGTGGAATTATAATAATTCTAAATTTAATGTCAAGTGGAGGGGATGCGAGTATTCCGGTTAGGGGCGCGCAGCAGACTCGCGATCGTTCGCGCTGCGCGCTCATGCGGGCAGGAATGCCCGCGCTCCGATCAGGGCTTGTGGCAATCAAGACTCCGAGTTAGTCTTATGCTGTTCAAGGAAAATCACGCATTAAAATTTCCCAAAGGAGGATTCGATTCATGCCTGAAGTTGGAGATATGGCTCCGGACTTCGAGTTGAAGAGTCACCTGGAGAAAGACAAGAAGGTGAAGCTCTCGAATTTCCGCGGTCAGAAAAATGTAGTTATCGCGTTTTATCCGCTTGCCTGGACGCCAGTCTGAACGGCCCAAATGCCCGCGTATGAGGCCGACCTCGAACGCTTCGCGGGCTACGATGCTCAGGTGCTGGGCATCTCAGTCGATAGCGTTCCCTGCAATACCGCCTGGGCCAAGAGTCTCGGCGGCCTTTCCTACGACCTGCTCAGCGACTTTCATCCCAAAGGCGAAGTAGCTAAAGCGTACGGCGCTTATCGTGAAGACGGCGGCATCAGCGAACGCGCGCTCTTCATCGTCGACAAGGAAGGGAAGCTCGCGTACAAGGACATTCACAACATTTCGGATCAACCGGACAACGAAGATCTTTTTGATGTGTTAAGGAAACTTTGATGTGAAACACGCGTTCTGACGGTAGCGGATTCAATCAGTTGAGGTCGGTTCGCTACCGTCTGATAAATGTTTGCGCGCGTGCTCATCATTAATTTACTGGTGGCTATCGCCGTTGCCGGCGCTACGGGTCGCGCGAGTTCCCAGATCCAAACCAATGCGACTGATATTCCACCTGACGCGGCCATTACGCTGAACCGGGAGGGGTTGATCGTTACAATTCTCGCGGACGGGCGCGTGCTGGTAGAAGGACAGACTTTCGATTTTGACATCAGCGCAATTAAGTCGAGTCTTACCCGCGAACAGGTGCGGAGCTTGATCAGCGGATTCGAGCAGATTGGATTCTTCTGGTTGAAAGATCAGTACCGTGATGAAGCGGATGGCTGCTCGAGCGATGGCCGAGTTCGTGAAGTGCCAATCATGCAAATGACTTCGCTTATCATGAATGGCAGATCGAAGTCGGTTACGCGATATCCTGCTGAATGTCTGGAACCAGACGGTTCTCCTTATCCGCGCAGTTTGGTCCGGCTCGAACAGCAGGTTGAGACGGTGCTCAATCTTCATAAACGTTGAACGAGTCCGCGGCTGGACTGATAGCTCTAAAGTCGCATCTGGCTTTCTTATTTTTCAACGCTTTGGCTGCCGGCCGGCATCGAATCCATAAAATCATATGACTATTTCCAGAAAATGTGTGCCGTTCACCCCGTTTGATCGCGAATTGTCAAAGAGCACAATTGCGATTGTCACCGCGGGTGGCGTGCACCTGAAAAATCAGGAAGGCTTCAACATCGCAGATGAACTCGGCGATCTTACTTATCGGGAAATCCCGCCCGATGTCGATTCATCAGAGCTGATGGTCACGCATCATCACTACGATCACACCGACGCCGATCAGGACATCAACGTGGTGTTTCCCATCGACGTGCTCCGCGATCTACAGACCGAAGGTTTCATCGGCGACATTGCCCGGAAACACATCGGCTACATGGGCTACACCATGCAGCTCAAGGCGATGTACGAAGGCACCGCGCCTCAGATTGCCAACGAAATCGACAAGGGATCCCGCGCTGACGCGGTCATCCTCACCGGCGGTTGACCCAGCGTCTGTCACCGCACGGTCGTGGCGGTCCAACGCGAAATCGAAATGAAAGGGATTCCCACGGTCCTGATCACCGTTAGTCCGGAAGTTTCGGCGCAGATGCGTCCACCGCGCGCGCTCTATCCGAAAGGTTTCAAAATCGGTAACAGCGTCGGACGTCCGGGAATGCGCGATCTGCAAAAGCAGGTCTTGCGCGACGCTCTCGGGTTGCTGACGCAGAACACGCGGCCCGGCGACTTTATTACGACTGAATACCCTGACTACGGCGAGCAGTACGAACCGCCGCGGGTCAAGAAGCTCTGACAATTTGGCGGGCGGTCACTGGTTACCGCTTTCGGTTTGCGCCAGAGCACGCCGGCAAACGGTTGCGCTCCGAAATTATGTGATCGCCGTCACAGTTGACCTCGCTTTGACGTAGGAAAGTCCTCGACACAATGACAAGCCCCGGCGTAGAATCCTCCTGTTGACCAGCGCCTTCAAGAGATTTGTCAGCCTCCGCTCCATGCTCGCCCTGGCGCTCATCCTCTGGTGTGCGGGTACGGGCTGCATGATGGTCAGTTATGCTCGGGCGGCTGCGAGTGATTCAAGCGCCACTGGCGGCGCCTTGGAACACGCAATGGCCGGTTCGATGTCGATGGATGCGCACGCGTGCTGTAAAGCGAAACGTTCATCGAAGAAGACCGCGGCGCGGCGAGAATCGAGAACGGCAAATGGCGAACTGAATTTGTTAACGACGCCGTCCCTGCCGGCGCCCGCGGGTGTCATGAATTGCTGCCCGCTGACGACCGGTTCGATTGTTTTAAGTTCGAGCTCGCAATCTCACGACGATGCGACCGTCGTTCAGCAAGCAAAATCGGCCTCTTTCTTATTGGTCAAACCAGACATCGCGCCGCAATTACTTCCGCTGCGGCTACCTAATCGAGCTCATTCCTATCTGCTCGATTGTGCCTTCCTAATCTAGAACTCCGCCTGAAAATCGATTAGGCCCGCCCGCTACCGCAGGCGGTTCTGACACCTCCGTGTGTTCACTGAGGTGAGGCAATCATCATTTTGGACAGGAGAAATAATTATGAATACGTTTCGGAAGTTAGTTTGTGTGCTCGGGCTGACGATGGCCATTGCCGGGGTTGGCTTTGCCCAAACCGGGGCGTCAGCTGGCGTGAAGATGGACTCATGTTGTTGCTGCGGCGACTCGTGCGACATGAAGAAAAAGGACGCGATGAAGAATCACGTCACTGCTTCGGACAAGGACGGCTGCTGTAGCTGCTGTGGCGACTCGTGCGATATGAAGAAGAAGGACGCGATGAAGAATCACGTCGCCGCTTCGGACAAGGACGGCTGCTGCAGCTGCTGTGGCGACTCGTGCGATATGAAGAAGAAGGACGCGATGAAGAATCACGTCGCCGCTTCGGACAAGGACGGCTGCTGCAGCTGCTGCGGCGACTTGTGCGACATGAAGAAGAAGGACGCGATGAAGAATCACGTCACCTCTTCAGACAAGCAGGATTGCTGCTGCGGCGGCGATGCTTGCGAATTGAAAAACAAGGAAAACGTGAAAAAGTCTTAGCTGACTTCTTCTATTTTCTTTCCTGCACCGGGCGCGGCGCCTCTCCGGGCCGTGCCCACCTTTCAGGATGAATCAACCTGTCAGAACCGGGAGCGTTTGCGACCGGCTCAGGTGGCCCTCGAAGTTGTGGCTTGAGAGCTTTCTCGGCCCTTCGCTGGCGTCTCGTGATCCGATCGCATGCGCCCGACGCAGGCTACCCGCCTGGGGGCCTCGGTCCGCTAATCTCGTCCTGATGCTGGTGCTGTTCTTTGCGGGATCGGCATCGCTCTCCGCGCAACACCCGAACCATTCAATGGCGACCCCCTCGCCGACTCCAAGATCATCGCCATCGCCAACTCCGGAAATGACCGGCATGCCAGGGATGAAAATGGCGCCCTCGCCGACGCCGGCTGCGTCTCCGGAGATGCACATGAATATGCCCGGTATGAGTGGCGCTCCGCCTTCGCCCACAGCTTCAGCAAGTCCGGCGAACGAAATGTCCGGGATGAAAATGAGCATGGGCAGCCGATCGGTCCTGGTGATGAATGAAAGTGAAATGGGGATTCGTATTGGTGCCAGCCGGACAAACGTGCTTCAGATGAACGCTATGGGTTCGGGCAGCTCGCTTTTGCCGTCTTCATCGCCGCTTTACATGCAACATTGGATCAAGGGCGATTGGCTGCTGATGCTCCACTACAACCTGGTCGTTGACGTTAATCATCAAGGCGGGCCGCGGGGGCAGACGAAGTTCGAATCAGCCAACTGGTTTATGCCGATGGCCTATCACAAGCTGGGTGCAGGCACGCTGCAATTGCGCGGCATGTTCAGCGCTGAACCTTTTACTTTTCCGCCGGGCGGGTCGCCGCTGCTTTTTCAAACGGGCGAGACATACAAGGGACAAGCGATCGTCGATCGCCAGCACCCGCACGATCTTTTCATGGAGTTGTCGGCGCAATACACCCTGCCGCTCGGTGAACGCGCCACCTGGTTTGCCTATGCGGGATATCCCGGCGAGCCGGCGCTGGGTCCGCCGGCATTCATGCATCGCCTCTCAGCTTCAGAGAACCCTTCGGCCACGCTCGCGCATCACTTGCAGGACTCAACCCACATCAGCTTCGGAGTCTTTACCTCGGGATTCACCTATCGCTGGTTCAAATTGGAGGGTTCGATATTCAATGGCCGTGAACCCGACGAGAATCGTTACGACTTCGATTCACATAAATGGAACTCTCGCTCAGCCCGATTCACGTTTTCACCCGCCCAGAATTGGAGCGCGCAATTGAGCTACGGCTTGCTCCGCAGTCCGGAAGCCCAGGAGCCAGGTGCTGACATTCGGCGCGTCACGGCGTCACTGATTTACAACCGTGTGCTTAATCGTGGGAACTGGGCCTCGTCGCTCATCTGGGGGCGCAATCACGTGAGTGAGCCCGGTGATGCCAGAAATCTGAACGGCTACACGGCTGAATCGACGGTCAATTTTCTCGACAAAGATTATTTGTACGTGCGTCTGGAACTGGTCGACAAGGACGATCTGCTGCGGCGGGCGGACCGCGCCCTGCTCGGCATTTCTGAAGCCCATCCGTCTTTTCGCATTGGCGCCTATACCTTCGGCGGCGCTCGCGACGTTTGGACCAACGGCAAACTGGCGTTGGCGCTGGGCGGCGACCTCACCTTTTATTCGAAGCCCGCTATGCTGAATCTGATTTATGGCGAGCGGCCGGTTTCGTGGAAGGTATTCGCACGAATCCGGCCCGCGAAGATGAAGATGACCGCCGCCTCAATGCCGGGTCGAAATCCGGCCCGTCCCTAGACCGCTCGTCGCCCAGTCAGTAAATTGATCACGAGGACGACGATTGCGAGCACCAGCAGCAGATGAATAAATCCGCCCATGGTGTAGCTCGAAACCAGCCCGACCAACCACAACACCAGCAGAATTACAAAAATTGTCCAAAGCATTTGTGTTTCCTCCTGTGCAGAGAGTCGCTTCAGACGACGGCAACGGCCGTGCCCAATGGAACACGCGGGAATTTCGGGGCGCGCGCGTCGCACCTGGTTCTGAATTGAGACAGTGTGTTGGTGTGGACAGTGTACGGAAGGCCATCGATTCGAAGGTGGCTAAATCAATCAAGAACTTCTGAAGGCCTGATTCTTTAAGAATCAAGCGAAAGGAGATTCCCCGTTATCGTTTGGCTAAAGCCGGGGTTCTTTCTCTATTCTGGTCCACGAGCTAAAGCTAGTGGCAAGTTATCAAAGAGTTAGTGGCAAATTAATCAAAGAGTCAGTGGCAAATTAATCAAAGAGTTAGTGGCAAGTTATCAAAGAGTTAGTGGCAAGTTATCAAAGAGTTAGTTGCAAATTAATCAAAGAGCTAGTGGCAAGTCATCGAAGCGCTGGTGGCAAGTCATCGAAGCGGCTGGTGGCAAGTTGTCGAAGCGCGGTGGCAAGTTGTCGAAGCGCGGTGGCAAGTCATCGAAGAGCTAGACGCAAGTTATCAAAAGCCCAGGGAGAATGAATGCGCGCCTTCTGCCTGTTAATTTTCTGTCGCAGCGCGGTTATTTTTCTGATGCATCACACTAGACATGTCGCGAACACTATGGCTAAATGAGTCTGCTCAGTGAGTCCCGCACCTTCACTGGCCTACTGGGTTACGCGTTAGCAAAATCCCCCGACTCGCCTTCGCAATAAATCCTTTAGCTCTGTTGACTCGTCAATCAATTCCGTGGAGTGCTGTTCCATCCGCAGCGTCTCCGGTGTGTCAGGAGTAGTCATGATTTCACGAATTAAGAAGTTCGCGGGGAGATCTCAACGCGCGCTTGCCCTCGCGTTGTTGCTGGCAGCCGGTTTTGTGGTGGGCTCGATCTCGTTGATGCGTTATCGCGCCAGCAGGCCGGCGGTCCAGACAATTAATTACTCGGAGCTGTATGCGATGGCTGAAGCGGGGACAGCTACTTCGGTGACGATTGCGAATGACTCTCTATCCGTCACGCGGGCTGATGGGGTGGTCGTTCAGAGCACGGTGGCCGGCGAATCATTCCGGCAAACGATTGTCGAACTTTTCCGACAGCATCAGGTCCCGGTAGAGTTTGCCACCACGCAGCCTTCGCTGGCGGCGACTGCGTTGATCTATTCCTGGCCCATTCTGGTGGTGGGTTTATTCGCCCTGGTCGGCTGGCGGGTGCATGCCACGGTCAATGGACGCACCGGCAACTTCAGCCTCACCGATCAGAATGGCAAACAGACAACCACCTTTGCCGAGGTGGCCGGCGTTGACGAAGCGAAGGCTGAATTGGCGGAAACGATCGAGTTCCTGCGCGACCCCTTGAGCTTTGGCCGGCTCGGCGGACGCGCGCCCCGCGGCGTGCTGCTCTATGGGCCACCGGGAACCGGGAAGACACTGCTGGCCAGGGCCGCCGCCGGCGAAGCGGGTGTGCCGTTTCTGTCGGTTTCGGGTTCGAGCTTTCAGGAAAAGTTTGCCGGTGTAGGCGCGGCGCGCGTGCGCCGGTTGTTTGGCCGGGCGCGCAAGCTGGCGCCTTGCATCATCTTCATTGACGAAATTGACGCCCTGGGCCGGCAGCGCGGGCGGGCGAGCGATTCAGGCTCAGCGGATCAGGATCAGACCCTTAATCAATTGCTGGTCGAAATGGACGGCTTCGATCAAACATCGAGCATCGTCGTCATCGCTTCGACCAATCGTCCCGACGTTTTGGATCGGGCGCTGACTCGCCCCGGCCGCTTCGATCGCGAAATCATGGTAAACCTCGCCGACGTCCGCGGCCGCGAAGCGATCCTGAAAGTTCACGCGCGCCACATCCCGATCGATTGTGGTCTGGAATTAAATTGGATTGCCCGCGGGACGCCGGGATTCTCGGGCGCCGATCTGGCCAATCTATTGAACGAGTCAGCCATCGCCGCCACTCGCGAGGGTTGCCAGACGGTCGGGCGGCAGCACGTCGAATACGCGCGCGACAAGATTCTCATGGGCGCTGAACGGCACGGCTTCATGATGGACGAAGATG
>Ga0126383_10001418_pt1 | contig 14917 bp, 11 predicted proteins | sample PanSoiMetPlot_35_FD_96882 | JGI IMG/M metagenome (GOLD analysis project Ga0126383, IMG submission 96882) | Tropical forest soil microbial communities from Panama - MetaG Plot_35 | ecosystem: Environmental > Terrestrial > Soil > Tropical forest > Bulk soil | place: Panama | collected 2016-02-17
ACGAGCGGGCGCGCTTCGAGCAGCTCGTTTTGCCCCACCTCGACGCCGCCTTTAACCTTGCACGCTGGCTGCTAAGGAGCCGCGAGGATTCAGAGGATGTTACGCAGGAAGCCATGCTCCGCGCTTATCGCTTTTTCCGCGGATTCCATGGAGGAGACGCGCGCGCATGGCTTTTGCAAATTGTGCGAAACACCTGCTATACATGGTTGGAGAAGAATCGCCCTGTGGAACTAATGACTGAATTTGACGAGGAGTTGCACCCTCAGCCCAGCATTTCGCCGGAGAGCCTGGCCATTGCGGGAGACAACCGCGAGCGTTTAGGCCGAGCTCTCGAAACGCTGCCGCCGCGGTTCCGCGAAGTGCTGGTGCTTCGCGAGCTGGAAGGGTGCTCCTATAAAGAAATCGCAGCCATTACCGCCATTCCGATTGGTACAGTGATGTCCGCGCTGGCCCGCGCGCGCCAGCGGCTCCAGCGCACCCTTACGCAACCTCCGGTGCAGGAGGCCAATCGTGAGTTGTGATTTGATGCGCACGGCGTTGCACGGCTACCTCGACGGCGAGCTGGATGCGGCGCGTTCCGCCGAATTCGAACATCATCTCGAGGGTTGCCGGGAATGCGCCAAGGCCCTGGAAACTGAAGAGTCGCTGCGCTCGCTTCTTCAGCGCAGCAGTCTTTGTGAAAGCGCTCCGGTTGGGCTTCGCAAAAAAATCCGCGCGGAATTGGACGCGGCAACTTCTTTTCCCATCAAGCAACGAATCCCAGTCTGGCAGTGGGCCGTTGTAGCGGCTTCCATTCTAGTGGTGGCTTCAATCTCCTGGTATGCGTGGCCCCGGCCGGGAACGGCCAGGAACCCCGATGCTCCGCCCTTCACAGCTGCCGAATTAATCGACGCCCATATCCGCTCTCTGCAACCCGGGCATCTCACCGACGTGGCTTCCACGGACCAGCACACGGTGAAACCCTGGTTCAATGGCAAGCTAGACTTCGCGCCGCCGGTCAAGGACTTTGCCGATGACGGCTTTTCCCTGATTGGCGGACGCCTTGACGTTTTGGGCGGCCAGAACGTCGCGGTGCTTGTCTATGCTCGTCGAAAGCACTTCATCAACGTGTTTGTTTTGCCCACCAAGGAGCCGGACACGCCCATTCACCCGCCGGGTCTGCGGCAAGGCTATCAGTGGCTGCACTGGCGTCATCAGGGAATGGAATACTGCGCAGTGTCGGACGTCTCGGTCTCAGATCTGCACGAGCTAGCGCAGCTGATTTATCAATAGCGAATCGCGAAAAGCAGGTCCTTGCCCTTCAGTTCCTCGGAATTACAACCTTGCGTGTCTGGCTAGAAATTATTGTGGATTTGGCTTGCTCTTGACGTACGCCTTTGGGACCTCTTTGGCATAAATCAACCGCAGGGTCACGCTTTTCGTCTGCCCTTTGTGCACAGTGATATTTTTCTCCCATTCGGAGAAGACACCTTTTCCGGAAGCGCGCATGTCGTAATTGTCCGCCACGAGCTTGGTAATCGTGAAATGACCCTGAGAATCCGCATGAACGGCATGGGGAGCGTTTCCGCCGGACGATTGGTAGGTCACAGCCGCGTGCGGCACAGGCCTGTCATCGGGCCCCAGCACCACGCCCGTCACGGTTGCTGTCCCTCTATGCTGCGGAGCAGCTGCCACGCCGCGAACCGTTACAAGGGCAAGCAAAAAAATCGCTAGCAACAAAACGATGCGTCTCATGTTTTCGCCTCTGCAGCGCTCTCCAGCGAGCGCCATCCGGAAGAGGGATTGTCGTGCAGGCTCATCCTGCCGGCTCCCACTTCGGTACACTTTGAGTCTAAAACGCCCAGAGACCGGGGCTGAAACAGGGCCGAAGAAATGTGCCTTCCTGCAACCTGCCAGTTCGGACAGGTGGGGGGGTAGCCTTATTTTTGAAGGTTTTGCGCTAATTTTCTCTTTGACTCAACGCGGATTTGGCACAAGGGAAGACCTTTACAAGGTCACATCCATCTGCAATTTTTGAATCATATTCCGGAGTATGGCGTCTGACAGTTGATGTTGTCCCTCCAGTTCTTGCTTCTTTTTTCGCAGGGCTTCGAGCTGAGTCTCTTCGTCGTCAAGTTGTTTCGTGTAGCGCTGTAACAATGCTTTTTCTTCCGCACTGCCCTTCAGGGACTTCATGTTCTCGCGGAGGCGCGCTTGATCTCCGAAGATCTGATCGATTTGTTGTTGTTGCACTTTGACTTGGCCTTCGTATTCCGCCACAACACCCTTTTGGGAAGTTATGCCGCGCAACGCCTTCTCGACGTCTGGACTGATGGACTTTTGGCGAAGCAGCAATTCGATCTGATCGTCTGTTAGCGTTTTCAATTCATATTGGGTGTAGAGCGGCTTGGCCTCATTGACGACCAACCTTTCCGTCTTCTTCGGCTCCACTTTCATGCGGAATCGGTATAACCCAGCGGCTTTTTCATCCGGTTGTGGGGTGTCCGCGGAGAGCTTCCATTCGGGCCGCGCGGGATGCTCAATCACCAGGATCCGCGCCGCGGTGTCCTCATTTCTCGCGATGTAGGTTTTCCTTTCGCGGTCTTCGCTGACGGTGACCAGCGTTCCCCGAGTGATATACGCGCGTGTCACGCGTTCGCGCGTACTCTCGTCTTTGGTGTCCACCAGCAGTCCAAGGTCAGTCGCGTAGGAAAGCAGCCTTCGCTCTCCTGGCTTAATGGCATCGAGGAGGCCCTCGCCAGCAAACGTGTTGCTGTCCAGAACATTGAAGCTGCCGCCGTCCAGCGTGAGTGTGCTCGCGTTGCTGAGCCAGAGCGCACGCAACGGACGCGCGACTCCCAGCGACTCACTCCACAAGGAAACCTTCTCTGCAGCTACCTCGGTCTGTAAAATTGGCACAAGAGCGGACTGATTCTTTCTAATCGTCACACGCTCTTTCAGTTTGTATTCGAACAAATCGCCAAGTGCATTCCCCTCGGCGACAGGCTCGCTCTCTTCACGCGCCTCCTCGACCTCGGCTTCATCCGGCATCGGAGGAGGGGGCGGAGGAATTGCCTTGGGCACCATAAGCCAACTCATTCCAGCACCGTTACCGCTGCCAACTCCAGCTCGGCCAAGCACTCCTCCCATTTGTCCGCCCGAAACACCTCCTGGAACACCACCGACCACGCCCATGGTTTCCAGCGCCGCCGCATGCGTTTGCGGCGTTAATTGCACGCTTTCGGGCAGGGGCACGACGGGGCGCCTGCCGTAATATGGCTGTGAAAGTTGTTGAATGAAGGAGTGCGGCGCGCCCGCCACAAGTGATAACTCGACGTCGCTCCAATCTTCTCCAATCGTGTTATCAACGATGGCCCAGCCTTGTAGCAAGGGTTTCTTGTCGGACTTCGAAGGCAAGACGATGCGATACGTCGTCTTCCAAATGGGGATTTCGCTGATGTAGCTGATGTACAAGTTCCGCTCACCCGCTCCGGTTGTGGAAATGGTCATCCGACGCAGGTCCTGGTCGCGCGAGGAGGCCACAAGGCTCAAATACTTGCCGACCTCCGTTTGTAAATCCTTCTCCGCGATTCGAAAGCTGGTCGCTGGTGTCACTTCTGATGTGCGGACCTCGCCCGAGTCGCTGACGAGGGAGATTTCAGTCCACTCATTTGTGCCGTTGTCCTTCACCTCGGATTTCTGCTCCACACTGAGAAGCTTTCCAGTTATAGCTGCTCCCTTGGCCGTGCGAACCTCCAACCTCGCGCCGCGCAGGGCGCCGAGAAAATCTTCAATGCTGGGCTTTTCGCCAAGGGCAAGCCTTAGCGTAGCCAGCCGGCGTGCCAGCGGCGCTTCCGAGTTGTAATCCACTCCGGCGATGCGCCCACCAGAAAGATCAAGAACAGTGAGCGACTTCAGCACGTCATTGAGCTGCGCGCTGGTGAAGTCTACGTGCACGTCCTGACTTCCGCGCACGCGGCCCAGGTGCTCGAAGTAACCGACGCCATTCTTGTAAAGCACCACGCGGCGCACCGGCAGTTTTGCCGCGGAAGCATTCGAGTTTTCGCTCGGCTTGCTCGCGCTTTCCGTGTTTCTAGGTTTGGTGGCGGACTTTTCTTGTGCCTGACTTGGACAGCAATACAGCAAGGAGAAACAAAGTAGAGGCAGGACCCGTTTCACGTCGCACCCCCGCCGATAGAAACTGCTTACACGCCACACCAGATGCCAACTCCATTCCCGGCGTTGTCTGCTACCCAAAGGAAACCGCACAAAACTACTTCACAACAGCCGGCAAGCCTGGTGTTCTTAGTGGAGGAGCCGGCACTTCGAAACTTGTCAGGCAGAAGCTTGGCTTCCTGCAAAATACTTAGACACCAGTCGAAGGAAGGAGTTCCGATGCCAACGTCTCTGAACGAGAACGCGTTACCGCTAAGGCAGGGGAGCCTAAACTCTTCTTGGCTTTATTCGTTTCGCAAAGCGACGACTGGATCCACGCGCGAGGCGCGGTACGCTGGGATTACGCAGGCAGCCATCGCCACAAGCATAAGAGCCACGGCCGTTGCCGCATAGATCGCGGGCGCTACGGGCTTGACCCCAAACAGCAGCGTTTGCAACAGGCCTCCGAGACCAGCAGCCAGTGCTCCGCCTGCCAGCAAGCCGACAGCAGTGAGCGCCACGCCACGCGCCAGGATCATCCGCGTGACGTCAACGGGTTTCGCTCCAAGCGCCATGCGCACGCCGATTTCGCGGGTGCGCTGCGCCACGGCGTAGGCCAACACGCCGTAAACGCCGATGCAGGCGAGCACTAGTGCAAGGCCCGCGAACACGCCTAGCAAAATCATTGGCCGAGTGCGGTCGGCTACATCGGCTTCAATCAATTCGTCCATTGTTCGAACGAGAGTTACGGGCTGCTGTGGGTCGATGGCCCACACAACGCTCTCCGCGGCCTTCATCGTGCCCTTGGGTTCCATGGCCGTTCGCACCACAAGGTTTGAATAAGTGTCCGGCTTGACCTGATTAACAGGCACATAAACGGCTGGCTTCATGCTTAGCAGTAATCCGCGATCGCGCATGTCGCGCACCACGCCAGCGACTGTGCGCCAAGGTTCGTCTTTGTCGTCGAAGTGGATACGCTTGCCGATGGCGCTTTGCCCCGGCCAATGGCGCTTGGCGAAGAACTCATTCACTAAAACAACGAGTTGTCCTCCTTCGAGGTCGCTGTCCTGCAAAAAGCGCCCTTCGCGTAGAGTCGCGCCGACTGTCTCGAAGTAATGCGGCGTGACCTCGCGGTACAACGCGTCGTTGGCTTCCCCAGCCTTGAGAGGAGGTTCCCCTTCGACAATGTATCCGTACGTATCGCCGTTCGCTGTGAACGGCGCATCGGATATGAAATCCGCACCTTTGACGCCGGGCAAAGCGCGCACACCGGCAGCCACGTTATTGTAGAAATTTCGCCGTTTTTCCTTGGTGTCGTACTTCGAGTCGGGCAAAGGCACGGCCATGGTCAAGAGATGGTCTGCCCGGAAGCCCAGATCCTGTTTGCGCAGGTTCCAAATCGTCTGGATCATCAGTCCGGCGCAGACCAGCAACGCAAATGCAAGACCGAACTGTCCTACGACAAGTCCGTCGCGCAGCTTCATGGCGCTTCGTGATTCTCCGGAGCGCCCGCCTTCTTTCAGCGCTTCGTGGAGCGAAATATCCGAAGCTCGCAGGGCAGGCGCGAATCCGAACAACACGCCTGCAGCTACGGAAATGCCTGCCGTGAACAGCAACACCTGCCAATCGACTTGGAATCCTGCCTGACCAATCTGCGGCGGCACCAGCGTGCGGAATGAGTTCCAGCACGCTTGGCCTACTGCTAGGCCCAATGCTCCTCCAGCGACTGAGAGAAGCAGGCTTTCTGCCAGCAACTGGCGCGCGATTTGCCCCCTGGTTGCCCCTAAGGCGATGCGCACGGCCATCTCGCGCTTCCGGCCGGTGGACCGCGCCAGCAGCAGGTTTGCAAGGTTCGAGCACGCAATAAGCAGCACGAACACTGACGCCACTTGCAGCACGAGCAGGCCATCTTTCGTATCGCCCGCAAAATCTTCCCGCATAGGAACGACGGTTGCGCCGAGCTTCGTGTTGGTCTCCGGGTACTGTTGCTGCAGCCGCGTGGCAATCGCGTCCATTTCCGTCTGCGCTTGCTTCCTGGTCACGCCCGCCCGCAGCCGGGCCACCACGTTCAAAAAATGGTTGCCGCGTTGCGCCCAACGCTCCGGAGTGAAATACAGAGGCATCCAGTAGTCCACATTCTTCTCGCGGAAGAAGAATCCCTTTGGCATGACTCCGACGACTTTCGTCTGCGCATTGTTTAGTAAGATCGCGCGCCCGACGATGGACCTATCTCCCCCGAACCTGCGCTGCCACAGGCCATAGCTCAGCAGGACAACCTGCTCCTTTGCCTTGTCTTCTTCGGCTGTAAAGGCCCACCCAATCGCAGGCTGCACTCCCAGGACGTCAAAGAAATTGGACGTCACTCTCTGTCCGTAGAGCTGTTCGGGGGCGCCATCTCCAGTCAGGCTCATGGTGCTTGCTTGTCTGGCAGCCATGTCCGTGAACACGGCGTTTTGCGCCTTCCAGTCCACATAATTCGCAGGTGCCGGGGTATTGTCCGGGAACCCTATGAAAGAGGCGTCTTCCCACACCATCACGAGCCGATTCGGCTGGAAGTACGGCAAGGGCCGGAGCAGCACGGCCTCCACGGCACTGAAAATAGCGGTGTTCGCGCCAATGCCTAGAGCAAGGGCGGCCACAGCTACAGTGAAAAACCCGGGATTCTTCGCGATTTGCCGTACGGAGTACCGCAGATCGGTGAGGAGGTTCATAACGTTAAGACGACAGGGATTGAGGAATGTTTCGTTCAAATTTCAGGCCGAAATGCCGCGTATTGCCTGCCTATGCCAGCGAACCATAGAAGCTGCTTCACCTTGGCTTCTTAAACTTACCGTAATCTCGCCGGATAGGGGCAGGAGCGCGTTTTCTGTGGAATACTTAAGTTTCGATATTCCCTCGAGGAGTTCTAATGCCACGTTACCTCACGCAGCACACACTTGCCTGTCTGACGCGGCAGGGCGCGGAGGCCCTTGCGCAACGCATGCAGGCTGGCGGTACGGCGCGCGCTGAACGCGTGCTGGTCAACATGCTGGAGGGAAAAATGTTCGTGGAGTTTCGGGCCGATTCACGCGAAGCGCTCGAAGGTTGGCTCAAAACCGAAGGTATGCATTTCGATTTTCTGATGCGCATTGAGTGGGAATTACAGGGCAACACCCTGCAGTCCGCAGAATAAAAGCTAGCGCGAATTCCTCAATTAAGCCCCTAGTCGGTTTCTTTACCAAGTGCCAGAGACACGGCACGTCTCACGGGATGACCGGAATCGCCACGCCTCCGTCCCAAAAGCGGTCATTCCTGTTTTTACCCTCTAGCGATACAAAGGAATAAGCCATGTATTTTCTGTGACTTCCATTGCATATCGCTTGGCTATTGGCCTGCCATTTCTTCCACATCATGGCCACAGTAACCTTGAGCTTTGAAGCCGTAACGCGCCCCGCGCTGCTGCTACAAGCACAGAGGGGCAACCGCGAATCGCTTGCCAAGCTGATTCTCCCCTACGCAGCGGGATTGTACCGGGGAGCGTTGCGTTTGACCCGAAATCCTGCGGACGCGGAAGACGCGCGCCAGGAAGCGTTCCTGAAGGTGATGAGCCGGCTCGATCAATTTGCCGGCGCCGGGACGCACGATGGAAAAGGAGACGATCTGCACGCTTGGGTCTCTCGCATCGGGGCGAACGCTTCCATTGACATCATTCGCAGACGGCGTGACGGAAAGCTTGCCTCCCTGGAAGAGCCGGCGGGCAACGGGGAAGAGACGCTGGGAAGCCGCATCACCGCACGCAGCGACAACCCTGAGGAACGTTTCGCGCGGCGGGAAATGCGCAAACGGATGGCAGACTCGATCAAGCAGCTCGCTCCGGACCTAAGGCGTGTGTGCTTGTTGCGCGACGTCATGGAGTATTCCACACAAGAAGTGGCAGACAGGCTGGGGGTGTCCTCACTCACGGTGCGCCTGCGGCTCTTCCGCGCACGCCGCAGGCTCCGGGAAAAGCTGGCAGCCGCCTGAAACACTCAGCTACCCGCTGAATCAGAACACAACTGTTTCCAATTGAATCAAACTGAATTAGATACTTGCGCCGAACGGTGTTTAGGGGCGTAGAATCATGACGGTTTCTTGCCCGGGAAGGACATGGAACACGACCGGCGCCGCACTCCACGATATCCGTTCGATGCGTCCATTGAGATGCGCGAAGGCTCGTCGCAAGACAAGAGAACCGCGCGCGTGACCGGACTCAGTTTAAACGGGTGTTACGTCAGCACCGAGAGCCCGTATCCGGAAGGCGCTTCGTTGAACGTGAAGGTTTTCACCGCCACAGAGTTTTATGAGGGCCAGGCCACGGTGATCTACATCCAGGAAAAATTGGGCATGGGGCTAATGTTTACCGAGACCCGGCCGTATTACCTGATGGTGCTGCGAAAATGGCTGCTTTCCGCGATGATGGCGAAGAAGGAGACCTCAAGATAGCTTTCTGGCGACCGCCCTTGTGAATATTTACTGTGAACGACCTAAGTAAAGAATGCTTTCCACCGAAAAACACGGCAGAAGTTACTTTTGGGCGCGGAGTTTTGTTGCGGTACGAGCCTCGGGGTTTTTCGGCGACCAGTCTTCAGGAGGAAATGCCACGCGCCAGAAGTTCGGACTCGGGGTAGAGAATTCCACTCCAATTTCCGCCCTGCCGCCGCGCACCGGCCCGAGAAACGCCACGTGGCACTCTTGCTCCTCTCCGGTCTTATTGTGCTTCATTTGGATTACGGCGCCACTAATCACTCGAGCATTGAGCAAAACCAGAGCGCCATGCGCGTTGATCGCTAGAGTCTCAGTCATTTCCTCAAAGTCCTTGTCCTGTGCATCCTTGCCGCGAACCCGGATTCCGACTTGCATTAGTACGCGCTGGCTGCGGCGGCGCGCTCCAGCATGTAAAGGCGTTTGAGTGACTTGAGACATGCGAACCCTCGCTGCCCTCAACTATACCGCTAAGAAGAGCTGTGAAGGGCATCCCTGAAGAGACGTTTTCCAAGCGGATACTTGGATTCGCTAGGCGCGCTCTTCGATTGGAACGTAATGCCGCGTGTCGTGGCCAAGATAAATTTGCCGAGGCCGCGCGATCTTTTGCTCCGGATCCAGAAGCATTTCTTCCCATTGCGCAATCCAGCCGGAAGTTCGCGGAATGGCGAACAAAACCGGAAACATAGTCATCGGGAAGCCCATCGATTGGTAGATCAAACCAGTGTAGAAATCCACGTTGGGATAGAGCTTGCGCTTGATGAAGTATTCGTCCTCCAGCGCGATGCGTTCGCACTCCAGCGCGATTTCGAGAAGCGGATTCTTGCCCATCAGGTCGAATACCTGATAGGCGATGTGCTTGATGATGCGCGCGCGGGGATCGTAATTCTTGTAAACGCGATGACCGAAGCCCATAAGCTTCACTTCGCCGGCCTTGACCCGCTTGATAAATTCGGGAACTTTCTGCACTGAGCCAATTTCCATGAGCATTCGGAGCACTTCTTCGTTGGCACCGCCGTGGAGTGGTCCATACAGCGCGGCTATGGCAGCGGCCGTGGCGGAGTACGGATCGACGTGCGAACTGCCCACGCTGCGAATCGTGTTGGCTGAGCAGTTTTGCTCATGGTCGGCATGGAGGATAAAGAGAATATCCAAAGCGCGCTCGAGCGTGGGATTGGGCCGGTACTTGGTCTCTGAGGTGCGGAACAACATGTTCAGGAGATTTCCCGGATAGCTGAGATCGTTGTCCGGATAGACATAGGGCATGCCTAGCGTGTGTCGGTAGGCAAAAGCAGCAATAGTGGGCATCTTCCCGATGAGGCGGTACGTTTGTTTCTTGCGCGACTCGGCGCTGAAGATGTCTTTCGCATCGTTGTAAAAAGTGGATAGCGCGGCGATTGTAGAGATGGTCATGCCCATGGGGTGGGCGTCGTAGTGGAAGCCGTCGAGGAATTTCTTAATGCTTTCGTGAATGAAGGTGTGATGCGTAATGTGATAGGCCCATTCTTTTAGCTGCGAAGCCGTCGGCAATTCGCCGTGCAGCAACAGATAGGCCGTTTCCAAATATGTGCTTTTCTCGGCGAGGTCCTCGATCGGATAGCCGCGGTAGCGCAGAATGCCCGCGTCCCCATCTATATACGTCACTCGGCTGATGCAAGAAGCCGTATTGTTGAACGCGGGGTCATAGCTCATCATCCCGAATTCTTTGGGATCGACTTTGATCTGGCGGAGGTCCGCGGCGCGGATGGTTCCGTGGGTGATTGGGATTTCGTAAGACTTTCCAGTGCGATTGTCGATGATCGTGAGGGAATCCCGCGAAGCCGTAGCGGCCCCGTCAGGTTTGCGCGTTTGCGTTGCGGGGAGTGGCGAGCTCATTCCAAATCCTCGGAGGCAGCGGAGCGTTTGCCTCTCTTCTTTACCACTCTACACCCAAAACAGGCGGGGCGGAAACGGGACCGAAAGACAGAGTTGCAACGTTCGCGGGTTCAAAGAGTTGACGGGATGAGGCAGCCAGACGGCGGCGAGGATTCAATATGCCTCTTGACAATAGTCGTTATAACGAATATAATGGCCTCGCAATTCTAGGAGACCACCATGATCCAGATTCGCAAGAGTGGTGAACGCGGCCACGCCAACCACGGCTGGCTCGATACGCATTTCACTTTTTCTTTTGCCGATTATTATGACCCCAAGCACTTACACTTTCGCACGCTTCGGGTGATGAACGACGACCGTGTTGCCGGAGGCGGTGGCTTTCCCATGCATCCGCACCGCGATATGGAAATCGTGACTTACGTGCTCGACGGCGCGCTGGAACACCGCGACAGCATGGGCAATGGCTCGGTCATTAAGCCGGGCGATATCCAGTACATGGGCGCGGGTACGGGCGTAACTCACAGTGAATTCAATGCTTCGGAAACAGAATCGGTGCACCTGTACCAGATCTGGATGTTCCCGGAAAAGCAGGGTCTTAAGCCCAGGTATGACCAGAAGACCTTCAGCGAGGCCGAGAAGCGCGGAAAGCTGAGGCTGCTGGCTTCTCCAGATGGGCGCGAGGGCTCAGTGAAGATTCGGCAGAACAATGAACTCTACGCTTCCGTGCTGGCCAAGGGCGAAAGGGTAAAACACGAGCTGCAGCCGGAGCGCCACGCGTATGTGCAAGTGGCACGTGGCAGTTTGACGCTCAACGGCAGAAAGCTCGATGAAGGCGATGGCGCGGCCATCTCTGGCGAAGGGACCGTAAAGCTTACAGGCGAAAAAGACGCCGAAGTGCTCTTGTTTGACTTGGCCTGAGCCTGATAGCTTGGGTATTCGGAATGCGGAGATTTCTCCGCGCTCCGAAAAGGCTAAGAGTTGGGTGATCCGAGAGGCTGAAACACGGCTTGAAACTTCGGCTTTCGTGCCGAATAAATGGCGTAGCCCGCACCGACGAGAGCAAAAATAAGCGATGCGATGCCTCCTTTGCTTTCAATTTCCCACAGGTTCACGACAATGGTATGCAGCAGCTTGCCGGAAAATGACACATGCTCCTGCTTCATAACGATCAGCGTGTAGAAGATCGCGTCGCCAAATAACACGCTCGCCACCGTTAGAATCGGGATGATGATTTGCCCGAACCGCGTCACTTTCCCCGTTCCTTTGATCACGCCGGCCGCCACAAAATATCCGATGATGATGGCGCCGTAGAGAAAAATGTAATTGATGGCGTAGGCCACAAGTCCCCAGGCCAACGCTCCCACAGCCGCCGCGCCAATTCCTAATATCAGCCCATTCGGATAGTTGGGCGTAATCGCCTCGTAGTTGGTCGCTGCCAGATTGAGCTCTTGCCGCACTTTTTCCTGGCAACCCGCGCAAATGAACGTCGGAATTCCGTTCATGAGCGTAAGCGACGGCGTCGATGCCGATGTGCATTGCTCACAGCGCCCGTCGAAACCCATGGTTACTTGCTTGATGGCCGTTCTCAAGTCCTCGGCTAGCTTGGCCACTTCTTCCGGTTTGGGCTTTGCGAACGCATATTTCCATTCCCATCGCAGGAAGTCATTGCCAACGGCACCCAGTTTGCCCTTCTTGATTTTCGCGGCCTTCAGCATGGCCTTGATGGCCTCGGTTTGCTCTGTCTTTTTAAACCGTAGCAAAATGATGAGCTTGGCACCTTGACGGTCGCGGCTGAATCCAATCACTGTGACGTAACCATCCCTCGTGCCAACGGCGCTGCCCGATTTTCTGTTCCATGGCCCCTGGTTCGGGAAGTGCTGCAGGCCTGCCAGGGTCGCGACTTGCTGAAGATAGTCGTTTTCCTTCATGGAGATCCTCCATTTTCAAAATCCGCGGTTACATTCGGATTCCGAGGAACCGCGCGGGATCGAACAGGTGTGTTAGTGTACTTTGTCTATCGTTACCCCAAGAAGGGCATTATCCCAACGGGAAAAATTGCCGGGTGTGACGAATTCACACCGTCCTGTTCGCAGGTGCTTAAGGGATCTGATTCATTCGTAACGTAATGCTGCTGAGGGGTCGGTCGTCATGGCGCGCCGGGCAGGAATGTAGCACGCCACAATGGCCACGAGCGCAAGCACGACAGCAACCCCCACGAACGTAGCGGGGTCCATTGCACTGACGCCGAAAAGTAGGCTGCGCATGAGCTGCGTGAGCCCTAGAGCGGCGGCCAAACCTACAACCACACCGATGAGTGTAAGGCGCGCTCCCTCGCCAAGTACCAGACGCATGACGTCGTTCTGTTGTGCGCCAAGCGCGATGCGAATGCCAAGCTCACGCGTTCGTTGCGAAACGGAATAGGAGACGAGTCCGTAGAGCCCCACGATGGCGAGAACCAAGGCGAGCACCGCGAAGCTGCCTATCAGATAAGAAGGGTATCGACGAAGAAAAACGGAGGGGGACTGAGAAATGATCTGGTCCATGGTGAAAGGCTGGATCACAACCAATTGCGGATCTACCGCGCGCAACGAACTGCGCACGGCCCCCAGCACGTTCACGGGATTACCGGCAGTACGCGCGGCGTAGGTGATGAAGGAGTTCGCGTCTTGGAAAAAGGGCACGAAAATGCTCGCTTCATTGGAGCTGTCGAGGCCAGCTTCGGCGGTGTCGCCCACAACGCCGACGATTTCCCGATAGGGCTGCGTCGGGGAATAAGTGAATTTGATGTGCTTCCCAAGGGGATCCTCGCTGTGGAAATACCGCTTCACCCAGGCTTCGTTGACGATCACGTGCTTTGGCGCAGTGTCTGAATCCACGGAATCATCAAACAGGCGTCCAGCGCGGATCGGAATTCTCATCACCGAAAAATAGTTGTTTGAGACATCCCTGATATTGCACTCATTCTCATGACCGGTAGCCACCGGCTGGCCCTCGATGAGGAAGCGGATCGAAGCCCCTGCTCCAGTGAGCGGAACGATACTGTTGGAAGTGACTCCCACGATGCCCGGAATGCCGCGAAGCCGACCGCTGAATTCTTTGTCAAAGCGGATAGCATCGGGATCCTTGGGATAGGAAGTGTCGGGAAGATTCACTGCAAAAACGAGCAGATTCTGCGTGTCGAAACCGGGGTTGCGGTTGAGCAGGGCAGAGAGGCTCTTCACGATAAGCGCGGATCCGATCAAGAGCACCAGGCAGAACGCAATTTCCGCGATGACTAGGGCACTGCGAAGCCGCGCCCGAACGCCGCCTGCTGACGCGCGTGTTTCCTCTTTCAAGACTTCACCCTCCCGCCCATGTGAGGCTTGCAGCGCCGGCGCGAGTCCGAAGGCGAGTCCGGTGAAAATTACAGCGATGCAAAGAAATGCGAGCACGGCCAGATTGGCGTGCGCGTCGCGCAGGAACGGCGTGGACTTGAGTAGCTTTTCCGGTATCGCAGCGATGAGCAACGAGGTTCCCCATTCAGCGAGCAGCAGGCCGAGCACGCCTCCGGCGGCGGCCAGCATCAGGCTCTCTACGAGGAGCTGGGAAATCATCCGGGCGCGTCCCGCTCCAAGGGCGGCGCGGATGCTGAATTCTCTGCGACGGCCAGCAGCGCGAACCAAGAATAGGTTTGTAACGTTGGCGCAGGCAATCAGCAGAACAAATCCGACAGCGCCGAAAAGAATCAAAAGCAGCGGCTCGACCTGGCCGACAATGCGATTGCGCAGGGGAACCATCACGACCTGGATCGAGCCGTTCTCTTGGGGAAATGACGCGGCAAGGCCGGCGTTGATGGAATTCAGTTCCGCTTGGGCTTGCTGCGGTGTGATCCCAGGCGCGAGGCGGCCGAGTACAGCCATCCAGCGGCGGCTGCGGCGCATCGCCAAATCCTTTTCGATGTGCAGTGGCACCCAGATTTCGGCGTTGCCTCGAGGCGCGAACTCAAACTGGCGTGGAAGAACGCCAATGATGCTGACGCTCTTATCATCAAGCTGCATCGAGCGGCCAATGATGTGCGGATCTCCGCCGAAACGGCGTATCCACGTGCCATAGGGGAGAATGGCGACCTTTGGCCCCGCAGCGATGTCTTCGCCAACCGCAAAATCGCGCCCGAGGAAAGGCTTGACTCCCAGAGTCGAGAAGAAATTGATGGTGGCCTGCGCTCCGAAGACAAGCTCAGGTTCACCGGCGCCGTGAAGGGTAAAGGCGTCGCCGCTAAAGCCGGCAAGCGACTCGAAGCATTTGGAATCGCGCTTCCAATCTAAGTAATCCGGGTAAGAGGCGTTCCAAATTCGAGTGTTCGTTCCCGCGGCTTGCCCCTCTTGCGGGCGCTCTTCACTGAGGGTGATCAGTTGGTTTGGCTGCAAAT
>Ga0126383_10001420_pt1 | contig 14912 bp, 18 predicted proteins | sample PanSoiMetPlot_35_FD_96882 | JGI IMG/M metagenome (GOLD analysis project Ga0126383, IMG submission 96882) | Tropical forest soil microbial communities from Panama - MetaG Plot_35 | ecosystem: Environmental > Terrestrial > Soil > Tropical forest > Bulk soil | place: Panama | collected 2016-02-17
ACACGCTCCCAGGCAAGTTCTCGGCGGCGCGGACTCTCGCCAGAACGTCTCCGTTTCAGGGCCAGGAGCTGCAGGACTCGTCCTTGCTTCGGTGCTTCTCTCCGTACCGCTCCGAAACTTGACAGAGAACCTATGCCGATGGTGGTATTTTGCGGGTATGGGCACCGTGAAGAAGTCGATCTACCTCGATGACGACCTCGACCGGGCGCTGAAGGCTTCAGCCCAGCGTGACGGGCGTTCCGTGACGAAGCAGATCGACCATTTGCTGCGCAGGCAGCTTCTCCCGGAGCCGGTCGTCGGCGGCCTCAAGGTCGTGTCCACTTCACAGGACATGCGTGACGTGAGGCCCTACTCGAAGGAGTACCAGACCCGTTCGACCTCGAAGAAGCTCAGATGAGCGATTCGAGCGCGAGAGCATCTTCGACGCCCAAGCCTCCTCACCGCTTCGTGCGCAAGCAGCGGGGCAAGTTCCCGTCGAAAGACGACTTTCTGACCGACGAGGAGCTGCGCGACCGCGAGCTGGCGAAGGTGCAGCAGATGAAGGTGGAGACGAACGTGAAGGCGCGCCGGTTGGCGATCATGCAGGAGCACAGAAGCATGATGGAGCAGGCGAACGCGATCACTCGCAACCCGAGACGAAAGGTGGTGCAGGGTCATGCCTCGTAGGGGCGGCGCGGCGAAGGCGTATCGCGCGATGTCCAAGACGTACGGGAAGGCGAAGGGAACGAAGGTCTTCTACGCGAAGGCGAACAAGGGCGGCGCGAAGGGCAAGTCGATGCACGCGAAGACGCAGCGCTACTACAAGAAGGGCGGCCACCAGTAAGCCAGCGGGGCGACATCAAGCGGAACGTCTCGTCGGGGCGCGGCCAGACTGGCGCTCCGGCCGAGCTGCACGCGCTCGCCGGGGGCACAGGCGACAGGAGCGCGATCAGCCACCGCCAGATCGTGGAGCCGATTGTGCTGAGCGCGAAGCTCGACCCGACCGATCTGCCCGAGCCGCCCGACGACATGCCCGAGGAGGGCGTGCAGCTTTGGCATGACGTGCTGCCGTGGCTGGTGCAGGTGAACGTGATCCAGACGATTGACCTGCCGAGCTTCACCCAGATGTGCCGCGTGTTCGCGCAGGCCGAGGTCGCCAGGAAGGTGCTCGATGAGCAGGGCTTCTTCGCTCTCGGCTCTGGCGGCCAGCTTGCCGAGCATCCGGCGATGCGGATTCTGCAGACGAGCCAGATGATGTTCCTCCGTCACGCCGGGGAGTTCGGCATGACGACGATGGCCCGCACGCGCCTCGGCCTGATGGACGTGCAGCGCCGCTCGATCCAGCAGGACATGGACTGGACGCTGGGGCCGAGCACGCGAGCCGTCAATGGCGACGGCTAGGAAGCCGCAGCCTCGGCTCCATCCTCTGCACGGCATGGGCGGCCTGCCGGTGCTGTCGAAGCGCTACGTGAAGATGACGCGCGAGGGTGCGCGCTTCGCCTGGTTCTGCGCGATGTTCTTGCGGCACACGAAGGGGCGCTGGGCGCGGCAGCCGCTGTTTCTCGAACCGTGGCAGCTCGCCATCTACTCGGAGCTGCTCAGAGACAGGACGCCTGAGACGCGGCTGATCCCGCTGGCCGACCCGTTCAGCGCGATCAAGGGCTGGCTGGCCGAGCCGCCGCAGCCCACGTCCGGCCGCCGCCAGTACCGCGAGGCTTACGTGCAGACCGCGAAGAAGCAGGGCAAGAGCACGAACACGTCAGCCCTCGGCCTGTTCTTCCTGCTGGCAGACGGCGAGGAGGGTGCCGAGGTCTATGCGTGCGCGGCTGCTGCAGACCAGGCCAAGATCGTGTTCCAGCAGGCGCGGGAGATGGCTGAAAACTCGCCGCGCATCCTGCAGCACGTCCGCGTGTACAAGGACGCGATATGGGTGCCCGCTACGCACTCGATCTTCCGCGTCCTGGGAGGGGACGCCGACTACAACGAAGGCTTGAACCCGCACGCTGTCCTGATTGACGAGCTTCACGTCCACAAGGATCGGAAGCTCTACGACGCGATGACGAGCCACCTCCATACCGGCGCAAGACTAGACCCGATTGCCGTCACGATCACGAACCCAGGCAACGACCCGGAGAGCGTCTGCTTCGAGGTGTACCAGCAGGCGAAGGCCGTCATCGACGGCGTGCCCGAGGCGCGCGACGACCTGTTCGCGTTCGTGCCGGAGCTTGACGAGACGGAGATAGACACGCCGAAAGCCTGGAAGAAGGTCAACCCGGCGTCGTGGACGCAGGTCGAGGACTTGCTGCTGGCGCGCAAGAAGTTCCCCGAGTTCGTGTTCAAGCGCCGCCACCTGAACGTGTGGACAGACGCCGAGGACGCCTGGCTGACGTATCAGCAGTGGAAGGCGTGCCAGGACGTGAAGGAGGAGGCGCTGATCCCCGACGGCGGCCCGATCTACCTCGGCGTCGATCTCGGGTTGAAGCACGACACGGCGGCCGTCTCGTGGTGCCACGTGCACGGCGACGGCGACGACGACCCGGCGACCAGGCTCGTGACGTTGAGAAGCCACGTCTGGGGCGTCGTGCACGACCGGGCGAAGTACGTGCCGCCGTCGCACACCGAGCTGAAGGACGAGCTTCCGTTGAAGCTCGTGAAGAACTTCATCCTGGACGAGATCGCGCCGTACTACGAGGTCATGGGCATCGCCTACGACCCGTACCGCTTCTACCAGATGGCGCAGGAACTGGAAGACCTCGGCTTCGTCGTCGTGGAGTGGCCGCAGACAGACTCGCGCATGATCCCGGCGACGGAGACGATGTGGAATCTCGTGGTGCGCGACGAGCTGCTCAGGCACAACGGCGATCCGATCCTGCGCAAGCACTTCATGGCCGCCGTGGCCGAGGACACAGGACGCGGCGTGCGGATCGCCAAGAAGAAGGCGACGAGGCCCGTCGATGCCGCCATCGCCTCCCTGATGTGCGTCCACCTGGCGATCTCCGAGGCGATGCTTGGCTCGCCCGGCGTCGAGGTCATGGCATGACCTGTACGCCCCGTGTTGTCAGCAACGAGGCAACAGTCGAAGATCAAGTCGCGGGGAGCCATGCTCGCCCGTAGGCGCTACAAGCAGGCCCTGCGGAGGCACGTCGTCTTGCATCTCCGAGAGGGCTACTCGCTGGATGGCGTCCTGGCTGGCATCTACGCTGACGGGGTGCAGCTCGACACGGCCAAGTTCATCCGGGCAGAGGAGTCCGACGTGAGCCTGGACGGCGTGCAGATCGTGCCGTGGGAGTCGATCTCGTGGGTGCAGGAGCTGAACGGTGCCGGGCCTAGCCCTTCGCAGTAACGGACGCCACGTAGCAGCGAAGTCGTGGCCGCTGGCCGGTGAGATTCCGTTCGGCCGCGAGATGGCCTGGCGGCAAGACCAGTCGCTGCCGCTCGTCGGACTCAACGCCACGTTCGACTACATCTACCGGACGCAGGTCTGGGTGTACGTGTGCGTGAACAAGCTGGCGCGCGGCATCGCCCGGCTCCCGATCAAGGCGTACAGCTTCGACGGCACGACGGGCGAGCGTCAGGAGGAGCGCACGGCCCCGGTGGCGAAGCTGCTGAGGCAGCCGTACACGCGCGCACGCTCCTACCACCTGTTCGAGAACTGCGTCTCGAACCTGATGATCTACGGCAACGCGACCTTCGTGAAGTTCAGGGGCGGCAACGGCCGCACGCCTGTCGAGCTTTGGCCGCTGCCGTGGTCACAGACAGAGGTGATCCTCGGCACGGACGTGCCCATCGAGGCGTACCGCTGGACTGGCCGCACCGGCCAGCGGCTGATCTTCCCGGCCGACGACGTGGTGCACTTCATGTGGTTCACTCCCGATCCGTTGCAGCCGTTCGGCGTCAGCCCGCTCGAAGCTCTCGGCGCGACCCTGAGCCTTGAGAACGCCGCCCAGCGCTACGGCATCTCCAGCTTCGGCAACGCGGCGCGTCCGGCCTCGTTCATCCAGTCGCAGCGCAACCTGACACGGCAGCAGCGGCGGGAACTGCGCGAGGAGATCGAGCAGAGCTACGGCGGCCCTGAGAACGCCTTCAAGGTCGCCCTGCTCGACAACGGCCTCGACTGGAAGCCGCTCGCGTTCAGCGCCTCGGAGGCGCAGCTCGTGGACAACCGGAAGATCAGCCGCGACGAGGTGTGCGCGGCCTTCGACATCCCGCCCCCGATGATCGGGATTCTCGAACACGCCACCTACTCGAACATCACGCAGCAGCACTGGATGCTCTACATGGACACGCTCGCGCCCGTGCTCAAGAACATGGAGGAGACGCTGATGGCGCAGCTCGTAGACCCGGAGCCAGCGTGGGACGGCATCTTCGTGGAGTTCGACCTCGACGGCGTGCTCAGGGGGAACATCGAGCAGCGCTCGCAGGCGTACCAGCGGATGCTGACGGCCGGGGTCTACACGCCGAACGAGCTGCGCAAGCTGGAGAACGAGGAGCCGATCAACGACCCGGCCGCTGACGCGATCTACGTGCCGGTCAACGTCGAGGCGGTCAGCCCGGAGATGCGCAGGCTGCAGGATCAGCAGGCGCAGCAGCAGGCAGAGCAGCAGGCCCAGCAGGCGGCCGACGCGCACCAGCAGCAGCTCGAACTCGCCGCAGCGGGCGGGACTGCGCCAGCGCCTCCGAAGCCGAAGCCGCCGCCGACAGGGCCGCCTCCACCGAAGATCGAGCGCCGCGTGGCGCTGATCGAGGACAGGCTCACAGAGGCAGGGCTTTGATGCCGTCCGCTACTTCCGGCAAACTCCCCGGCTAGATGGACAAGTCGTTCGCCGTCGAGAGCGTCGAAACCTACGGCGATGCCGGGTCTGGCAAGTTCGAGGCCATCGTGTCGGTGTTCGGCAACGTGGACGCCGTGAAGGACGTGGTGATGGCCACGGCCTTCAACCGTGCCGTGAAAGAGCAAGACCCGCCGCCTGTCGTCTGGTCGCACTTCTGGAACATCCCCCCGATTGGGGACACGATTGACTGGGGGCCGACCGACAAGGGTCTGCGCGTGAAAGGCGAGCTGTTCGTGGGCGCGGACGACAAGCACCAGTACGCCGACATGGTGTACGCGGCGATGAAGTCGCGCGACGGGCGCAAGCCCGCGCTGCGCGAGTTCTCGTTCTCGTACGACATTCCCGACGGCGGTGCGAAGACGACCGAGCGCGAAGGCGCAGACGGCACGACGTTCAAGGTGCAGGAGCTGCACGAGCTGTTCCCCGTGCACGAGGTCGGCCCGTGCCTGAAAGGCTGCAATCCCTCGACCGAGCTGATCGCCGCCCCGAAGGCGGCGTCGATTCTGGAGGTCGAGCGTCTGATCAAGGCCGGGATCATCAGCGTGGACGAGCTACGCAAGCTGCTGGGCGACGAGGAGGAGGACGAGTCCGTCCGCACGTACACCTACCCTCGTGAGTACGCCGAGCTTCTGCTCGCCGTGCCAGACCACTAGCCGAAGGAGAGCTTCGACATGAGGCAGAAGATCAAGGAGGCGCTGGAGGCGAAGCGGGCTGAGGCGCAGCAGGCTTGGGAGGAGTTCGACAAGACCCGCACGTCGATGGTCGAGTCGGGCCTCGATCCGCTGAAGGACAAGGACGCCTTCGAGAAGGCCCACGAGCTGCACAAGGTCTACGCCACCAAGAACGCCGAGGCGGACGAGTTGAAGGAGGCGTACGACAAGGCCGTCGAGATGGAGGAGGCGGTCGAGCCGAAGCGCTCGCCGTTCGGCGGCAAGGAAGGCGAGGGGAAGAACGGCGAGGGGCAGCTCGTGATGGACGAGCTGGGCCAGATCGTCGTCGCCAACGGCAAGGCCCTGAAGACGCCGGGCGAAATCTTCACGGAGTCGCGCGAGATCAAGGCGCTGCAGGAGAGCGGCGTGCTCGACATGGAGCGTGCGCCGATCCACAGCGGCCCGGTGAAGGTGCTCGACCGCGACCAGGTGAAGACGCTGCTCACAGGCGGCGGCGCACCGGGCACGCAGATTCTCCGGCCGCTGCGCCTGCCGGGCATTCTTCCCTTCCTGCAGGCTCCGCTGCAGATCGTCGGCCGCCTGACCGTCGGCGCGACCGACAACAACGTGATCGAGTGGGTGCGCGAGAGCGCGGTCGCCAACAACGCGGCCGAGGTGGCAGAGGCGACGGCCACGACGGGCACGAGCGGCACGAAGCCCGAGTCCGGCATGACGTTCGTGGTCGAGAGCACGACCTGCCAGACCATCGCCCACTGGATTCCGGCCACGAAGCAGTCGCTGCAGGACATGCCGCAGCTCAGGACGCTCGTGGACTCGATGCTCACCGACGGCGTTGCCCGCCGCCTGAACACGCAGGTTCTCTCAGGCAACGGCACCGCGCCGAACCTGAAGGGCATCCTCAACTACACGATCCTCACGCAGTCGTTCACGACCGACATGTTCGAGTCGCTGCTGCGCGGGATCACGGCCGTCCGGCTCGCGTTCTTCGAGCCGTCGATGGTGCTCATGAACCCGGCCGACTTCATCTCGATGCGCCTCCTGAAGATGACGACCGGTGAGTACTACTTCGGGCCGCCGTCACAGACGGGCGTGCAGACGGTCTGGGGCGTGCCGATCATGACCGACCCGCTGCAGCCCGCCGGGTTCGCCACCGTCGGCAAGTGGGACGAGGCGATCCTGTACGTGCGCGACGGCGTGAACGTGCTCGCCACCGACAGCCACTCCGACTTCTTCGTGCGGAACCTCGTCGTGATCCTGGCCGAGGGCCGGTACGGCCTCGCGGTGCCCAGGCCGCAGGCGTTCTGCAACGTGGACATCGTGACGCCGTAAGGGGGTGCTGCTCGCTCCGACCAAAGGCGACTGCCCTGTCTGCGGCGCACCGAACTGCACGTGCAAGGGCGAGAACGACGTGCTCGTCTATGGTCCTATCGAGCTACCCCGGAGGTCTGACGTGGGAGTCGTGATCGCCAAGGACGACATCAAGGTGAGCGTGCCTGGGATGCCGGGCACGTACCAGTTCCTCTACCGGAAGGGCGACATCGTTCGGGACGAGGACGTGGAGGCTCTCGGCCTCTCACAGCCGACGAAGCCGGTGCCGCAGGACAAGGCCAAGCGAGGCCCGCGCGAAGCGCCGAAAGGCCCGGCGAGCCGTGACAAAGCCCTCACCGGGCCGAAGGAGGAGTGATGGCAGACGAGGTGAACACCTACGCGAACGAGGGCGGCGACACGGAGGCCGAGACGGCAGCCGAGATCAAGGCCAGGAACGCGAAGCTGCAGGAGCTGAACGACAAGACCCGCGCCGCGAGCGAGACGGCAGCCGCCGCGCTGGAGGAGGCGCACCAGGCGCACCTCGACGCCGAGGCCGAGTGGTACGGCGACAACCAGCAGTCGGGCGACACTCCGGCGCAGGCGCAGGCGACGAAGCCGAAGGCAGCAGCGAAGTCGGAGTAGCCGATGGCGACAGTCCCTGCAGAGGAGCTGGCCGCGACCGCGCTCTGCACGGACGAAGACGTTCGGGCCTACCTCGGCATCAAGACCGACGACCTGTCCGACGAGGACAGGAACACGATCATCCGTCTGTGCAACGCGGCGAGCGAGACGTACACGACGGAGTCGCAGCGCATCTGGAAGCTCGACCCGGCGCTGCCGACGATCAGGCTGTACCGGCTCGACTCGTTCGACATCCAGGTCGGTCGGCTGCGGGTTGACGACTGCACCGGCATCACAGCAGTTGGTGTTGGTGACTTCCGATCTCCCCTCGGGCCGCAGCCGCTCGCGGCCGACTCGGCCTGGTACGCCTGGCAGGAGGAGCCTGGCTACCCGATCAGCGCCATCGTCTTTGCCGAGGGCCTGAACCTGATCTCAGGCCAGGTCGTGTCGGTGGACGCCGAGTGGGGATGGCCTGCTGTTCCGCAGTCAGTCAGGCAGGACGTGATTCTTACGACGGCCGAGTGGTTCGCACGCGACGTGGAGAAGTTCAGCGCCACGTTCAGCCTCGACCAGGGCCGCATCCTGCTGCCGCAGGTGCTGCCGTCGCAGGTGCAGCGCAACGCCGAGAACTGGCGGCGCTGGCGGGTGGCGTAGATGCCGGGCGCGTTCGAGTCTGCCACCATCGGCCGGGGCCGCTATCTGCGGCCGACGCAGGTGCTGCCGCGCGCCTACGCCGGGCAGGTGCTGGGCCTGCAGATCACGGGGCTGCGCGAGACGCTGCTGATCCCGGAGGAGCTGCGCGCGGCCTACGAGTCGATGCTGCTGCGGTTGGAGGGCGCGCTGACGACGATGGCCAGGAGCGTCGTGCCGGGAGGGCCGACGGGCAAGCTCGCGCGCCAGGTGCACGCCAGGCGCGTCGGGCCGAACCGCATCGTGATCGGCACGTTCGGGTCGCAGTTCGCACGCGCGCTCGACAGGGGCTTCACCTCGACGCCGAAGAAGGCGCGGGCGTTGCGCTTCGAGGATCAAGGCGAGCTGGTGTTCACGCATCGCGTCAAGGTCGCCGGACGGCACTTCTACGAGAAGTGGCTGGCGTCCACGCCGCCCATCGTGGAGGCGATCTACGACGCCTCCTTCTACGACATCAAGGTGCTGATGTGAGCGTTCCCGAGACTTTGCCCGACCTGAAAACGCTGAAGGCTTCGGTGGCGGCCTACATCACCGAGCGCATCCCCGAACTCGTGAAGGTGTGGCCGTACGAACCGGCCAACTTGAAGGGGCTGCCGTGCGTGACGATGCTGTCGCGCCGCTACGACCCGATCCAGGCTGAGACAGGCCCGCACGACGACGTGATCTACGAGTGGCGCGTCCGGCTGTACGTCGCCCTGAACGACTACGAGAAAGCGCAGGACGAGATCGACACGTTCATGCCCTTGCTGCTCGACGTTCCCCGGCACCATCCGACGATGGAAGGCGACGTGGATTTCCTGAGCTTCTACGACCCCGGCAGCGAGATCACGTTCAGCGCGGCAGACGGCTGGGCGGCCAAAGACCTCGTTGCTCGCGCCGTCCGCACCGAACTCTAACCTGCGAGCGGAGGAACGAAATGGCCAGACCGCGCAAGAACCCAGAAGCAGAGCCAGAGTCCGACGAGCCTTCGGGCAAGACGGTGAAGCTCACGTACACCGGCCCGCCTGGCCAGACAGTTGCAGGGCTGGGCTTCGTGCTGGAAGAAGGCGAGAGCTACGACGTACCCGAGGAGTTGGCAGAGGGCCTCGTGGCCGGGTCTGCCTTCTGGGAGAAGTAGGCGAGCGAGTCCGACTAGAGGAGAGCTGAGATGTCGAGAATCGACTTCGTGGGGCTTGCCCGTCAAGACGCAGGCCGTGGCGACAAGCAGACCACGATGGAGTACTTCGTCCCGGTGGAGAGCACGAACGTCACGCTCAACCGGGAGACGCTCGAAATCCAAGAGACGACGGGCACGCGCTTCCCCATCGGCATCGACTACGGGACGCGCTACTTCGAGCTGCCGCTGACCGGCGCGCCGCGTCCGGCGAGCCTGCCTCGGATTCTCAGCGGCTTCCTCGGCCAGCCCGCGAGCGCGACGGCGACGGGAGGCAAGCACGCGCACACGTTCGACCCGACGCTCTCGGGGAAGATTCCCGAGTGGCACTCGATCTTCGCGGTGCGCAACGACCCTGCGCCGCCCATCGTTGACCTGTTCTACGACTGCCGGGGCAACGAGCTGCAGCTCAACATCGCCCCGAACGACTACCTGCGCTTCGACGCGACCTTCCTCGGCCTGCACATCGACGACACGACGCCTGCGCCCGTGCCGACGACGGACATGACGAGGAAGACGAAGTTCTCGGAGGCGACCATCGAGATTTCGGAGGACGGCGGCACGACGTTCGGCCCGGTCGTGAGCGCGGGCTGGGGCTTCACGTACAACAACAACCTCGACACGGACGAGGCCGTCCTCGGCAGCCGCGAGCTGTACGCCCTGCCGGAGGGCAACGCCGACCTCGAAGTGAGGTTCAGCCCCCGCGAGAACATGCTCGACTACTACCGGCAGAACCTGCTGGCCGACCCGACGCAGATCGCGGTGAAGATGACCGCGACGCACGCCGACGGCGACATCATCCAGGTGGTCGCGCACAACGTCGAGATCACCGACGCGCCCGCCGCGATCTCCGGGGCCGACGTGCTGAAGATGATCGAGGTCACAGGACGCGCCTCGCTCAGCCCGGCCGGGAAGTTCATCACGGTGGTCGTCACGAACTCGGTCGCGGCCTACACCTAAAGTCCTTGCGCGTGGCAGCGGTCTGCTTGTAGGCTGCTGCCGTGCCCTTCTTCATCAAAACCGAGCCGTACACCCGTGAGGTAGAAGCACCGGACGGCGAGAAGGGGACGGTGACGCTGCGCAGGCTGAACGCCGGGGATCAGGCCGCGATTCAGGACACGCTTCGCATGTCGCTCTCAGAGGACGCCGACGCCTCGCTGGCCATCGGCACGATGCGGATGCTGACCGTGAACCGGGCGCTGCTCGACTGGTCGTGGCCAGGCCCGAAGCCGTCTCCCGAGGCCGTCTCGCAGCTTGAGCCTGAGGTGTTCGAGCAAATCTACGCCTTCGTGGAGATCGGCTCCCCTCCTACCCGGAGCCAGGATGGCGTCCCGCAGACAGCCGACGGGCAAACGCCGGAACCAGCGAAAGCCGAAGCCAAGGACGAAGCGGAAACGGTGATCGACCCGAGTCCCCGGCCGAAGGCCGTAGCCGCGTCCTAGAAGCACAGGCGTACTCGCTGGCGAAGGGGCGGCTCGAACCGTGCCCTCTGTTCGCCGTGCAGATCGTGGCCGACTACCTGATGTTCGACCACATGCCGGTGCCGATCTACGAGCTGGATGCGTGGCTGGCCGACGAGGTGCGGGAGGTCATGCGTATCTACTACGCGAACCGGCCGAAAGACTGACAGGGCGGCGCGAGCGCGGTAGGATCGCACGGTGGACGCAGGCTCTCCATTTCGTGCTGCGAACGGGGTGATCAAGCAGCAAGGAAGCAGGAGAGTTAGGCGGTGACAGTCCAAGACCTCGGCTTTCGCGTCACCGCCAACGATCAGGCGCTCGACCGGCTGATCGTGAAGACGAACATGCTGGGCCGCTCGTTGATCGGGGCGGCCAACGCCACGAAGCCGCTCGACGCCCAGCTTCGCGCGCTCGGCCGTCGCACGACGGAGATCGGGCGCTACATGACCCGCAACTTCACGATGCCCATGCTGATCGCGGCCGGAGCGTCCGCCAAGCTCGCCTACGACTTCGACAAGAGCATGAGCAGAATCCAGTCCCTTGCAGGGGCTTCTGCTTCGGAGGTGCAGCACCTGAAGAAAGAGGTGCTCGACATGGCCTCCTCGACGCTGACGCCAGGCCCGCAGAAGCTGGCCGAGGCCCTCTACTTCATCCGCTCGTCGGGGATCGCGGCGAGCGAGGCGATGGGCGTGCTGAAGGCGGCGAACCAGGGCGCGATGATCGGCCTGGGCGACATTCAGACGGTGGCCGACGCGACGACCTCGGCCATGAACGCCTACGGCCACGCGAACCTCAGCGCGGCGCAGGCGGTGGACATCATGACGGCCACCGTCACCGTCGGTAAGGCCGAGACAGACCAGTTGGCGCGCAGCATCGGCTACGTGATCCCGCTGGCGTCGGAGATGGGGGTGAAGTTCAAGGAGGTGGGCGGCCTGCTGGCGGCGATGACGCTGCAGGGCCTCGGCACGAGCACGGCCGTCACTGGCCTGCGCGCGATCCTGACGACGTTCACGCGCGGTCTGCCGATCACGCAGAAGGCCCTGGCCAGGCTGGGCTTCGGCTTGCAGGAGGTGCAGAAGGCGATACGCACGCAGGGCCTCGACCCTGTTCTGAACTCGATCCGCCAGGCCGTAGACGCTGTGGACAAGTCTGGGGGCAAGATCACCGCGAACGCCCAGCGCATCTTCAAGAAGTTCGGGGCCGAGGGCGCGGCGGCGTTCTTGAAGCTGAAGGCGAAGCAGGGCGACACGGCCGCCTCGCTGCTCTCCCAGCTATTCCCGAACGTCAGGGCGCTGACGGCGTTCCTGGCCGTGACCGGCAAGAACGCGAAGGCGACGGCGAACACCATCGGCCAGGTCGGTGACTCGGCAGGCATCACCGCCAGGAAGTTCAACGAGATCAGGAAGCAGAACTGGGCGCAGCTCTTGGAGACGTGGAACAAGCTGCGCACGGAGGTCACGAGGCTCGGGGAGGACATCCTGCCCGTGTTCACGCTGCTGCTGAAGGTGGCGCTGCGCGTCTTCCGCGTGTTCACGTTCGACTGGGCAGGCCCGTTCAAGGTGCTGTTCAAGCCGGTGCAGCACCTGATAGCGCTGCTCGCCCTGGTGCTGTTCGCCATCGGCCCGATCCTGGCCACGTTCGGCGCGCTCATCCGCATCTCGTCGGTGTACGTGCTCAGGCGGCAGTCCGACTCGGCCAAGGCGGCGGCGGCCAGCGCCAGGGAGGTCGCCGCCCTGGAGACTGTGGCCACCGCCACGGCGCAGAATGCCCGCACGGCCACTCTGACGGCCGCTGCGACCGTCACGGGGGTCGATGCGGCGACGGCGGCCTACGCCCGCGAGGCGCTCGCCGTGGACGCCGTGAGCATCGCGCAGGCGCGGGCGGCACGAGCGCAGGCGGCCGGGCTGATCCTGCCGGGAGGAGTCATGGGCGGCGTGGCCGGGAAAGGCGGCCTGGCGGCCGGGGAGGAGAAGGCGATCATCGGGGCGCGCGGCGAGACGCTCGCCGTCGTCAAGGGGATCGCACCTGAGGCCGAGAAGGCGGCGGCCAGCGTCGGCCGCCTGGGGGCCGCGTTCGGCGGGATGCGCGCGGCCGGGATCGCGGCAGGCATCGGGATCAGGGCGGCGTTCGCCTGGGCGTGGCCGCTGCTCGTGATCGAGGCCCTGTTCGAGATTTGGCAGAACTGGGACGCGATCTCGAAGGCCACGTACCGCGCAGGCCAGGCGCTGAAGGACTACGTGGGCAACCTGCCAGGCGTCCACTCGATCTGGCACGCCTTCAAGGGCATCGAGTCCAGCATCGTCGGCGCGGCCAAGCACATTCCTGGCGTCCAGCAGGCGTTCAACGCCTTCAACGCGCAGCCGGGCTGGCTGAAGAACGCGGAGAGGATCGCCGCGCTGTCAGGCATCTCACCGCTCGCCGCCGCTCTGAAGGTCGCCTACGACCACGGCAAGAAGCTGACGGACGAGCAGAAGAAGATGGCCAAGGAGGCCGGGAAGACGAACAGCTTCGTGGTGCAGTACGCGAAGATGCTCGGCATCTCGGTGGCCGAGGCGAAGCGCCTGCTCGGGCTGGCGAAGGACACGGGGAAGGCGTACCGCGAGGCTGCCCAGAACGCGCAGAACGCCTTCGAGACGGCCTTCGACCGGCTGACCGGCGACATGCAGACCTTGTTCGACGCGAAGACGGACAAGATGACCGAGAGCTTCGACCGGAAGACGCAGGCGCATCTCGACCTGTTCGACCAGAACACGGAGGACACGTGGTCTTCGATGGCCACGAAGTTCGAGCGCCACACGGACGACATGCTCTACGCCTTCGACAACAAGACCGACGACACGTGGACTCGGATGCAGCAGAAGTTCGAGGACAAGACGGAGTCGATGGTCAAGAAGATGAAGGTGGCCGTGAAGGTCGCGGGCGAGCAGTTCGTGATCTCACCCGGCCAGCTCACACCGGCTGAGCGCGAGCTGAAGGCGCTGGAGAAGGCGGCCGACCTGCGCTCGGCGCAGCGCTCCCTGATGGAGGGCGGCCGGGAGGCCGTGCAGGCCATCGCCATCGGTGACCCGTACGCGCTGGAGGCGGCGCAGCAGAAGATCGAGGACGCGCAGACGGACATCAAGAAGCAGGGGCTGACGGCACGCGCCGAGGTGGAACGGAAGGCGGCCGACGCGGCGCTCGACGCGGGTGAGAAGGCGCTGCGCAGGCGGCGCGACCGCGAGGAGACGCTGCTCGACCGCTGGTACCACCACATGCGCGACCGCGAGCGGCAGCACATCCAGGACATCAGAGACAGGCTGGAGCGCGACGAGGAGCGCGCCTACCGCAAGCGGCGCGAGGCTTTGCGGCAGCGCTACGAGGACGAGCGGGCGCAGCTTCGCTCGAACCTGATAGCGGAGCGCAACCTCGAATGGCGGCATCTCTCCGACCGGCTCAAGAGCCTGGAGACGCAGTTGGAGAAGCGGCGCATCTCCATCGACACGTTCAACAAGAAGCTGCGGGCGCTGATGCCGGAGTTCGGCCTGACGGCGCACGACGGCGCAGTCACCATCGGCAAGGCGTTCGGACAGCAGATGGAGGAGAGCCTGAAGGGTCTGGCGACGACCATCGCGCGCCACGCGAAGTACCTCGGCAACAAGCACAAGGAGATCGCCGCGAGGGCCGAGGACACGGCCACGCGCGTCTCGAACGCCTGGAAGCGGATGGCCGACAACATCGACAAGCAGGTGCAGCGCATCGTCGCGTCGATGGCGGGTCTGCCGCCTGGCCTGCAGGGGCCGCTCGGCACGCCTGGCGGGGGCGGCCTGCCGCCTGGCCTGACGGGGCCTGTGGGTGGAGGGGGAGGGGGAGGCAACTATCCGACGCTCACGAAGTCGGGCTACGGCCAGGTCAGCGCCCAGCAGTTCAACGCGGCGGCGAAGGCGTTCGGCATCCCCCCGGCCCTGCTGCGCTCGCTCGTCAGAACCGAGTCGGGTGGCCGCCAGTTCGACAAGTACGGGAACGTGCTCACGTCGTCGGCCGGTGCGCTCGGCGTCACCCAGCTCATGCCGGACACGGCGAAGGCGCTCGGCGTCGATCCGAAGAAGCTGCTGCCGAACCTCGTCGGCGGCGCGAAGTACCTGAAGCAGATGTACGACCGCTTCGGCTCGTGGTTCAAGGCGCTCGTCGCCTACAACGAGGGGCCGAACAAGCTCGCGCA
>Ga0126383_10001422_pt1 | contig 14901 bp, 12 predicted proteins | sample PanSoiMetPlot_35_FD_96882 | JGI IMG/M metagenome (GOLD analysis project Ga0126383, IMG submission 96882) | Tropical forest soil microbial communities from Panama - MetaG Plot_35 | ecosystem: Environmental > Terrestrial > Soil > Tropical forest > Bulk soil | place: Panama | collected 2016-02-17
CGCGCACCCCGTGCGGCCGGACGATCTGGCCGATGTAGACCTCCATCGGGGATCAGCGCCCAGGTCCGGTCAGTACGCGTCGACGATGTCCACGCGTACGCCGCGCCCGCCGATCGACGTGATCACCTGACGCAGCGCCTTCGCGGTACGCCCGCCGCGCCCGATCACGGTGCCCAGATCCTCCGGGTGCACCCGCACTTCCAGCCGCTGGCCCCCAAGCCCGTGCCGGTCCGGCCGGGCGATCTCGCCCGGCGGGTGGGACGGCTCACCATCGAACCCCTATGATCCGACTCGAAGGCATCACCAAGCACTACGGCAGTTTCGTGGCGGTGGACCACATCTCGCTCGAGGTGCCGCGCGGCGTGTTGTACGGGTGCCTCGGCCCCAACGGCGCCGGCAAGACGACGCTGCTGCGGATGATCGCCGGCATTCTGAAACCGACCGACGGCCGCGTCTTGATCGGCAACGACGACGTCCAGGACAATCCGATCAGCGCCAAGATGCGCCTGGGGTTCATTCCCGACCGGCCCTTCGTGTACGACAAGCTGACCGGCTCCGAATTCCTGCGCTTCGTGGCGGGGCTGTACGGCCAGGACGGCGACGCCGTCGAGCGCCGCATCGCCGAGCTGCTCGAGGTGTTCGAGCTGTCGAGCTGGAAGGACGAGCTGATCGAGGCGTACAGCCACGGTATGCGTCAGAAACTGATCATCTCGAGCGCGCTGATCCACCGCCCCGAGTGCATCGTCGTCGACGAGCCGATGGTGGGACTCGATCCCAAGGGCGCACGACTGCTCAAGGACATCTTCCGCCAGTTCGTCGACCGCGGCGGCACCGTGCTGATGAGCACGCACACTCTCGAGGTCGCCGAAGCAATGTGCGACCAGATCGGCATCCTGCAGCACGGCAAGATCGTGGCGCACGGGACGATGGCCGAGATTCGCCGTCAACACGCCGCGGGGGACGCATCGCTCGAGGAGCTGTTCCTCAAGCTGACGGGAGGTCACGCGGTGCGCGAGCTGGTGGAGGTGCTCGGGGGAACCCGGTGACGCAGCCGACGCTGGTGCACGTGCTGCAGCCGAAATGGCGCACGGCGCTGCAACGCGTGCGTCAGGAACGGGCGAGCGGCGGCGGCGGCAAACTGTTGATCCTGCTGCTGGTCGGGAGCGGGTTCTGGATCGGGGCGTACAGCGTGTGCTATTTCGTCCTCAAGGCCCTGCGCAGCGTCGAGGAAATCGGCGCGCCGATCGCGGGCAAGATGCTCGGGGTCGTGCTGCTGTCGTTCATGTCGATTCTCGTGCTCTCGAACGTGATCACGGCCCTCTCGAGTTTCTTCCTCGCCAAGGATCTGGACCTCCTCGTGTCGGCTCCCGTCGACTGGCTGCGGCTCTACCTCGCGAAGCTGGGGGAGACGCTGGTCCACTCGTCGTGGATGGTGGGGCTGACGAGCGTGCCGATTCTTGCCGCGTACGGCGTCGTGTTTCACGGCGGCCTGCTCTTCGTGCCTTATGTGCTGCTGGTGATGCTCCCATTGCTGCTGTTGCCCGCCGTCGTGGGCACGGCGCTGACGCTGGTCCTCGTGAACGTCTTCCCCGCGCGCCGTACGCGGGACCTCCTGTCGATCATCGCGCTCGGCGCCGCGGCGGGGGTGATTCTGCTGTTCCGGTTGATCCGGCCGGAGCAGCTGGCCCGGCCCGAAGGCTTCCAGAACCTGGTCGCCTTCATCGCGGTGCTGCGGGCGCCCACCTCCCCGCTGTTCCCCAGTGAGTGGGCTTCGCGCGCCATCATGGGATTTCTCGACCAGGATTTCGACGTCCAACCGCTCGTGCTGCTGTGGACCACCGCCGCCGCCTTCGTTACGCTGGGCGCGATTCTGCACCGGCGGCTCTACGCCACCGGGTTCACCAAGGCGCAGGAAGGCGCGGAGCGGTTTGTCCGCGGCATTTTCTGGCGCAATACCGTCGGCCTGGTGCTGTTCCCCCTTCCCGTCGCCAAACGGGAATTCGTATTGAAGGACATCAAACTCTTTTTCCGCGATACGACGCAATGGAGCCAGCTGATCCTGCTCGCGGTTCTGGTCGTCGTCTACCTCTTCAACATCAAGGCGCTGCCGCTGCACCGCGGTGAGCAGGTGGGATTCTTCTACGTGACGCTGGTGTCGTTCCTCAACCTCGGCCTTGCCGGCTTCGTGCTCGCCTCGATCGCCGCACGGTTCATCTTCCCCGCCGTCTCACTCGAGGGGCGGCAGATGTGGCTGTTGCGCTCCAGCCCGCTCGACCTGCGGGCGCTGCTCTGGTCGAAGTACTGGGTGGGAACGATCCCGCTGCTCGTGCTAGCGCTGCTGCTCACCGGGTTGACGAACGTGCTGCTGGAAGTGGGCGCGTTCATGATGATCCTCAGCCTCGTCACGATCTGCGCGCTGACGCTGGCGATCGCTGCGCTGGCCCTGGGTTATGGGGCGCTCTACCCCCAGTTCGAGACGGAGAACGCCGCCCAGATCCCCACGTCGTTCGGGGGACTCGTGTTCATGATGACGACGATCGCCCTGCTGGCCGGCGTGATCGTGTCGTTGTACCAGGCGGTGCACGTCTACCTGCTGGCGGTCTATCAGCATGAGCCGGTGGTGATCGACAGCTGGATGCTGCTGTGGTTCGGGGTCGCGGCGGCGCTGTGTCTCGTAGCGACGGTGGTGCCGCTGCGCGTTGGACTGCGGCGGATGGAGCGGTTCGACTTCTGAGAGGTTCTGGAGGATGGTGGAGGCCCGTACACCAGCCTCCACCACCTCTACTTACCTCGTGTCTTATAGCTTGAAGTTGACGCCGCCGCCGAATTCAACGCGGTCGTCGGTTCCGAAGACGATGTGAATTTGCAGGAACGGCCGCCAGTTGACGGCCTTGAAGTCCCAGCCACCGACGATGGCGGGCCCGGCCTTCGTATCCGAGCCGAAGCCACTGACGCTCACGTGCGTAATGTCCACACCGCCGCCGACGTACAGGCCGGGATTGGGCATGGCGAGCTTGGGCCAGTAGCGCGCCTCTCCGTTGATCGCCCACACCGAGGTGCCGCTCCCCGGAAAGAAGATGTCGAACGACGGATAGACATCCCACTGCGGAGCGAGCGGGATCGACACCTGGCCGCCAACGAAGAAATCGAGATTATTCGTCGGGAACCCCGCCTGGGGCCCGATCATCGGTCCACTTTGCCCTGATGCCGTCGCGCGACGCTGCGCCGACGCGGTCGACGCCGCCAGCAAGGTGACCAGCACGGCCAGGATCAGCCGTCGAGTCGAATGGCTCACGCTCAATCTCCTGGTGAAAAGGTCGACAGACGGTGGCGCTAGTGCAGGTAGAAGCTGATCCCGCCCGCCACCTGGAACGCACTCCCGTGGCCCAGCAACAGCCGTCCCTCCGCATACGGGGCGACCGGGCTGCGCCGTACTTCCCACCCGCCAATGACGCTGAAGTTCACATCGCCGCTCGATGCGCCACCGCTGCTCGAGTGCAGGTAATCGAGCCCGCCGCCGACATACAGTGCGCGACGCGGCGTGCGGGGGCGGATCTTTACGTCCAGGTTCAACGCCCACAGGCTCGCGGGCGACACGGCATAGTAATCGAAGGTCGGGTACAGCTCGACCTGCGTGGTGAGCGGCAGCGTCGCCTGAAGTCCCAGATCCAACGCCTGCGCATCGAAGTTGTAGCCGAGATGAGGACCGACCCGCGCGGGGTCGAGCGGCGTCGCGCCCTCACGCCGCTGGCCGTCGAGCCGGACCGCCGCGCCCATCACTACCGCCATCACGAACAGCAGCCGCTGCAAGTCAGGCACGCCGTCACTCCGGAGCAAGGGTCGACAGGCGGGGGGCGAGGCGGAGAACAGATAGGATACACAATTGTGAAATGCAAGGTCCGCAGAAAAAAAAAGTGAGTAGACGCCAAGGGAGGCGCATAGCCGCCGAGCCGCCGGGTGGACGCCAAGGACTTCAGGGGTGAGGATGAGCCTAACACCCGACTCCTCGACGTCCACGCAGCGGCTCGGCGGCTCAGCGTCTACAGGGCGGCTACTCCCTCACCCCTATTCGACTCGGAAGGGAATGCCCCACTCGTTGGACCGGTAATTGTCGGCGCTGCCCAGCTCGAGCGTCGCCGCGTCGAGCGCGTCGACCACGAACCGGTCGCGGCCCGTGAACCGCACCACCCAGCTGCGCTCGAAATCGCCGTTGCCGTCGTCCTGCATCGGCACGCGGCGCCAGCGGATCCCCGTCGGATCGGCGTGGCGGACGTGCAGGAAGCCGAACGTCGGCGGCGAGAAGCTGCCGCCCGTCGAGTTGGCGACGTGCATCGTCACGCGTACCGTGTCGCCGGCGTGGAACAACGGCACGCGCGTGTCGACCGCGATCAGCGAATCGGGATTGCTCACCTGCAGCACCGGCGCGCCATTCACGAACACCGCCACGTTCTGAATCTGCACGGTGCGGCGGTCGAGCGCGGTATTCTGCCAGTTGAGCAGCGTGAGCGCCACGGCGCGCCACCCGCGCGTCGCCGTACGATCGCGCACGAATACCGCGCGCTGCTGCACGCCGTCGTCGAGGGGTTTGCTGTTGGGATTGAAGGTGGAGTCCGCGGAGGTGTCGACCAGGAAAATCCCCTGAAAGCTCGCGCTCCGCGTCACCCACGCCGAGTCGCCCTGCACCGTGATGTCGCGCGTGAAGATCGGACGCGGACCGCCCGGGACCACGCGCAGCCGGCCCCAGAAGCGCGGCGCGATCGCGGTATCCAGGATGCTCTGGACGCCGCCCACGACGGATGCCGCCGCTGTGCCGACGACGCCGGGGTCGCCGAAGTCGTTGTCGGTGTACCCGGTGAGCCCGTCATAAGTCGCCTGCACCGCGACCTGATCGGCGCTCATGCCGGTGGAGGATTCGCTGCACGCCGCGCCGACCAGAGCGACGGCCGCGATTCCCGCGGACAAGAATCGGAAAGTGTGCATCGGACAGCTCCTGTTCGGTTGAGAGACGGTCAAGCCGCTCGAGCCGCAGGAACAGACGCCGACCGGAAGGTGGTGTTAAGCGACGCGACGAATTTCAGGAGCGGGCGTGACCGCCGTCACGGCGGTGCCGGTCAGGCTGCGACGCGCCTCCCGCACGCGGCGCAGAAGCGCGCGTCCGGCTCGAGCGCGCCGCCGCACTTTGCGCAGAACCGCGTGGCGGTAGAGAGGCGCCGTCCACAGGCGGAGCAAAACCGAGCGCCCGCTTCGGGCCGGACCCCGTGCGTCGGACATGCCGGGCGCGCAACCGGGGGCGCCGCGGCGCGCTGCCGCGAGATTTCCGGCGCCGGCTCCGGCACCACGCCGGAATCTGCGCGCAGCGCGGCGAGCGCTTCGGCTGTGTACGTGGCCTTGAGGGAGTCGTAGTCGGCGTCGCTGAGCTTCCCCGTCGCCCGGTCGAACTCGATTTCCTTCAGCGCACGCAACGCCACTGCCCGCGGCGAGAGGTCATCTTCGGGGTCCTCCCCTTCCAGCTCCGGGCTGGAGTCGCTACCGGGAGCCGGGGGGGTGACGATCGGTCGCAGCACGAAAAAAACGGCCGCCACCGCGAGGGCGAGCCCCGCCGCGAGCTCGAGGATGGAGCTCACGCGTCAGTATGGAGCAATGCTTGTCGCAGGCGCTCGAGCTCGGCGGGGTTCGGCGGGGCGTCCGCAGTCGCCGGCGCGGCCGTCGCCTGCGCCCGGCGTACCCAGCGCCGCATCGACAAGAGGAGGAGCGCCACGGCTGCGACGAACACCACGCCCACGGACATATTCACCCACGGCAGCTTCGGCGCCATCAGCACTTCGACGCCGTGCTCCCGCACGAACTCGGCGAGAATCTGGTCCGGGGTATTTCCCGCGTCGGCGAGCGCCAGCACCTGCGCGTGCATCTTCGGGCTGACCGGACAGGTGAAGTCGGTCGTGCGGCAGGTGTAGACGTCGAGGCCGCAGCCGCACGTGCACTTGATGCGCTTCTCGATCGCCTGGATTCCCTTGTCGTTGTCGCGCGCGGTCACCGGCTGCACCGACGTGGCCCAGGATGGATCGTAGAGCCGGCCGGAGGGACCGGCGGTGGTGTCTTGGGCGGATTGGCGGATCGGCGGATAGCCGGAGAGGAGACCCGCGCCCACCAGGGCCAGGAACTCCCGCCGCTCCATCCGCCTATCCGTCGATCCGTCCATCCGCCTATCCGTTCTTCGCCACCAGTTTCACGCCGTACCCCGCCTGCGCGCGACGCACGGAAACGGATCCGCCGCCGGGCCACATCACGATCAGGCCGCCCAGCGCGACAATCATGCCGCCGTACCACACCCACCAGACGAGGGGATTGATCGTGAAGCGATACACCGCCTGCTCGCTGCCGTTCACGACTCCCGCCAACACGACATAGAGGTCTTCGCGCGCGTCGCTCTTGATGCCGACCTCCGTAGAGGGCTGGAACGTCGGGTTCCCCTCCGCATCGACATGTTGGCGCTTCTCCGTCGTCAGCAGGCCGACCCGCTTGCCGTCGCGGCTCACGTCGACGGTGGCGGCGGTCACCTGACGATTCAGTGCCGTGTACTGTGAGATGCCGAGATGCGTGAACGTGTACGTCCAGCCGTACGGGCTCTTGATCGAGGCTGACTCCCCCGGGCGCAGCGTCGCTTCGGTCTCGGTCTTGAACGCATATCCGGCGAAGGCGATGAACAAGATCAGGATACCGAAATGCACCACGTAGCCGCCGTAGCGGCGGCGGTTGCGGGCGATGAGACGCCCGAGCGCCAGGAGCCACCCCTCGCCGTACTGCCGGTGCCGTGCCGCCACGCCGCGCCAGAACTCCTGCACGATAGTGGTCAGCACGAACCCGGCCAGCCCGATCGCGATCACCGGATACGGATCGCGCATTCCCGCGGCGAGGATCGCGAGCGTCGTCACCAGCCCGGCCGCGACCGGTGCAGCGAACTGGCGCTTGAGGTTCGGAACCGAGGCGCGTCGCCAGGCGATGAGCGGCCCGATCCCGGTAAATGCCAGCAACAGGAGTCCGAGCGGAATGTTGACGAAATTGAACCACGGCGCTTTCACCGTGTACTTCGTCCCGACCAGCCATTCGGTGAGAATCGGTAGCAGTGTCCCCAACAGCACCACCGCCGCAATCCCGACGAGCAGCAGATTATTGAACAGGAAACTTGCCTCGCGGCTCACCATCGACTCGAGTCGGGCTTCGGCGTTCAACAACGGGAGCCTGATGAAGTAGAGAAGGCAGCTTCCCCCCGCCGCGATCAGCAGGAACCCACCGAATAACCAGCCGACTTTCGACTGGGTGAACGAGTGCACCGACGCGATCACGCCCGATCGCGTGATGAAGGTGCCGAAGATCGACAGCAGCCACGAGCCGATGATGAGCGCGAGATTCCATTTCTTCAGCATGCCGCGCTTTTCCTGGATCATCACTGAGTGCAGGAACGCCGTCATCGTGAGCCACGGCAGGAACGAGGCGTTTTCGACCGGATCCCACGCCCAGTACCCGCCCCACCCCAGCTCCACGTAGGCCCACCACATCCCGAGACAGATGCCGATCGACAGGAACAGCCAGGAGAGCAGCGTCCACTTGCGGATCGCCACCAGCCAGTCGGCGTCGAGGCGCTTCGACAACAGCGCCGCCATCGCGAACGCGAAGGGAATCGTGATCGAGATGTAGCCGAGGTAGAGCATCGGCGGATGGAACACCATCCCGGGGTTCTGCAGCTGCGGGTTCAACCCGTTGCCGTCGACGGGGGTGTAGGCGAGCCGCTCGAACGGGTTGGCGTGGGTGATCGGCTCGACAACCATCACGCTGACGAAGAAAGCGCACACGAGACAGGTGATCGCGCCCACATACGGCAGATAGACGCGGTGGCGCGGCGCCGTGAGCGCCTGCGCCAACGCCCCGAACAGCGACAGTACCGTGGCCCAGAACAACAGGCTGCCCTTCTGTCCCGCGTACAGTGCCGACCAGGTGTAGAAGATCGGGAGGTTGCGGCTGGTATAGGCGGCGACGTACTCGACGTTGAAGTCGTGGCGGAACAGCGCCACCTCGAGACTGACGACCGCCACGAGCAGGACCCCGCACAGCGCGTAGACGGCCTGCCGCGAGCTGGCGATCAGATCGGCTCGGCCGCGCGCCGCGCCGAGAAACCCGGTCAGCGCCCCCCAGGCGCCGAGCAGAAACGCCACCCAGAGCGCGAGGTTGCCGAGCAGCGTCATTCAGGCCTTGGGAACCGACTCGTAGCGGGAGCCGCACTTCGCCAGCACGTCGGTCGCGTGAATCACCCCGTCGTGCTGGATGCGGCCTTCGACCACGACCTCGACGCTGTCGTTGAAGGTGTCGGGGGCGATGCCCCGATACACCACGGGATAGGAGGCGCTGCCGTCGGTCACCCGGAAGGCGAGCGTCTGATGCGCCACATCCCGGCTGACGCTGCCCGGAACGACGCGCGCCCCGACCCGCATGCCGACGTCGTAAAACGTCGGGTCCGCGGCCAGCTTCTGCGACAGCTCGCTCGGGGTCAGAAAATACTGCCCGGTTTGCTTGACCCCGGTCGCCATCAGGTAGCCGACGGCGCCCACGATCAGCACCGCTCCCAGGGTGAACTTCATGCCGGCGTTCATAGATCCATTATACAGCCGGGTGATGGAGGCGCTCCAGTACCTGCCTGCATACATTGATACTCGTTCTTCATGACCGCTTCATCTGAGATTCCGGTCACGCCCGCTCGGTTGCCACGAACGTCGCTGATCGCCGCCCCGGGATCGGCGAAGATCGACGCGACCGTCGTCGAGGATCAGGTCGCGCGGGAGCAGCTGCGGCGCCTGGTAGGCGAAAGCCGCTGGGCCGAAGTTGCCCATCTCGTGCTCATCGGTGTGGTCGCGGTGCTGCTGTGGCCGTGGGTCCCGCACGTCACGCTGGGCATCTGGGCCGCGACGGTGGCGCTGTGCACGGTGATCCGCGGCCTACTGCGCGCTCGCATGCAGCGCGCCACCTACACGCCGGGGGGAGCGCTGGGGCGGATCCGTCTCGCCCTCGCGGCGAGTGGTCTGGCATGGGGTATAGGCGCCGCAGCGGTCATGGCCAACGCCCCGGTGGCGCAAGCGGCTCTACTGCTCGTGGTACTGTGCGGGCTGGCGGCGGGTGGCGTGGCGTCCCTGTCCGGCGACCTCTGGACGTTCCGCTACTTCATCGCCGGCCTCCTCGTCCCCGTCCCCGTCGGCATCGTGCAGGGCGCGTTTCAGCGCGATACGCCGATCGCGATCTTCATGGTGCTCTTCTACGCCGCCGCCATGGTCGTCTTCCATCGCCGGTCCTACCAATTACTGCACGAGCACCTGCAGCAGTCCTCCGCCCTCGCGTTCAGTGAGGAGCACGCGGTGCAGGATCGGGCATACGTCGACGCGCTGCTGGCGAGCGCGCCGGTGGCGATCGCGGTGCTCGGTCCCGACGGCCGGATCCGCGGCGTGAACCCGCAGTTCGAGTCGTTGTTCGGCTTCAGTGCCGGCGAAACGACGGGCCAGGACCTCAATGAGCTCATCGTTCCCCGCTCGGAGCTCCCCAAGGCGGCGCGGTTCGACAGCCTGGCCCGGCGCGGCGAGCGCGTGTCGGTCGAAGTCGAGCGGCGCCGCAAAGACGGGTCGCTCGTCCCCGTCAAGGCGTCCGCCAGTCACGTCGCCGGCACGTCCGGCGACGACGTGCTCGTCATGTACGAGGACATCAGCGACCGGCGCAAGGCCCAGGACGCGCTGAGCCAGCTCGCCAACATCGTGCAGTCGTCGGAGGACGCGATCGTGGGACAGACGCTCGACGGCGCCGTGATCAGCTGGAACGCCGCCGCCGAGCGCATGTTCGGGTACGGGTTCGCCGAAATCAAAGGCCGCAACATCCAGGTGCTGCGCCCGCCGGAGCTGGCGGCAGAAGCCGACGACATCCTGGAGCGTATCAAGCGCGGCGAGCACGTCGAGCACTTCGAAACCACGCGGCTGCGCAAGGATGGGACCCGCTTCCCGGTGTCGCTCACCATCTCCCTGACTCGCGATCCGCGCGGGCGGATCAGCGGGTTCTCCACCATCGCGCGTGACGTGAGCAGCGAAGCGGCGAGCCGCGCCGCGTTACGGGATGCGCGCGATGCCGCGCAGCGCCTGGCGCAAACGCGCAGCTCGTTCCTCGCCAACATGAGCCACGAGATCCGCACACCGATGAACGCCATTCTCGGGCTCACGGAGCTGCTGCTCGACACCGAGCTCGCCCCCGAGCAACGGCACTCCCTGACGCTGGTGCAGACCTCGGCCGAGACGTTGCTCACCCTGCTGAACGACATCCTCGACCTCTCCAAGATCGAGGCCGAGCACCTCCAGCTCGAGTCCATCGCCTTCGACCTCGAGCACCTCATCGAGTCGACGGTGGAGCTGCTCGCTATTCGGGCGCGGGAGCGCCGGCTCAACCTCCTCGCCGATGTCTCCCCGGACCTGCCCGCGAGCGTGCGTGGCGACCCGACCCGGCTGCGTCAGATCCTCACCAACCTGATCTCGAACGCCATCAAGTTCACGCACGAGGGTGAGGTGGTCGTCGCCGCGTCGCGTCTGAACGCGCCCGACGGCCGCCTCCTGATCCGCTTCGCCGTGAAGGACACCGGCATCGGCATCCCTTCCGAGAAGCTCGGCGCCATCTTCGAGGAGTTCAGTCAGGCAGATACGTCCACCACCCGCAAGTACGGTGGCACGGGACTGGGGCTGGCGATCTGCCGCCGCCTGGTGCGGCTCATGGGCGGCGAGCTGATTGTGGAGAGCCAGGTCGGCCAGGGAACAGAATTCAGTTTCGCCGTCCCGCTCGAGAGCGGGGTCCCGCTGCCGGCGGCGACCGCTCCGGCGCCGCTCGCGGCCCGCCGCGTGCTGGTGGTCGACGACAATCCCACCAACCGCCGGGTCGTCCTCAACATGCTGGCGGCCGCCGGGATGGAGGTCACGGAAGCGGGCAGCGGCGCGGCAGGACTCGCCGCCCTGCGCCAGGCGCAACGCGAGGACGCGGCGTTCGACCTCGCCATCATCGACTCGGAAATGCCGGAGATGAACGGCTTCGAGCTGGCTCAGGCGGTGCGCGCGGACGCGGCTGTCGGCCGGACTCCGCTCGTGATGTTGACCTCGTCGGGCCAGCCGGGCGATGGGCAGCGCTGCCGCGACCTCGGTATCGACGGCTACCTACCCAAGCCCGCATCGCGCAGCGACTTGCTCGAAGCCCTGAAACGAGTGCTGGCGGATCCGGGAACGGCGGGAGCCGTCAAAGGAGACATCGTCACCCGCCACTCCATCGCCGAATCCCGCCGCCACCTCACCATCCTCGTGGCGGAGGACAATCCGGTGAATCAGGAAGTCGTCGCCGCGATGCTGCGCAAGCGCGGCCACCACATCGACGTCGTCGCCAACGGCCGGCTGGCCGTCGACGCCGTCGCCGGCACGCGCTACGACGTCGTCTTGATGGACATCCAAATGCCGGAGATGGACGGCTTCGAGGCGACCCACGCCATCCGGGCCACGCCGACGGGGAAAGACCTCCCGATCATCGCGCTGACCGCCCATGCGCTCTCCGGGGAGCGCGAGCGCTGCCTGTCGCACGGCATGTCCGACTACCTCACGAAGCCGCTGCGGGCGCACGAGCTGTTCGCCGCGGTCGAAGGGTGGGCCCCGAGCGGTACGGAGCGCCCGGAGCCGGTGGCCGCTCCCCAGGGCGTCGCGCCGGTCGACGTCGAAGGCTTTCGGGAACAGATGCGCCTCGCCGGGGCCGAGGCGGCGGTCGACCAGATCCTCGACACTTTTCTCGACAGCACGCCACAGCGCGTCACCGCGATCACCACCGCGCTCACCTCCGGCAACGCCGGCGACATCGAGCGATCAGCCCATGCACTGAAGTCCGCCGCGGGAACGATCGGCGCGAAATCGCTGGCGGCGCTGTTGCAGCAGATCGAGGTGGCCGGAAAGGCCGGAAACGTGCCCGGCGCGCGGGCACTGCAGAATCGGCTCGAAGCCGAAAGCGCCGCGGTGATCGAGCAGCTCACCCGATTGCGCGGCGCTCCCCTTTTGTAGGCCTTTGACGGACAGGACTGACCAGCCCTTCCTCCACAAATTGTAGGCATGACGGAACGCGCGCATTGGCTGGTCGAGTTCGCTCGCCGGGTGAGCCTCCCATCGGCTGACACGCTGTCGGCCGGCGCGGACATGCCGCTCCAGGAAGCATGGGGTACGGTCGCCCGTGCCGCCGGCTTGAGCGACGACGATTTGGCGAAACGGCTGGGGAGTCAGTATCGACTGGGAACGGCGGACTTCTCGCGCGTCGAGCAGAAGGCGCTGAAGCTGCTCCCGGAAAAGCTGGTGCGTCAGTATCACGTCTTTCCCCTGCGCGAAACCGACCGCCAGCTGGTCGTCGCTGCCACCAATCCCACCGACCTCGGCGCCGAACAGGCGCTCGGCTTTGCCTCGGGCCGCACGGCCGTATTCGAGATGGCATCGCCGGCCGCGATCCAGCGGGCGATCGACTCCCATTACGCCCCCGATCGCGTGCTCGAGTCCCTGCTGGACCGTATGGACGCGGAGGCGACCGACGTTCAGGTCCTGGAGGAGGCGGGACCCGAAGCCGTAGCCGCAGAGTCGGTCGACACGGCCCCGGTCGTCAAGCTCACGAGCCTCATCATCAGTGACGCCGTGAAGGAAGGCGCCAGCGACATCCACTTCGAGCCGGGCCGCGATGGGGGGACCGTGCGCTTCCGCGTCGACGGCGTGCTGCGCGCCCACATGCAGCTTCCCATGCCGGCGCTGAACCGCGTCGTCTCCCGGGTCAAGGTGATGGGGAAGATGGACATCGCCGACCGATTGCGCCCGCAGGACGGACGGTCTCGCGTCCATGCGCAAGGACGCACTATCGACCTGCGCATCTCCACCGTACCGACGCGCGATGCGGAGAAGGCGGTCATCCGTCTGCTGGACGACAAGGGCAACAAGACGCTCGGCGACCTCGGCATGCCGGCGCACGAGCTGGAGCGGTTCCGTCGCCTTCTGGCGCACCGCGACGGCATCGTTGCCGTCACGGGGCCGACCGGATCCGGCAAGACGACGACGTTGTACGCCGCCATCGGTGAGCTGGCGACCGGTCAGATCAACATCATGACGGTGGAGGATCCGGTCGAATACGAGCTTCCCGGACTCACCCAGATCCAGGTCGAGACCAAGCGCGGCGTGACGTTCGCGTCGGCGCTGCGCTCGATCCTGCGACAGGATCCGGATGTGATCTTCGTCGGGGAAATCCGCGATCTCGAGACGGCGGAAGTCGCGGTGCAGGCCGCCCTCACCGGACATCTCGTCCTCGCGACGCTCCACGCCAACGACGCGATCGGCGCCATCGCCCGCTTCGTGGATCTCGGCGTCGATCGCACCAAAATCGCCGGGGCGCTGCGTGGTGCGGTGGCGCAGCGCCTGCTGCGGCGCGTCTGTCCACAGTGTGTCGTGTCCGCGAGCGACGGGGGCACACCGGACGAGCAGCGGCTCGCGGCGCGCTACAAGGTGCAGCCCACCGTTCGCGCCATCGGCTGCGCGCAGTGCGGGCGCACGGGGTATCGCGGCCGCATTCCGATCCTCGAGGTGCTGACGACGTCCTCGGCGCTGACGACTCAGATCTCGGCCGGAGCCTCCACAGCAGAGCTGCAGCGCACCGCCCTGACGGGCGGCTTGCGGCTGCTGCGCGAAGTGGCGCTGCAGCGGGTGATCGCGGGAGAGACGACGCTCGAGGAAGTCGAGCGCGTGCTGGGAGAATCGGGGGACACCGACACGGCGACCCCGAAGTCCGAGGCCGCCTCCCACATTCTCGTGGTCGATGACGATACCGTGAACCGGGCCACTGCACGTGCCGTGCTCGAGGGCAACGGCTTCCGGGTCACGGAAGCCCCTGACGGCGTCGCCGCGCTGGAGCTCGTCGGGGGCGCGGCGGACTTCAACCTCCTGCTGCTGGATCTCGAGATGCCGCGCCTGGGCGGCCTGGAGGTGCTCGACCGGCTGCGCGGCACGATCGCGACCGCTGGGTTGCCGGTAATCGTCCTGACGGGGAATACGACCGAGGATACGGAGGTCACCGCGATCGATCGCGGAGCGGACGACTACGTGCGCAAGCCGATCGATCCGGCCCGGCTCGTCGCCCGCGTCAAGGCAGCGCTGCGCCGCGCCGGCGCATAGCGGCCAACCCTACCCCGCTCGCGACAGCGCCCACTCCGCCGCGGCAGCCGCATCCGCTACGCGCGGCAGCGCCGCCAGCCCGGCGAAGTTGTCGCGCAGTCCCACCACCGGCGTCCCGATCCGCAGCGCCAGGGCGATCTCCGACAGCGTGCCGGTCCCGCCGCCGATCGCGACGATCGCCCCGGCGACGCGGACGATGAGGGCATTGCGCATCTCGCCCATCCCCGTCGCGAGCGGCACGTCGATGTAGGCATTGGCGTCCCGCGCGTCGTTCCCGGGGAGGATTCCGATCGTCAGCCCCCCGGCGGCGCGCGCGCCCCGCGCGACCGCTTCCATGACGCCCGTCAGCCCGCCGCACACGACGACCGCCCCGCGCTGCGCGAGGTGCCGGCCCAGCTCTTCGGCCAGCGCGGCTTCCGCGCCGGTGCACTCCGATCCGCCCACCACGGCGACGATGGGACGCACCGTCGTCACCCGCTGAACGGCGGGTGCACGACGCCGCGCTCGGTGATGAACGCCGTGACGTAGCGCGCGGGCGTGACGTCGAACGCCGGATTGAACGCCGCCACGGTGCGCGGGGCGATCGCGCGCCCCGCGATCGCCTTCACCTCATCGGCGGGGCGCGTTTCGATCGGAATGGCGTCGCCGTCCGAGGTCGCCG
>Ga0126383_10001423_pt1 | contig 14901 bp, 13 predicted proteins | sample PanSoiMetPlot_35_FD_96882 | JGI IMG/M metagenome (GOLD analysis project Ga0126383, IMG submission 96882) | Tropical forest soil microbial communities from Panama - MetaG Plot_35 | ecosystem: Environmental > Terrestrial > Soil > Tropical forest > Bulk soil | place: Panama | collected 2016-02-17
CCCAGCAGTTCCGCGACGCGCCGGAGCTCCGGTCGCACCATCGTCTCCCCGTCGACGACGCGGATGACCGGCCAGTCATCCTCCGCCGGGACCGGCGCGGCCCAGTCGTCGGCAACCTCCGAGGCATCCGGGTTCAGCCACTTGAACGAGATCTGATTGCGGTCCAGAAAGCGCCGCAGCTCGGTGCACGAAGCATCCCACCGGCGCCCGAGGACGATCGCGCGGGGAGGCGGCGGTTCGGCCGCGATGCCCTGGAGGCCGCGTGGCCCGCCGATTCGGTGGCTTGCCAGCCTCCCGATCTCTTCGGCGACCTCGGGTGCCACGGCTGCGACCGCGTGGTAGTCCCGCGGTTCGATGCGCATCACCCGGGACGGCTCGGCAGCGCGGAATCCGACGGGGAACAGCGACCCTAACGTGATCGGGACCTCGCCGAAGATGTCCCCGGGCTGCCGCTCTCCGACAACCCGATCGACCCCGTCGACGAGCTTCACCGCCTCGATCCGACCGTCGAGCAGGGCGAACAGCGCTCGCTCGTCGCCCTCGTGAGCGGCGTATTCGCCCGGTGCGAGCGTGATATCTGCGGCCACCCGCGAAAGCCGCTTGCGCGCTTCTTGATCGAGCTCGGCGAAGACCTCGACCCGGCCGATTTCCTTTGCGGTCACCATGGGCTCACCCCAGGCGCAGCCTACTGACTAGGATCGGAGGCACGTGGCTTCGGTCGTGGGTGTCATCCTCGGCGCTGGATCGTCGCGTCGACTGGGGCGGCCGAAGCAGACGCTGCCTCTCGGAGACACGACGCTGCTCGGCTGGGTCGTCCGCGAGGCGGAGGCGTCGTCCCTCGACCGCGTCGTCGTCGTGACGAGAGGCGATGTCGGCACCGATCGCGCGGAGGTCGTGCGGCCCGACTCCGAAGATACGACGTGCTCCGCCTCTTTGAGAGCGGGGGTGGCAGCGGCCGAGGGCAGCGACGGCGTCATGCTGCTGCTCGGCGACACGCCGGGGACCGATGCCTCCGTGATCGACGTCGTCCGGGCAGCCTGGGAGGCCACGCGGCCGTGGGCGCTCGCCGCGCAGTACGAAGACGGCCTCGGCCATCCGCTCGTCTTCGCCGCCGAGGCCCTGCTGGCCCTGCGCCTCCTCCAGGGAGAGAAGAGGGTCTGGAAGCTCCTCGAGTCCCAGCCTCAGCGCGTCCAGCACGTTCGCGTCGAGCGATCCCTCCCCCGCGACGTCGACGACTGGGAGGACTACGACGAGCTTCTGCGCGCCTTCGCCTAGGAGGAGCCGAAGAGGCGGCGGACCGAGCGCCAGAGGGACTTGAGCCCCAGCCGCAGCCCCGCCACCGGCCGCGACTGCGCCTCGACGGCCGCGGCCGCGTCCTCCGGGCTCTCCGCGAGCTGCGCCTTGAGGCAGTCCGCAAACTGGTCGACGAGCTGCGACGAGACGTCCCCCACCAGGCCTCGCCCGTACTGCGCGACGGCGCCCGTCAGCTGGAGGTCGGTGACGATGTCCACCCGCGTCCCGCCGTTCTGCGGGGTCAGCGATGACTCGATCGTCGCGGACGCGTTGCCGCGGCCGCGCGCCTCGCGGGCCCTGGCCGACAGTGTCGCCCGCCGGGCCGCCTCGTCGGCCTCCTCGCGCTTCACGACCGTCTTGAAGGAGAGCGAGATCGGGCCGAGCTTGACGGCCATCGTCGCCTTCCAGTTCGCATCGTCGACCGTCTCGTCGAGCGTGGCGCCGGGCATGCAGGGGATGATCCGCGGGACGTCGATCAGCAAGTCCCATGCCCGCTCGGGCGGAGCGGGCACCTCGAACGAGTTCTCGAGCTTCACCTAGGCAGCCGCTTCGATCGCCGTCGTGAGCGCGCGCTTCGCGAGAACCTGCGCCAGGTGCACGCGGTACTCGCCGGTGGCGTAGGTGTCCCCGATCGCGCCCGACAGCCCTTCCGCCACCTTCGCAGCCGCGGCCGCGATCGCCGCCTCGTCGGCCGGCGCGATGCCGATCATCGCCTGCTCCGCCGCGGTCGCAGGGACCGGAGTCCCGGTCACCCCGCCCACGGCGATTCGCGCCTCCGTGACCTTCCCGCCGTCGACCTCGACGACCGCCGCGACGCCCGCCACCGCGAATCCCGATGCGGGATGGCGATGCTTCTCGTACGCCGCGCCCACACCGGCGCCCAGGGCCGGCACGCGCACCGCGGTGATCAGCTCGCCCCGCTCCAGGGCCGTCGTAAAGACGCCCGTGAAGAGCTCGTCGGCCGCGATCTCGCGCTCGCCGCCGGTGCCCTGAACGACGACCGTCGCTCCGAGCGCGGTGATGACCGTCGGATAGTCCGCGCCCGGATCGGCGTGCGCCAGGCTGCCGCCGATCGTGCCGCGATTGCGCACCTGGCGGTCGCCGATGCCTTCGGCTGTTGCCGCGAGCACGCCGCACCTCTCCCGCAACGCCTCGGACGAGGCGACGGACGCATGGGTCGCGAGTGCACCGATGCGCAGCTCGCCTCCCTGCTCCTCGATCCCGTCAAGACCGGGAATCCGGCCGATGTCGACGATCGCCTGCGGCTCCGCGAGCCGCAGCTTCATCATCGGCAGGAGCGAGTGCCCGCCGGCCAACGGCCGCATGCCGCCGTCGACCGCCAGCAGCTCGATCGCCTCGTCGAGGCTGGTCGGCCGGTAGTACGTGAACTCCGCTGGACGCTGTGTGTACATGGCGGCTCCTCTCAGCTCCTCGCGGCTTCCATCGCGCGCCAGACGCGCTCCGGTGTCAGCGGCATGTCGACGTTCTTGATCCCGAGCGGGGCGAGCGCGTCCATCACCGCGTTCACAACCGCGGGGGTCGAGGCGATCGTCCCCGTTTCGCCCGCTCCCTTCACCCCGAGCGGGTTGACGTCGGTCGGCGTCACGGTCCGGTCGAGCTCGATCACCGGCACGAAGTCGGCCTTGGGGACCGGGTACTCCATCATGCTGGAAGTCAGGAGCTGCCCGTTCTCGTCGTAGACCGCTCCTTCCCAGAGCGCCTGCGCGACGCCCTGCACGATGCCGCCCTGGACCTGCCCGTCCACGATCAGCGGGTTGATCACCCTGCCGACGTCGTCGACGGCCACGTACCGCTGCAGCGTCACCTCGCCGGTCTCGGCGTCGACCTCCACGACGGCGATGTGCGTCCCGAACGGGAACGTGCAGCTCGGCGGGTCGTAGTAGAAGGTGTCGTCGAGGAACGGCTCCTCGCCCGGCGGTAGGTCGTAGGCGAGGGCCGCCGCGCCTGCGATCTCCTGGATGGTCTTCGCCGTCGCGGGCGAACCCTTCACGTACGCCCGGCCGTCCTCGAACTCGACGTCGTCGGGGTCGACCTCGAGCATGTGCGCGGCGACCCGGCGCGCCTTCTGCCTGATCCGCTGCAGCGCGTTGTAGACGGCGACGGCCCCGACGGCCGCGCTGCGGCTGGCGTAGGTGCCGTACCCGAACGGCGTGCCCAGCGTGTCGCCGAGCTCGACGGTCACGTCCTCCATCGGCACACCGAGCTCCGAGGCGACGATCTGCGTGACCGTCGTCTCGTGGCCCTGCCCGTGGGAGAGCGTCCCGGTGGTGACCACGACCTTTCCCGTCAGGTGGACGCGCACGTTCGCGCTCTCCCACATCGATGCGCCCCAGCCCTGGCCGACCGCACCGATCCAGGCCGACGGCGCTGCGCCGCAGATCTCGACGTACGTGGAGAGCCCGATCCCCGGATAGCGCCCCTCCGCCCGCGCGCTCTCCTGCTCGTTGCGGAAGTCGTCGTAGCCGACCATGTCGAGCGCCCGCTTGAGCGCCTTCTCGTAGTCGCCGGTGTCGTACTTGAGCCCGGCGAGGATGCCGACAGGGTCGTACGGGAAGGCATCGGGCGGGATGAAGTTCCGCCGGCGCACCTCCACCGGGTCGAGGTCGAGCTCGCGCGCGACGAGGTCGACGGCGCGCTCGACGACGTAGGTGGCCTCGGGCCGGCCGGCACCCCGGTACGCGTCGACCATGCCGGTGTTCGTGTAGACGCCGAGCACCTGGCAGTGGATGTTCGGGATGCGGTAGGCGCCCGAGAGCATGCGGCCGTAGAGCGTGGTCGGGATGCCCGGCGCGATCGTCGAGAGGATCCCGCCGAGGTTCGCGTACGTCTTCGCGTCGAGCGCGGTGATCGTCCCGTCGCGGCTCGCACCGACCTTCAGGTGCGTGACGTGGTCGCGGCCGTGCGTCGTCGCCACGTAGTTCTCGCTGCGGGTCTCGATCCACTTGACGGGGCGGCCCGTCTTCTCGGCCAGCGCCGCCACGAGCACGTACTCGGGGTAGAGGAAGATCTTGGTTCCGAAGGCGCCGCCGACCTGCGGGGAGATGCAGCGCAGCTTCGTCTCGGGAATCCCCAAGACGAAGGCCGTCATCAGCAGCCGCATGATGTGCGGGCACTGCGAGGTCATCCAGACGGTGTACTCGCCGGTCCCCGGGTCGTACTGCCCGACGGCGCCGCGGACGTCGACCGGGGTCGGCTGCAGCCGCTGGTTGACGAGACGCTCCTCGACGACGGCATCCGCCTCCGCGAGCGCCTGCTCGGTCGCGCCGGCGTCGCCGCAGTGCCAGTCCATGACGATGTTCCGCGCGGCCGCCTCGTGCAGCTGCGGCGCGCCCTCCTCGACCGCGCGCTCGGGATCGATGATTACGTCGAGCGGCTCCCAGTCGACGTCGATCAGCGAGAGCGCGTCCTCCGCGGCGGCACGCGTCTCGGCGACCACGGCGGCGACACCCGCGCCCGTGAAGGTGACACGGTCGATCTCCAGCGTCCGGGGCGTCGCGACGAAGTTCTCGACGCCGCCCGCCTGCCAGGCGCACGGCAGCGGGTTGAGGTGCTCGAAGTCCTTGCCGGTGAAGACGTCGATCACGTCGGGGTGCGCCTCGGCCCGGCTCGTGTCGATGCCCCTGATGCGCGCGTGGGCGTAGGGCGAGCGGAGGACGGCGACATGCGCCATCCCCGTCAGCTTCAGATCGTCGATGTACTTGGCCGCCCCCGTGATCATGCGCGGGTCCTCGACCCGCTTCATCCTCGCGCCGACGACGTTCGTGGTCTGTTCCTCGAGCTGCGTCGTCATGGCGTCACCTCACCGCCGCCTCGTGGACGGCCTCGACGATGTGCTGGTACCCGGTGCAGCGGCAGATGTTGCCCTCGAGGCCGCGCCGGATCTCGGGGTCGGTCAGCGCAACGCCGTTCGTGCCCAGGAGCTCGACGGCGGTCATGATCATCCCGGGCGTGCAGAAGCCGCACTGGAGCGCGTGCCGCTCCCAGAAGGCCGTCTGCAGCGGGTGCAGCTCACCTTCGGGCGCGAGCCCTTCGATGGTCGTGACCTCGGTGCCGTCTGCCTGGACCGCGAGCAGGGTGCACGACTTCACTGCCTGCCCGTCGACGTGGATCGTGCAGGCCCCGCAGACCGACGTGTCGCAGCCGATCTTGGTGCCGGTCAGCCCGAGGTCGTCGCGGAGGAAGTCGACGAGCAGCGTCCGCGGCTCGACCTCCGCCTCGTGCCCGACGCCGTTGACGGTAAGCGCAATCGGTATCACCAGGTTGCCTCCTCTCTCAGACGAGCGCCGCCTCGAACTTGCGCAGGCAGCCGGGGCCGCAGAAGTAGTAGGTCGTGCCTTCGTGCTCCAGGGTGTGCGCCGCACCCGCCACCGCGACGGTCATGCCGCAGATCGGGTCGACCGCCGTCTCGGCGAACTCGACCGGCGACGGCCCGCGCGTGTGACGCCACGCGACGAGCTCGGCGAGGATCGCGACCGCGATCTCCTCCTGGGACGACGGGCCGAGATCGAGGCCGGCGGGACTGTAGACGGCCGCGAGCGCCTCCTCGTCCACCCCACGCGCCCGCAGCTCTGCCGTCACCGCTGCGGCTCGCTTCGCGCTCGCGACGAGGCCCACGTACCCGGCGCCGGATGCGAGCGCGGCCTCGAGCGCCTCCTCGTCGCCACGGCCCATCGAAGCAAGGACGACCGCGTCGGCGCCGCTCGGGGACGACGCCGTTCGCCAGCCGAGCACGGCGGCCAGATCGCGCAGCGTCCGCGCCGCGGGCGAGTCGCCGATCACCGCGAGCAGCGGCGCGGGACGCTGCGGCTCGATCAGCACCTCGACGGCGCCCTCGGAGGCGCAGCGGCTCTCGATTCGCTCGCGGCGCAGGTCACCGTCGACCATGGCCTCCAGCGCGAGGCGCACGACCTCCGGCTCCGTGCACGCGCCGCCGACCCAACCGTGCAGCTCGCCGTCCGCGGTCACGAGCGCCCGGTCCCCGACCCGAGCCGAGGACGGCCGTTCCACGCCGACCACCGTCGCCAGCGCGAACGGGATTCCCTCGTCCGCCAGGCGGCCGGCTTCGACGAGCACGTTCACTCCGCCAGGCCGGCCTCGTTCAGCGCCCCCCACACCTTGTCGGGGGTCAGGGGCATGTCGACGTTCCGGATCCCTGCGTGCGCGAGCGCGTCGATCACCGCGTTCACGAACGCGGCCGGCGAGCCGACGGTCGCGGACTCGCCCACGCCTTTCGCGCCGATCGGATGGTGCGGCGAGGGCGTCACCGTCTCGCCGAGTTCGAAGCTCGGCGTCTCCCACGAGGTCGGCAGCAGGTAGTCCGTGAAGTTGGAGCCGATGCAGTTGCCGCTCTCGTCGAAGGTGATCAGCTCCATCGCGGCCGTGCCGAAGCCCTCGGTCAGGCCGCCCATGATCTGGCCCTCGACGATCATCGGGTTGATGCGGGTGCCGCAGTCGTCGACCGCGACGACCTTCTTCACGTCCCACCGGCCGGTTCCGCGGTCGACCTCGACCACGACCGCGTACGTCCCGAACGGATAGGTCATGTTCGGCGGGTCGTAGTAGTTGACCGCCTCGAGCCCGGCCTCCATCCCCTCGGGATGGTCGGTGTAGGCAGCGAAGGCGATCTCCTGGATCGTCTTCGCGCGGTCGGGCGCGCCCTTCACCGAGAACTTGCCCTCCGACCACTCGAGGTCGTCCTCGGCGGCCTCGAGCAGGTGCGCGGCGAGCTTCCTCGCCTTGTCGCGGACCTTGCGCGCGGCGACCGAGGTCGCCGCGCCGGCAGTGGGCGTCGAGCGAGAGGCGTACGTGCCGAGCCCGTACGGGGTGTTGTCCGTGTCGCCTTCCTGGACGGTGACGTCTTCGGGCGGAATGCCGAGCTCGTGCGCGACGATCTGCGCGAAGGTCGTCTCGTGGCCCTGGCCCTGCGACTTGACGCCGAGCTTCAGGATCGCCTTCCCAGTCGGGTGCACGCGCAGCTCGGCAGAGTCGAACATCTTGATCCCGAGGATGTCGTACTGGCGGCTCGGGCCCGCGCCGACGACCTCCGTGAACGACGCGAGGCCGATACCGAGGAGCCGTCCCTCCGCGCGGGCCAGCTTCTGCTCCTCGCGCAGCTCTCGATAGCCGACCCGCTCGAGCGCCTGGTCGAGCGCCGCCTCGTAGTTGCCCGAGTCGTACTCGAATCCGGTCGCAGAGGTGTACGGGAAGTCCTCGGGCGGGATGAAGTTCTTCCGGCGCAATTCGGCGGGATCGATTCCGAGCTCGTAGGCCGCCGTCTGGACGAGCCGCTCGATGAAGTACGACGCTTCCGTCACGCGGAACGAGCAGCGGTAGGCGACACCGCCAGGCGCCTTGTTCGTGTACGCGCCCTCGGTGACGACGTGCGCAGCCGGGATGGCGTACGACCCCGTGACGATGTGGAAGAGGCCCGCCTTGAACTTCGACGGCTGCGCGTCTGCGAACGCGTAGCCCTGGTCGGAGAGCATGTTCACGCGGAGGCCCATCATCGTCCCGTCCTCCGACAGGGCCAGCTTGCCGTCCATGTAGAAATCGCGCGCGAAGCCGGTCGAGATCAGGTTGCCCGTGCGGTCCTCGATCCACTTCACCGGACGGCCGAGCAGCAGCGACGCCGCGGTCGCGACGACGTAGCCGGGATACACCGGCACCTTGTTCCCGAAGCCGCCGCCGATGTCGGGCGAGATGATCTGGATGTTCTGCTCCGGCAGGCCGGCAACGAGCGCGAAGACCGTGCGATGCGCATGGGGAGCCTGCGAGGTCATGTAGATCGTCGCCTTGCCGGTCGCAGGGTTGACGTCGGCCACGCAGCCGCAGCACTCGAGCGGCGCGGGATGGCAGCGCGGGTAGTGGGTGACGAGCTCGACGACCCTGTCGGCCTCCGCGAACGCCTGGTCCGTCGCCTCGGCGTCGCCCGCTTCCCAGTGATAGACGCGGTTGTCGGCCTGCTCCTCCTTGTCGTCGCGGATGAGCGGCGCGTCGTCCTCGAGCGCCGCCTGCGGCGTGGTCACGACCGGAAGCGGGTCGTAGTCGACGTCGATCAGCTCGAGCGCGTCGTGCGCGACGTACGGGTCCTCGGCGATGACGCACGCGACCTCCTGGCCCTGCATCCGTACCTTGTCGGTCGCGAGCACCGCCTGCGTGTCGCCGGAGAGCGTCGGCATCCAGGCGAGGTTGTGCTCGGCAAGGAGCTCGCCCGTGACGACGGCGACGACACCGGGAAGCTCGGCCGCCCGCGAGGTGTCGATCGAGTTGATCGTCGCGTGCGCGAACGGGCTGCGCAGGATCGACATGTACAGCATCCCCGGCAGCGTGATGTCCTCGATGTAGTTCCCGCGGCCGACGATGAAGCGCGAGTCCTCCTTGCGCTTGACGCTTCGGCCCAGCCAGCCCTTCTGCTCGGTCTCGGCGGCGGTCATGCCTGCTCCTTCGTCTCGTTCGCGGCCCACTGAACGGCCTTGACGATGTTCTGGTAGCCGGTGCAGCGGCAGATGTTCCCGGAGAGCGCCCAGCGGATCTCCTCCTCGCTGGGGTCGGGGTTCTCCTCGAGCAGCGCGGCGCTGACGAGCATCATCCCGGGGGTGCAGAAGCCGCACTGGAGGCCGTGCTCCTCGTGGAAGCCCCGCTGGATCGGATGGAGCTCGCCGCCCTGCGCGAGGCCCTCCACCGTCTTCACCTCACGGCCGTCCACCTGGACGGCGAAGTGCGTGCAGGACTTGATCGGCACGCCGTCGACGAGCACCGTGCAGGCGCCGCAGCTCGTCGTGTCGCAACCGACGTGCGTGCCGGTCAGGCCGAGCTTCTCGCGCAGGAAGTGAGCGAGCAGCAGGCGCGGCTCGACCTCGAGCGAGTGCTCCTGCCCGTTGACGGTGACGGTGATCTCACGCGTCGCCTGGTTCGCCTCGGTGATCACGCGATCTCCTCCTTTGCCTTCCGTAGCCCGCGCGCGGTGAAGATGCGCACCACGTTCCGCTTGTACTCCTCGGTTCCGCGGACGTCCGTGTGCGGCTGGGCCGCCTCGGCGGCGAGCCGGGCCGCCGCGTCGATCGCCTCGTCGTCGAGCGCCTGGCCGGCGAGCGCTTCCTCTGCGGCGACGGCGCGCATGTTCGCCGGCCCGACGCCGGTGAGCGCGATCCCCGCCTGGCTGACCGTGCCGTTCGACATCGCGACGTGCACGGCCACGCCGACGGTGGCGTAGTCGCCGACCTTCCGTTCGAGCTTGACGTACGTCCCGGCCGCCCGGCCCGGGTCCGGCACGCGCACCTCGGTGATGATCTCGTTCGGCTGCAGGGAGGTCGTGAACGGTCCCTGGAAGAGCTCGTCGATCGGGATCGTCCGCTCGCCGTCAGCGCTGCGGGCGATCACCTCGCCGCGCACGGCGAGCAACACCGAGCCCCAGTCTCCCTGCGGATCGGCGTGCGCCAGCGAGCCGGCGACCGTGCCGAGGTTGCGCACAACCGGATCGGAGATCTGGGGTGCCGCATCCCCGAGCGCGCCGTAGCGTCCCTTCAGCAGGTCCGAGCGCTCGCAGGCCTTGTGGCGGACGAGCGCACCGATCCGCAGGTCGCCATCCTCCTCGGCGAGGGTGTCGAGCCCTCCGATTCGGTTGATGTCCACCAGCGCCGGCGGTGTCGCAAAGCGGAGCTTCATCACGGGGATGAGGCTCATGCCGCCGGCGAGCACCTTCGCCTCGCCGTCGTCGTACCGCCCCAGGATCTCGAGCGCCTCGTCAAGCGTCGTAGGCGCGAAATACTCGAAGCTCGCCGGATACACGGATGACCGCCTCCCTCCGACTGTCGATTCAGCGTTCTGCCTCGGCCCGAGGATACGCGTGGCCCGAGTCCCTTGCCACGTCCTACGATTGCTGCGTGCAATTCGGATCGGTCGAGCAGGTCGAGCAGGCCCTTGAGGCCGATTCGTACCTGCCCGACCGAGGGCTCGCGACCGCCGTCTACCTCGCACTCGCGATGCAGCGGCCGCTCCTGGTGGAGGGCGAGGCCGGCGTCGGGAAGACCGAGATCGGCAAGACGCTCGCGCGCGTGCTCGGCGCCGAGCTGATCCGGCTCCAGTGCTACGAGGGAATCGATTCGGCGCAGGCGCTCTACGAGTGGGACTACGCACGGCAGCTGCTCTACGCGCGGGCCCTGCAGGCCGGCGAGGTGCGCGAGCACGCATCCGAGCTGTACGGCCCCGAGTTCCTGATCGAGCGGCCGCTGCTGCGCGCCCTGCGGGCCGGCTCGAGCGCCGTGCTCCTGATCGACGAGATCGACCGCGCCGACGACGAGTTCGAGGCGTTCCTGCTCGAGGTCCTCTCCGACTTCAGCGTGACGGTGCCCGAGCTCGGGACGATCGCGGCCGACCGGCCTCCGGTCGTCGTCATGACCTCGAACCGGACGCGTGAGCTCCACGACGCGCTCAAGCGCCGCTGTCTCTACCACTGGATCGACTTCCCCGCGCTCGACCGCGAGGTCGCGATCGTGCGCCTCCGCGCGCCCGAGGTCCCGGGGGCGCTCGCCCGCTCGGTCGCCGAGGCGATCGAGCGCGTGCGGACGCTCGACCTCGCGAAGCCGCCGGGGGTCGCCGAGGCGATCGACTGGGCGCGGGCGCTGGCATTGCTCGGGGCCGACGGCGCGGACGGCGAGGCCGGGCGCGAGACGCTCGGCTGGGCGCTCAAGAACCGTGAGGACCTCCAGCGTGTGGAGGCGGAGCTCTTCGGTGGCTGAGCCGGTCGCCCGGCTGGTCGAGTTCGCCCGGGCGCTGCGCGATGAAGGTCTTGCGGTCGGGCCGGGTCGCGTCGTGGAGTTCGGCCGCGCAGCCGCGGCGCTCCCGGCCGGCGATCTGTACTGGGCGGGCCGTCTCACCCTCGTTTCGCGACCGGAGGAGATCCCGGTCTACGACCGCGTCTTCCGCGGTCTCGTCCGGGAAGAGCCGCCGCCGTCCCCGGTGCAAGTGGTCGAGGAGGAGGTCGCCCTCGCCAGCCCGCACGAGCTGCTGCGCACGAAGAGCTTCGCCGACCTGAGCAGGGCCGAGCTCGCGGAGCTGGCCGGGCTGATGCAGCAGCTGCGCCTGAAGGTGCCCAGCCGCCGCACCCGGCGGCGCGAGCCGGCACGACGGGGCAGCCCTGACCTGCGGCGAACCCTGCGCCGCTCGTTCCGAACGGCGGGTGAGCCCGTCGAGCGTGCCTGGCGCCAGCGCCGTCGCCGCCGGAGGCGGCTGGTGCTGCTCCTCGACGTCTCCGGCTCGATGGCGGACTACTCACGTGCGCTTGTCCTGTTCGCCCGTGCAGCGCTGCAGGCCGACGCCCGCTGGGAGGCCTACTGCTTCGGCACCCGCTTGACCCGCGTCACCAAGGCCCTCGGCTCGGCGGATCCCAAGGAGGCGCTGCGGCGCGCCGCCGACGAGGTTGTCGACTGGAACGGCGGGACGCGCATCGGCGCGGCGCTCCGCGCGCTGGCGCGCACGAACGTTGCGCGCGGCTCGGTCGTGGTCATCTGCTCGGACGGGCTCGATATCGGAGAACCCGAGCTCCTGCGCGAGGAGATGGCGCGACTGGCGCGGCTGGCGCACCGGATCGTCTGGCTGAACCCGCTGAAGGAGGATCCGGCCTACGAGCCGCTCGCGCGCGGGATGCGTGCCGCGCTTCCGCATGTGGACGACTTCGCGAGCGGGCACAACCTCGCGAGCCTCGAGGAAGTCGCCGAGAAGCTCGCCCTGGGCCTCTAGTCGACCCCGGCGTGAATCCTGCCGGCGGCCGTCTGGAGCGGGCCACCCGCGCGCCCGGCCCGCCGCGCCAGGATCTCGGCGAGGATCGAGACAGCGGTCTCGGCCGGGCTTACCGCGCCGATGTCGAGGCCGCTGGGCCCGGAGATCCGTTCGAGCTCTTGCTCGTCGACACCGGCCTCGAGCAGGCGCTCGCGCCGCCGCTCCTGGTTTCGCCGGGAGCCGAGCGCGCCGACGTAGAACGCCTCCGTCGCGAGCGCGTGCTGGAGCGCAGGCACGTCGAACCGGTCCTCGTGGGTGAGGACGACAACCGCCGTTGCGTGGTCAGGGCCGACCCGTTCGAGGGCCTCGTCGGGCCAACCAACGATCACCTCGTCGGCGCTGGGGATCCGGTCCGGCGTCGCGAACTTCGCGCGCGCGTCCGCGACGATCGTCCGCCAGCCGAGCTGCTTGGCCGCCGCGCACAGGGCCTCCGCCGTGTCGACAGCTCCGATCACGACCAGGCGCGGCGGAGGCTCGAACACCTCGGCGAACACCTTCCGCCCCTCATGTTCGAGCACCACGCTTCGTCCGGAGCGGAGCAGGCCGTCGACCTCGCCGGCGAGCTCCGGCGGCGCGTTCGTTTCCTCGCCCTTGACCGCGAGCCACCTCTCGCCGACGCCCGTGCCGTCCACCACGGTGAACAGCACTGCGTGGCCCTCGTCCTCGACGACCTGCCGCAGCCGGTCCACGAGCTCCTGGTCGGCCTGCTCCACGAAGACGTCGATCTCGCCGCCGCAGGGCAGTCCGACCTCCAGCGCCAGATCGTCCGAGATCCCGTACGTGAGGAGGCGCGGCTCCTCCCCGCCCAGCACCGCCTGCGCGACGCCGTAGACCTCGTTCTCGACGCAGCCGCCCGAGACCGACCCGGCCAGCTCGCCGCCCGACGAGACCGCGAGCTTGGCGCCGGGAGGTCGCGGCGCAGACCGCCGGGTCGCGACCACGGTCGCGAGCGCGATCCGTTCGCCGCCCGACCGCCAGCGCTCGATGTCTCCGAGGATCTCCTTCACGTGCCCATCATCGCCCGCGGCACCGCCCTGCCGTCGTCATACACCAACTGGGCCTCTCGGGCTTCGCCGGTGGACACACATCCGGCGAGGCCGAGGGCGAGGTCGAAGTCGGCAGCCAGATTCCGCAGCACCTCCCGTACGCCTTCCTCGCCCGCAAGCGCCAGACCGTAGACGTACGGACGTCCCAGCAGCACCGCCGTCGCTCCGAGTGCGAGCGCCTTGAACACGTCTCCTCCGGTGCGGATGCCGCTGTCCAGCAGGACGGGGATCCGCCCCGCGACGGCCTCGACGATTCCAGGCAGAGCCTCCAGAGTCGGAATTGATCCGTCGAGCTGGCGGCCGCCGTGATTCGAGACCACGATTCCGTCGAAGCCGGCTTCAACCGCACGCCTCGCGTCGTCGGGGTGCAGGATCCCCTTCAACACCACCGGCAGCCGTGTCACGTCCCGGACCCTGACGACGTCGTCCCAGCGCAGCGAGGGCCGCGAGTAGATCTCCGTGAACGTCTGCACTGCCGCGCGTGGATCCATGCCGTGAACGTTGCGCCTCATCTCGCGCAGCGTTCGCAGGCCAGCGAGGGTCGGTCGCGCGGCGACCGAACTGCGCGGGCGCTCGCGCACGATCCGCTGAAAGACCGGATCGCTCGTGTACTGGGCGATCCCGCGACCGCGCAAGAAGGGCAGGTAGGCGAGGTCGAGATCGCGCGCGCGCCAGCCGAGCAGCGTCGTGTCGAGCGTCACCACGATCGCCTCGCAGCCACACGCTTCCGCCCGGCGGACGAAGCTGTCGACGAGCTCGTCGATCGTGCTCCAGTACAGCTGGAACCAGCGCGGACCGTCGCCCATCGCGGCCGCGACCTCCTCCATCGGCCGCGACGCCTGGCTCGAGAAGATCGCAGGGATGCCGACCGACGCGGCGGCACGCCCTACAGCTACGTCGGCGTCACGGTGCGCCAGATCGAGGACGCCGATCGGAGCGAGGAGAAACGGCGCCGGGAGGCGGCGGCCGAACAGCTCGACCGAGGTGTCGCGCTCCGAGACGTCACAAAGCGCCCGCGGGAGGATCGAGATGCGCTCGAAGGCGCACCGATTCGCGCGCATGGTCTCCTCTGCGCCGGCGCCCCCGGCGACGTACGCGAAGGCCTCTTTCGACATCGCTCGCCGTGCGCGCTCTTCGAGCCGCGCGAAGTCGAAGGGAATGCGCGCTCGACGACCGGTCGCCCCGGCGAGGTAGATCTCGGCCTGGCGCTCGCGTCCGGTGGACATGCGCAATCGATCTTGACACCGAAGCATCTGTCGATACACTCGACCCGAAGTAGTTCGATATCGAGAATATCGACGGAAAGGCTTTGTGAGCCTTCCGGAAAGGGGGGACGGAATGTCCGCTGCAGTCGAGAACCGCTTCGTCTTCACGCAGCTCGACCAGCTCGAGCCCGCGCCGCGGATCGCACCGGGGGCAACCGACGACGGGAGGCAGCGCTTCGACGTCCGCCGCCTCCTCGGCATCACGGCGTTCGGCGTCTCGGCGTTTCGCGCGCCCGGCGGCGTCGAGGTCATCCGCGAGCACGACGAGACCCTGCTCGGGGAGGCGGGCCAGGAGGAGCTCTACGTCGTCGTCGAGGGTGCGGCGACGTTCGAGATCGACGGCGAGGTCGTCGAAGCGCCGACCGGCGCCATGGTGGAGGTTCGGCCCGCCGCGAAGCGAAAGGCGACGGCGACCGAGGACGGCACGACGATCCTCGTCGTCGGCGGAACCCCGGGCAAAGCGTACGAGCCCTCCCCGGAAGAGGCCGCGGAAGCGCTCA
>Ga0126383_10001425_pt1 | contig 14890 bp, 16 predicted proteins | sample PanSoiMetPlot_35_FD_96882 | JGI IMG/M metagenome (GOLD analysis project Ga0126383, IMG submission 96882) | Tropical forest soil microbial communities from Panama - MetaG Plot_35 | ecosystem: Environmental > Terrestrial > Soil > Tropical forest > Bulk soil | place: Panama | collected 2016-02-17
ACTGGAAGAGCTTTGCTAAAGATCGCATGGCTCCACCCCCAGCCCCCTACGGCGTGCGGGAACGTATCACGTAGACGACCGGATGACCAGCCTGCACCGCCGTCTCGTGTCGTTCGGCATGAAGCGCCTTCTTCCGTGGGCGTTTTCTCCCCTGGCAAGGCTCGCCGGGTTCGGCTCCGCATCGTTCGCAGCGGTACTCGATCGCCCGCTCGCGTGTGGTGAGGCGGTACTCGACGCTCATGCTTGAATCATATGGTGTAGACTCCCCGGTATACCGGCCTCCCGGAGAGGCTGGGTTACCTTGGGAGAAGGAGGGAGCCATATGAGTGGCATGGAGCAGGTCTTCGAGGCCGACGTCCAGGTCGGCAGCGTCGAGCAGCAGGTGAAGGGCACCAAGACGCCCTTCGTGATCGTGCTTGGCCCAGGCGTGGACAAGATCTCCGGCGCCCAGATTGAGGCCGCCGAGTGGATCGACTGGCAGAAGCGGGTCGGGCCGAAGGCGCTCGCCCTACAAGGGCAGACCGCTTCGGCGCGGCTGAAAATCAAGCTGGTCGCTAAGAACGACAACAGCGGCTACTTCACCAACCGCGAGCTGGTCGAGATCGCGCCTCTGGGAGCGCTGCCGCCTCCGGCGCAGCCGCTTCCCGGCGGCGTCCCGGCGCAGCCGATCGCCCCGGTGATCCCACAGCCGGTCGCCGCACCAGTAGCACCAGCGCCACAAGCTCCTGTAAGCCCGTCTCCCGCGCCAGCGGCGCAGGGTGACGTGGCGGCCTTCCTCGCTCGTGAAGACGCGAGAGAAGCCAGCAGGACGCGCCAGGGGGCCGTCAGGGCGGCATCCGAGTACGTCGGCGCCTTGGCCGCCGGAGGCCTCTACAAGACCGCCGACGAGGCCGACCAGGCCCTGCGAGCGCGGATCAACGATCTGACCAACTTCGTCTCGCTCGGCAGCTTCAACCCGGCAGGCGAGGCCAACGTGACGCCGGAGGAGCTGGCTGCCTCGGTTCCGAATACGACCGTGGGGGTTCCCTTCGATCCAAACGAGGAGCAGGCATGAGCGCGCAGACCGTCACCGTCACCCGTGGGATCGCCTACCTGGACGAGCATCTGCCCGGCTGGCAGGACGAAATCGACTGGAGCAGGCTCTCGATGGAGACCTGCGAGCGCTGCATCATCGGCCAGCTCTTCGGCGACTACGACCGGGGTCTGCGCATCCTCAAGCTGGACGACAGCGGCGGGCAGCGCTTCGGCTTCGCCACCTCGGGCAACTGGGACAAGCTCGGCTCGATCTGGAAGAAGCTGGTAGCGGGGATCGAATGACCACCGCCGACGCCGTCGCCCCTACGCAGGAGGTCAAACACCCTTCCGGCGTCGAGATTCGCTTCTTCGCCGAGGACAAGGAGGCGAAGGTCAAGCGCCACTACGAGGTGCGCGATATGAGCGGGGCCACGCCCTATGCCTGGGCCGAGCTGCCCTCGGTGACGACCGTGATCGACTCGGTGCTGAAGAAGGAGGCGCTGATCTCCTGGGCACAGCGGGTCGGAGCCGGGGGCGTGGTCAAGCTCTGCAACATGAAGGTCTTGAAGCCCGGCCTGACCCCGGGCGGGCACGAAGTCCTCTGCCTCTACGACGCGGCTCGGGGAGGCCTGGTCGTCGCCGACGAGTGGGAGGCGGTCGAGCTGCTGAAGCTGAACCGCCTCACCACCAACGACGCCAAGGAGGCGGGCGGCGAGCGCGGCCAGTCGGTGCACGACGCCTTCGAGAACTGGATGCACACGGGCGTCCTGCCCGATCCCTCGATCTACCCGATCAGCGAGCAGGGCTACGTCAGCGCGCTCCAGGCCTTCCTGCTCGATGCGATCTGTGAGCCTCGCGCGTCGGAGGTCGTCGTTGCCCACCCCGAAGACGGCTGGGCCGGGCGCTATGACGGCGACCTCTGGCTACCGGCCGGGCGGGATCTCTGGAGTCACCTGACCGAGAAGGGCCGAGGTGACCAGCAGACCCACTTCCCGCGCGGCCTTTACCGCGTCGATCTCAAGACCGCCAAGGGGCCGTTCCCCGAGCACGGCGAGCAACTGGAGGCCTACGAGCGTGGCGCGCTCGTCTGCGGGCTGGAGCCGTCCGTGCAACGCTGCATGATCCACTGTGCCGAGAACGGACGCTACCGCTTCGTCCCGGTCGGCAGCGGCACGCCCAAGATCAAGCAGTACGCCTGGGCGACTTACGACGACTTCCTCGCCACGCTCGCCAAGTACCAGGCGATGCAGGCCCGCAAGGAGCGCCGCGATGGCGGGTGAGACGCTGGGCAAGGTCTTCCTGGGCGGGATCAGGGTCGATCGGAAGGTCTTGGACGGCATCTACGCGATCGCCAACCGGCGCAACGAGATCACCTCGCTGACCGTCGAGCGGGCGCTCAGGCACTACGTCAACGACGACAAACGCTGGAGGAGAAACAGTGGCAAGTAGCCTCGACATCAGCTTCTCGAACGACGTCTTCACGATCATGCGCGGGACGCAGACGATCGGGCGGGGGCGCACGCTGGAGACCGCGATCTCGAACGCGATCAACGGCGACTTCGAGCCTGCCGACGTGTTCATGGCCGCCGAGGTGATCCAGAACATGATCGGCCCGCTCAAGAGCAGCCACGGCCAGATCGCCACGAGAGAGCCGTGAGCGACAGCGAGCAGCGGCTGGCTGATTTTGCGAGACGAGCAACGGAGTCTCCGCTAGAGGCGAACTTCGCCCCGCTTGGTGAGACGTTCAAGGAGCTTGCTGCTGCCTACCTCGCGCGGGCCGAGCAGCTAGGGGAATTAGAGAAGACTCACGCTGCTGAACTGCTGGCTGTTGCGACTCGGGAAGATGTTCTTAAGCAGCAGCTACGGGAGTTGCGGGAGGCGGTTAGGGACTTCTTAGACGATCCCGGCTGGACGAACGAGAAAATCGACCGCCTAGAAGACCTCTCCCGAAGCGAGGAAGCGTGAGCGAGCACGAGCATCACGCCCGCTGCGAAATCTGCGGCGAGGAGCTGCACGTCAAGCCGCGCAAGCTGCACTCGGAGCCGTCCCGGCAGCGGGTCTTCAGCGTCAAGCTGCCGCTCAACGAGGACAACCTGGACGCATTGGTGCCGGAGCGCTTCGGCCAGCTCCGGGAGCTGCTGGAGGATCCTGAACGGCCCCGCTCGAAGGCGTACACTCTGGCCTCGGCGTTCGACCTGGCGCTGATTCAGGCCAAGGATTAGGGAGGGATGATGGCGTGGCTCGTAATACGAGCAAGAAGGCTGCGCTGGCGCTACGTCTACTGGAGGCGAGCGGCGTGCGCGCGGCGCTTGAGGCGCGCCAGCATGGCGTATGCGCGATCTGTCTACGGCCGCCCAAGAACCGGCGACTTGACCTCGACCACGATCACCGTTCGGGTCGAGCACGAGGACTGCTCTGCCACATGCACAACCGAGGTCTCAAGTACTTCAACCACGATCCCCTCCTACTCCGTCGTGCTGCCGCCTATGTGGAGGATCCCCCGGCCGACCACCTAGAGGAGGAACAGGATGAAAATCCCGGTTGAGCTGCGCCGTTGTCAGGCGCACCGCTGCTCGATCCATTTCATCCCCAAGGTGCCCTGGCAGCGCTACTGCTCCAAGGCCTGCAAGCACCGGGCCTGGTATCGGCGCCGCTACGGCAGGAGTCCTCGCTACGGCACCCGCTACGGAACCTGCCCACACGGGCACGACCGCTCGCCCGAGAATGTCTACTACCGCCCGGACGGCTCCTACTCCTGCCGGGCCTGCAACCGCGAGAAGATGGCGATCAAGTACCGGAAGGATCCTGTCTTCCGCGAACGGCGTAAGAACGACGAGCGCCTGCGCCGACTACGACTCAGAGAAGCTGCGGCCTGATGCCGAGGCACCGCAAGCCGAGGGGTTACGGCCAGGGCAAGCGCGGCCGTCACAAGCGCCAGCACTCGCAGGAGACCCGCGCCTGGGAGCAAGAGCACCAGCCGCCGCCGAAGCCGGTCTGGATGTCGCAGGAGGTCTACGACAGGCTGAGGACGATCCGTGACGCTTGAGGAGCTTCTGGGCCTGCTGGAGGGTGTCCGCCATCACGGCAATTACGACACCGCCCGCTGCCCGGTGACCGAGGCGCACTCGCACGGTGACCGCAACCCCAGCCTCTCGATCCGCGTCAACGACAACGGCTGGATCCAGCTCAAGTGCCACGCAAACTGCGCCGAGGAGTCGATCCTGGGCGCGCTCAAGCTGGAGAACAGCGACTTGCTGACGACCGGGATCAACTTCGGCAAGCCGCTCAAGACCTGGTACTACCGCGACGAGGAAGGAACGCCGCTGTTCCAGACGCTGCGCTATCCGCCCAAGCGCTTTCGCGCCCGCCACTACGACCCCGAGCACCCCGACGCCGACAAGGAGGGCTGGGTCTGGGGCCTGCGCGATGCCCGCCGCGTCCTTTACAACCTGCCCGAGGTGCTGGCGGCGATCGAGAAGGGTGAGGACGTCTACGTCGTGGAAGGCGAGAAAGACGCCGACACGCTGAGCGAGCGCTGGAAGGTGACGGCGACCTGCAACCCGGGCGGCGCTGGCAAGTGGCGGCGCGAGTACACCGACTCGCTCCAAGGAGCGAAGGTGATCGTGGTGATCGACCGCGACGGCCCCGGCAAGCGCCACGGCGAGCAGGTCGTGACCAGCCTCCAGGGCAAGGCGGAGTCGATCGAGGTCTTGCAGCCGAAGGTCGGCTTCAAGGACATCAGCGAGCACATCGAGGCCGGGCACAGCAACGAGGAGATGGAGCACTACCGGATCCGCTCCCGGCGCGGCGTGCTCTCGGCGCGCGAGGCGGTCGATCTGCTGGAGGAGGAGATGGCCCACCAGCTCTCCGACATCCCCGCCTTCGTGCTGACGTCGGAGGTGCCGGTCGTCTTCCGGCTCGGGCGCACCTACGCGATCGGCGCGTACACCGGGCACGGCAAGACCAGCTTTGGCCTGCCCGGATTCCGGAACCTCTGCGAGCAGGGCCACCGCTGCGGCTACTTCACGCTGGAGATGCCGACCCGCGACCTGATCAACAAGCTGATCGCCCACAAGGGCCTGCCGCTGCTCAAGACCGAGAACCCGCTCGGCATGACCACCAGCGAGCAATTGGTCTACCGTGACGCCAAGGAGGAGATCAAGGGCTGGGACGCCGACCTGATTTTCGAGTCGAAGCTGAAGGCGCAGCGGATCCGCGAGATCACCGAGCTACGCGAGTACGAGGTCATCTTCGTTGACCACATCCACAAGCTCTCCTGGGGCAACGACCGGCGCACGTTCGAGGAGGAGGTGCAGAACCTCAACTCGATCGCGCTCGACCTCAACGTGCTCGTGATCCTCTTCTGCCAGCTCCGCAAGTACGACGAGCAGCAGAGCAGAGACGCGCCTAGGCCAACACTCCAATCCTTCCGCGAGACCTCAACGATCGCCGAGGAGGCCTCGATGGCGCTCGGGATCTGGCGGCAGACGACCGACCAAGGGACGCAGTTCACGGGCGAGACGCACGTCTTCGTGCTCAAGAACCGGCACACGACCAGCAGGGAGGATCAGGCCGGGAAGATGTTCTCGCCGGGCTTCGATCCCCGCCGCGAGATGTTCATTCCCAAGCACCTGGACGAGGCCGTTGTAGACACAAACGGTCATATGAGCTAAGCTGCGAAGCCGGGAGGGAGGACGCGATGGGACATCTGAACAGCGAACAGGTAGCGATTAGACTTCTCTCGCTGGCCGAGAGGATCCGAGGCGCGCTCGACGGTGACGAGGGGGCAGAGGGCTGGGCCTCCGAGCTGGAGGTGCTGGCCGAAGAATTGAAGATCGGCGCCTCGCCCACTGGGCTGAGCGCCGTGGAAGGGGAAGAAGGTGGAAGGGGAGAGCCTTCTTCCCCCTCCCTCCCACACGAAGCCAACGTCATCAAGCGCGAGACCTACGACCGGCCGGTTGCCGGTGGCGCCCGTGAGCGCGTCGAAGTACAGCGCTACATCCCCAGGAGGGAGGACGATGAGTGACAACGGATCGATCAGCGATCTTGAGCAGCGGCTGAGCCAGTCGGTTGAGCCGGTGCGTGCAGGCCTCGCCGCAATCGAGGCTTCGATCAACGAGCACGAGGAGGAGTTGGGCAGGCTGCGTCTGCTGCGCACCAAGGCGAAGCGGCTGCTCAGCATCCTTGATCCAGAGACACCGCTTGAGAAGCCGAAGAAGAAGCGCGAGCTGCGAGCTGGGAATGAACGAAGGACTCAGGTGTTCGATTTCGCCGTCGCCTGTTTCGGCGGTGCGGCTTTCAGCGGGCCTGAGCTTCGCAGGCAAGACGGCTTCGAGGAGCGGGTCGGAGTCTCCAGCGCTCGTCTGACCCAGATCATCGATATGTTGCATGAGGAAGGACGGCTCCGCCTCGATCACATCGGCAGCCAGTCCTACCCGCGCGAGAAGTTCTTCCGAGTGACGGCTGATCTCGGTGCCTGAGAACAACAGCCACGCCACGCTGTACGACTTCCGCGACCTCGATCTGCTCTTGAAGATGGAGAGCACCAGACAGGACTGGGACTCCGAGACGCTGGCGCACGCCCTGGGCCAGCCGGAGAACACCCGTGGTGTCGGCTCCCGGCTTGCCTGGATGCGCCGCTTCGGGATGCTCGATCGAACCGAGACCGGCCTCTGGACGTTGACCGACGGCGCCCGCCGCGTCACCGAGGCGCGACTGAGGGCCGCGCACGCACGCGAGCTGGATCAGTTGCCGGAGGAGCAGATGATCGAGGTGATGGCCCACATCGCCGGTCGCTACCTGCGCGCCGACCCGATGACGGCGATCATGCTGCGGCGAGAATTCGCCTTCGGGACACGACGCCGCTAGCCCCGCAAAAGGTCGTATCTGCACCACCTTTGCCATATGACCTGCTAGGCTGACGCCGAGCGCCCCCCTCCCAAGGGACGCCGGAATACACGGAGAGGCCCCACCGAAGAGTGGGGCCTCCGTCTTTCAGGTGAAGCGCGTCGTGAGCCGATTCTACAACTCAGACCGCCACATGCACGAACGCCTGCACTTGGCTTCGATTGCGCTCCCGGCGCATCACTTCGCCGCCGTTCGAGTCGTTGCCGACCGCCGTGTTGCCCTCGATCGCGGTGAAGCGCTGGTCACCGAGAGAGCGCTCGAACAAGCCGACGTGATCGGACACGCCGTTACCCTCCCAGTCGTAGCAGACCAGATCGCCCGGCTTGGGATCGCGCGTGATCGAGAAGCCGTAGTTGCCAGCCCGGGCGGCGTTCACGATCCAGGGCACGTAGGCGTAGCGTGAGCCTCTGGCCATCGCCTTGCCGCCTTCCTGGACGTAACACCAGGTGCAGAAGATCGCGCACCAGGGCACGCCGTTCATCCCGTACCAGAGGCCGAACTTCTGCTTGTTCGAGCCACGCGGGTTCTCGGTCGTGCCGAGCTGGGTCTTGGCCCGCTTGAGCGCCTTCTCGCGCAGCGGCGTCTTGCCGTAGGCGGCGATCCGCTCGCGGCGTCGCTGGGCGTAGGTCGGCGGCAGCGCCTTCCCGGCGAGGAGGCCGTCGAGCTTGTCGCCGTAGGTGCCCTTGATCTCCTTCAGCGGGTAGCCGAGCCAGTACTTGGCCCGCTTCGCCGCTCGCGCCGTCTCCTCACCGTAGACGCCATCGACCTGGCTGATCCCGTAGTCGTTCTTGTAGACGTTCTGGCCGTTGAGCTTGAGCTGTGCGTGCTTGACCGCGTCGCCACGCTTGGGCGGGGAGCTGAGAGCCAAGGTCTGCACAAGAAGCCTCCGAGTCTAGTCCTTCAGGCAGGTGTAAATCGTGACCTGGCCGTGTGGGCCATTGATCACCAGGATCGCGGGCGAGAAGCCCGCGATGCACTCCAACGATCCGGCGGGGCCGGTCGGGCCACGCTCGCCCCGCAGGCCGGTGGGGCCGCGTGCGCCGCGCGGGCCGGTAGGCCCCGCCGGGCCGGTCGCCCCGTTGTGCACGTCCAGCGTCACCGTCCTGGTCGGCGGCGGGGCAGAGCTGAAGGCGCCGCTAACGACGAAGCCAGCCGCGCCCGCGAGGCCGAGGCTCAGGATCCCCAGCAGCGTCGCTCTTCTCATCCTTCCCTCCCTTCGCGGCGGTCTTCAACGCGGCCCAGCCGGAGAGCGCGGAGCCTAGCCCCAGCAGAAACCCCCCGATCCCGGCCCAGGGGATCTCACCCGAAACGACGAGCGCCAGCAAAGTCCCTGCGTCCCCTCAGGTTGGAGATCCGCACGACCGCTCCACTGTGAGGCGCCTCGATGAACTGGCCGCCGCCGATGTACATGCCGACGTGCCCGGGCAGGTTGCCGCGCGGATCGGAGCCTCGGAAGAAGACCGCGTCGCCGGGGCGGAGCTGGTTGATCCCGACCCTGCGCCCCGCCTTGAACTGATCGAAGGTCGTCCTCGGGATCTTCACCCCCAGCTTCGCCCAGACCCACTGGAGCAGGCCCGAGCAGTCGAAGCCCCTGGGCGACTCACCGCCCCAAACGTAGGGCGTGCCGAGGTACTGCTGCACCATGTTGGCCGCCCTGGCGCCAAACTTCGATCCTTGCGGGCCGTAGAGCGGGAAGCCGAGCGAGCCGAAGTTGACCGCGCCGCGACTGGCGTTGGCCGCCGCCGCCCGCTGGGTCGAGAGGGCGGCTCTTCGCAACGCGGCCAGCCCTTTCATTGGGTCGTAGGTGCCGCTTGCCAACGCCTGTAGGCCCTGCCGCATCGCGTCCTGCATCGTGAAGGCGGGCTGTACAGGGGCGGAGGCCGCCCCAAGAGGAGCTGGCGAACCCGTGAGATCCACACCGGCCCCCGCCTTGCCCGAGGATACCCAGGTTCCGGTGCCCCAGACCTTCAGGCTGGGCGAGCTGGCGAGCTGACCCGCCGTCGCCTTGCCGCTGCGCAGGGCGCTGACGATGTCGTTGTAGCGGCCACCCAGCAGCGTGGCGACCGTGGCGTTGATCCCCTGCTGGGCGTTGCGGTAGGCCTTGACGCCGACGCTGTTGATCCCGACCGCGCCGGGGGCGCCCTGGGTCGTGTTGAGCGGGTTGTAGTGGGCCGTGTTCTTGTCGCCGCCGCCCTCGCGCAGGTGCCACTCGCTCAAGAAGCGCAGGTTGGCCGGGGTCGCCGGGGCGCCGAGCTGGCGCAGCAGACGGCGCTGCCAGTCAGGAGCCAGCGCCACTGAGATGCGTCCTCTCGTAGGCCCGCTTGCCCCTGGTGATCTCGTGGCGCAGGCGCCAGTAGTCGCCCCAGGCGTGGAACTCCAGGTCGTGGCGCAGGTAGTCGGCCAGGTTCTTCGCCCGGGCGTCGCTGGTCGCGTAGCGGGCGATCATCTGATCGACGTCGCTGGCGTGGCGCAGCTCGGGATGCCGCTGGGTGTACTTGGCGATGATCTGAAGCACCTCGGTCGGCTTCATCCCGGCCTTGATCTCGTGGTTCATATCGTCGTACTCGTTGATCTGCGCGATCACCTGGTCGGAGACCCCGCCGAGGCCGTACTTGTGCGCGTCCATCTTCAGCTCGACCACGTGCCTGACCTTGGTCGGGGCGTTCGAGAGCGTCCGCTTGGCGGCGACCTCGGTCGAGAACGGCGCCGGGGCCAAGCCGCTACCGACCAGCCGCCACCACTCCTCCTCCTTGGTACGCGGGTTGATCGCGTTCTGCTGGATCTCCCGCCGCTGCTTGTCGGAGAGGCCGCCCCAGGCAACCGGCGCCAGCTCCAGCCAGCGCTGCCGCTGGGGGATGTCGGCGGCCTGGCTGAGCCACGTCCCGAGCGAGCGCGGCACCTCCTTGTGCCGGAAGGAGTCGTAGCCCTGAAGCGTGGTGATCGTGTTCGAGAGGAACGGCGTCAGGTTGTCGAAGAAGGAGGGCGCGTTGGCGTTGCCGGTGACCAGGCCGTAGCCCGAGCGGTAGATGTCGAGCACCGTCGTGAAGGTGAAGAGCTGGCGGGCGTCGATCACCATCGGGTACTTGCCGGTCACCCAGGAGTGGTCGCCGAAGACCTGCGAGAGGTCGGCCAGCTCCTTGCCGTTGTAGATCCCCGGGATCCCGAGCTGGAGGCCGAGCGACTTGGTGGCGATCGGGACGTCGTAGGCCTCGTAGTAGGGCACCGCTCCGAGCGTCTGCTGCTGGTAGGTGTAGGCGTGCTCGGCCGCCAGCATCAGCGCCACCGCCTGGACGGGGTGCTCCAGGGCGAAGCGCATCGAGTAGCGACTGGCGCCCTTAAGCCAGGGGTAGAAGAAGATCAGCCGGGCGGTGAGCTGGCGCTCCAGCGGTGACATCCGCTCGTAGTCCACGATCGCGTCGTTGGCCCGGTAGGCGATCGCCTGCGCGTCCTTGAGGGCCTGCTCGTCGCCGCCCTCGGCGGCCCGGATCAGCTCGCGCACCTGTTCCTTGCTCCGGTAGCCCGCTCGCCGCGCCTCGTGCAGCCAGGCCGCCCGCCGGGGGATCAGGTCTACCGCCTGGTTGATCCAGAAGCCGAGCGTCGAGTGGACGTACTGACCGGGGCTGGTGCGCAGCGCCATCGAGGCGGTCAGGCCGTTGCCCATCATGTTGTCGATCGTCTTGCGCTCCCAGCCGTCCAACCACTGGTGCATCAGCGCGCCACGCCAGAGGTTGGCCGGGGCGAAGACGCCCTGGTGCATCAGGTTCATCACCAGGTTGCCGGTCAGGTTGATCGGGATGTAGGCCGGGTTCAGGTAGAGGATCGCCAGCTTGTTGAAGTCGTTGAAGGTGTCGATCGCGACCATGCCCTTGCTCGGCGCCGAGAAGGTCTTGAGCGCCGTCCCCTTCCAGCCCGGCGGCGGGATCAGGCCGGAGGAGTCCAGCCACTCCGACGGGATCCACTTGATGTTCGGGATCGGCTCCTGCCGGTTCAGCGCCTGCTTGGCCCACTCGCGGATGTCGATCGGCTCGCCGTGCTCATCGAGGAGCTGGTTCGGGAAGACGTCGCGGCCACCCTCTTCGAGGATGTCGAAGTCCAGCTTCTCCATATCCTTGCGGCTGAGCTTGCCGCCCTTGCCGTCGATCTCGCGCATCTTGTCGAGGATCGTCTTGACCCCCTTTGGGGTCGTCTTGTCGGGGTTGACCTTGATGGCGATGTTGTGCTCGTCGGTCGGCAGGTCGGCGGCGGTCTTGAGCAAGTCCTCGCGCAGGCGGTGGATGGTCGTGATCCTGGTCGCCAGCATCGCGTCCCTGGTGGTCGGCGCGATCGCCTCCGGCGTGAAGTAACCCGACAGCAGCGCCGCTCCCCGGTACTCGTGGTTGAGCGCCTGATCGACCGGCCCCTTGGCGATCGTCTTGCCGCCCGAGAGGATGTACTGGGCCGTCGCCGCCATCCGGTGGTGGACGTTGCGGATCCCGCTCGGCAGCGGGCGGCCCGGCTGGGTCGGGACACGGGCGATCGAGTAGTTGGGAATGTCCTCGGCCCCGATCAGCTTGCCGCCCTTGACCTTCGTGTAGGCGAACATGCGGTCGAAGATCTCGCGCACGCGCGGGGTCAGGTCGGGCAAATCGGCGCCGTCGTACATCTCGCGGAAGTAGGGCGAGAGCGAGCGGACGGCCTGCTTGACCGGCATGGCGCCGTGCCCTTCGCGGATGTAGGCCTCCATCGCGTTGGCGACCTTCTCCGCCGCCTGGACATCGACCTCGCCCCGGCCCGGGTCGAAGTTGCCTCCGGCCCAGAGGGCCAGCGAGCGGTACTCGTTCTCCGGCACCCAGCGCGGCAGCCAGTGGCCGAACAGCTCGTGGACGAAGGTAGTGACGTCGCCGTGCTCGCTGAAGTTGATCACCGCGCGGGTGGCATACGCAGGCCCCTCGTTCCAGATCGCGCCCTTGGCGCCCCGATAGTTGCGCTGAAACAGCGGCAGGCCCGAGGCGACGTCCTTCTGGAGCTGCGTCTGCTCCGGATGCCAGGCCTGGAACTCCTCCAGCGCGGCGGGGTCGTGCCGCCCGACCGGCTCGCCCTTGGTCGCCTTGTACTGGATGAAGTCGTTCCAGGTCGGCTTGCTGGGAGAGGGCAGCTCGATCGAGTGCACGGTCTCGCCGAAGGGGGCGCCGCGCTCGAACGGGCGGATACGAACGTCGGTCTGGAGCTGACGGCGAATGATGCCCAGTCGATCCCGGGCCTCCGCCTCGCTGTTGAGATACGCCAGCTCCACCGGCCGCCTGCCGGGGTACTCCTGCATCACCCGCCACGGGTGCTTCTCGATGTAGAGGCGCGGCAGCACGTTCGGGTCGCCGACCCACTCCTCGATCTCACGCGGGACGATCTGGAAGTCCTCCCGGCTGAGCGTCTTCATGCCGACGTGGAAACCGGCCCTACCGGCCAAGGCCGGATCACCCGAGAGGAACTGGTCGATCTCCATCTGCGCCCGTTCGGGCGAGGTGAAACGAGGAGCCTGAAGGAACTCGCCGGTCTGGTTGTCGATCACCCCGTAGAGCGGATTCATCTGCGAGTCGGCAATCACCTGGTCGATCGCAAGCTGCGCCCGCCCGAGTGAGGGATGCCCGTTGCCAGCTTCGACCGTCGAGGCGTGCGGCTTGTAGTAGGCGTCGTAGACCTTGCTCACCCGCCGGGTGCCGAGCTTTTCGGCCTTGACCTCGACCCCGTACTTCTTCATGTACTTCTGGGCGAAGCCGGTCAGCTTCTTGTCGTAGAAGGCCTTGGCCCCGAGCGCGCTCTGACCGTAATCGCCGAAGGCCAGATCCCCACCCTCGAAGTGCGTCTGCCCCTTACGGGCGGCGGCGGCAACGTCACGCCCGACCGCCTCCTCCAGGTTGTCGTCGGACACGCTCTCGTCAACACTCGGTGCGGCGGTGGCGTAGGTCTGCTCGTGCGTCCAGCCTCTTACCTGCCACTCGTCGTAGCCGCCGACCTCTTGTGCGTCGGTCTGGCCCCGCTCCCAGTCGTAGGCGAACTGCGCGTCCCAGCTCTCGTCGGCGGCCTGAACGATCTCGTCGCGCTGGTCGTCCCAGGCGCTCCAGGCCGCGTCGAAGGCCTCCTGCGCCTGCTGGGGATCCTCGTGCTCGGCGTAGAAGTCGTACCGATCCGGCTCCGGCGGCACCTTCTCGTTGAGGAAGTCGTAGTAGCTCTCGCTCTGCCGGGATTCCTCCAGCGCCTGCTCGTACACGTCACTACCGACGGCGCCGCCCCGGCTGATCTCCAGGCGGCTGAAGAAGTTGCCCAAGTCGTAACGCTCCGCCTGCTGCTTGCCGGTCGTCCAAGCCAGCCGCTCGTAACCGTGATCGACCGCCCAGGCCAGCATCCGCTTGAAGGCCAGCTCGTGCCAGGTTTTCTTGAACGGGGCCTCGGGGACGCCGCGCTGCACGTCGGCGGCCAGCGCTTCCATCAGGCGGCGCTTCTCCCGCTCGTTGGCCATCGCCCGGTAGAGCGTGTCGATCTTGTTCAGCACATCGGCGAAGTCGGCTCCCGGCATATCGACCAGCCGGTTGAGCCGGTTCGCCTCCTGCTCCTGGAGGGCCTTGAGCCTGGCGATCTCTTCCGAGTGGTAGGTCTGCGTGTCGTAGTACGCCACCCCGTGGCGGCTCCAGTTGCCTCTGCGATCAGGAGCGGAGACGACGATCTGGTGCCTGTCTCCCGCTCCCGTCGCCTGGTCTTCGGCCACGAAGTGCACGTCCTCGTTGCGGGCCTGCCTGACCCGCTCCAGCTCGCGCCGTGATTCGTCCACCGAGACCGCATCGCGCAGGTTGACGTGCAGGGCGTCCTGAAGATCGTTGCCGTGGATGTCGAAGTAGGCGTGCCGCTCCAACTGGCGCCGGATGCTCCTGGTGTCCTCGGCGGCCTGCGTCAGCGCCTCCCGCCGCATCGCATAGTCGGGGTGCTCCTCGATCGGCCGTCGGTAGCCGCGCTTGGCCCCGGCCTGGTGCCAGTCGGACTGGATCTCCTCGATCAGCAGGCCGCGCTTGCCGTTGACGGTGCGGTCGGTGAAGCGAACGTGGGCGAGGATGTTCTGCTCGGGGAAGTGGGACGTGTAGGAGTAGACCTGGCCATAGCGCTCCTCGGGCAACTGGATCGTCAGCTCGCGATAGGCGGCCTCCGGCTCCTGCGCCCCCGCCAGCGCGTACTGGCCGAACTTGGCCTCGCTGCCGCCAGCCGCCTGGCCATATGGATCAGTGAACTCCCCCGCTGCCGGGAAGTGCTGGTAGCGGACGTTCTCCTGAAGCTGGAGGTAGTGCTCATCGAGCCAGGCCAGCACCTCGTCCTTGGTCGTGGACTTGCCCGCCGTCTCCAGGAACTGCGGCAACTCGGCGACCTTGATCTCCTCGTCCTTGACCCCGGCCTTCTTCAGCCGCCCCATCAGCTCCTGGGCGCCGAACTTGTCCGGCATCGACTGGACGACCGCCCCGACAGGCGAGGTGAACGGGTAGTACTGCCCGGCGATCGGGTCGCCGATGTTGATCGGGATGTCGCGCTGCTGGAACAGCATCCCGAGGTTGCGCATCGCGTGGGTGATCTCCTGCCGCAGCGCGTCCGAGGCCTCCTGCGCGCCGAGATCGGCGGCCTTGCGCTGGGCGTTGATCAGGTCGCCGAGCGTCACCCCCTCCTGGGGCAGCTCGTTCAAGACCTCCGGCGGGGCGCCCTTGAGGATCGTGTCGTAATAGAACTTGCTCCCGATCACGGCGGGCTGGGTCAGCGCCTCGTCGGGGATCGGCCCCCGGCCGAAGCGGAGCAGGTCACTCATCGCCTTGATCTCGCGCTGATCGCCGTGGACGCGGAAGGCGGCGTTGCGGAAGCCCGCGTCCCAGAGGTGCATCCCGGCCTCGACCGCGATCCGCTGCCGCTCGGGGTTGTCGATCGTGCGCCCGACCAGCTCCTCCAGATGCGCGCGCGCCTC
>Ga0126383_10001426_pt1 | contig 14884 bp, 14 predicted proteins | sample PanSoiMetPlot_35_FD_96882 | JGI IMG/M metagenome (GOLD analysis project Ga0126383, IMG submission 96882) | Tropical forest soil microbial communities from Panama - MetaG Plot_35 | ecosystem: Environmental > Terrestrial > Soil > Tropical forest > Bulk soil | place: Panama | collected 2016-02-17
ATATTTCCGCGACAGTGACGGCTATTATCATTACTGCGGCCGCACCGACGACATGTTCAAAGTCAGCGGCATGTGGGTGTCGCCGTTCGAAGTGGAGGCGGCGCTCGCTTCGCATGAGGCCGTTCTCGAAGCCGCCGTGATCGGCAAAGAGGACGCCGACGGCCTGATCAAGCCGAAGGCGTTCATTGTGCTGCGCAACGGCTTTGCCGCCGACGAGCGGCTCCTCGAAACCTTGCGCGTACATGTGAAAAACAATGCCGGGCCGTGGAAATATCCGCGCTGGATCGACATCCGTCCCGACCTGCCGCGCACCGCGACCGGCAAGATTCAGCGCTTCAAGTTAAGGGAGATTGAGGGCTAGTCGTATAACCTCTGCACCAATCGCCGGGCCAAGACTCCGGCGACGCGGCGCCGGTAATGCCCCGGCGTGAACGTCGTCTTCATCGCCATGATCTGGTCGCGAGTGAGCGCGTCGAGGCCGGCGAAGACGCGCGCGTCGAGCGCGCCGCCGCAGAGCTGCGCGGTGCCGGCAAGCCGCACCGGGCGCGGGTTGGTGCCGGTGAAGGCGACGCGGAGATCGGTGAGCGTATCGCCGTCGCGCCGCAAAGCTACTGCGACACCGGTGACCGGATATTCGATCGAGCGGCGAATGCGGATCTTGTCATAGGCCGAGCGTAGGCCCGGCGGATTCTTGGCGCGCACCGCGGTGACGACCTCGCCCGGGCGCAGCGCGAGATAAAATTTGCCGTCGCCGCGGGTCTCGGTGACCGGCTCATCCTGTCGCGCATAGCCGATATAGAGATCAGCGAGCGGCAGCGTCCGCCGGCAGGCCGGTCCGGCGACGTCGACCTCGGCATCCAGGATCAAAAGCGCCGGCGCCAGATCGCCGCTGAACGTGGCAAAGCAGACGCCGCGGCTTTTCGGTGCGACATGGCAGACGGTGCCGATGGTTTTCAGGCAGTGCCGGTTGGCGTCGCGCCACCATTCGCTCTGATTGTAGAAAATGCAGCGGGTGTCGAGACAGAGATTGCCGCCGACGGTGCCCATGTTGCGCTGAGTCGGACCGGCGATATGCGCGGCCGCCTGCGCCACGACGGGATAGTGGCGCATCACCTCGGGATGCGCGGCGAGCTCGGTCAGCGTCACCGCGGCGCCGATTGCAAGCTTGTCCGCGTCCACAGCGATCGCGTGTAGCTCTTTGACGCCGTTGGTCTCGATCAATACCTTCGGCGCAACGATACCACGGCGGATATTGACGATGAGGTCGGTGCCACCGCCAAGCAGGCTCGAATGCGGGTGCGCTGCGCGCGCTGCAACGAGCGCGTCGAGCGTTGTTGGCCGCACGACTTCGAAATTCGGCAATGCGTCCATTACGAAATTCCGCCGCCGTTGGCGTTGCCGTCGCGGGCGTGTTTCTCGATCGCGGCGAAGACGCGGTCCGGGGTCACCGGCAGATCGTTGAAGCGCAGACCGGTGGCATCGGCGATGGCGTTGGTGAGCGCCGGCAAGAACGCCGCGAGCGAACCCTCGCCGGCTTCCTTGGCGCCGAACGGCCCGTGCGGATCGATGCTCTCGATGATGCCGACCTCGATCGGCGGCGAATCTTGGATGGTCGGCACCCGGTAATCGAGCATGTTCGCCGTGACCATCAAGCCATCGTGATAGGCCGCCTCCTCGCTCATGGCCTGGCCCATGCCCATCCAAACCGAACCCTGGACCTGACCCTCGACCGTGAGCCGGTTGAGCGCCTTGCCGCAATCGTGCGCGACCCAGACTTTGTCGACGGTAACGACGCCGGTCTCCTCGTCGACCGTGACTTCAACAACCTGCGCCGAATAGCTGTAGCCCATCGTGCCGCCGACCGCGGCACCGCGATATTTCTTGCCGCCGTGGGATTGCGGAATGGTCGAGTAGTTGCCGGTGACGGTGATGGTGCCGGTGTCTTTCAAAGCTTCGGTGACAACGTCGTTGAAGCTTAATCCCTTGTCCTGCGCGCCGGCGCGATAGAGCTCGCCCAGACACTCGATCTCGTCAGGCTTGGCCTCGAGCTTGCGGGCGGCGGAGACGATCAGGACCGCCTTGAGATTTTGCGCCGCTTCGATGGCGGCATTGCCGACCATGAAGGTGACGCGCGAGGAATAAGAACCGTTGTCCTTGGGCGCCACCTCGCTGTCGCCGCTGACGATGCGGACGCGCGAGAGATCGAGCCCGAGCACCTCGGCGACGCTTTGCACCAGAACCGTCGACGAACCTTGGCCGATCTCGGCGGCGCCGGTGAGCAAGACAATAGAGCCGTCGAAGTCGAGCTTGAGCTTGACCGTGGCGTGCGGCTCGCCGGTCCAATTCACCGGTTTCGAGGCGCCGCTGATATAATGCGAACAGGCCATGCCGAGGCCTTTGCCGCGTGGCAGCTTGCCTTTGCGCGCTGTCCAGCCGCTTTCGCGCTCGACCCAATCGAGACATTCCGGCAAGCCGTAGGAATTCACCATCAAGTCGTTCTGCGTGAAAGTCGGCGGGTGCAGCAAGTTCGCACGCCGCACCGCGAACGGGTCGAGTCCGAGCGCGCGCGCCATGTCGTCGAGCAGACTCTCGAAGGCAAACCGCACGTCGACAGTGCCGTGGCCGCGAAACGCGCCGCACGGCGGCGTATTGGTCAAAACGCGTTTGCCGATATATTTGACGCTGTCGAGCGCGTAGATCGCGTACAGCATCGATCCGGCATAAAGAATGGTGACGATGCCATAGCCGGAATGGGCGCCGCCGCGTTGAATGCACTCGCATTCGACCCCGGTGATGCGCCCGTCCTTGCGCATGCCGATTTTGAGCCGGATATCGGTTTCCGGCCGGCCCCGATGGGTAATGAAAGTCTCCTCGCGATTGACGACGAGGCGCACGCAGCCCCCGGCTTTGCGCGCCAGCAGTGCTGCGATGAGCTCCACGTTCAGCGCCTCGGTGCGGCAGCCGAAGCCGCCGCCGACATGCGGTTTGATCACGCGGATCCGCGACATGTCCATGCCGAGTATCTGCGCCAGCATCAGGTGCACGTAATAAGGCACCTGCGTTGAGGCATGCACGGTCATGCGATCGCGCACCGCATCGTAATCGGCGATCGCTGCATGCATCTCCATCTGATTCTGGCAAACCTCGGCGCAGTTGTAGACGCCTTCGCGAACCAGATCGGCCGCGGCAAATGCCGTCTCGACATCGCCTAGTTCGAACAGGACGTCGCGCTCGATGTTATGCGGACGGTGCTGATGCAGCGCAATCGCACCCGGCGCCATCGCCTGCCGCGCGGTGTGAAAGGCGGGAAGTTCGCGCACCGTCAGCCTGATTCTGCGCAGCGCTTCCTTCGCAGTCGCGTCGTCAATGGCGGCGACGGCTGCAATCGGCTCGCCGCGATAGCGCACGCGGTCGCGCGCCAGCACGTGTTCGGTGCGGGCGACCGGCAACACGCCGAAACCCTTGTCGCAATCGGCACCGGTCACGATCGCCTTGACGCCGGGCAACTTCGCAGCCTCGGCAATGTCGACCTCGAGGATTTCGGCATGCGAATACGGACTGCGGAAAATCCGGCCGGCAAGCATCCCGGGCACGATGAAGTCGGCGGTGTATTTGGCGCGCCCGGAAACCTTTTCCGGGCCGTCGACCATCGGCACGTAACTGCCGATGTTATGCGCGGGCGTAATCTCGTTCACGGCGTCAATCCGGCGGCGCACAGCGACGCCGCATGTTTCACCGCTTCAATGATTTTGACATAACCGGTGCAGCGGCAAATATTGCTGCCGAGCGCCTCGCGAATCTCCGGCTCGGTCGGATTGGGGTTGCGGCGCAGCAGCCCGGCCGACGCCATAATGTAGCCAGGCGTGCAATAGCCGCACTGCGAGCCGAGCTTCTCGTGAAAGCCGCGCTGAACGGCGGACAAATGACCGTCTTTGGCGAGTGACTCGATGGTGTCGATGCGGCGGCCTTCGACGCTCGTTGCGAGCGTCAGGCACGACAATCGCGGCATGTCGTCGACCAGGACCGTGCAAGCGCCGCATTCGCCGCCGTCGCAGCCGGTTTTCGTTCCGGTCAGCCCGACGACTTCCCGCAAATAATCCAGGAGCAATACATTGTCGGCAACCGCATCGGTGCGGGCTCGACCGTTGAGCATGAACTTAAGAATGCGCGCCATGCCGGCCTTACGCGTGCTGAACTTTGCCGATTCCATAGCAATAACGCCCAAACCCTTCAAACCGTGCCCCCTCGTCGATCGGACGCGGCGGCTGGAAGTCAGGCGTGAAAGCGAGCGGTGACTTCGGCCGGTATCGGCTGCGACTTCATTCTTGATGGATCGGCAGGGTCGCGCGCCGCCCAGACCCGGGTTTCGTGACCTTCGACTGCGACAGTTGTGCCGACCGTTAGCCGATGCTCGACGTCGAAACTTGAGCGGCGGAATTCGCGGACATGGGAGCTCAGTTCGACGACATCGCCGAAGCGGGCCGGCGCCAGGAAACGGGCGCCAGCATCAACCAGCGGCAGGCCCGCGATGCCGAAGGCCGCCGCAAGATCGGGCGGCTTTACGCCAAGCGCCGCCTCGAACAGCATCCATGTGCCCCAGTCGAAAAATTCGAAAAACCGGCTGTTGAACACGATGCCGGCGGGGTCACAGTGCCCCCAATCGATGGTAAAGCGTCGCCGATGAACGAATTTAGCCATCACAGCAGGATCCGGAAAAGTGGCTGCCGGTTCTCGGAAAAGATCATGCGCAACAATAAACTGAAGCGAAATGGCGGCTCAACGCCATTTCGCTTCGGCAGCAAGCATCACCGCGTGGCGCCGGTGCGGTCAATTGCGCCCCGAAAGGGCAGCCCGGCTGCAAAAAATCATGACGGGCGAGCTTGCGCCCGCCCGTCACGTTCCATGCGCTGCTACCCGCAGCAGGGAACCAGGATCAAATCCACCACTTGATGCGACACCGGTAGCTGCGGTCGCACCCAGGCCAATCTGACCTTGGCGATCGTCACATTCGGCAGAACCAAACGCGACCGATCTGGCAGTGAGGATAGCGGATCGCTGATGAGTCTCAAGCGCGAAAGCATGTATCGACGAGAGCAGTTCGTGTTTGGGGATAATTGTGTGGATTGAGAATGGCGACCCGACGAAAAACATTTATTTGTTCGCATTCCCGAGCTGAGGCGGGGAATTGACGGCCTTGCCCGGCCATTTGCATAATTCGGCAATAATGCATTTTTCGCACAACGGCCGACGCGCCAGACAGACATAACGGCCATGCAGGATCAGCCAATGATGCGCGCGCAACCGGTATTGCTCCGGTACCACCTGCAGCAATTTCATCTCGACGTCGAGTGGCGTTTTGCCGACGGCAAGCCCGGTGCGATTGCCGACACGAAAAATGTGGGTGTCGACCGCGATGGTCGGTTCGCCGAACGCAATGTTGAGCACGACATTGGCAGTCTTGCGTCCGACGCCGGGCAAGGCCTCCAGCGCTTCGCGGTCATGGGGGACCTTGCCGCCGTGTTCGGCGATGAGTTGCTTCGACAGCGCGATGACGTTCTTCGCCTTGGTGCGATAAAGGCCGATGGTCTTGATCAGCTCGCGCAGGCGCGGCTCGCCGAGTTTGATCATTGTCTCCGGCGTATCGGCGAGCTTGAACAGGGCCGGCGTCGCTTTGTTGACGCCGGCATCGGTGGCTTGAGCGGACAGCACCACCGCCACTAAGAGCGTGAATGGATTGATATGCTGCAGTTCGCCGCGCGGGGTCGGATTGGCCGCGGCAAAGCGGCGGAACGCCTCGGCAATCTCGGCGGTTGTCCACTGCGGCAGTTCGCCGTGGCCGGCCTTGCGGTCGGCGCCGAGGCGTGCCTTGGCGTCCTTGACGCGCGCCGCCTTGCCCTTGCGGGCGGCGGCAAGCCGTTGCTGGACAGTTTGGCGCGCCAGCGGTTTTGGGCGGGCTCTGTGTTTGCGCATCGGTATTTTCGTATAATGGGCAGGATGAGTGACGACAATAACAGCGGCGCGCACGCTTGCCTCGACCCGAAAATCTTCTCGGCGGTCATCACGCCGCATCGTTCGCTTGGTCCAAAGGGCTTCCTCAGCCTGATGGCTTGTCTCGGAGTCTTGAGCTTTATTTCCGGGATCGTTTTTGTCTCGATCGGCGCTTGGCCGGTCTTCGGTTTCTTCGGACTTGACGTATTACTCGTCTATCTCGCCTTCCGTGCCAATTATCGCACCGCGCGCGCCTATGAGGAGGTCACCGTCACCGCTGCGGAACTGACGGTGCGGAAAGTCAATCATCGGGGCCTCGTCCGGCAGTGGACTCTCAATCCGCTTTGGGTGCGGCTTGAGCGCGTCGTGCACGACGAGTTCGGCATCGAACGGCTGTTCCTGGTCTCGCATGGCCGCCGCCTTGCGATCGCGGCTTTCTTGAGCCCCGCGGAAAAAGCAAGCTTTGCAACGGCGCTGACCGGCGCGCTCGGTGAGGCCAGGCGAGGCCCGAGCAGGACGACGATCGGCCCCCTCTCCCCAGCGGGAAGAGGGATATAAATAAGCGCAGGAAACGGGTGGTTTGGCGCGCTACGGCGCCCTAGATCGGGAGCAAATGATGGAGGCAGCCATGTTGTCGCCCGATCGTGTTTTCAATTCGACGCCGCTGTCGGAGGCCGCCGCCGATTACGAGATCGTGCGGAAAGCCATCGGACATATTCGCGGCCATTGGCGTGAACAGCCCGAGATCGAGGCCATTGCCGAAGCCGCCGGCGTTACCCCGACGGAACTGCACCACCTGTTCCGTCGCTGGGCCGGACTCACCCCTAAAGCGTTTCTGCAGGCGCTCACGCTCGACGGCGCGCGGCAACTTCTGCGCGATTCAGCAAGCGTGCTCGACGCCAGTTATGAAGTTGGCCTTTCCGGCCCGGGTCGTTTGCACGATTTATTCGTGACCCACGAAGCAATGTCGCCCGGCGAATGGAAATCCGGCGGCGAAGGTCTCACGGTGTATTTCGGCTTTCATCCTTCGCCATTCGGCAATGCGCTGATCATGGCGACCGATCGCGGGCTCGCGGGATTGGCTTTTGCCGACGCGGGAGCGGAGCGGGACACGCTCGGCGATTTGCAACGGCGCTGGCCGCGCGCACATTACCTTGAGGATGCTGCGCGCACCGCGCCGATTGCGCAACGCGTTTTCGATTCGAAACAATGGCGAGCGCAACAGCCGCTTCGGGTCGTGCTGATCGGCACCGATTGGGAAGTGCGGGTATGGGAAGCGCTGTTACAAATCCCTATGGGCCGGCTGACAACCTATTCAGGGCTGGCGGGCAGAGTGTGCAACCCCAACGCCGCGCGCGCCATCGGGGCCGCGGTCGGGAAAAACCCGATCGCTTTCGTTGTGCCGTGCCACCGCGTGATCGGCAAGGCCGGCGCGCTCACTGGCTACCACTGGGGCATTACGCGAAAGCGCGCAATGCTTGGCTGGGAGGCGGGCCAGGTCGCCGCGGCAGCCTGACGCCGCGGCAGAGCCTAACGCCACTGCCGATTGACGATGCGGCGGCAATCCGCAATACCGGTTGCATCTCGATTGAAGGCGCTTGGTAATGCAGCGGCGGCGACCGGTGATGCTGGTCGTTTTGGATGGCTGGGGCTGGCGCGACGACCCGCGCGACAATGCCATTCGCCAGGCCAAGACACCGAATTTCGACCGGCTATGGCAAACCGGCCCGCACGGATTTCTGCACACTTCGGGCCAGGACGTCGGCCTGCCCCCAGGCCAGATGGGCAATTCCGAAGTCGGCCATCTCAATATCGGCGCCGGCCGCGTGGTGATTCAGGACCTGCCGCGCATCGACAACGCTATTGCCAATGGTGAAATCGAACGTGCGCCCGCCCTCGTCACGCTGATCGAAAAGCTCAAAGCAAGCGGCGGCGCCTGCCACCTGATCGGGCTGGTCTCGCCGGGCGGCGTGCATTCGCATCAGGACCACGCCCTGGCGCTGGCCAAAATCCTCGAGCGAGCCAAGGTGCCGGTATCGGTACACGCGATCACCGATGGGCGCGATACGCTGCCGCAATCAGCGGCAAATGACATAAAGCGACTGATCGCATCCCTGCCGCAGTCGGTCCGGATCGCGAGCGTGTGCGGACGATATTACGCGATGGATCGCGACAAACGCTGGGATCGCGTCGAGAAGGCTTACAGGGCGATTGTGGAAGCCGACGCTCCGTGGTTTGCCGATGCGCCAGCCGCAATCGCCGACGCCTATAGCCATAAGAAATTCGACGAGTTCATCGTTCCGGCGGTGATCGGCGATTACCACGGCATGAGCGGCGGCGATGGCGTGCTGTGCTTCAATTTTCGCGCCGATCGCGTGCGCGAAATTCTCGCCGCGATGCTCGATCCGGACTTTTCAGCTTTTCCACGAAAACGCGTCATCCGATTCGCCACGGCGATCGGCATGGCGGAATACAGCGAAGAGCTAGAAAAACGGATGGGGACGATCTTTCCGCCGCAAAACTTATCCAATGTGCTTGGCGAAGTGGTCGCCAATGCCGGGCGCACGCAGCTGCGCATGGCGGAGACCGAAAAATATCCGCACGTCACCTATTTCCTCAACGGCGGGCGCGAGGAGCAATATACCGGCGAGGATCGGATCATGGTGCCGTCGCCCAAAGTCGCCACCTATGACCTGCAGCCGGAAATGTCGGCGCCAGAACTCACCGATAAGGCGGTCGCCGCAATCGGCTCCGGCAAATACGACCTGATCGTCCTCAATTTCGCCAACCCCGATATGGTCGGTCACACCGGCAGTCTTCCCGCCGCAATCAAGGCGGTCGAAACCGTCGATGCCGGACTTGGCCGCCTCATCGAGGCGATCCGGAAGGCTGGCGGGGTGTTGCTGGTCACCGCCGATCACGGCAATTGCGAGATGATGCGCGATCCACAAACCGGCGGCCCGCATACTGCGCACACCACCAATCCCGTGCCGCTTTTACTATCCGGCGCGCGCAATCGCGCGCTAGTCGCGGACGGATGCCTCGCCGATATTGCGCCGACATTGTTGGAATTGATGGAACTGCCGCAGCCGCAGGAGATGACCGGGCGATCGCTATTGCGCGGCGGCGGCGATTAAGCGCCGCCAGCCCATTCGATCACATCGTCGGCGGCGCCGCACTAGATATCCTTCAGGCCCAACACGTCGGCCATCGAATAAAGTCCCGGCTTCTTGCCGCGCGCCCACAACGCGGCATGTAGCGCGCCGCGGGCGAAGATCATGCGGTCCTCGGCCCGATGCGTTAGCTCGAGGCGCTCCGCCGGCCCGGCGAAAATCACCGAGTGCTCGCCGACCACCGTGCCGCCGCGCAGCGAAGCAAAACCGATGTCGCCGGCGCAGCGCGCGCCGGTGATGCCGTCGCGGCCGCGCACCGAATGCTGCGCAAGATCGACGCCACGGCCTTGCGCCGCGGCGCGGCCGAGCATCAACGCCGTGCCCGACGGCGCATCGATCTTCTTATTGTGATGCATCTCGACGATCTCAACATCGTAGTCGTCATTGAGCGTTTTGGCGACGCGCTTGACCAGCGCCGCGAGAAGGTTGACGCCGAGGCTCATGTTGCCGGATTTGACGATGGTTGCGCGGCTGGCGGCCTTGGCGATCACCGCATCTTCTTCGGCGGAATGACCGGTCGTGCCGATGACGTGCAGCAGTCCGGCATTCGCAACCAGTTCCGCAAACACCATTGTGGCGGCCGGAATGGTGAATTCGATTAACGCGTCCGCCGATCGCAGCAAGGGCGCTGCATCGGCGACGACGCTGACGCCGTTCTTGCCAAGCCCCGCCAATTCGCCGGCATCGCGGCCGATGACCGCAGAGTCCGGCGCATCGACGGCGCCGGCGAGCGTCACGCCTTTCGTTGCCGCCACTGCGTGAATGAGCGTACGGCCCATGCGCCCGCCGACGCCGGCGATCACCACTCGCAAGTCGGTATCTGCCGCGGCCATTTTTGCTACTCCAGTCGGGCCGATATAGCGGGGCGTTAGGCCGCCAGCAACACCGGGGGCTGTTTAGTGCGTGGCCCTGGAATTGTCGCGTTCAAAACCGCGCGCCGTCGTAACCCTCGGTTACGATAACATCGGCCTCGGCCTTGCCGTCGCGCAATTTCTTCGCTCCCTGGTATTCGGGTGAACGGTAGCAGGCGAGCGCGGCCTCAAAGCTTGGAAACTCGAGCACCACAATGCGATCGCGCGCCCTGCCCTCCATCACGTCACGCCGGCCGCCGCGCACCAGATAGCGCGCGCCGAATTTGCCGAACGGCGCCTGGTTCGCGACCAGATATGGCTTGTAGGCATCGGCGTTGGGCACGTCGACCTGGACGATCCAGTATCCCTTCTTGCTTGCCGACGGCGGCGGCGACGGCGAAGCGGGCTGCACCCCGTCATAGCCTTCGACGATGACGAAATCGCACACCGAATGCGATAGCCGCAGCGGCTTGGCCTGCTGATACTCCTCCGAGCGATAGCAGGCGCGCGCGGTGGCAAAATCGGGAAATTCGCGCAACACGCAACGGGCGCGGGCGCGGCCTTCGACGACTTCCATTTTGCCGCCGCGCACCAGCGCCACGCCATGATATTTTTCATGCGCCGGCGGCGTCGCCGCCATATAGGCCTTATAGCCTTCCGGATTGCTGATATCGATTTGCGGAATCCAATAGCCTTTGGGCATCGTCGTCACGCTCCCTAACCTACGCGCTCATGTTTTTGTTGTTGTACCGGCGATTTCAGCGACGATCGCCTCCGCCGCGGCTTTGGGGTCGGCGGCGGCAATGATTGGGCGGCCGACCACGAGATAGTCGGCGCCGGCGGCAATCGCCGCCGCCGGCGTCGCCAGCCGCTTTTGGTCGCCTGCGCCGCTGCCGGCCGGGCGAATGCCTGGCGTGACCAAAGTCATTCCGCCGCCGACGATGCGGCGCAGGTTGGCGACCTCCTCCGGCGAACAGACGAGCCCGTCGACTCCGAGGTCGCGGGCTTGCCTCGCGCGCCGCGCAGCCAATTCGGCAACCGTATTAGCATAGCCCGCGTCCTTCAGGTCGACGTCGTTGAGTGAGGTGAGCACCGTCACCGCGAGAATGCGCAAATCGTTTTCCCGCGCAGCGACTGCGGCCTGCATCACCTGCGGGTAAGCATGCACAGTGAGGAAGCCAGCGCCGAGGCTCGCGACGCTCTTCACTCCCGCCGCCACCGTGTTGCCGATGTCATGCAGCTTCAGATCCAGAAATACGCGCTTGCCGGATTGCGCAAGCTTGCGTGCATAATCGAGTCCTCCGCAAAAGCCGAGTTGATAGCCGATCTTGTAGAACGACACGGCGCCGCCCAGCCGCGCGACCATTGCCTGCGCCGCGTCAAGCGACGGCACGTCCAAAGCGACAATCAGACGCTCGCGGGGTTCCATTCGTGCTCCGGCAAACCAGATCCTTTTAATCCATCATGCCGGCTAATTCGATCAGCCGGCGCATCGCGGCCCGTAGCGCTGCGGCGAGCGCTTCGTCTTTCAAATTATCATCCTCGTCGAAGGCCAGTTCCGCCCGCGGCACGCTGACTTGTTCAGGGATCACCAAGGCGCCGCAGCCAAGTTCGAGGATTTGTCGCAACGCCATCAGCGAGCGAATGCCGCCGCCCATTCCGCTCGTCGCCGAACCGAGCGCAAACACCCGGCCCTTGAATGCAGCGTGGGTCGGCTCGCCGCGTTCGCGGACGCGCGATACCCAATCAATGGCGTTTTTGAGAAGCGGAGTGACCGACGCGCTGTATTCCGGGCTGGTGATGAAGACGCCGCGATGCGCCATGAGCGCTTGGCGCAGCTTGAGCGCCGCGGTTGGCGGTCCGGAAGCCGTTACCAAATCGGCATCGAATAGGGGCAACTCGTAATCTTCGAGTGAAATGCGCGTGACTTCGACGTCGAGCAGCGCCAATTCCTTGGCGGCGAGCGCAGCCAGCCGCGCATTATGCGAACCGGTGCGCAGCGAGCCCGGTATGACGAGGATTTTTGGGACAGACATTGAGAGCAGATGTCGGAGATCGGATGTCAGGATGACAAGACTAAGCCTGGCATCTGTCATCTGACCTTTGACCTCTGGCCTCCGGCCTCCGGTAAACCCAAACGCGCGCCGGCGGAATGTTCATCCAGATGCGTTCGGAAGCCTCCACCGAAAAACCGTCAAGCCGTTTCGGCAGCGGCGCGGCGACCGAATAGGTAAATTGCACAAAGGGCGCGCCCGGAGCCATAAGATCTAAGGCGTCGCGAATAAGCCGCAACCGCATGGTGATCGGTTTGGTGATTAGCGGCAGGCCAGAGACGACCGCGGCGGCCGGCTGCAGCAGCAAGGCGTGGAGCAGCCGGCGCATGCTATAGGCGTCACCTTGGACCAGGGTCGCCTCCGGATAGCGCGCACGCAAAATCCGGCAGAATGCCGGATTAGATTCCACCAACACCAGGCGCGAAGGATCAACGCCGGCTTCGACCAAGGCGTCGGTGACGGGTCCGGTTCCCGGACCCAATTCGACGACGGGGCCCGTGGATCGCGGATCGACATAACGGGCCATAGTGCGGGCCAGGATTTTACCTGACGGGGTGACCGCACCCGTGGAGAGCGGACGCTCGATCCAGGAGCGGATAAAGCGCACTTCATCGTCGAGCCGAATACCGCGCTTGAGCTCAAATCGCTTTATCTGTTGCTCGATCTTGCGGCCGATACCGTCGCGTTTTTGCTCGAACAGCCGAATCTGACGTTCGATCTTGCGCTCAATGAGAGTTTTTCTGACTTCCAGCAGGCGAAGCTGCCGCCCAATTTTTCGTTCGAATGACTGCAGGGCGGGCAGTGGCATGGCACCCACGCGACAAAGATGTTGCGGTTATTTAAAACATTTACATCACAAAAACCATAGAGCGCACTCAAGCGGCGCCGGCGCGACCGCCGAGGCCATCCAGGAACTCCTTGACCTTGCCGAGGAATCCGGAGGATTCAGGCTGGGTCTCGCTGGACGACAGGCGTTCAAATTCGGTCAGCAGCTCCCGCTGCTTCTTGGTGAGCTTCTGCGGAGTTTCGACTACCACTTGGACATACATGTCGCCGCTCTGACGTGAGCGGAGCACCGGCATGCCCTTGCCGGCCAGGCGGAAGCGGCGGCCGGATTGCGTGCCCTCCGGCACTTTAACTTTGGTCTTGGTGCCGTCGATCGTCGGCACTTCGAATTCGCCGCCGAGCGAGGCCGTCACCATGGAAACCGGCACGCGGCAGTGCAGGTCGGCGCCTTCGCGCTGAAAAAACGGATGCGCGCCAATCGACAGGAATATGTAAAGGTCGCCGGGTGGACCGCCGCGCACGCCGGCTTCGCCTTCGCCAGCGAGCCGGATGCGAGTGCCATCCTCGACGCCGGCGGGAATACTCACCGACAGCGTGCGTTCGCGGGTAACTCGCCCGGAGCCGGCGCATGATGCGCATGGCGTGTCGATCGACTGACCGCGGCCGTGACAATTCGGGCAGGTGCGTTCCAGCGTGAAAAAGCCCTGGGCGTGGCGCACCCGGCCATGACCGCCGCACATCGGACAAGTTTTCGGCTTGGTCCCGGCTTTGGCGCCGGAGCCGGAACAGGCTTCGCAGGTCACCGATGTTGGAATGCGGATTTGCGCCGCCTTGCCGCTGAAAGCTTCCTGCAGCGTAATCTCCATGTTGTAACGCAAATCGGCGCCGCGCTCGCGGCCGCTCGAGCGGCCGCGCCCGGCCGACATGCCGAAAATACCTTCAAACAGATCGGAAAACGTGGTGCCGAAATCGGCGCCGAAACCAGCCGGGCCGCCACCCATACCGTGCTCGAAGGCGGCATGGCCAAAACGGTCGTAAGCAGCGCGCTTATCCGGGTCTTTCAAGACCTCATAGGCCTCGTTGATTTCCTTGAAGCGATGTTCGGCCGCCTTGTCGCCGGGATTGCGATCAGGATGAAATTGCATCGCATGCTTGCGGAAGGCGGCCTTGATCTCGCCATCGTTAGCCGTGCGGTCGATCGCTAGCGTCTCGTAGTAGCAGCGTTTGGCCATCAGTCCTCACCCGATCGATGCCACCTATCGATGAACAAGCACCCCCGTTGAGGTTTCCGGGGGTGCCATCCCGATGATTGCGACGGCATCGAACGCCTCGCTACTAAGCAGACTTTTTGTTCTTTTTGTCGTCGTCGACCTCAGTGAACTCGGCATCGACGACGTCTTCCTTCTTGCCGTCACCACCGCCAGTTCCACCAGCGGCGTCGCCGGCCTGCTGCTCTGCGGCCTGCTGCTCTGCGGCCTGCTTATACATTGCCTCACCGAGCTTCATCGAGGCCTGCGCCAAAGTATTGGTCTTGGCCGTGATGGCGTCGGCGTCGCTGCCCTTGAGGGCCTCCTTGAGGTCCGCCAAGGCGTTCTCAATTGCGCGTCGATCACCCTCGCCCACTTTTGAGCCGTGTTCGGCGAGCGCCTTCTCGGTCGAGTGCACCAGCGCCTCGGCATGGTTCTTGGCCTCGACCTGCGCCTTGCGCTTCTTGTCCTCTTCGGCATGCGCTTCGGCATCCTTGACCATCTTCTGAATGTCGGCTTCGGACAGTCCGCCGGAAGCCTGGATGCGGATTTGCTGCTCTTTGCCGGTGCCCTTGTCCTTGGCAGAGACATTGACGATGCCGTTGGCGTCGATGTCGAACGTAACCTCGATCTGCGGCACGCCGCGTGGGGCCGGTGGAATGCCGATCAGGTCGAACTGACCGAGCAGTTTGTTGTCGGCCGCCATTTCGCGCTCGCCCTGGAACACGCGGATCGTCACCGCGGTCTGGCCGTCTTCGGCGGTCGAAAACACCTGGCTCTTCTTG
>Ga0126383_10001427_pt1 | contig 14879 bp, 18 predicted proteins | sample PanSoiMetPlot_35_FD_96882 | JGI IMG/M metagenome (GOLD analysis project Ga0126383, IMG submission 96882) | Tropical forest soil microbial communities from Panama - MetaG Plot_35 | ecosystem: Environmental > Terrestrial > Soil > Tropical forest > Bulk soil | place: Panama | collected 2016-02-17
AACCGCAGCGCGCAGCGCATGGTGAACAGAAGAGCGCGTTCGGCGCTCAGAACAAACCGGTGTATTGACCGCTTTTGCGCATTTGCGCCAAACTGGTCAAGCCTCACGACCTGAACGATTTGTAAGAGCGCACAATCTTGCCGGTCTCGCGGCTGGCCCACTGGCAAAGCACATCGGCAGCGATCCGCGTGCGGTAAATGTCAGTGACCCGCTCGCGCTCAAGCAAGAGTTCGAATACCGCGCGCGGCACAGTGACTTCAATCCGGCAATCGCCAACGCGCGGTCGGCCTTTTCCTTGGAGCGACATTAAATTCGCATTTAATCCTCGTTTATTGTTTTCGCAAGTGTGCTTAACATGCGCGACAGAATGCCAGAAGCGCAATCTGTTGAACCCGCTGCCGTTGCAGGCGATCCCACAATCCCTTTCACTTGTCCGTGGGCGCAAGCTAATCTCGCCAAAGCACTCGACGGCATGCAAGGCGCATCGAGCGGCGTCTTGGCTTATGGTGTCGGGTCTCGCCATCTGCGCTACAAAGACGCTGCCGCACAAGCGAAAGCCGTCGATTACTGGATGAAGATGGTCGAGTTCTATTGCGGCACTGATGCGCTGCCGCCAGCATTGACCGGACGCGACACAGCGTTCCGTGTAATCGAGCGCGACGTATGAGCACTGCGACGCTCAACGGTAATGGCAGCAGGATCCCGCGCGGCGCGCTGCTTGATTCGCGCGGTGAAGTGATCAAATCGACTGCGCCAGATTTCTTCAACACGGTTTACCCGAGTTACTACGGCGGCTCGACTGGCTACGCGCAATACGGCGCGAACATGACCAAGAACTCGCTCGCTGGCTGGCTCTGGCGCGGCAGCGATGCCGATGGCGACATCGGTCTGAATGTCCAAGTGCTGCGCGAGCGTTCGCGCGATGCGTTCATGGGAATCCCGATGGCCGCTGGCGCAATCGAAACTCTTGACACCAGCGTGGTCGGCGAAGGCTTGATGCCAGCGCCGGCCGTGGATGGCGAGGCGCTCGGTCTCGATGAGAAAGAGACTGCCGCGCTCAACTTGGAACTGCTGACGAAGTTCGGCTGGTGGGCGAGCGATCCGCGCGAATGCGACTTCGAAGCCAAATACGATTTCGCCACGCTCCAGCACGTCGCGTTTCAATCGATGCTGTGCTCGGGCGATTGTCCGATTCTCTTCCCGCTCATTCAGCGGCAGAACTGCCTGTTCGAACTCAAACTGCGCATCCTTGAGGCTGATCGCATCCGCGACCCGATGACGATTGATCCCTTCACGAATGTTTTCAACGGCGTCGAATTGTCGAGCGACGGCCAGTTGGTCGCGTATCACATCGCATACATGCACCCGCTGGCATTCCTGCGCTTTTACATGCCCGATCCCGCGCTGGTGCCGGGAAAAACTTTTCGCGTTGAGCCATTCGGCGCGGCAACAGGCAGGCGCAACATGGTGCTGCTCATTCGACCAGAGCGACCAGAGCAGCGGCGCGGAGTGCCGATTCTCGCAGTCTGTCTTGAATTGCTCAAGCAACTCGGCCGTTACACCGATGCCACTGTCACCGCTGCCGTGATTCAATCTTACTTCACCGCATTTGTGACATCGGAGTTTCCCGACCCGCAAATCTTCGACTCGCTGCTCACCGAAGCGCAGAAGCAGCAAATCATGAACCTGAACCCGTATAACGTTCAGTTGGGACCGGGAATTGTAAATTTCATGCGACCAGGCCACACGGTGAACTTCTCCAATCCGACGCAGCCGCAGGCGAAGTTCGGCGAGTTCTCGATTGCATGCGCAAAATTTGTCGGTGCTGCTCTGGGCATTCCTTACGAAGTGCTGCTCAAGCAGTATAACGCATCGTATTCGGCATCGCGCGCGGCGCTTCTGGATTTCTGGAAGCGCGTGCGCAAGTTCCGCGCGCAAGTCGTGGCGCAGCTTTGCCAGCCAGCCTACGAGGAATGGATGGCCGATGCCATTGCACTCGGCAAGATCGACAAATTCAAAGGCGACTTTGCTGACCCGCTCGTCAGGCGCGCGCTGCTCAAGTGCAACTGGACAGGCGCGAGCGCCGGATCGCTCGACCCGAAGAAGGAAGTCGATGCTGCCGATCAGAAAGTGCGCGCTGGATTCTCGACGATTGAGCGCGAGGCTGCCGAACTCAACGGCAGCGATTGGCGCGATAACGTCAAGCAACTGGCAGTCGAGCGCGACCTATACAATGAGCACGACTTGATCTTCCCGCCTGACCGTCCGCTCGCTGGCGCTGGCAGCGGAGTCACTGCGACTGCGCCCAAAGGCGGCACTGCACCTGGCGAACCCGCCGCGCAAGTCGCGCAAGGCGGTTCACCGACACCGGCTCCGGCACCAGCACCCGCGCCGACGCCAACACCTGAGCCAGCAAAAACATGAACGATTTCTACAAGTTTCGATGTGAATCAGGCGACGAACCGTCTGCCGCTGAACTTCTGATCTTCGCAGCAATCGGCGATTGGGAAGACATCGGCGAAGTGAGCGCGAAAATGTTCGCAAAAGATTTGTCATCGCTGCCGAAGAGCGTGAAGCGCCTCGACATTCACATCAACTCGCCCGGTGGATCGCTCTTCGAAGCAAGCGCGATCTACTCGCGCCTCGCTGATCATGCCAGCAAGAAGATGGTTTACATCGATGGCCTCGCAGCGAGCGCGGCATCAATAGTGGCGATGGTCGGCCACAAAATTTTTGTGCGCAGTAATGCGAATATGATGATCCATCTGCCGAGCGGTCTTGTGGTCGGCAATGCCGATGACATGCGGAAGATGGCTGGTGCGCTCGATACGGTGACTGAGTCGATGATCAATATCTACGCGAGGCGTAGCGGCCAGACGCGCGAATCGTTGCGCGACATGCTCGCCGCCGAGACCTGGATGACAGCCGAGCAAGCTGTCGAGCACGGGTTCGCGGATGAAGTCCGCGGCGTCGTCAAGGCCGCTGCGATGCTCGGCGAAAACCGCGCGAACTTCAACGGAACCGAGTTCGATCTCTCAAGATTTCATAACATACCGGCGTTCAGCGCCAAACCAAAAGGAGCAACCATGGCAAAACCAAAAGCAACCGCAGCAGCAGAGACAGATGAGCCGACGCCGACACCAACGCCGACGCCGGATCCAGCACCACCCACACCCCCGCCTTCACCGCCTGCACCTGACCCGAAGCCAGCAGCGCAGAAGAAAGACGATGACGACGACGAAGAGGATGATGACGAGAAAGAAAAAGCGAAAGCACTTTTCAATGCTGGCGCGCAGCATGAGCGCGCACGCATCGCAGCGTTGCAGAAGCTTGATCGCCCTGCGACGCACGCGATCATCGCCAAGGCAATCGCAGACGGCAAGACCGTGAGCGATGTGATCGGTGACGTCATGGCCGCGCTCGACAAAGCGTCGATGCAATCAGCGCGCCGTGAAGATGCTTCGGTGCTCAATGGCATCCCTGCCAGCGATGGCGGGACTGCTGCCGATGGCGGCAATGATTTCGCTGGGCGCATCGCATCGAGCGTCAAAGCAAAGCTGAAACAGCGCCGAGCGCCAGTGATGATGGTGAATGCTGGTCGCAATTAAACTTCTCACCGACGAACTCAACCAAAGGAAAACAAGACTATGGCAATCAAAGATTCAGTGAACTTCTCGAACCTGCAATCGTTCGATGATGATCCCAGTTGGATCATTCGGCGTTACCCGTTCACGGATGGCGCTGGCGGGCTGATCGCAAACATGAAACCGGGCTACCTCGTCAAGATGGGCGCGGCAACTCCGCAAGATGTTGTCGGCGCGCTGGCTGCCGATGATGCGGCGCTTGCTGGCATCATCGTTGACTTGCCCGATAACACGGATGTGCCAGCAGGCGCAGCGACCAAGACGGTCGCGGTGGCATTCGAAGGCTCGTTCGACAAGAACAGCATCAAATACGCAGACGGCTCGTCGCCGCTGAGCGCGGCAGCAGTCACGCGTCTGCGCTCGATCAATATCTACGTCGATCCCGCGACGCCAGCCGGAGCATTCGCACCTTAACAACCTCAACCGCCGAAAGGAACACAAACTATGAGTAACATGAATCCCAACTATGAGCCGCGGACGCTATTGGCTGCGTTCGAGACAGGCCCGCTCAGTCACACTTTCTTGCGCGACACGTTTTTTCCCGCGCGAGAATATCCACCGACCAACCTGGTCGAGTTCGATTTCAGGCGCGGTCGTCGGAAGATGGCACCTTTCGTCGCTCCTCTCGTCGGCGGCAAAGTGATGGAGCGGCAAGGCTTTGAGACGCGCTTCTATCGAGCGCCGCGCATCGCTCCTGTCAGGGCTCTTCGGACGCCTGACCTAGAGGCGCGTCTTCCCGGCGAAACGATCTACCAAGGTCGCACCGCAGCGGATCGCGCTGCCGATCTCATCGCAGAGGATTCGATCTTTCTCGATGAAGCGATCTCGCGCAGAGAGGAATGGATGTGCCGCGCGTTGCTCATCAACGGCGCGATCACGGTGACCGCTGATAACGGTTACACCAACGTGATCAATTTCATGGAGTCGAGCGCAGGCGCGCCCAACAATCATTTCGTGCCAACGGTGAAGTGGGATCAGACGAACTCCGATCCGATTGCCGACTTGGAAGCCGCGCGGCTTGCTGTCATTCGTGACAGCGGCATCTCGCCCAACGTGGTGCTCTTCGGAGCGACTGCGAAGAGCGCGTTCCTCAACAACGCGAACGTGTCGAAGTTTCTCGATTCAATCCGATTCCAGATCGCCACGATCAAGCCCGTCATTCAAGACGAGGCCGTGGTGATCTTCGGTCAACAGGCTGGCTTGCAGTATTACAGCTACGCCGAGTATTTCGAAGACGATGCCGGAACGCTTTACCCGATGCTCCCGCCTGAACTGGTGTTCATGGCATCGACCAACACGCCTAACAAGATCGTCTATGGCGCTTACACGCAACTCGAGGACGCGAAAGCGAAGCGGTTCGTGACGTATCAATCGTCGCGCATCCCGTTCGTTTACGGCGAGGAAGATGACGGCACGCTCTTCTACCGCCTGACCAGTTGTCCGCTGCCGATGCCGGTCGATGTTCTCGGCTGGCGTTTGATCGAAGCGATCACTGGCGCGTCGTATCCGTTCCCGACACCTGGCGAAGTTGCCTACTTCGACCCGAATGATCCTGACGCTGGGCCTGAGGAAGCGCAGCCGAAGGGTGAAGAGGGCAGAGACTTCTGGAAGCAGGCGAAGCCTGAGCCAGCGGACGAGGGCAACGAAGAACACGCCGACCTGAAAGAGCAAACCGTGGACGACTTGAAAGAGACTGCCGCGAATGAGGGCATCGATGTGCCGAGCCATGCCACCAAAGCTGAGATCGTGAAAGCGATCAAAAAGCACAGGAAGGCTAACAAGTAATGGGACTGCTCACGATCATCTACTGGGTTTTGCTGGTGCTGATCTTGCTTGGCTGCTTCGCGTCGCCAGCGTGGACGTGGTATCCGCGCGCGAACTCGCTGGTGACGCTCGCCTTGTTTGTGATCATCGGCCTCAAAATCCTCAAGCCGACTTGGTGAGATCATGCAAACGAAACCGCTGCTCTGGACTTCGGCAATTCTGCTGTTCATCGGGTTCATCATCGCGCCCGTGATTCAATTGCTGCATGTCTCACAAGAAGTGGGCCAGTTCCTCGCTGGCCTCAACTTCCTTTGCGGTGGGCTGGCATTCTTCGTGATCGCAGCGATCAAAGGAGAAGTCTGAACAATGAGTCTGCGCGATCAATTCAAGCCCGATCTGGCGAACGTGTTCATGAACACGCAAGAGTTCGCTGACGAGCGCGAGTTTCGAATCAGCGATGGCGCAGGCGGGTTCAATACATTCGTCGCGCCCGTGGTCTGGGACAAAGACGCCATCAAGATGATGCCGGTAGTCACGATTCACGGCGTGTTCATGGGCGACGTGCGCTGCTATATCGAGGCGAAGTATCTGCCGAGGCCGCCGGTCGCTGGTGAACTGATTTACTCGCCAGCAAATCAGCCATGGGAAGTGCTCGACTGCACTGATCAGGAATCGCTCTTCGAACTTTCACTTGCTGCGAGCCGCTCGCAGCCTTCGATGTATGGTCGAAATTGAACTAGATGCCAGCGCAATGGCGAAGCTGACGAAAGCACTCGACGGCATCAAGAATGGTGTGCCGCGCGTGCTCGCGCCCGCGATCAACCGCTCGCTCAATCACGGGCGCACAGTGATCAAGCGCGAGATCCGCAAAGACTATACGATCAAAGCAAAAGACATCCCGACAATCATGCGCTACGCGACTCCAGTGGCGCTCGGCGGGTCGATCACAATCAAGTCTGGGATGCTTGATTTGATGAAGTTCCGCGTCCGACCGCGAACACCGCCGAACCAGAAAGGCGTGGCTGTCTCATCGCGCCGACTTGTGCATGCCGAAGTGCGCATCGGCAAAGGCGGCAACCTGCCGCACGCATTCGTCGCGCGCATGCCGAACGCTGTTGTTGGTGTGTTCACGCGCGTCGGCAAAGAGCGCCTGCCGATCAAGCGGCGGCTCGCCATCGGGGCGCCGATCATGGCGAGCCAGCCGCACGTTCAAAACGCTGCTGGCAAAGCGATGCAAGAGACTTTGATCAAGCGCATCAACAGTCAGGTCGAGCGATTACTGGGCAAGCGCGGCACCACCAAAATCAGAGACATAGCGAGCGACTAAAATGCCACCGACCACGCTTACCAAACCAGATTTCGGATACCGGACGAGTTCGGCATTCTTTCTCGAAAAGTCGCTGGTGAAATTCATCAAGCAACTTTTCACTGACACGTATCTGCTCGACAATCCAGCTGTGAATCTGCACCAGTCAGCATTGAAAGAGATGCACGATCAGCCGCCCGACGCGCCTTATGTCGCGCAGCCAATTTTCACGCCGCAAGTCTCTTACGATCCGAAAGAGCGCGCGCAAGATTTGACAGGCAAAGTGCCGCCGCAAGTGCTGCGCGGTCGCATGCCGCGCATTGTGACGGGCGAGATCGATGCCGCGCAATTGCCAGACTTTCCTTCGATCACGCTGCAAGCGATCAGCGGTCACGTCGATAAACTCGAAACGCATGTCGGCGTGCAAATCTTTTTCCATGCTTACGATGAAGCGCCAGCGAGCCAAGGTTACCAAGACCTGACCAACATGATCGAGGTCTGCGCGCTCGCGCTCACAAGCTACGGCCAGAAGGGCATCGATGACGCTTACGTGATCATTCTGCCGCTTGAATGGCGAATCCCCGAAGCGCAATACTTCCCGCACTTCATCGGCGAGATGCAAACGACATGGCTCTTGCCGAGCGCGCGCCCGCTGCCGGATGCCGATGACGATATGTTCCCGTGGGTGCCAGCCGAGCACATTGATTTGAAAGCGAGCGCATCACCTGAACTGGAGATGAATCTATGGCCAGCACGAAACGGATCATAGGCCAAGTCATTTACGCAGGCCCGACCATTCCACAGCTTGGTCTGCACTACGGCAACATCTTTCGCAACGGCATCTTCCCGCAGTTTTACAATTTCATTGCCGCTTGCCCGTCAATCGGCGCGCTGTTCATTCCAGTGAAGCAATTCGCAGCAGTGCGACGCGAACTCAATTTCGACATCGCTCGAAACATGCGCGGGACAACTGGCAAGTATCCAGAACTTTATCGCGCAGTGCAGAAATGGCTTGCAGACGCAGCCAAAGAAGACCAAAAACCACAACCCAAAGGAGTGAAAGTAAAACACCATGCCTAATCTCGGACCTTTCCCACACGGCGTCTCATGGCAAGACGTCCCAACATCTGTAATCAGTCCCGTTTCGGCCTATCCGGGAATGAATGTCGTGGTCGGCAGCGCGCCGCTCTGGATGATCAAAGACGGAGCGAAGCATGTTAACGTGCCGCGCATTTACAACAGCTACGAGGAAGCAGTGCAAGAGATGGGCTACGATACCGACTGGGACACTTATGACATCTGCGAGCACATGGATGCCGTCTTTGTCGAGTTCGGCGTTTTCCCAGTGACTTATATCGCGGTCAATGACCCGTTCACTGGCTCGACCCCGCACACGCCTTCATCGTTCACGCTGGTCGGCGGCCAAATCGATTCCGCGCTCAAACTGATCCGCGATTCAATTGAAGTCACGCACACCACCGGCACGCCAGTTTACGTCGAGGGCAAAGACTATCTGCTCTCGCTCTCCAAAAACAATACATGGGTTGTGACGCGCGTTGCAGGCGGCGCGATCACAAGCGATACCGCTTCGATCATGATCGGCGGCGATGTTCCGTCGAGCACCGCAGTCACATCAGCGGACATCATCGGCGGTGTGGACGTTGCCACTGGCAAGCGCACCGGCCTCGAAGTGATCGAAGATGTTTTTCAAGCCACTGGCTACGTGCCAGGTGTGATCATCTGCCCGAAGTTTTCAAGCGATCCAGTGGTCGCGTCTGCGATGGAAGCGAAGTGCGAGAACATCAATGGCTGCTTTGCATGCACCTGCATCATCGATGTCGATACCTCGACAGTGAAGACCGCGCAGGACGTGAACGCATGGAAGAATACGAATAACATCGTGTTCCCGCGGCAAGAATGCTGCTTCGGCAATCCGACGCTGGTCGGCGCGATCATCGGACAGCCCGGCTCCGCGACGCAAATCACGAAGAAGTTTCACTTCGCATCACAGCAAGGCCCGCTCTTGCAGTGGACGGACACTTACAAAGGCGGCGGCATGCCGTATTGCTCGCCATCGAACAAGAATCTGCGCATGAACTCGCTGCAAGATTCGGCTGGCACAGAAATCCCGATGCACCTTGCCGATGCGAACATGCTGAACTCGCAGGGCGTGATCACCGCGCTCAACTGGATCGGCGGCTGGCGCAGTTGGGGCAACCGCACCGCTTGCTACCCGAGCAATTCGGACGTCAAGGATATGTTCATTCCGGTGCGCCGCATGTTCGATTACATCGGCAACACGGTGGTCCTGACAATCTGGCAGGAAGTGGACGAGCCTGGTAACCGCCGGCTGATCGACGCCATCGTGAACTCGCTGCAATTGTGGCTCGATGGCATCACTGCCACGGGCGCATTGATCGGCGCGAGCATCGCGTTCAATCAAAGCGAGAATCCGACGACCGAGATCCTCAACGGTCATTACGTTTTTCACATCTACATCGCGGTGCCGACGCCCGCCGAGTGGCTGGACTTCCGCATCGAGTATTGGGTTCCATACATCGCAAATCTCTGGCCATCGATCGGATCGGTTGGCACAACAACAGCAGCGGCAGCATAAACAGGAGGACTAACAAATGCAGATTCCAAACCATGTCACCAACTACAGCATCTTCAAAGACGGTCGTCGCCTGATCGGTTGCGGCAACGTCACGCTGCCTGATCTCAAGAATCTGGAAGACCCGCTCAAGGGCAGCGGTATCTTCGGCGAGATCGGGATGCCTGTGCAATGCCACTTCCAGCCGTATTCGCTCAAGATCACTTGGCTGACCATTGTCGATTACGCGCTCTTCTCAACGATCCAGAACGGCGCGAATCTCGATGCGTGGGCTGCGATGCAGACGCACGACAGCAGCCTCAACAAGATCGTGCATAACGGCTGGCGCTTCGTCATGGGCACCGTGCCGAAGGGATTCAATTTCGGCAAGCTTGAGATCGGGACGAAGCAGGAGTGCGAAACCGAATACGAATTGATCAGTCTGCGAATTTTGTTCAACGATGTGAACGTCTGCCAGATTGACAAAGAAAACGGCATCTGCCGCTGGTGGAACGGACAGGCGCTTGAAGACGAGGCGCTGCGCATTCGGCAATTGATTGGTTTGACCTAGGCCGCAAACTGATGGACAACATGCGGCATGAACAACAGCGATGATGATGTAATTGTCCAGCACACCGAACCGGTCAACCGCCTAACCGAGGTTGAAGAGCAGTCCGAAGAATATCGTGAGTTAAAAGTCGAGCAGCCGCAGAAGGCGCTCAAACTCACGTTCACTGAGCCATTCGAATACGATGGCGAAAAGTATCCGCATTTAATTTTCGATTGGGACAGCCTGATCGGGAAAGACTTCCAGCGCGCCGAGAAAACATTCACCAAGCTTTACAAAGCTGACAAGAATGAAGTGGTGCTGCCAGAGATGAAGCACCTCTACCACACCATTCTCGCTGCACAGGTGGCGAACGTCCCGCCGGGCCTGATCATGAAACTGCCGCGCCGCTATTACATAGCGATACGGAACGAAGCCCTAAAAGCCTGTGGCAGCTCGCCGGACGAGGAGAAAGTATAACCGAACTTCTCCGCGCAATCGCACTGAGGATGGCGCGAGAGACAGGCGGCGGTGTCGCGTTCTGGATAGAGTTGCCGATCTCCGAGTTGCTGAAATATGTCAACGAACTGAACGAACAGATTCGCGCGGAGCAAGCAGCGGCAGAAAAGCCCGAGTGATCATTGTGCGCTTATGAACCAGCACCAATACACTGCGATCTTCCAGATTGGCGCGAAACTTCTCGGCACATTTGATTCTTCGATGCGTCAGGCGCAGGCGCGCCTGAAAGCGTTGCAGCATGCCGCGAAAGAAGCATCAGGCGCGGTCAAGCTGATCGCCAGTTCATTCAAGACCGCGTTTGCTGGTCTCGCTGCGTTCGCAGTCGGGAGCGTGTTCAAGAAGATATTCGAAGGCGCATTCGAAGAGGCTGCCGAAGCGCAAGAGCGCGCGCTGGCGCTCACCAACGAGTTCTACATTCACATGAAAGCGCAAGGGCGTGAGGCTGCCGAAGGGCAGGTGAACATGCTGCTCGCTTACAATAAGGAACTCGCCAAGACCGGCGTGATCTCGCACAAAATCTACGATACGATGGCGGTCAGCCTTTCGAAGCTTGGCGAAGGCCCGCGACAGATCGCAGAACTTGAGCCAGTGCTTGCCGATGTGCTGGTGCGCGCGCGCGGCATTCGCGCGAGCAGTCAAGACGCAAGCGATCTCGCAGACACGCTCGTCAAAGTTGCGAAAGGCGGCCGCCAGATCGCACTGATGAAGTTCGGCATCTTGTTAGGCCCGAGTGAGCGCGAGCGGTTGAAAGCTTACAAAGACGATTGGCGCGGCGCGCTCAATTACCTGTTCTACTTTCTCAAGACCTACAAGGGATTCAATGAAGCAGCCGCGCGGACGCCGCTCGGTCAGATTCAGCGGATGCGCAATTCGTTCGAAGAATTGAGCGAAGAGATCGGCGCGACAATGCTGCCAGCGCAAGCGGACATGGCAGCGGCATGGGAGAAAGCATTGCCAGCGATCAAGCCGGTGCTGCTCGGCGCGCTTGAAGCAATCGCGCGCGTGCTGACTTTCATCGTGCAAGAGGTCGGCGCGTTCTACGAGCGGATCCAGATGCCGGATGCTGTTGCTGCGCTGCAAGAGGTCAAGAAGGCGTTCGTCGATTTACTGAACGCGCTCGGGATCGACATTCCCGAGGCTGGACTCTTCGGCAGAATGTTCGGCGCGGCATTCATCATCTCTTGCAAGCTGATCGTATTCTGGATCAACAACATCAAGATCGCGTTCGAAGTCTTGCGCTGGATTCTGAGTCCGGTGCTCGACATCGTTCACTTGATTCTCGAAACGCTGCGCGGCCTCGGCAAGCTGGAGAAGGTTTTCAAATTGCTCAAGACATGGCTGGTCGATTGGTTCTTGCATCCGGTCGAGTCGATCATTCATCGGCTGGAAGATTTGCTGGCGTTGCTGCACATCATCAAGCATCCCTCGCGCGGCACAGCAGAAGCGATGGCTGGCGGGCCTACGACGCCAGCAGACGTCGAAGCAGCGAACAAGCGGCTCGAAGAAGGCGCGAAGAAATACAAGAACAATCCCGCGCTCTTGCAGGCTTACTTGCAAGGCGCAGCCGCGCCAGCTGTGCCGAAAGGCGGGGCTGGGCCGACGCCAGCATACGCTGCACCTGGCGGCTACGGATACGGGCCGCAGACGCCACCACCGCCACCTAGACCAGCGCCCGGCTCGCCTTACATGCGGCCAGTAAGCAGACCGCCGATCACGCCAGCAATGCCGACCACGCGCGTTTGGGGAATGCCGAGCGCGATGCCAACGACCGCTGCTCCAGCTGTGCCGCCAGCCGCAGCCGCGCCACCACCAGCGGCACCAGCGACACCAGCTTACAATTTGCCAGCGGTGACAGCAGCGGCAGCGCAAGGCGCAGCGACAGGCGCAGCGGGAGCGCCAGCCGCACCGACTACGCGCGCGCCAGCAATTCCGATCACGCCCGCTGGCGGTTACTCTTCGATGCTTCCACCAGGTGCGACCATGCCGTATGGCGGCGGTGCGCCTTATGGCGGCGCAGTCGGCGGCGCAGGATTCGGCGCAGGCGGTGCTGCCGCAGGAGTGATGCCAGCGACTCCACCAGCAGTCGGTGGTGGCGGGGGCGGGGGCGGTGCGCCAACTGCTGGCACGCCGCCTATGCGAGGTGACACAGCAGCGGCAGCGAAAGCGCAAGCTGAAATCGCATCGGCTGCCGAAGGCGCTCCGGCATCGCTCAGCAAGCAGCAACAAAAAGGCGCGGTGCTATACGGAAAACTTCTCGACCAATTCAGAGCGCATCCACCGCCAGTGCCGCCACCGCCAGATGCCGCGCGGTTCGGCATCGTCAAAGGCACACCCGAAGAATGGGCGCGTTGGGGTGTCTCGGTCGCTCACGCTGAATCGGGCTTCAATCCGAAATCGACAAACCTGACTGATCCGGGCGGCTCGTTCGGCGTCTTTCAATACGCGCACGGACAGGCTTACGGCAACGCATACGATGTCGACAATTCAGTTCGCGCGTTTGTGCGCGACGCCAATGCCGCTGCGGCTGGTGGATCGATTCGCGGCAGCACTCTCGCTAAACGGTTCTCGACCATCGGCAATCATCCCGATGTCGGAACTGCTTACTTGGCAGGAGCGCAGAAGATCGCGCAAGCAAGCGCCGCGCAAGCCACGCCAGCACCCGCTGCCGCTCAACCGAATGCGCCGCCGCCGCTGATCGCAGCGATGCAGCATGGCGGCATCGCGCGGTTGCCGATGCTGGCGACGCTGGCAGAGCGCGGGCCAGAAGCAGTGCTGCCGCTCTCGGGCGCGCGCGGGATGCTAAGCAACCTGATCGGTGGCGGTCTTGAACGAACCGCATACAACCTGACGCATTCGCCCACGATCAACATTCATGGCGGCGCGACCGATGAAGCGATGGGAATGATGGAACACAAACTCAAAGACGCCGCGATGGAGTTCATTCGAAATTTCAAAGCTGCGCAGCGGCATGAGCGCAGACTAAGCTACGAGAGCGGTTATGGATCCTAATTACCTCACACCAGACCCGAGCGTGACTTACCCGCCGCAGCCGATTCCGTTCGGCGCGAGTCTCTACACATCGGTGCAGGGCGATTGGTGGGACCTGATCTCGCTCAAGGTCTATGGTATGCAGCGCGGCGATGAGTATTACATGCACAAGCTGATCGAAGCGAATTACGAGATCCGCGACATCTGCGAGTTTCCCGCTGGCACTCAAGTGATTGTTCCGGCGCTGCCAGTGAAAGTCGAAATCCCGCTCGTCCCGTGGACGAAAGCATCAATCGTGACAGTGCAATGAAAGAAACTTTCTTGAGCAAACTGCGCGACCTCTGGCGCATCTGGCGTCGCTGCCGAGAAATCAGGAGAGCGCGATGATCACTCAAGTCCGCGCGGCGCGACCGCAAATCATGTTGGGCGGTCAGGACTATTACAGCCAGCTTGCGCCTTATCTTCTGCACTTCGAATACACGGACAGCTGTGACGGCGCGCACGCGGACGATTGCCAGTTCTCGCTCGCTGATCGAGATCGCAGGTTCATCAACGATTGGATGCCAGCACCTGGCGCGACATTCGATGCCGCCATTCTTGCCGAGCGTTGGTTCGCGCCGAATGCCGCTGCGCTCTCGCTGGATTGCGGCACTTTCTACATCGACTCAATCGAGTTCGACCTGCCCGAGCACACGGTGCATGTGAAAGCGAACTCGATCCCGAACGATGCGCACGGCAAGGTCAGCAACGAAACGCGCGGTTTCGAAAACAAATCGCTGCAAGACATCGTCGCACAGATCGCGGGTGAGAATCATCTGGAGCCGAAGTTCATGACGCAAGCCAATCCGTTTTATGATCGCATCGAGCAGACGCAAGAGAGCGCGTTTCAATTTCTCAAGCGCCATGCCGAAGACGCCAAGCAGGAGATCAAGATCGCGCACGGACAGCTTTGGCTCTACGACCCGCTGACGCTCGACCAGCAAGCGCCATCATTCGTGCTGGCCTACGGCAATACGCAAGGGACCTACCGCATGAGCGGCGGCAAGTTCCGATTGCAAGTGACCGATCTCACCGCATCGACAGTCGTATCGAATACGGACATCGGCACAGGCGAGACAACCGAGCGGCAATTCGATGCGAACTCGCTTCTGCAAGGAACGGCAGCGGCAGCCGATGCAATGCCGGGACAGTGGAAAGACCATCTCAACTGGAACAGCGATGTAAAGACCGGCGGTCAAGGCGGCGGCTCATCAGGCGGCAGCCAATTGCTTGTCGCGACCACTTCTGCGCATTTGCGCCAAAGCGGTCGAGCCAGCCCGCGCGCAGGTGAAGCAGGCGGCGGCGGGCTGCAATACTTTTCAGATGACGCGGCCTCGGGCGACGCTGCGCTGACCAAAGCGCAGGCGCGCACGCGCGACAAGAACAAGCGGCAATACGAATCGGACATTGAGATGTCCATCGGGAACCCGCTGATCGCAGCAGGCGAAACCTTCACGCTTGTCGGCTGCGGTCAGTTCG
>Ga0126383_10001428_pt1 | contig 14872 bp, 8 predicted proteins | sample PanSoiMetPlot_35_FD_96882 | JGI IMG/M metagenome (GOLD analysis project Ga0126383, IMG submission 96882) | Tropical forest soil microbial communities from Panama - MetaG Plot_35 | ecosystem: Environmental > Terrestrial > Soil > Tropical forest > Bulk soil | place: Panama | collected 2016-02-17
CACATTTTTCGTTTCTCTCCTGAATCGGTGTGAGTGGGGCGCTGCTGGCCTGCCGGATGGTGGGCGAGCTTCAGCCGCCTGTTCCCGTTACGCGCCCTTCCCCGGCCCCGTCGAAACTAAATGCGGGCTAAATCTGCGCCGCGCTCATCGTCCTGATGATACGCAAAGTTCGACGCCGGAGTTTCGGTCGCGCGCGGAAAACTTGCTTCTGCCTGACAGATTAAGGCAGATGGCAGTATAGCAGCAGCATTAGGCGTTGTCACTCAACGCGAAAAGTTGGACAATGCGCTCGAATTCGCCGTTTTTTCATCACTACAATTCGACCCTGCAATCCGAGACTGAGGTGATTGAGACATGTCATTCTACAGCGGAATCCAGCGCAAAGCGGCGTTTGGGCTGATCGTCTGCGTCATCGCTTTCTGTTTGTCGCTCAACGGCGCCCACGGGCAGACGGCGGTGAAGGGGAGGACCGAGGTCTTTCCGGGCAAGGAGTGGGAGCGAATCGAAAAGCCGGAATCAATCGGCTATTCTTCGGCTCGCTTGCAGTCGTTGCGCGGCTGGCTTCAATCATTGGATACAACGGCGATGATGGTTTCGGTCGGCGGACGATCTTTGCTCGAGTACGGCGATCTGACACACCAAAGCTATCTGGCCTCCGTTCGCAAGAGCATGTTGGCGATTCTCTACGGCAAATACGTCGAGAACGGGAAGATTCAGCTCGACCAGACGCTGCGCGAGCTTGAATTCAACGACGTCGGCGGATTGTCGCCTCGCGAGCTGGAGGCGACGGTCGAGCATCTGATCTCGGCGCGCTCCGGGGTTTATCATCTCGCTTCCAATCCCGGCGATTCCACCGACAGCGCTCCGCCGCGAAACTCGCAGAGGCCGGGGAGCTATTACCTGTACAACAACTGGGATTTCAACGCGGCCGGGGCCGTGTTCGAGAAGCTGACCGGACGAGACATTTACGACGCGCTGGAGACCGATCTGGCGAAACCGATAGGCATGCAGGATTTCGACCGCGCCCGCCAGCAGAAGAGCGGCGACGCCAATCGCTCGTTGCACCTGGCCTATCACATCTGGCTCTCGACGCGCGATATGGCGAGGGTCGGGCTGCTGATGCTCCGAGAAGGTCGTTGGGCCGGGGGGCGGCAAGTTGTTTCTCGCGAGTGGGCGAGAAGGATTACCGGTCTGGTGACTCCACTCAACGAAATGAATCCGCCCGAACTGCGCTCGCTCGGAACCGGAGGCAGGTGGGGATACGGCTATATGTGGTGGGTCTGGGACGCGCCGAATTCACCGGGCCCGTTCGAGGGCGCATACACCGGAATGGGCGCCGGCGGACAGTACATCACCATCCTGCCGAAACTCGACATGGTCATCGCGCACAAGACGGATATGGGGCAGCCGCCGGCGCAGGGGCCGAGCGGGCGCCGCAGGAACGTCTCGCTCACCGAATACGATTCCGTCATCAGGATGTTGATCGCCGCCAGATGCCCTAGCGGCAGCTGCCAATGATCGGAGTCTGCTGAATCGGCCGGGCAGTAACACGAATAGCGAGGATTTATGCCGTTACCAAAGTCGCATCTCAATCGCAGGCGAGCCCTTGCATTGGCAATCTGCCTGACTCTTTGTTCCGCCCTGTTCTGGTTGGCCGAGAGCAAAGCGAGCCGCAATCCTGAAAAAGCGGCGCCCGGCCTGGCGCCCGTTCGGCTGAATTTTCAGTTCCGGGGTCCCTGGGAGAAACGTTTCGATTTGAAGCGCGGCGAAACGTTCGAGCTTTCGGTCGGCTTGCCGACGCCATCATCGCTGCCGCAACACGGACGTGTCGGTGTTCGCTGGACGCTGATCGAGGAGAAGAAAGGGTCCCCCTCGGCGACATCAATGCCATCACTATCCGCCCGCAAACCCGACGCCTTCGGCATCTACACGAAGCCGACCGCCGATTGGAAGAAGGTTTTGCACGCGCTCGACCCCGACCTGTATCTCGTCTACCGCGCGCCTGTGGCCGGTCTGTATGCGCTGGAGATAGCGCCAATCACCGACGAGGCCACGGTGTTCGAAGGCTCACGCTGGCGCGAAGACGGCGCCGCGCCACAGGCGGTAACGTTTCCGCGCCGGACGCCATGGCCTGTCGGGAAATCTGTTCCACTGGCGTTGTCGATCAATCCCCTGGACTTGAAGACCGAGACGAGCATGCGAGTTGAGACCGAGCCTAACGACACGCCTGAAATGGCGCAGGAGATCGCCCTGCCTGAAGGCGATGGCGTACAGGCGGTACGGATCACGGGCGGCGCTGACGACATTGAATATTTTGACAACGGCAAGGTAGGCAAGTCCGGCGACGACTGGTTCCGCCTCACGTTTAACGGTACGGAGCCTCGCCTTCTGACCTGCGACCTGGCGATCCCTGACCATACGCTGGCGGCGCAGCTCCGGTTTTACGCGCTCGACGCTTCGGGCGCTCTGGTCGAATACACTGAAGGCCGCAACGAAAACGAACGCACGCATCAGCAGAATGAACAGCACCGGGCCGCGATAAGCCGGTTGATCAAACCGGGCGGCGCGTATTTTCTGCGCGCCGAAGCCAATGCGCCGGGCTACGAGATCGAATTGCGCGTGTTGAAACCCGCGCCATATGAGGATCCGCGAATGGCCGTGCGGCAGGCGATGTACGATCATTTAAGTCAGGTTGATTCATGGCTGACCAACCGTCCGCGAGGCGCTTCGGTCGAGCGCCGCATCCGCGACACCGGCAATTTGATGGGCACGCATTGCATGAGCTGCCATACTCAATCGGGCGTCTGGGGACCTGCCGTACCGATCGAGAACGGCTACCGCGTCGAGAACATTCAAAACTTCCGCCGCCTGATCAACGTGATGTACGAATCGCTGCGCCCGACCAATTACCTGAAGGACGCGGCGAACAACACCAGCCTCGCGCCGCTCGACGTCGGCGACGGCCCCGCGGGAACGCGAGTCGCCGGTCACAACGTCTGTACGGCGGAGCGCGTCATCCCCGCGCGCAAGCTCCATTCGATGCAGGCGATCCGCGCGGCCAATCACACGCTCCAAACCGCCGATCCGAGCGGCATCAACGCCGCCGGGCCGGGATCTAACGTCGGCCAGTCGGTGGTTTACAACTACGCCGGCGAGATTCTGCGCACAGCCTGGGATCGCACATCTCATCCGCGCTACTTCGCCGCCTTGGAAGAGAAGGCCGAGAAGATGCTCGGCGTCTTCCCGCGTTACAGCGACGACCTGTCGCACCGGATCGAATTTTTCAAACGTTTCTTCCCGCAAGATTACATCGCCCAAAACCAGCGCGCGCGATCAATTCAACAGACGCTGCCTCCGGAGCCGAAGCAGGCGGGGACGCCTGCGCTCCCAGGCGGCAAACCGGCGGAACCGCCTCCGGCGCGTTTCCCGGCGTATCAACTGAAAACCGCCGATGAGGCTTCGAAGCTCTGGTCTCACATTCAGGAGCAATTGAAGCAAGACGAGGCGCGGCTGCGGGCGATTCAAAACGCCGACGGCTCGTGGGGCTTCGATCCCGGCAAGAGCGGCGCCGACGGCAAGACGTGGAAGACCAACGGAGAATTCGATCCCGCGCCGACCGCCCTGGCGCTGATCGCGTTTCAGGCGCTGGGCTACAACGCCGACGACAGGGCGGTGGCTCGCGGCGTCAAAGCCTTGCTGCGAACGCAAGACCCATATGGCCGCTGGAACAAGAACGCGCTGACGGGCTTTGTTACGACGGCGTACGCGCTGCACGCGCTATCGCGGCTTTATCCCGAGACGCCGGTCAAACCGGCTCGCGCGACGTTCGAACCTCGGCGCGGAGAGTCGTTACCGGCGGCGATCGCGCGCGTCCGCGAGCTTTCGCATACGGACGATCCGGCGCTAGTGGATCTGATGATCCAGGCCGCTTCGCATTCAAGCCCGCAGGTCCGTTTCTGGGGAGCGATGGCTTTGGGTGGCGTTCATCACGAGCGTGGCGTCCCGGCGCTCATCGGGTTGATGGGTGACCCGGTCAAGATGGTTCGCGACGCCGCGGCCTGGGCGATGAAGCAGACGTTGCTCGACGATACGGGCTTCGACGCTGTCTTCACCGCGTATGAAAACGGCGACGATCTGACGCGCGAGAGCGTCGTAAAAGCCTTGGGGATGCGCGCCGACGCGGTGATGACGCGGCCGCGATTCGACAAGCGGCGGCTGACGCGATTGCTCGACCGCGCGCTCAATGACGATCCGCATCCGGGCGTGCGAGCGTGGGCGGCGAAGGCCGGGTGGCAATGGTGGGTCTGGAATCCGCCGATGCGCGATTCGATCCAGCAAGCCTGGACGCGAAAGCTGCTCTCGGGAGAACCGAACGCGCTGGTCGAAAACTGTTTCCGCTATCAGAGCCACGCGCTCTTCATCGCCAACGGTCACAAGGCCAACGGCAGCGAAGAGCATCAGTACAAAGAACTCTCCGCGCTCTTCAAAACGCTCGAACAGAAGCTCGACGACGCGACGTTGTCCGGCGGCGTCAAAGACCGGTTGGCGCGGCGGCTCGTGACCATCGCCGCGACGTTCTACGCTTCGGCGGGCGGCGACGGAGGCCCCGGCCAGATGGGTTACATCACCGAGGGCAGCGTCGAGATGATGGGCAAGGCGACCCTGCTGATGTGGAATCGGACCGGCGAGGCGGACATGCCTGAGTTGCGCCTTGTGATGGAAGGCGCGGCGGGCGTCGCCTATCAACCGCTGCAAGATAAGATCATTGATTACTCGACGCGCGGCCCCGAAGAATTGCGCACGCTGGCCGCAGCCGCCGTCTCCGATCCGAGCGCGGTCACGCTGCCCGCCGTGCAGGAGAAGGTCGAGCCGCTGGTCGAACAGATCCATCGCGGCGCGCAGGATTACGACCGACGACAGACGCTCGCGCAGCCCGTGCTGCGGCTCTTCGCCCGCGCCAAATGGGCCGTGCCGAAGACCACCGAACAGCGCGAACTCCTCTACCGCCTGCTGATTCCAAAACACGACCAGGAACCGGGCGCCGCGGAGTTGAAGAAGATTCTCGACGCGGCGGAAGCCGCGGTCCGCCCGATGGGTTTGCCCGACGCCGACTGGTACATCGCCGACCGCATGGGCGCGACGCTCGCGTCCAACTCCGATCTGCACACCGACGTCTTGCTCCGCTTCATCCCCGGCGCGACGAAGAATCCGTTGACCAGCCACTTCTGGCTGCCGAGCGTCAGTTGGGTGACTTCTTACGGCGACGGGATTCCCGAAATCGATTCGGCCGGCCAACAGAATGGGCGACCGTCTTCGCCGGAGGTCGCCGCGGCCCGCGCGCGCGCCATCGAGCTTTACATACAGATGTTGCAACCTGACGCGCCGGTCATGAGCCGCAACATCGCCTTCCGAATGGCCAACATCACAGCTATACGCCAAAACCCTGCCGTGCAAGAAGCGCTGCGAAAGATTGTCGAGACGGAGAAGAACGAGGCCGCGCGTAATGCGCTGCGCATCAGCGACCCGCAATCGTGGCTGGCCGATTTGCAGGAGGCGGTGAAGAAAGAGCCGTTGGCCGCCGGGTTGCCCGGTCTAAAGGACGCGCAAGGCCAGCCGAGTCTGACGCCGCAATTCCTGGCCGACTTCCGTTACTTCAGCGATTACGTCGCGCCGGAACTCAACCGCAACCAGCGGATGGACGAGATGTCCTGTATGAAATGCCACGCCGCGCCGGGCCGCGTGCCTTCGATGGAGCTGGCCGCGCCGGACGGCAACGGGTACTGGTCAATGCCGAAGATGCTGAAGAACTATTTGACCCTGCAACAGCGCGTCAACCTGGCCGACATCGAAGCGAGCAAACTGTTGCGCAAGCCACTCAACGTTCAGACGGGCAAGGAAGACGGGCATCAGGGAGGACGACGCTATCTGCCCGCCGAACGCGGTTACCAGATCATTCGGCGTTGGGTGTTGGATCAACCGCGAGTGATGCGGAGTTTGGGGACGACGGCTGGCAGTAGCAGATAGAGGAGAGGCGGCGCCTGGCTTGTGATAAGATTTCGTCCGGAGGAAAAGTTGTGAGCGCAAACAGCGATTGGTCCGGTCATTCAAATGTGTCCGGGCGTTAGCCGCTCGCCAAGCTTACCCCCAATTTTGCTATTATCTGCCTCGCTCTCCCAAGAAAAACATCGCAAGGAGTACGGTCATGACTTTGAATATACGCAAAATGGCGCCGCTGATCGCGGCCACGCTGGCGCTCGTTTTCATTACGTCAGTGACGGCGCAGAAACAGAAGGCTTCCCACCAACCCGGCAAGCCGGTGATCTGGGCCGATCCGGGCGCGGTTGAAAGACTGGATTTCGCCTCGGGCGCAGGCGGGCGGATGGGGGCGCCCAAGCCTCCTTTCGTCTTCGTCGAAGAGAGTCTAAATGGAAGCAACCCCAAGGTGCGCGTCAAAGACGCGAACGGAGCGACCTGGACGGCCAAATTCGGCTCTGAGGTGAATGCTGAGACTTTTGCGACGCGCATCGCCTGGGCGGCCGGATATTTCGTCGAGCCGGCATATTTCGTTCCGAGCGGCAAGATCGAAAAACTCGGCCCCCTGGAACGGGCGAAGAAATCCGTCCGACCGGACGGCAGTTTCACCGATTCCCGTTTTGAGCTGCACAAAGAAAAAGGCGTCAAAAAGCTGGATGAAGAAGAGAGCTGGAGCTGGATTCAGAATCCATTCCTCGGAACGAAGGAATTGAACGGGCTGAAGGTGATCATGATGCTGGTGTCGAACTTTGATAATAAAGACGTGCGCGACGTCAAGCGCGGTTCGAACACGGCCATTTACCGGACTCCGACCGGAATCGGCGTGGAGGATCGTTATGTGGTCTCCGACTGGGGCGGTTCGATGGGCAAATGGGGAGGATTCATCACCCGCGAGAAGTGGGATTGCAATGGGTTCCGTGGCCAGAACAAAGATTTCGTCAAAGGCGTCAAAGGCGATCAGGTCGAATTCGGCTTTTCAGGGCAGCACTCCGGCGACTTCAAAGAAGGCATCCGCGTAAGCGATGTGAAATGGCTGATGCAATACCTCGGGCGCATCACCGATGATCAACTGCGCGCGGGATTGCGGGCGAGCGGCGCGTCGGCGCAAGATGTCGAGTGCTTCACGCAATCCCTCCGCGACCGCATCAATCAGCTGAAGAACGTTGAAGACCGCGGCAAAATAACGGACTGAGATTATGCGCGAAAATATTTTCCTGTCCCCCATTTTCCGGTCGGCGATAACCTGAACGGGAAAATGGGGGACAGGAAAATATGCGCCCGCAGCCTTAGGCGATCGTTCGCGACTCATTGCCGCGCTTTCGCGCTTTCACGCGGCGGTGTGGCCTTCGGCTGAGCCGCTTCTTCACTCAATAATCCGAGGCTCTTCGCTGTCGCCAGCAGTTTCCCCGCAATCGGCGCCGAAGTGCGCGCGCCGTATCCTCCGCCTTCGACGATGACGGCCCACGCGATTTTAGGGTTCTCGACCGGCGCGAAGCCGATGAACCACGAATCAATCCGGCGTTTCTCTTCCATTTTGATCCTGGTGCGCCCGCGCGAATCGACGTAAGTGACTGGCTTGCCAGTTTTGGGGTCGATCATCGGCGCATCGCGTTGGGCGGTTCCGGTCTTACCTCCCGCCGTCAGTCCCGCGTTGCGGACCGCCGCGCCGAACGCTCCCGCGGCGGTTCCGCGCTGCACCACTGTGGCCATCAGAGTGCGCATCTTCGCGGCGGTTTCGGGCGACATCGCCTGGCTGAGCGCGGCTGGCTGGCGGCCCAATTCGATCGTTGGTCGCATCACCTCTCCGCGCGAATTGGCGACGGAGGCGGCGATCATCGCCATCTGAATCGGAGTCAGTTGAACGTAGCCCTGCCCGATGGATTCGAGCGCGAGATCGTATTTCGTGATCTTACGCCCCGCGACGAAGGTCGAATTGAGAGGCGCGAGCACGTCGGAGAGGACTTTGACGCCGGTGTTCCACAGGTCGTGATACGCGCCAACGCCGATTGACTCCGCGCCGGTGTCGTAAACGCGAAGGCCGAAGCGCGCCGCCGCTTCGCCCATCCGCTGGCGTTCGACCTCGACGCCGAGTTGCGCGAAGTACTGGTTGCAGGAACGCGTGTAGGCTTCGAGCAGATTGAGCGTGCCGTGCGATTCGCCTTGGTCATCGCGGATCGGGCGGGTCGAGCCGGGTGGCGTCCAGCCTTCGCCCCGGCAGGTGAAGATTTTGTCTTCGAGCCGAGCTTCGATCGCGGCCGAGGCGGTCAGCGTTTTAAACGTCGAGCCGGGCAGATAGTATTCGTCGAGCGCTCGGTTGAGCAGCGGTTTGCGCCCGGCGTCGTTCCAGATCTCCTGCCATTCGTTGTCCACGTCGCTCGGATCGAAGCTCGGCGCGCTGGCCATCGCCAGCAATTCACCGGTCTGCGGGTTGAGCATAATGATTGCGCCCCGCCTGTCCTTCAACTGTTCCGCCGCCGCCTTCTGCAAATCGTAATCAATCGTCAGAACCATGTCCGGGCCGACGGGCGGGCGGGCGCCGCCGCTGTTGAAGTCGGTCAATTTCTCCCACCAGCTCTTTTGGGGTTGCGATGGGCGGAGCGTAGCCGCGACCCGTTCGAGTAACACGTCGCCGTGCGACAGCGTGGCGTAACCGACTATGTGCGCCGCGCCCGTCCCCAACGGGTAATCGCGGATGATCCGGCCGTAGAGGTAACGATATTTCGCCAGCGCCCGTCGCGGGTCGTGATGGCGGTCGTAAATCCATCCGCGCAGCGTGCTCTCGGCCTCGCGGCGGTTACGCTGATCGCGTTTGTTCTTTAGAGCCGCGAAAGCCGCGCTTTCGCCGAACGGACCCGTCGCGAACAATCCCCAATAGGCGTGGAAGCCGAGCGCCGCGACCACCATCAGCGCAAACGCAAAGCGCACGTAACGCAGACGGCGGCTGGTCAGGCGCGGCCCGAAGTCTTCGGGAATTTTCGCCTCGGCCTGACGGGTTTGATCGGAGATGGCCACCCGTGAACGATAACGCCACGTCGAAATGAACAACGCGAGGATCAAACCTGCCAGGCCAACCAGAAGAACGATTGTCGCAATAAATGGAAAGTTCATACGAATATGGAATGCGGAATGCGGAATGGCGCAACCCTATCTCTCTAAATTTCATTTAGGCGCCTCTCTTTTCACCTAACCTCGATTTCAGGTGTCGCCCGCCGTTACTTTCAAATTAGCTTCGACGTCGCCGAATTTCAGCCGGTCGCCATCGCGGACGACGCATCTGCCGCCCGTTTCTAGCCCCACGCCGTTGACGTAAGTCCCATTGCTGCTGGCGCGGTCCGCCAGCACGAGATTGCCGTCCGCAGAGAGCGCCAGCGCCGCATGGAAATTTGAAACCGTCGAATCGTCGATGATCAAAGCGTTCGCGCTGTTGCGTCCTATTCCGGTAGGTTCGGCGTCGCTCACGACGCGCGCCCGCAGATTGCGCGCCCTGCCTTTGATGCTTAGGGTGACATTGAGGGTTCTGCTTTTTGCCGGGCCAATCGCCGAATCGGGCGCCGTCCCGCCTTCAGGCGCGTTTTGCAGGACGACGGCGGGTTTGGCTTCACCGAAGCCGATTTTAATCTCAGAGCCGCGCGTGAAGGCGTCATACGCGATCCTGACCTGAACCTGGCCGAGTGTCGCATAGCGGCGGTTGAAAATATATTCGTAGACGCTCGCGGTCAGCTCGCGTTGCAGGAATTCGCGACGCGGCGCTCCCATTCGGGTGTAGGTCTCGTAATCGTAGCGAATTTCGACCAGGTTCGGGGCGATCAGGCGCGAGTCTTCGCGCTTCAGATTCTCTTCGACCGCCTGCTCAATCACATGCGCGAGCGTGGCCAGGTCGGCCCGCGCGCCGCCTTCAAGCCCGCTGCCTCGACGCAACGCGAAATCAATCGCGCCGCCGATGCGCTCGAATAATCGCCGCACGAAAAATTCCAGACGGCTGGAAAAGTCAGCGCCTTTAACATCATGTTCTGCCATACTCAAATCCTATGGGACTTATGGGACTTATGGGAGCGCTGTCTCTCGGTTTCCCTGTTTCCCTGTCTCTCTGTCTACCTGTCTTACTGTCTCCCGGTCTCCCTGTTTTTCGCCCGCTGCCTGGCCGCTTCAAACAAGACGGCTGCGGCCGCGGCGGCCACGTTCAACGATTCGACTGGGGCGCGCAACGGAATACGCAAACGTTCATCGCAGCGTTCCAACAACTCCAGTCCGAGGCCACTCGCTTCGGCGCCAAAGATGACCATAGTCGGCCGGCGCCAATTATAATCGCTGTATACCATCTCGCCGCTCGCCGCCGTCGCGACGACTCTTAACTTTGCGGCGCGTACTCGGGACAGCAATTCTTCCTGTTCGAGGCCGCTCACGAGAGGCAATCGAAAGGCCGATCCCATCGAACTGCGCAGAGTCTTCGGCGAAAACGCGTCGACCGATCCTTTCGTCGCCACCACGCCACTCGCCCCGGCCGCCTCGGCTGTCCTGACGATCGTTCCGAAATTGCCGGGGTCCTGCGCCCGATCGAGACAGACGATCAGCGGCGCAACGTCGTCTCGCGCCGGCAGGGTCTGGTCAAAAACGGATTCGGGCCTCTCCGCAATCGCGATCAGCCCCTGAGCGCTGACGGTGTCGCTGACGGTGTCGAGCGCGGCGCGCGTCGCCGGATAGAGGGGGCAGTCGAGGCGCGCCATTTGGGCGATGATTTTTTGCGCCCGCGGGTTCGGATCGGGCGCGTGAAAACAGGCCGTCAGTTTCAAACCCGATTGCAAACATTCCTCGATCAAACGTTCCCCCTCAACGAAGATCAAGCCGGGTTCGCGTCCGTCGCGGACGCGGCGCGCATGCTTCAGACGTTCGTTGGAAGAACTGGTGATGACCATATCGTTTTCCATATTACATTTGTCATTCGTCATTGGAAAAGGTCGGCTCTGGCAATGACGAATGACAAATGTAATATGGAAAACGGAAAATATTTTTCCATTCGCTCGGTCGGATGAGGGAGCGCTTTCAATGTCAGTTGAGTTTGGCTAGTATTAGCGGCCAGGCGCGCTTCGGGGCGAGCCTTTAACGAATTCCCGGATTACCGGAATATATTTTCACCTTTTTTATGCGCTTAGGAGGCACAGGCAGTGATGAGTAAGGAGCGGAGGTTCTCGATCTTTGCCATTGCAATTGCGCTGTTAATCAGCGTCGCATACGTTCGCCCGCAGGCGACCACGGATGACAAGGCCGCGTATGACCGTCTGGTCCGTGATTATGTCGGGGCGATAGACCTGATACGCGAAAAATACGTCGAAGAAGTCGAATACGAAAATCTGACCACGACTGCGATCCAGGGCATGCTCCGGACGCTCGACCCGCACTCGAATTACTACGACCGCAAGTCATTCGAAGAGATGCGAATGGAGCAGCGCAGCCAGTATTACGGCATCGGCGCTTCGATTCAGGGGCGCTATCGCGGCGTTTACATCATCGAAACCTTCAAGGACACGCCCGCCGCTCTGGCCGGGTTACGATACGGCGATCAGATCATCGCGATAGACGGAAAGAGCACGGAGACCTGGAACTCCGACCAGGTGCGCGACAACCTGCGGGGCGAACTTGGCACTGAGGTCAAGGTGACCGTCCGTCGCGTCAGCCGCCCCGAACCGATGACTGTCACGTTGGAGCGGGCCGCGGTTGATCTGCCTTCGATCTCCGGCTATTACATGGTCAAACCCGGCGTGGGCTACGTCGCGCTATCGCGCGGGTTCCATTCCACGACGAGTGATGAGTTGACATCGGCGATCTCCGCTTTGAAAGCGCAAGGGATGAATTCGCTGGCGCTCGATCTGCGCGGCAATCCGGGCGGCTTTCTGGACCAGGCGATCCGGGTCGCCGACAAGTTTTTGCAGCGCGGTCAGGTTATCCTCTCGGTCAGAGGACGGGGTCGCGGCGGCGACAGGGACTGGCCCGCCGAATCGGGAATGCCCGAATCTTTTCCGATGGTCGTTTTGATTGATGACGGTTCGGCCTCGGCCTCCGAAATCGTCGCCGGCGCCATCCAGGACCACGACCGGGGGTTGATCGTCGGCGAACCCAGCTTCGGCAAAGGACTGGTGCAGACGATCATTCCGCTTTATGGGGGCGCGGGGCTGACGCTGACGACGGCGCGGTATTACACGCCCAGTGGGCGCTTAATTCAACGCGATTACTCGAACGGCTCGAGCTACGAATACCATTTCCGCCGTAATGCGAATGGGACTGAAATGGCGCGGGCGCCCCATAACGATATGCGCCGCACCGACACCGGACGCGCGGTATACGGCGGAGGCGGCATCGAGCCCGACATCAAGATCGAATCTCCGCCGGTCAGTAATACGCAGGCGGCGATCTGGAGCGGCGGGTTGTTCATGTTCGTGCGCGAATTGATGGCCGGTCGCGTCGCCGGGGCCGCTGATTTCAAGCGGGACGCGATCGAGTTCGATCACCAACCGCAACCGGGCGAATTCGCCATCAACGATCAAATCATGAAAGCCTATCGCGAGTTCATGACCGATTTTCTGTCGAAGAATCCGGACACAGGAGTGACGATCAAGACGGTTGACGAGAATTTCGAGTGGGAGCGGCAGAAAATCCGCGAGGAGGTTCTGAGCGCGGCCTACGGCGTGGACATGCAGCGGCGGATGACGACGGAACTGGATCCGCAATTACAACGCGCGATCGACGAGATGCCGCAATCGGCGTCTCTGGCCGATCGCGCGCGCAAGCTTTCACGCTCCTCGAAGAAGTAATGTGAATTGCGGAGGAGTTATTTGCCGACGATCTAAATCCGGGAAGGCGGCTGAGCAATGACTCAGCCGCCTTTTCACCTATTGAGCGCAGAGAATGAGATTGTTTTTGGGCTTCAAAAAGAGTCGGGCCTTGTATTGCGCCGCCGCGATTCCGGCGCTCTTCTTTTGCGCGATTTGGGGCGCCGGAAGTTTACTGAGTCATCCGGTCAATCATTCGGTGGGCGCGCTGCCGGGTCATTTAGAAGGGCGCGAGGTCGAATTTGAAAGCGGTTCCGGTTCGAAGCTGCGCGGGTGGCTGATTCCGGGACGCGCTGGCGCTGGCGCTGTAATATTAATGCACGGTTTTCGAGCCGACCGGCGGGAGATGTTGGGGCGCGCGACATTTCTGAATCGGGCCGGATACAGTGTTCTGCTCTTCGATTTTCAGGCGCACGGCGCCAGTCCGGGAAAACAAATTACAATAGGCTACCTTGAAAGCCGTGACGCGCGAGCCTCCGTGGAGTTTATGAAAAGGGAATGTCCGGGCGAAAAAATAGGCGCCATCGGGCTTTCGATGGGAGGCGCGGCCGCCGCGCTGGCCTCGCCCGCGCTCGAGGTTGACGCGATGACGCTGGAGATGGTTTACCCCGACATCGAGCGGGCCGCCGCGAACCGGATGGAGAGATATCTGGGGGGCTGGGCGCGCGGTTTGGCGCCGTTATTGATTATGCAATTGCCAATGCGCGCGGGAATTGACGCGACCGCGTTGCGGCCCATCGATCATGTCGGAGCGATCAAAGCTCCAAAACTTTTCATCGCGGGCGCGAAAGACCGGCATACGAAACTGGCCGAATCCCGCGAGCTTTTCGCCGCCGCGAGCGAGCCGAAGGAGCTTTGGGTGGTTGAAGAAGCAGCGCACGGTGATGTACACAAAGTGGCGAAAGAGGAGTACGAAAGGCGCGTTCTGGATTTTTTTGAGAGGCGGCTGAGGTAACAGATTTGATGATTTTCCGTAGTTTCCGTATCTTTCCGCGTATTCCGCGTTCTCCTGTCGCCATGGAAGAGTCGCGCTCAAAGCGAATTTCCATGTTCTGGTTTTCACGCAAACGATTGATTCTCACGTCGCTCATCACCCTGGCGCTCGCGGTGGGGGGGTGGATTTACGCGCATCGCCCGAAACCCGTCGTCATTGCGTCCTACGTGCCCGAAACCGCGCTCGGTTATCTCGAAGTCAACGACTGGCCTCGACTGGTCGACAACCTGACCTCGACGAAAACCTGGCGCGAACTCGCGCCCGCCTACGGCGTTCCGGAAGAATTGAACTACTTCGGTAAGCTTGGGCGATGGGGTTGGATCACGTGGCTGACCGGCGGCGGGGAGGCGGCGATGCTCGCCCGTTCGCAATTCGCGCTGGTGATCACCGGACTGGAAGTTCGCGGGGAGCGGGTGAAGCCCCGGATGGCGTTGATCGCCGAGACGCACAGCGACGCGGATTCGCTGCGCGAAGTCGCCGAGAAGAGGTTATCGCAATTGGCGGAGACCGCATTCGGGAGCTTCTCCAAACAAAGCGACGCGTACGCCGGAGTCCCATTTGAGACCTGGCGCGCCGCCGATTCGGAGAAGCAACTGCTGGCGGCTCAGATCGAAGGCGAGCTGATTCTGGCCAATCATCCCGACCCGTTGCGCAATTGCATTGACACGCGGCTCGGTCGCGCGCCTTCGATAGGTAACAATTTTCACCTGCGCAACTCCCGTCCGCAGGTCGACCCCGGCGGAGGCGAAAGCGCGATCTTCGGCTTCATCACCGGCGAAGGCGTGACGCGACTGCTGCGGTTCTGGGCTTTCCTGATTTCGGGCGACACTCTGAGCAAAGCCGCGCTGGCCGGGGCGATGGGCGACGTCTTCACCGACTTCTCCTCGCGCGTGACCGAGGGCATAGCTTACGGCGCCAGTTTCGAAGGCGACGGAGTCGTTGATCGCTACACGCTGCTCTTCAAACCCGACCTGGCCGACGCGCTCAAGGCCGCCATAAAACCGGCCAGGCAAAATGAGCC
>Ga0126383_10001429_pt1 | contig 14870 bp, 12 predicted proteins | sample PanSoiMetPlot_35_FD_96882 | JGI IMG/M metagenome (GOLD analysis project Ga0126383, IMG submission 96882) | Tropical forest soil microbial communities from Panama - MetaG Plot_35 | ecosystem: Environmental > Terrestrial > Soil > Tropical forest > Bulk soil | place: Panama | collected 2016-02-17
AAGACGGATCCTGAGTGTTTCGGCTATGCTAAGGGTCCAGCCACTGCGATAAGCATCTCGGGCGGGGAACGAACTTCGAACGATGTTGGGGGAAAGCATGGAATTTCTCAAGCACACCGAATGGCCCATGTGGTTCGGGTACGCGGCGGTGGCGTCCAGCGTGATCACATGTGCGATGAAGACGATGATCCCCCTGCGAGTTGTGAGTATGACATGCAACGCACTTTTCATTGTCTATGGATTTTTTTCTGGAATTTATCCAACACTTATATTGAACCTTATTCTTCTCCCCCTGAATACCGTACGGCTGCAGCAAATGAGAAAGTTGATTCAGGATGTAGAGGCTGCGGCGTCATATGGAGAAACGTCGATCGACTGGCTGAAGCCGTTTATGTCTCGCACTAGCTTCCGCAAGGGCGATATTGTATTCCGTAAAGGCGACGCAGCTGATGCAATGTATTACAGTGTCAGCGGTCGATATCGACTCTGCGAGATGGGGATCGAGATTCCAACCGGCCAGGTTTTTGGAGATCTAGGTCTGTTGGCGCCGGGCAACCTGCGCACCCAAACAATCGAATGCATAGAAGACGGCGAGGTGCTCAGGGCGAGCTACCAGCAGGTCAAAGAGTTATATTTCCAGAATCCTCAGTTTGGATTCTATTTTTTGCGGTTAACGACTGAACGCCTCTTTGAGAACATCGCGCGTCTGGAGCAAGAGCTGGTTCATAAGAACGAAGTACTCGCGCGACTCGGCCAAAAACCGGCGTAACGATTATAGGCACGCCTGGAAATCAGTCAGGAACGCGCCTCAGCAACGCTGGTTTTTGCCACCCTTCAAAAATACGTCGCTGGCAGGGAGACAGACTCCCCTGTCTCCAATAGGTCCTGCCTCTGCACCATGTCAGAACAATCTGAGAAGTCCTGGATAGGCAGAGGTTTGTACCGATGGTCATCTGCGGCGCGTTAGGGTTTAGCTGCACACGCGCTTGGCTCGGGCGCTGGGGCGGTTGCGCGCGGTGTGGGTCGCAAACCCTCGCTCGAACAACCAGCCCCCAAATTCGCTTTCCAAAGTCTGGATTGCGCGCGTCAGCGAAGGTTGCGCAATACCGCAACGTCTGGCCGCCCGGGTGAAACTTTGTTCCTCACAGAGTGCGAGAAAGTAAAAAACCTGGTGTGTCTTCACCGGCATGGCTCGCTTATATCGAGCCGCAAATTGCATGGCACCTGAGATGAATGGCGATGCCATCGCGGCTCCGAGCAATAGGACGTATAAGACAAGCCAGATTGTCGCGACCGCGCTTTCACCATGGTTAGACTTTTCGGGACGTTGCCAGCGGGACCCGCTTCCTGTGTTGATCGGTCGCATGGTCGGCCTCCGATGGAAAGTCTGCCACCACGCGCTCGGGCTTGGCGGCGGTGACCTAGCTCACATTTGCCGCACGATATTTTTTGAGGCTGCGGCCAATCAATGACAAATAGGGATTGGATTACGAGTCTACTGAATCAGGTTGTCGACAGTTTGTTTTGACGTTTCGCCCAATTAGGCCGCTAAATGTGGTATTATTAGCCTATGTTACTTTTACCCGGACATCGATTTGGTGAGTTGTGATGACTACGGGGGCAACCACCACCGACAAGCACGGCGTGCTTCGCGCCCATCCTTTTTTCAGGGATTTGGGTAGCACAATAATTGATCGCTTGGCTCCTCGCGTTATTACGACCAAGCTGAAGAAAGGCGCAGTCATATTTCGGAAGGGGGACATCGGCTCAAAGCTATATGCGGTTCGCGGTGGCGCAGTGAGAATCAGTGCTCCATCTGAAGAAGGCAAGGATGCGATATTTAATTTGGTGGTCCCGGGCGAACTTTTTGGAGAAATTGCTTTTCTCGACGGCGGGCAACGGACGGCCGACGCTGTTGCGATTGAAAACTGCGAATTGCTGGTTATCGAACGTCGGGATTTCATCCCCTTAATACGGGATAACCCCGAAGTCGCTGAAAGATTGATCAAGATACTATGTGCTCGTATCCGAAAGACCAGCGAGCAGGTCGAAGATATTGTCTTTCTCGACCTGCCAAATCGTCTGGCCAAGGTCCTGCTCCATCTTTATCAGCCTTCTGCCACTGCTTTGACGTCCGGCAAAATTCACGTGACCCAGCGGGAAATCAGCCAAATGATCGGAGTCTCGCGCGAAAGCGCAAACAAGCAGTTGCAAGATTGGCAACGTAGAAAATGGCTGAAACTGGAGCGTGGTGGTGTGGTGATTTTCGCACCACAAGCGTTGCGCGACCTCGTGTCTAAAAGCTTGGTTTGAATCGCTCTGCCGCTTCTATTCCCCGCCGACAAAAGTTAGTGGACGGGCGACCTCTTCCAATGGCTTGCGCTCGGCGTCGACGGTCCAGCGCCAGGCAATACAGCCTCCAATAATCATCAGAGCTGACCCCAACAGGTAGCCGAAGAACACACTTGTACGCGAGCCCGTATCGATTAGGACTCCGAACAGAGACGGTGCAACGATTCCGCCGACACCCGTCCCCACTGCGTAAAAGAATGCAATTGCCAATGCCCGAATCTCGAGGGGAAAAGTTTCGCTCACTGTTAGGTAAGCCGAACTTGCCGCGCATGACGCGAAGAAAAAGATTATCGTCCAGCAAGCAGTCTGTATCGTGGCGTCGATTAAATTGCGCAGGAAAAGCCAACCGGTTAAAGCCAACAGCAGGCCGGAGGCAATATAGGTAAAAGCGATCATCGTCCGGCGGCCACGAGTATCGAATAAACGGCCGATCAATACAGGCCCCAAAAAATTTCCGACCGCAAAAGGCAGGAGATACCAGCCAATTTGGTCGGATGGGACGCCGTAAAAGTCGGCCAGAATCAAAGCGTAGGTGAAGAATATAGCGTTATAAAAAAATGCTTGTGACGCCATCAGACTTAATCCAACGAACGTCCGACGGCGGTGATGTTTGAAGAGTGTATGGACTACCAGATGAATCGGCGTCGACCTTCGGGCACGCAGGCGTACACGCGGCAAACACGGTGCCTCAGGAAGCGACGTAAATCGACTTTCGATACCGGCAACCACACGTGCAGCCTCGTCGGCGTGACCATGAGTCATCAGCCAACGCGGACTTTCCGGAATCCAGAATCTCATTAAGAAAATCAAAGAGGCGAGCCCAGCGCCGATCAAGAAAGCGAGGCGCCAGCCAAGGTCAGGATCAATTAAGTGCGGATCCAGCAGCACCAATGAGCCGAGCGCGCCTAAAGCGGCACCGACCCAAAAACTTCCATTGACCACAAGATCGCTCCAGCCGCGCACGCGCGCAGGAATGAGTTCCTGGATTGCCGAATTGATCGCCGCATATTCCCCACCAATTCCAGCGCCGGTGACAAAGCGGAAGAACGCGAAGCTCTCTATATTCCATGAAGTGGCCGTTGCTGCAGTTGCCGTGAGATACACGGTGAGTGTTATGAAAAACAGTTTCTTGCGGCCGAGCCGGTCGGTCAGCCAACCGAAGAAGATTGCGCCGACCACGGCTCCGGCAAGATAGGCGCTGCTGGCAAGTCCGATATCCGTGTTGGAAAAGCGCAGGCTGGAACTTTCTTTCAGCGCACCGGCGAGACTACCAGCAAGGGTCACCTCCAGCCCATCAAGAATCCACGTGATGCCGAGCGCCGCTACAACCAACGTGTGAAAACGACCCCAGGGCAGGCGGTCAAGCCGCGATGGGATGTCTGTTTCGACAATCTGCCCTCGTTGCATCATGAAAGCGATTTACACGTTGCCAGCCGGATTAACCTATTCGGAGTGGTTGGCTGCTCGAGAGAGCCTGCTTCTCACACTGCAATGATATAACGCAAAATAAATCATTAATCGCTGGTCTGGATTTTTTAAGCCCCGCTCGCGCGCAGACATCGATTGTTCGGAATAACAGAAAATCAATGGTTGTACTTAGGAGGGCATCTGTGCCGCGCGCTGACCAGCGGTAGTACCGGCAATCCTGCCGAATACCGAACCAGCCATAAGGCCAGTGCCGCCCGGATAATTAAAATAGAAAAGTCCTCCGACCAGTTCACCAGCGGCATGCAGGCCGGCGATCGCCTCGCCGTCCGTATCGATCACGCGAGACGCTGTATCGATCTTCAACCCGCCGAAGGTGAAGGTAATACCACAGGTCACCGCGTAAGCCTCAAATGGCGGCTCATCGATAGTATTGGCCCAGTTCGATTTATTGATAGACAGGCCTTCGGTCCGTTTTCCATCCTTGACGTTCGGATTGAAGACTATGTCTGTGCGAACGGCCCTGTTGTATGTCTTGATTGTCTCAAGCGCACGCTTTGTATCCACATCGTCAAGTTTTTTCACGAGCTCTTCGAGCGTGTCGGCGCGAACTTTAGTAACCTGCTTGATGCGATATTCGTCACGCAGCATCGGAATAATCTTTTTGTCGAAGATCTGCCAGGCGAACTGGCCAGGCTGCATCAAGATAACGCGGCCGTATTTTGCATAGGTGTAATTACGAAAATCTGCACCTTCGTCCACGAACCGCTCGCCGTTTGCATTGATCATAATGCCCCAAGGATAAGAATGCTTCTGGAAGTTGTCGCCAACGGCGAGGTCGCCGAATTCTGGTGCGTTGCGGTCCCAGCCGACCGCGTGACAGCCGGACCAGTTCCCGGTTGGCATAGCGCCAATTTCGAGTGCCATGCGAATGCCATCGCCAGTATTGAAACGGGTGCCGCGTATCTTGGCGAGCTCCCAACCCGGGCCAAGATATCGGGTGCGCATCTCCGTGTTGGCCTGGAAACCTCCGGTTGCCAGCACCACGCATTTTGCCTTGACTTCAACGGTGCGGCTATTGTGTTTCACGCGCACGCCTTTGACACCATCATCGTCCGCGATAAGCGACAAAGCGCGCGCATTGTAAGCGATAGTTATGCCATTCTCACGGGCGATTTTAGTGTGCGCTTCGATAAGTCCGGGTCCGCCGCCCCAAGCTTCGACCGTTAGTCCACCCCAAAACTTGAAGTTGTCGTTGATCTTGTAAGCTTGGCGTCCATAGATCGGAATAAAACGGATGCCCTTGCTGTGCATCCAGTGCATGGTGTCCTTGCTACGAGTGACGAGCAGCTCGCACAAGTCGGGATCGGTGCGATATTCGGTGAGGCGACCCATATCATCGAAGAACTTGTCTTCGGTGTAGGTGCCAAAATCAGTATTTGCGACCTCTTCATCGCTGAGGTCGGGCATCAGGGCGCGCAAATCATCAACGCCGTTGTATACACAGCGAAAGGCACCGGCCGTGAAGCGGCTGTTACCACCGGATTCTTCTTCCGGCGCACGTTCGAGGATCAGGACGGACACCCCGTGCTCGGCTGCTGCATGCGCAGCACAAAAAGCAGCATTTCCAGCACCGACAATCACGACGTCACTGGAGGCAGGCAGCATGAGTTTCAATCCATTCTGACACGCCGAAGAGTACCGGCGTTTGGTACCGTCGCAAGACTGGATTTTCGCCTACAGGCCGCCCCGAGTCGGATTTTCCGGTGGCAAACTGAAGCTTTCCGACTATTTTCGGAAAAATCCAGCGGCGCCGGTTCGTCAAAACCCGCAGATCGGCCGAACCAATAAGTGCGTTCCAATGTTAAAAGCAGGGGTCTAATGCAAGCGGAAACATTCCTTCAATGAGCCTCGTGCTGGCAGTCGTCTGCGTCATGGTGTGGCTCTATCTTATCGCCGGCCGCGGCAATTTCTGGCTTTGCCGGGTGCGCGACACGGATCGAATTCTGCCCGAGTTGGAGCATTGGCCTGCCGTCGTTGCGGTTGTTCCGGCGCGCAATGAGTCGGAATACATTGCGGCAAGCGTACAGTCTCTTCTGCGGCAGGAGTATGCTGGGGCGTTTAGCATCATCGTTGTGGACGACGATAGCAGCGACGAAACGGTTGCTGAGGCTATGCATGCGGCCGGATCGGTTCCCGATCGGCAGATGTCAGTGGTCAACACTAAAGGCCCGCCGTGCGGGTGGACCGGGAAGCTTTGGGCGCTCAAGCAAGGCATCGCCGAAGCTGAAAAACTGCGCCCGGAGTATCTGCTGCTTACGGATGCGGATATTGAGCATGCGCCCAGTACGCTGGCGTGGCTTGTAAAGCAATCTTCGGCCAGGCGATTTGTGCTGACGTCACTGATGGCGAAGCTACGATGTCAGAGCTTCGCCGAACGAACCCACGTGCCGGCCTTCATCTATTTTTTTCAAATGCTATATCCATTCTCGTGGGTCTGCCGGCCAAGTTCGAGCACAGCGGCCGCAGCTGGAGGCTGCATGCTCGTTCGCACGGACGCTCTTGCAAGCGTTGGCGGCATTGCGAGTATTCGCAACGCATTGATTGACGATTGTTCGTTGGCAGCAAAACTGAAAACAATTGGGCCCATTTGGCTCGGTCTGACCGACCGTGTACACAGCATCCGACCATATGACAGGTTATCCGATGTCAAGCGGATGATCTCACGATCCGCCTATGCGCAACTTCGTTACTCACCGTTGTTTCTGGCTGTAACGGTCGCAGGCATGGCTATAACATTCATAATGCCGCCGCTGCTCACACTCTCTGCCACTGGCCTGCCGCGATTTTTGGGATTGGTTGCCTGGCTGGCAATGGCGCTATCGCTCATGCCGACACTTCGATTCTATCGAGTGTCCCGCCTTTGGAGCGTTGCGCTCCCTGTAATTGCATCGCTTTACCTGTATTACACGCTTGGCTCTGCCTATCAATTCGTACGCGGGCAGGGAGGCCAGTGGAAGGGACGCATTCACGCTAATGCGACGAGCTTACAATGACCCATAGCGGTGAACTTCGATCCGGGAAGGGCGCGCATGACGAGAATTTTCCGGTCGCATCTCGTCTTATCAAGCGACGGCATCGACCTGTGATCTTAGCGTTCTATGAATTCGTTCGCGTCGCGGACGATATAGCTGACCATCCGGACCTTACGAGTACGGAGAAAATTGCCCGGCTTGATCGCCTTGAGTCCAGCCTGCTCGGCACAGGGGGCGATGACCCGGAAGGTTTGAAACTTCACGCGATTCTTGACGACAGGGGCCTATCCCCGCGCCACGCACAGGATTTGCTGAGCGCATTCCGGCAGGACGCGATCAAACACCGTTATGCGAATTGGGACGAACTCATGGACTATTGTTCGCGTTCGGCAATGCCGGTGGGCCGCTTTGTGCTCGATGTACATGGTGAAACCGGAACGACCTGGCCTGCATCGGATGCGCTCTGCGCAGCATTGCAGGTCATCAACCATCTGCAAGATTGTGCGAAGGATTATCGGGCACTTGACCGGGTCTATATTCCGCTCGATGCACTGGCGACAAGCGGAGCTAACGTCGAGCAATTGGCAAACAAAGAGGCGACTCCGTCTTTGAAAAATTGTCTTCGGGGATTGGTAACGCGCATTGCGACCTTGTTGGACGAAAGTCGCGGACTTGATGCAAGGGTAAGCGACACGCGGCTTGCGCTTGAGATATCAGTCATTCAGTCCCTGGCGAGCCATCTGCTGGCAATTCTGATGGTTCGTGACCCATTGGCTGAGCGCGTGCATCTCACCAAAACCGAAGCACTGCTAACAGCTGTAAATGGCAGTACGCGGGCTATACTGCGCCGGCTATTGCGTACAATGGCGCCAACGCAGCGATATCAGACCCCATGAGCGTCCAAATTCAAAAATCCTTAACACGCCAGTCATCCGCAGCGAACCGTGCGAGCGGCAGCTCTTTTTATCTCGCCATGCGACTCCTGAACCGCGAGAAAAGAGAGGCGATGTTCGAAGTCTACTCGTTCTGTCGAGAGGTTGATGATATTGCCGACAACGATATGCCACGTCCGGAGCGTCTTAAGCTGCTCTCTGCGTGGCGGCACAACGTCGACGCGCTCTATTCCGGAAATAGTCCAGTCGGGCTTGAGCGCCTGGCGAAGGTCATCTCTCGCTTTGGTTTGCGCAAAGAGGATTTCCTTGCCGTTATTGACGGCGTCGAGATGGATGCGCGCGAGGATATTCGGGCGCCCAGCATGGAGCGGCTTGAACTCTACTGTGATCGGGTAGCCTCTGCCGTTGGGCGGTTGTGCGTGCGCATTTTCGGCGTGAACGACAGCGATGGAAAATCGCTCGCTCATCATCTCGGTCGAGCGCTTCAACTTACAAATATCTTGCGTGATATAGACGAAGACGCCACCGTCGGACGCTTGTACCTACCGCGAGAGGCATTGGAACTCGCTAATATCAAAGCCACCGACCCGAACGTCGTGGCGTCCAGTCCACATCTCGCTCCCGCTTGCGATTTTATTGTCGAACGGGCACGCGGACATTTTGTGAAAGCCAACGAGATTATGACCGGCTGCCCACGTCAGGTTGTGCGGGCGCCGAGAATTATGGGTGCGGTGTATCGTCAGAAGCTCGAAGACATGGTGTCGCGCGGCTGGGCCCCGCCACGGCACCGTGTCCACGTGAAAAAGTCCTATCTATTGTGGATCGCTTTGCGACATGCATTCGTCTGACGGCGGCACAATACACATTATCGGGGCGGGGTTGGCGGGACTTTCTGCCGCCGTACGCTTGACTGGATCGCGCCGAACAGTCGCTGTCCATGAAGCGACTGCCCAGGCCGGTGGCCGATGCCGTTCATACTACGACCCGACCACCGACATGGTGATCGATAACGGCACTCATTTGCTGCTATCGGGAAATCATGCTGCCCTGTCCTTTATCGCGGCGATTGGATCCACGTCAGGCCTGCACGGACCGGGCGAAGCGGAGTTTGCCTTCATTGACCTTCCGAGCGGCGAACAATGGACGTTACGCTTTGGCGTTAGTAGGTTTCCATGGTGGCTCTTCGATAAAGAGCGTAGGTTGCCACAGACTGCCGTCGTTGATTACTTACCGCTTGTGCGGCTTGCTTGGACCTCTGTAGATAAGCGGATCGGGGACACTATAAATTGCTCGGGTCCGATTTATGAGCGGTTGCTCGAGCCATTATTGCTTGCCGCGCTTAATATCAAACCGCCCGATGCATCAGCAAAATTGGCCAGCGCGCTTATCCGCGAAACGCTTGGCCTCGGTGGCCAAGCGTGCCGGCCCTTGCTCGCGCGCGATGGATTGGGAAGTGTATTTGTTGAGCCTGCGATCGCCTATTTGCGGGAGCATGGGATCTCGGTTGCATTTCAGGATGAGTTGACCGCGCTGCGCTTTGGCAATGGGCGTGTCTCGCGGCTCGAATTCACGAAACAGACTGTTGATCTTGACGAAGAGGATGCAGTCATCCTCGCCGTTCCACCATATGTGGCAACAAATTTCGTCCCGGACTTGCAAGCGCCATCGTCATTTCGTGGGATCGTCAATGCGCATTTCCGTATTGATCCTCCCGCTCATTTGCCGCCGATGCTGGGAGTAATCAATGGCACTTGCGAATGGATCTTCGCGCTGCCCAGCCGAATTTCGGTGACCATCAGTGATGGCGGTGAACTATTCACTGCTCCACGTGCGGATCTGGCGCGGGCGATTTGGAGCGAGGTCGCGAAAGTGTCCGGCCTTCCGCACACGTTACCGCCTTGGCAGATCGTTCGCGAACGCCGAGCTACATTCGCCGCTACGCCGGAACAAAATGCGCTGCGCCCTATGGCAAAAACAGGCTGGGGCAATCTGTTCCTGGCAGGCGACTGGACTGCAACCGGTCTGCCGGCCACGATCGAAAGTGCAGTTCGTTCCGGTTATCGGGCTGCCGATCTCGTGAGTCAGCAGCTAAAGGCTGCCGCATGATGCTTGTGGAGAGATCGCAGTATTCGCCACAGCCGCTCGGCTTCAACAAACTGGCCGAGCGTGCGGGATGCGCATTGCTCGAATGCCAGCAGGGCGATGGGCATTGGGTGTTTGAACTTGAAGCCGATGCAACAATTCCCTCCGAATACGTGTTGCTTCGACACTATCGCGGAGAACCAAGGGACTCAGCTCTGGAACAAAAAATTGCCGGCTATCTGCGCCGGATCCAGGGTAAGCATGGTGGCTGGCCTCTCTATCATGGAGGTGATTTTGACATGAGCGCGAGCGTTAAAGCCTATTTTGCGCTCAAAATGATCGGCGACTGTCCCGACGCTTTTCACATGCGGCATGCGCGCGAAGCAATCTTGGCCCGTGGCGGTGCAATCCACTGCAACGTGTTCACCCGAGTACTGCTATCGCTTTATGAAATTCTGAGCTGGCGCAGCGTCCCGGAAATGCCGGTTGAAATTATGTTGTTGCCGCGTTGGTTTCCGTTCCATCTCTCCAAGGTGTCCTATTGGGCGCGAACTGTGCTTGTGCCGCTCCTAGTTTTGCAGGCATTGCGTCCTCGGGCAAAGAATCCGCTGGACATCAGGATTGACGAGTTGTTTGTGGAGTCGCCGCTCTCGATCGGACGAGCTACGAAGGCTCCACATCAACGCTGGACCTGGTTTGCACTATTTCGCGGCATTGACGCTGTGCTCCGCCCGGCGATCAGGTTTTTTCCGAAAGGCTTGAGGCGCCGGGCGATCGATCGGGCCGTCGCCTTTGTCACCGAACGGCTTAACGGCGAAGACGGGCTTGGCGCTATCTTTCCGGCGATGGCCAATGCGACGATGATGTTTGATGTGCTAAGCGACCATAAGAACGCTGCCATCGCACGCGGCTCGGTCGAGAAGTTACTGGTGGTCGGCAAAAATGAGGCCTACTGTCAACCATGCGTATCGCCGGTGTGGGATACAGCACTCACTTGTCATGCATTGCTCGAACTCGGGAGTAACGAGGCGCGCATAGGTGCGTTGCGCGGCCTCGATTGGCTTCTGCCTCGCCAAGTCTTCAACACTGTCGGCGACTGGGGTTTTCGACGCCCACAGGTGCGGCCGGGTGGTTGGGCTTTTCAGTATGCCAATGCCCATTACCCTGACCTCGACGATACTGCCGTCGTTGTCATGGCGATGGACCGTGCTCGCCGGACCGGGGCCGGCGTGCGGTACGATCAAGCTATCATGCGCGGAGCAGAATGGGTGAGGGGCCTGCAGAGTCGCAACGGCGGTTGGGCTGCGTTCGATGTCGACAATATTTATGACTATCTCAACAATATTCCTTTTGCCGATCACGGGGCTCTGATCGATCCGCCGACAGAGGATGTTACGGCCCGCTGCGTTTCGATGCTGGCGCAGCTTGGCGAGACGCTGGCACGGAGTGAATCCCTTGCGCGAGGCGTTGCCTATCTGCGCTCGACGCAAAGGCCGGAAGGAAGTTGGTATGGACGTTGGGGTCTGAACTACATCTACGGTACCTGGTCCTCGCTCTGCGCCCTCAATGCCTGCGGCGTTGATCGTGATTCTGCGGAAATTCGCAAGGCGGTTCGGTGGTTAATTTCCATTCAAAATGCCGACGGTGGCTGGGGTGAAGACGGTGCTAGCTACAAACTTGAGTATCGTGGTCACGAGGCGGCTACCAGTACGTCATCGCAGACAGCCTGGGCTCTGCTCGCGCTTATGGCATGTGGCGAGATAAACCATCCGGCGGTTGCGCGCGGGGTGCAATATCTTTCGGAAACACAAACGGAAAACGGCTTTTGGGATGAGGAGCGGTTCACCGCGACAGGCTTTCCGCGCGTTTTTTATTTGCGGTATCATGGATACCGCAAATTCTTTCCGTTATGGGCGCTTTCGCGCTATCGCAATCTGAAGGCAACCAACAGCTCTAGCGTGGTTTGGGGTATGTGATGGTCAGCGGCTCGAGAATTCGAAGCGGGCTTTTTGATCTTTGTTGAGTTTCGAATAAAAGCTATCAAACGCAATTTGCACCGTGGACGCTGCATAATTAATAGCCGTCAATTGATCGTTGGCAGAATCAAGCCGTGCCATCGGGTCGACAGGAATCGGCTGCGCACATGATGCGATCAGTAGCTTGGCCATGTCCGCCGATACTTTGTGCAAATTCTCCAGGCTAGCCGCCTGATCTTTGTTTGGTCGGACTCTCATTTCAATTTCTTTGACTAGGCGCTCTGCTTTTGCCAAGTTTTGCGCGGCGCAGGTTTGATATTCTTTATTCATGCTCATGCTATTGTCTGTGATTTCGGAATCGGGCACCGGATCGGATTGCGGCTGACGGCTGACAAAATGGTTTTTCTGCGTATTTGACAGTGTATCGTAAAACCTCCTGAGCGGCTCACGCACGGATATTCCGGCATCGCGTACAATCCAAAGCGTTTGCACCAATGCCCTCAGCCGATCCGACGGCGTGAGCACACCAGGATCCCGGCAATCGGCTCGGATAGTCTTCGCCGATTGGGTCGCCGCGGCTTGCAGCTTGTCGAGTGCGTCATATTGCGCGTCGGACAATTGCAAAACTTGTTGAACGCGCTCGGCTGGCCAATTGTCCAGCGGGCTAGAAGCGTCGCCACAACGATTTGTAGAACTGTTTGCATCGTTCACGGCAAAGCCTGTGGCGGCGGTGCGAGCAGATGTACGCGGTAGAGCGAAACGTCCGCTGATCGTATCGGCAATGACATCAAAACCGTGACCGCGCAATCGTCCTGAGTAGCCATCCGCCCAGAATGAAAAACCCAGCAAATCCTCAAAGGCAGCCGGCCACGCTGGCGGGCCTACCCAAAGAAGATGCGACCCGATGCCGGTCGAAGACGCGTTGGGCGGAGCAGCAGGAGCGATTGCTCGCGGCTCAGAGCTAGCGAAACGCTGACGCGGTTCAACTCTCGCGGCGCGGTGACGATGAACGCGAGGGTAGTGTCTAACATGACCCAACATCTGCCGAAAAGGACGGGTAATGCCGCCCACAATCCCTTGCGGGGACAACGCATGCGCAGTTTCCTGCAGCGGTACGACTGTCCCTATACCTACGACCAGTATTATGACGCATCCGCGCATGGCCGCAGTCCGAAGGCGGTTGCCACAATTCGAACGATGGTGCGTACATAACGGGCTAATCAGCCTGTAAGTTCCATCTACTCAAATTTGATGTGCTGGTCACTATCGGACCCCCGGCCTGATGCCGTTATCCCGCTTCAAGTAGCTCCGGTTTTTACTTCGCCTTGCGAATTTCCTCAAGTTTCCGTTCAACGTGCTGGGAAAAAACGTATTGCGCCGGCCGCTGGCGATCGAGTGGAATGTCAGGTTTCATAACACCATTTGTGCGGACGCCACGCAGGCTGACCGCAAGAGCCTTGAGAGGATGGGCGACGGCATCTTGAACTGCCGATGCTTCGTAGCCGGAATGCACCATGCAGTCAGCGCACTTCTCGTAATTGCCGGTCCCGTAAGCATCCCAATCAGTCTCGTTCATCAACTCATCGAAGGTCCGCGCGTAGCCTTCGCCGAGGAGATAGCAAGGCTTCTGCCAGCCGAAGATTGTGCGTGTCGGGTTGCCCCACGCCGTACAGTGGTAGCTCTGGTTGCCCGCGAGAAAATCAAGAAACAGGCCGGACTGGCTGAACGACCATTTCGCCTTGCGAGGTCCCCGCTTAAACACGTCGCGGAACAGCTGCTTGGTCTTCCCGCGGTTGAGGAAGTGCTGCTGGTCTGGTGCGCGCTCGTATGCATAACCCGGCGAAACGGTGATGCCATCGATACCCAGCTCCGTCACGGTATCAAAGAACGCGGCGACACGATCGGCCTGTGCAGTGTTGAACAAGGTGCAATTTATGTTGACGCGGAAGCCACGCTCCTTGGCACGCTTGATCGCCGCCACAGCCCGATCGTAAGTGCCTGGCTGGCAAACCGAGCGGTCATGCATTTCTTTATCCCCGTCGAGATGCACCGACCAGGTAAAGTAGGAGCTCGGCTCATACTGTGAAAGCTTCTTTTCCATAAGCAGGGCGTTGGTGCACAGGTAGACGAACTTTTTCCGCGCGACGATACCGCGCACGATTTCCGGCAGCTGCTTGTGTAGCAATGGCTCGCCGCCGGCGATCGATACAACCGGAGCGCCACACTCGTCGACTGCATACAGGGCGTCCTCCACAGACATGTTCTGATGCAGGATTGGATCGGGATAATCGATTTTCCCGCACCCGGCGCAAGCCAGATTGCATCGGAACAACGGCTCCAGCATGAGCACCAGCGGGTATCGCTTTCGGCCGATCAGACGCTGGCGAATGACGTAGCTACCGACAAACAGTTTCTGAAGAAGAGGAATGCCCAAGACTACTATCCTTGCTGATTTGCTGGGTCCCGGTCACGTCGAGCAGCTCTACGGGCACCCTGAATTCGATGTGCTCATCCTGGCCAGGCAGGGTGAAAACCTCTACCGGCTCAATCGCGCGCAACGCATTGATCACGTCACGTACCATGATTTCCGGCGCCGAGGCGCCGGCTGTAATGCCAACAACTTCGATGTTATGCAACCACTCCGGCTTTATTTCGCTTCCATTGGCGATCAGGTGGGTAGGAACACCGGCTTCGACGCCGATCTCACGCAGGCGATTCGAGTTCGAGCTGTTTGTAGCGCCAACTACAAAAATCACGTCGACCAACTTCGTTAACTCGAGCAGGGCGGTTTGGCGGTTCTGTGTCGCATAGCAGATATCCTCCGTGCCCGGTCCGACGACGTCCTTGAAGCGGCGAAACAGCGCCGTAATAATTTCCTTGGTATCGTCGACGCTAAGCGTGGTCTGCGTCACGTATGCGACCGGCGTGTCCTCCGCCAGCTCGAGCCCATTCACATCCTCTTCGGTTTGCACGAGGATCACCGGGCCTGGGATTTGGCCCAATGTCCCTTCCACCTCTGGATGGCCTGCGTGGCCGATGAGGACTACCGTGCGTCCATTGCGCAAATAGTGTCGGCCTTGCGCGTGCACTTTCGACACGAGCGGGCA
>Ga0126383_10001430_pt1 | contig 14862 bp, 17 predicted proteins | sample PanSoiMetPlot_35_FD_96882 | JGI IMG/M metagenome (GOLD analysis project Ga0126383, IMG submission 96882) | Tropical forest soil microbial communities from Panama - MetaG Plot_35 | ecosystem: Environmental > Terrestrial > Soil > Tropical forest > Bulk soil | place: Panama | collected 2016-02-17
GGCGGTTGGCGTGGACGCCACAAGAGGTCGTTACCGGTGAGTAGGAAGTCAGGTTCGTTGCCACTTCCAACAAGTCGAAACGGGATAACCCCCTTGATCGGTACACATTGGGGCGAATTCGATGTTGACGGCCAGCCAGCAAGCGCAGTTCCGCCCCGCGCTACCCTTCCATCGAATGAGGACAGAGTTGAGGCTCACGCAGTACAGCCACGGCGCCGGTTGAGCCTGCAAGCTCAGCCCGGTGGAGCTTGGGCAGGTACTCGGGGCCCTTCCCGCGGTTGACGACCCGCGCGTGCTTGTGGGCGCGACGACGGGCGATGACGCCGCGGTCTTTCGCGTGTCCGAGGACCGGGCTCTGGTCTCAACCGTCGACTTCTTCACGCCCATCGTCGATGATCCCGAGGCATTCGGAGCGATCGCGGCGGCCAACAGCCTCAGCGATGTGTACGCAATGGGTGCCAGGCCCTTGTTCGCCCTGGGACTGGTGGCCTTTCCACGTGACAAGCTGCAGACGGGGCTCCTGGATCGGATCGTCGCCGGTGGTGCCACCAAGCTGGCTGAGGCGGGAGTCCCGGTGGTTGGGGGTCACAGCATCGACGACGAGGAGCCCAAGTTCGGGTATGCGATCACCGGCGAGGTACACCCCGACCGAATAGTCACGCACGCGGGCGCGTTTCCGGGAGATCTCCTGTACCTGACCAAGCCCCTCTGCAGCGGGCTGGTCGCCACCGCCATCAAACACGGCCTCTGCCCGCCGGACCTCCAGCAACGGGCGATCGCGGTCATGACCCACCTGAACCGGCAGGCCGCTGAGGCGATGGTGGCGGCAGGCGCGGTCGCAGCCACTGACGTCACAGGCTACGGGCTGCTCGGTCATCTGGCCAACCTGCGAGTTGGAGCCGAGATCCGGCTCAAAGACGTACCCGTGCTCGAAGGCGTCCGCGAGCTGGTTGAGGCTGACCTCTTTCCCGGCGGGACTCGTCGCAACCACGCCGCCCTGAGGGAGTCTGTCGACTGGGGCGGCCTCGCTGAAGCCGACCAGCTTCTTCTCTGCGATGCCCAGACCAGCGGCGGCATGCTCGTCGCCCTTCCGCCAGATCGGGTGCCGGCCTTCGAAGCGGCCATGGCCGGCGCCCCTTATCCGGCCGTGCTGATCGGGGAGGTGGGTGATGGACGCATTCGCGTCCGCGCTTGAGCAGTCGGCAGCGGTGCGCCGCCGCGAGGTGACCGCAAGGGAGCTGGTGGATCTTTACCTGCACCGGATCGAGCGACTCAACCCACTCCTGAACGCCTTCTGGCTCACGACTCCCGACCTTGCGCGGCGGCAGGCCGAGGAGCCTGGGCACGGCTTGCTGTCCGGTGCGCCGACCACGGTGAAGGACCTTTCCGCCATGGCCGGATATCCGCTGACTTTCGGCTCCCGAGCCTTCGAGAAAAACATCGCGCAGGTGGACTCCTTCGTCGTGACGCGCATGAAAACAGCCGGCTGCCCGATTCTGGGCCGGACCACCACGCCTGAGTTCGGCTCGCGGCCCGTGACCGAATTCGGCCTCCACGGCGCTGCCCGCAACCCATGGAACCGCGATTACACGCCAGGGGGTTCGAGCGGCGGCGCGGCGGCGGCCCTCGCGGCCGGCCTCTGCGCCTGGAGCCACGGAACCGACGGCGGGGGCTCGGTGCGCATCCCCGCGTCCTGCTGCGGGCTGGTCGGCCTAAAACCTTCAAGGGGCCGAATCTCACCCGGGCCGCTTGTTGGAGAGGGCTGGGCCGGGTTGTCAACGCAAGGAGTCCTCACGCGGACGGTGTCCGACGCGGCGGCCACGCTGGACGCCCTGGCTGGTCACCTGCCCGGCGATCCTTACTGGGCGGAACCCGAGGGCTCTTACCTGGAGGCGCCGGCGCCGCCGCGTCTTCGAATAGGCTTTCAGGCCACAGCAGGCTCCGGCGTTGATCCCGAGATCCAGGCACTTGTGCGCCGAGCCGCGAGCGAGCTCGAGGGCCTCGGGCACCACGTGGAAGAGGGCGGCCCCGAGACGGGGGCCTTCCTGGACGCCATGCGGCTCTTGGTCATCTCTGGCACGGCGACCTACGCGGTGGCGGACACCGCCGCCCTCGACCCGGTCAACGCCCGGATGATCGCCGCGGCCGGCCGGGCGACAGCCGCCGATTACGTACTCGCGGTGAACTCGATCCGCAACCACTCGAGGTTGGTGGTCTCATTCTGGGACGACCACGACATCCTGGTCACGCCGACGCTGACCCGGCCGCCGCACCCGATCGGGTACTTCGAAGACGCTGAGCTCGCGCTCGACAGGGCCTTCGAGTGGATCAATTTCACCTATCCGTACAACTGCACTGGTCAGCCGGCGATCTCCTTGCCGCTCGGCATGAGCTCAGCGGGCCTTCCGCTGGGCGTCCAGCTGGTGGGACCGCCGCGTGGCGAGATGCTGCTGCTGGGCGTCGCCGTCCAGCTGGAGGCGGCGATGCCATGGAAGGACCGGCGGCCGCCGTACTGTGACTGAGTTCAGGCAACTCTCAACCATGAGCTGGAATTTGGCCGGCGACTGTAACGATCCGGTGCCCCCGACATCACTGAATCCCTCGCCCCGCGCCTCAGGTGACCCGGCACTCACTGGGGCGCGCCGGTAAGGCTGCGGCCAGCGGCCACCTCCGAGTGGTGGGCGGCGTGCTCGGGGGGCGCCGGCTGACCGCGCCCCGCGGCATCCGCCCGACGCAGGGCCTCGTTAAAGAGGCCGTCTTTAACATCATGGGCCCGTCAATGGACGGGGCTACGGTGCTGGATCTTTTCGCCGGCTCTGGCGCGCTCGGCATCGAGGCGCTGTCCCGGGGCGCCGCCGCGGCCACATTCGTAGACCACGACGACGATGCGGTTCGGGTCATCCGCAGGAACCTCGGCGCGCTGGGCCTGGGGGAGCGAGGCAAGGTCGTCCGCTCGGAGGTCACCCGGTGGTTGCTGAGCCATCCAGAGGACGTGAAGGCTGCTTCGTTAGTCCTGCTGGACCCGCCATACAATGACGCGATATTGGACCACGCCCTGGCCCTGCTGGACACGCTGGTCGCCGGGGGGACGACCGTCGTCGCCGAGCACGCATACAGGCGACCACTGCCGGCCCTGGAACGGCTTCGGGCGAGGCCCCAGCGCCGTTACGGCGACACCGCCATCAGCCTTTTCGAGCTTTGAGCACACGGGCGCTGTACCCGGGAAGCTTCGATCCGTTCACCAACGGCCACCTGGATGTGGTGCGGCGGGCGGTGGCTCTCTTTGACGGGGTGGTCGTGGGGGTGGCGGCGAACCCTGAGAAGCGGGCGCCCCTGTTTGGGCCGGAGGAGCGCGTGGCCATGATCGAGGATGCCGTTCAGGGGCTGCCAGGAGTGGAGGTCACGACGTTCCGAGGCCTGACCGTCGAGTTCGCGCGCTCCCTTGGTGTGACAACCCTCGTCAAGGGTCTCCGTGCATACTCCGACTTCGAGGCGGAGCTGCAGCAGGCGCTGATGAACCGGGTTATGGCGCCAGAGGTGGACACGGTCTTCCTGATGTCCGGGCCGGCTCAGATCTTCGTATCGTCAAGTATCCTGAAGGATGTAGCCAGTTACGGTGGTGACGTCAGCCACTTCGTTCCTGAAGTCGTAGCACGGCGTCTGAAGGAGAAGTTCCACTGAAGGTCGACGAAGTCATCGACCGGATGGAGTACCTGATCCATCACGCGCGAGGCGTGCCCTTCTCCAGCCAGGTGATGGTGGACGAAGAGGAGTTGCTGGGCCTGATTGACGAGCTGCGCCACCACCTGCCCGAAGAGATCAAGCAGGCCAACTGGACGGTCCAGGAGCAGCAGCGCCTGATCGCAGAGGCGCACGCCGAGGCAAGCCGGATAACTGCTCGCGCCAATGAGCAGGCACAGACAGCCGTGCAAGAGCATGAAGTCCTGCGCCAGGTAGAGCGGCAGTCGCAGCAGACGTTGCGCGATGCCCAGGAGCGGGCTGACCAGATCGTTAAGGAGGCTGAGGCCTATGCGCTGGAGCAGCTTCAGCAGCTGGAAGCGCACCTGAGCCGTACGCTGGCCACCGTCAAGCGGGGGGTGGAGGCGCTGCACTCAAGCCATCCGGTGACGGACGGCCGGCAGAACAAGGTCCGCAGCTCCAGTGGCCTGTAGCCCAGATCCTGCCTGAGCGGAACTGCGGGCTTCTTGCTGTCGGGGGTCGGGACCCCCTCCCCCGGGTCGGCCAAGAAGAACTGGAGATTCGTAACGAATCTCGTCCTTTCCGCCAACTGCGGTGGACGGGCCACGTCCAAATGCACGGGCAAGAATCCGCGCATTTGGTAGTCGTGGCGACCTCACATTCGCGAGTAGCATGCAGTGCGTGACGGTATTACCGATGCAGTACGTGGCCAGCAGCGGGCTGGCCATGGCCTGGGCTTTGCAGTTCACCGGCTGCACAGAAGGCGGAGAAGTTGATAGCAATTGAAGAGGCGGCCCCACCGAGGGGTGAAGCTCTGGGCAGCGTCGACGCCTCGCGACTTCTGGTCGACACGATCACCGAGTACGCCCTGTTCTTCATGGACCCCGGCGGCACCGTCCGCACCTGGAACCTGGGCGGCAAGCGAATCCACGGCTACGCCGCGGACGAGATCATCGGCCACCACTTCAGTCGCTTCTATCCCCCGAAGGTTGTCGAGCGGGGCACCCCCTCCCTGGAGCTTGAGCTGGCCCGCATTGACGGCCAGTACCAGGCGGAAGAGTGGAGGGTTCGCAAGGACGGATGTCAGTTCTGGGCAGGTGTCGCCATCAGGCCGCTCTACAGCGAGCAGAGTGAGCTGCTTGGGTTCGCCAACGTCACCTGCGACCTCAGCGATCTGAAAGAGGCGCAAGATCAGCTGGCACTGCTGAGAGAGCGCGAGCGGATCGCGCACGAGCTTCGGCTCAACACGGTCCGACTGCTCCGTGGTGTTGAGCTGGAGCTGCAGGGAATTGCCGGCTGGGCAAAGGACCCGGCGCTGATCGAATGGCTCCAGAACTTCATCGAGCGCCTTGACCGTGGGATGAGCGACGTTCGCCGCCTCGCCCTCGACCTGTCACGCGTTACCGGTCAGACCGTCCCATCAACTCTTTCCCAGTAACGGACCTGGGCCACCACTGACCGCTAACTGGAACTTACGAGGTCCGCGATACGTACTATTTCCCGGCGAAACGACCTCTCTGGTGCTCGGGATAGGTCCCATCGCCTAGGAATGGGACCTTATCAGGGGGCCGTCAGAACGGCCTGAGTCTGGGTCACCTGTGCAACGCGCCGTCCCCCGCTGTCGAAGATGTCGGTCTGAACCACGATCGTCGTTCGACCCACATGGAGCGGGCGGCTGGTGCCCTCCACGGCTCCACCGCGCACCGCCCGGAAGAAGTTGGTCTTCGACTCGATGGTGCTGGTGGAGGCTCTCGGCGGAAGGTTCAGGAACGCGCACAGGGCTCCGAGAGAGTCGGCAAAACTCATGAGCACTCCACCGTGCAGGACACCTCCGAGGGTGCAGCGCTCCGGTGCCCACTCCATGCGACCGCGGACCTCGTCGCGGCCTGCGCTGGTTGGCTGGATCCCCAACAGGCGGCCAAATGGCATGGTTTCGAAAAACTGGAGTGCCGACTGTGCAGCAGCGGCAGGGTCTTCGCTCATCACCGTATTCTTCTGATCCCGCGCACCCGCTGCTGAGCCGGCGCCCTTCTGCGTACCCTGCGACGCCGCATCAGCGCTGGGCGGGCCCGAACTACCTGGTAAACTTCCGCACGCTCATGGGACTCCCGAAGGTAAAGCTCTCCAAGGGCCGCAAAGGTCGGCGCCGCTCGCACCTCGCGCTCGGACTGGTGCAGCTGCAGCCCTGCCCGCAGTGCCGCAAGCCCCGCCGGCCGCACCACATTTGCCCGAACTGCGGCTACTATGCCGGCCGCGAGGTCATCAAGACCGACTAGAGGTGCGGCACCTCTAGCCTGGGCGTCGACAAGCAGCTCTTCAAGCCGCGAACCTTGACCCGCCGTGCTTAAGACCGCGTTCCTGTTTCCCGGCCAGGGGTCCCAGCACAAGGGCATGGGCAGCGAGCTCCTCCAGGACCCGCACGTCAGCGAGCTGGCCGATCGCTGCTCGGCGGTCGCCGGCATCGACCTCCATCGTCTGCTGACCGAGGCGGACGACGAAGAACTGCGGCTCACCACCAACGCCCAGCCGACGCTGCTCTTCGTGGGGGTTGCGCTGTCGATGTTGCTGCAGCGCCAGGGTATCCGCCCGCACGCCGCCGCAGGTCACTCAGTTGGCGAGTACACGGCGCTCTGCGTGTCTGGGGCGCTTAGCCCTGAGCAGGCCGTCAGCACCGTCGTGGAGCGTGGAAAGGCGATGGCTGAAGCGGCGCCGCCGGGCACCAGCTCGATGACGGCGGTGTTGGGCCTCGACCCGGAGCGGGTCGAGGCGGCCGTGATCGGATTGGCCGGCGTCTGGCCGGCCAATTACAACACGCCTACCCAGACCGTGATCGGCGGCACCCTGCCCGGGCTCGAGGAGGCGAATGCGCGCCTGAAGGACAGAGGCGCCAGGCGCGTCGTGCCCCTCAACGTAGCTGCCGCCTTCCACACGCCACTCATGGAGCCGGCAGGTGGCGTGCTGCGAGGAACGCTCGATACGGTGGGCTGGCGCGCGCCCACCATGCCGGTGATCGCCAACCTGTCTGCCGCGCCATACGGGGAGGCCGACCCTATCCCGGCGATCCTGGAGCGGCAACTCAGCTCGCCTGTACGCTGGGCGGATGGGGTGCGCGGGCTCGTTCAGCTTGGATGCGACTGCTTCATCGAGGTGGGGCCCAAGCGGGCGTTGACGGGAATGATGCGTGAGCTGGTTCCCGGTGCCGCCGCCTACTCCGTCTCGACGCCCGAGGCTGCGCGGGCGCTACGACTCACGTGACTGCTACAGTAATCGCCGCTATTGCGGCCCACCCTTCTGGAGGAAGGTATTTGGACAGCCAGAAGATCAGCTTCGAAGAGTTCAAGAACATCATCGTGGAGCGCCTTGGGTGCGAACCCGAGCAGGTGACAATGGATGCCTCGTTCCAGGAGGATCTCAACGCTGATTCACTGGACCTGGTCGAATTGATCTACGCGTTCGAGGAGAACACGGGGCTCGAGATCCCGGACGAGGACGCGGAGAACATCACGACCGTCGGTCAGGCATGGGAGTACATACAGGAGAAGTCCGCCACATAGGCAAAACCCGGACGGGCGGTCGAGGCCGCCGTGCTGTCATCGATCCGCTGGTGCCAACCGGTCCCCTGGAGGAGCTCGAAGAAAAAATCGGCGTCGCATTTCGCGACGCCGCCCTGCTGCGTGAGGCACTGACTCACAGCTCGTTTGCCAACGAGAGCCCGCAAGTTTCACCTCGAGACAATGAGCGCCTCGAGTACCTGGGTGACGCTGTGCTGCAGCTCATCACCGCGGAGTACCTCTACAAGCTCCGGCCAGAGTCCAAGGAAGGCGAGATGACCCAGCTGCGGTCCGCCATGGTCAACACGAACACTCTGGCGGCGCTCGCCGAGGAGCTCGGCCTGGGTGACTACCTGTTCCTTGGCAAAGGGATCGCCCGAGGCGGTGGCCGGGGACTCAAGTCGCTACTGGCCAACGCCTTCGAGGCGGTGCTTGGCGCGATCTTCCTCGACGCCGGCTACGATGCGGCCTACCACTACTACCTCGACCGCTTCCGTTCGCTGCCGGAACCGATCCAGGACGAGAACTTCAAGGGCCGCTTGCAGCAGATCGTCCAGGAGCGTTACGGCCTGACACCCTACTACGACAGCGCCGGTGCCCGAGGTGGCCGGCAGCGCGAATACACGGCTGTCGTCTACGGCGGCGCCGATCCCCTCGGGACGGGACATGGGTCCACCAAGCAGGCGGCAGAGCAGGAGGCGGCGCGCAGTGCGCTGAGCGAGTTCGAACGACGTGCAGCCAGCCAGAAGGGGGGAGCCCGGAAGCGTCCGCGGCCGGCGCGGGAGCCGGCGGAGTCAGCTGAGGTTTTCGTCACGCCCCAGGCTGGGTTGGATGTCGACTCGACGGCGCTGAACAAGGCGGTCGCCCTGGCCCAGGGCACCGGCGCAGAGCCTGGGCCAGAGCGGGAGGCGAAGCCGCGGCGCCGTTCACGCCGCTCCCGGCCTACCGTCGATCAACCGGGAGAGGGATCGACTGGCACGATCGACCGCGAGCTCGTCGAAGCGCCGCCTCCCGGGTTCTGACCGCGTCTCTCGAAGCCACCCAATCCTGCCAACGGCGTCGCCCGCTGCTAACCTGCCTCTCAGGTGCGACTTCGCTCCATCCGTCTAGCGGGATTCAAGACCTTCGCCCGCACGACTGAGATCACGTTTGAAACCGGCGTGACGGCCATCGTCGGCCCTAACGGCTCGGGCAAAAGCAACGTCGTGGACGCCTTCAAATGGGTGCTTGGCGAGCGGAATGCCAGGGAAGTACGAGGGCGCAAGATGGAGGAGGTCATCTATTCCGGCGGCCAGCGGCGACCGCGTGCCGGCGAGGCCGAGGTCACCGTCGTCATCGACAACTCGGATCGCCGTCTGCCCGTCGACTACCACGAGGTCGCCATTCGCCGGCGCGTGGACCGGACGGGCGCCAGCGACTACTTCCTGAACGGCAGCCGGGTCCGTCGCCACGATCTCATGGATGTGCTGGCATCGACCGGTCTCACCACCGACTCCTACGCAATCGTCGATCAGCGCGACGTGGACAACATCATCACCTGCACACCCGACGAGCGCCGGCGCCTCATCGAGGAAGCCGCGCAGGTGCGCGGTGTCAAGGCGAAGCGTGCCGAGGCAGCGGTGAAGCTGGAAGAGCTGGCCTCCAACCTGGTCCGCCTCGAAGACCTTCGCGTCGAGATCGAACCCCGGCTGGAGGCGTTGCGCGCTCAGGCGGAGGTTGCCCGTGAGGCCGACCAGGCCCGCAAGCGGCTGGAGCTGCTGCGGGGCAGCATCGCCTGGGAGGAGTGGCGGGAAGCCAGGGAGGCCCACAGACGGGCGACGAGCCAGCTGATGGCGCTTGAGAAGCGCCTTGCCGACGCGCGCGTTGCGGCGGAAGGCGCCGAGAACGAGTACAACCACTGCCGCCTGGAGCTGCAGGCGGCGCAGGACCGGCGGCTCTGGCGCCAGCAGATGGTGGGGACACGCCGACTCGAGGCGTCACAGGCTGAGCATGAGCTGGTGCTGGCCGAGGAGCGCGTCCGCAGCCAGGCCGCGCTGGTCGAGGTGGCTCGAGTCGAGCAGGCCGATCTGACCTCCCGTCTTTCGTCCACCACCCAGCTCCGCGACCAGCTGGCGGCAGAGCTGGCCGAGGCCGAGGTGCAGCAGGCGGGCATCGCCGGCCCGCCGCCTCCTCCTCCGGCCGGCGACGCCGAGAAGGCGCGTGAGGCGGCTGGGGAGGCCGATCGAGCGCGCAAGCTGGTTGTTGGCGCTGAGGCCAGTCTGGCTTCGGTCCGGGGGCGGCTGCGCTTCCAGGAGGAATCGCTCAACCGGCTGAACCGCCAGGTGGCTCCCGCGGAGGCGGAGCTGCCGGAGGCCGAGGCCGCTGCCGCCGCAGCGGGGGCCGTGGCTCGTGAGGCGACCGAGGCTGAAGCTCGGCTGGCGCGGTGTTCGGCGGAGCTGGAAGGTCTCCAGTCGCTGTGGCCCCAGCCGACGGGACACCGGCTGAAGCGTGTCGGTGACGTGATACTCGCCGGGCATGGCTTCGAGGCGGCCCTTTCGGCGGTGCTTGGCCCACTTGTGGACGCGTGGGCGGCGCCTGACGAAGATGCCGCGCAGGCGGCCGCCACGGCCACCGAGGAGCAGGCGACCGTGCTGTACCCGACCGCTGATACCGACGTCGAGCCCGGTTCCCTTTTCGAACACGTCCGGTGCGAGCCCGGCTTCGAGGCGGTGGCGCGCCGCTTGCTGGGGGGGATCGTGGTGGGACGTGAAGTCAGCCGGGAGGGGCTCTACCGAGAGCCCGGGCTGATAAGGAGCGGCAGCGATCCCAGGGTGGCGCTGTCCGCTCGCCGCCGAAGGCTGATGGACGAGGTCGGGGAGGTGGAGCCGGTCGCGGCGCAGGCACGCACCCGAACCGAGCGGAGCCGCGCTGCCGAAGCCCGGCTGCGCGATCTGCGCGCGGCCGCCGGGCAGCGCCAGCGCCTCGACGAAGTGGCCGCCCAGGTTGCCGCCAGTCGCGAAGCGGAAGCAGCTGAGTCGGCGCGACTGCCCGACCTTGAGCGGGCGGCGCTCGAGGCGGAGGCCGCCGCCGCCGAGCAGCGACGGGCGCTCGACGAGCACGACAAACTGCTCGCCGAGCATCGCGCTGAGGTGCACCGGCTGGAGCTCGACCGCGCACACTGGAGGGACCGCGTGCAGGACCTGGTGCGCCAGCTCAGGTCGGTGAATGACGACATTGCGTCGCTGGAGCGGAGCCGCGAGACGCAGCTCAAGCGTGCCGCCCAGGCTGAGCGGCGGGGGGGCGAGGTGGCGTCCGCTCTGCCGGCGCTGCGGGATCGGGTGGCGGTCGCCCAGGCCAATCTAGAGCAGGCCGAGGCAGACTCCCCCGATGAGGAAGCCGAGCTGGCCGAGGCGGCCAGGCGACTGGTCAGCGCTGACGAGACGCGCGTCGACGCCCGGCTGAAGATCTCGACCCTGGAGGGCGGCGTCGGGCTTCACAAGCGTGAGACCGAGCTGGCTCTAGCCAGGATGGACGAGCTGCGAGAACGGATGCCTGCCGGCCTGGCCCCCGAGGAGGTGCCGGGAGGCAAAGCCCGGGAGCGCGAGATGCGCCAGCTGGAGCGCCGGCTGAACGAGATCGGGCCGGTGAACGAGCTGGCTGAGGCTGAATGCGCGGAAATCGAGGCCCGCTACCAGACGCTGATTGCCCAGCTTGACGACATCATCGGGGCGCGCTCGGACCTGGAGACGCTGATAAAACAGCTGCGCGAGGAGGAGGAGACCCGCTACGAGGCGGTTTTTGGGGCTGTGGCCGCAAACTTCCAGGAGTTTTTCTCAGAGCTGACGGCAGGTGGCAAGGCGACGCTGCGGCACGCGGACGGGGTCGAAGGACCGGGGAGCGGGGTCGAGATCCTCGTCCAGCCGCCGAGAAAGCGTATGCAGAACATCTCGCTTCTGAGCTCTGGTGAACGGGCGCTGACGGCACTGGCGCTCGTGGTGGGCCTGCAGGAGATCAATCCTGCGCCATTCACCATCCTCGACGAAGTGGATGCGGCTCTGGACGACGCCAACGTGGTCCGGTATGGCGCGGTTCTGGAGCGGCTGGGCAGGGACCGGCAGTTCATGATCATCACCCACAATTACCTCACCATGGCCGGCTGCTCGGCCCTGTACGGCGTGCATCTGGACGAGAGTGGCTCGTCCCACCTGGTATCCGTGCGCCTGGAGGACCTCCAGGCGAAGGGCAAGTCAGAGGCGGCACAGTCAGCTTGAAGCTCGGGCTTGCGCCCGGCCATTTCAGTTCCAGATCAGTCCAGCGAGCTGATCGAGATTGAGGTTCCCACCGCTCAGCAGACACACGACGCGGGCACCAGGCGCTGCCTTGACCAACCCGGAGCGCAGGGCCGCCACCGTCGCCGCCGCAGCGCCCTCCGCCACCAGCTTCTGCCGGCTCATCAGCCACACGACCGACTCGAAGATGTCTGCGTCGGGGACGGTGACGATGTCATCGACCCAGCGCGCGACCATCTCACGAGTGAGTTCACCAACACGGCGCACCCGCAGGCCGTCGATCACGCAGTCGACCGCGTCGAGCGTCACCACGCGGCCCGCTCTTACGGACTCGCGCATGCCTGGCGCGCCCGACGACTCCACGCCGACAACACGAGCACGAGGGGAGATGCGCTTTACCGCCTGCGCGACGCCTGAGATGAGGCCGCCGCCGCCGATCGGAACCAGGACGACCTCGACATCACGCAGCTGCTCGACGATCTCCCGCCCGAGCGTGGCCTGACCGGCGATGAGGTCCTGGTCGTCGAAGGGATGGACGTATGCCAGGCCCTGCCCGGCCACTATCCGAAGGGCTTCCTCGTTGGCGTCATCCCAGATCGTCCCGTGCAGAATCACCTGGGCTCCATAGGCCTGGGTCGCGGCGATCTTGGATGGGGTCGCATTCTCGGCCATGACCACGACCGCGCGAACGCCGCTGAGTGTCGCGGCCAGGGCGACGCCCTGGGCGTGGTTGCCGGCCGACGAGCAGATAACACCGCGCTGCTTCTGCTCCGGGCTGAGCACCCGCAGCTTGTTGAGCGCGCCACGGATCTTGTAGGCGCCGGTCCGCTGGAACATCTCGGCCTTCAGCGCGACTCGAAAGCCGGTCTCCTCGTCCAGAAGCCGCGAGGTGAGGATTGGCGTGCGCCGAACGTGCGGGCTCACGCACTGCCAGGCTTCATCCAGCTGTCGGTTGGTGATGGCATCCATCAGCAAGAGGTGAGCGGACTAGCGGACTGCAGCAGCCACCTCTAGGCGAGCTGTGAGCGCGCTTCTTGCGCCCAGTTCATGTAGAAGGCAACCTGTCGCGGCGCAGCCACGCGGTAGAAATCCATGCTTTCACGGCCGAGAGCGACAACCCCGACGGCGTCGGCATAGACGTCGACCTCGACCAGGTTGTCGAGCGGCGTGGCGAACGCCTCGGACCCTCCGGTGAAGTGGAGGAATCGGTTCGACACTGTCAACGAGCCACTGTCGAATGGGGCTAGGGGCGGCATCGGACCGCTTCGGAGCGTGCCCAACCAGAATCTTGCGCCGGTGTGCGCGACCGCCGGCGTGACGCCAGGTAGGCGCACACCCGCCGCACCTCGTGACAGCCCTGCTCCGACGCACAGGTGGGCGACTTCACCCGGCGCTAGCGCGGCCGGCGTCTCAACCGCCGGAAGTCCATAGGCACGGAAATGGGCCGCCAGGTGCAGCGCGTCGAAACCCATCTGGCGCGCGGCCTCGTCTCGCGCGTGGACTTCGCCGGCGATGGCGGACAGCTCCGCTTCGGCAGCTCCACAGGCGGCGCGGAGCTCCCCTACCTGCGTCTGGAGTGTGAAAATTCCCGCGACCAGCGCCTCGGCGTCCGGTACCTTCGCCACAGCCGGCGCTGTGGTGATGGCCCAGCTGGCGATCTCGACCAGAATCTGCCGGAGCCGCGCCGCGGCTCGTGTGCGCTCGTGCGCGCGGTCGCGTCCCGCGATGCGGGCGGCGAACCTGAGCATCGCGGCCGCGGCGGCGGCCCTCTGCCCTGGCTCAGCTGGAGCGATCTGTTGGTCGAGCTCAGTGATCCTCGCCACGAGCCGGTCTGCCTCCTCCAGCCAGGGATGGAAGTCGGCAGATGGTGTCCACCAGGCGCGGCGGGGCACGAGCAGGGCACCGAGATCGGCCAGGGTGTCTTCGATTCGAGAGTCGGCGTCGCGGATCCCGACCTGCCTTTGGGCAACCTGCTCACGCAGGTTGCCCAGCGTTGTGCGTAGCTGTCCGAGCGTCGCCATCGATACCAGGCCCGCGCCCGGCACTTCGACCTGGGCGAAGCGCTCGACGTCGGTTGGGGTGGTGATCACAGGCCTAGCCGATGGTGATCTGGGTTGACGCGGTGCTGCTGCCGCATGTCACCGCAAGCGGCCAGGTCCCCCGTGGAGCGTTCTTTCTCACCTGCCAGGTCCAGGCCGCCACCCCGTCGGCGCCTGACTCGTCTGGGCTCAGCGCAGGCGCTGACGGATAGCCGATCGTGATAGTGCAGGCGGTATGAGCAGTCGTGCGAACCCGAACCGTTACCTGTTCCCCGCGTTCCGTGCTCAGGGGCGCATTGATGAATACCACGGGTAACGCCGTCGGGGCGCGTGTTGGGCTTGGCGTTGGCGTGATCGGCACCGGTGTCTGCGCATATACCGTCGGCGCCGGCGCTATGTCGGCGGCCTGGGGGTGCCTCGGGCCGAGCGCCGTGGCACGTCCTGCCGATGGTGATCCGTGGGTTGCCAGGCCGATCACCGCCCCGAGCAGCACGATCGCCGCAGCTGCCACGGCCGCGACCAACCGCTGCCTCCGGCTGAATTGTGGAAGGCGGAGGCGTTCGAGCCACGACGCCCGCAACGACACCCACGACGCCAGCCGGTCCCGAGCTCGGGCAAGGCCGCTGGATCTCGGCAGCGCCTCGCGCGAGTAGTACGAACTTGGAATCGGCCCCGGCAGTGGCCAACCTCCCTCGGGCACCCGGCCACTGTAGCAAGTCGTCCCGTCGGTTGGCTGCTCAGCCGGCCTCCCTCAGCAGCGGCCGCCGCGGCCCCAAGACCGTCAAACTTGAGGGACATGGCCGTCCGCTACACGTTTCCGTTCAGTGCGATCGTGGGCCAGGAGCGGATGAAGCTCGCCCTGTGCCTTAACGCGGTGCAGCCATACATCGGCGGTGTACTGATCCGGGGCGAACGCGGTACGGGGAAGTCGACTGCGGTCCGTGCCCTGGCACGCCTTCTCCCGGAGCACGACGTGGTCATGGGTTGCCACTTCGGGTGCGATCCGGACGACCGCGAGGCGCTGTGCGTCGACTGCCGCGAGCGCACGCTCCTGGGTGATGGCCCGCTACCTCGCGAGCGGAGGCGGATGCGGGTCGTGGAGCTGCCGATCAACGCTTCCGAGGACCGGGTGGTGGGCACCATCGACCTGGAGGCGGCCCTCAAAGAGGGCTCCAAGCGCTTCGAGCCCGGGGTCCTGGCCGAGGCCAACCGCAACATCCTCTACGTGGACGAGGTCAACCTGCTGGACGACCACATCGTGGACGTGCTGCTGGACGCGGCGGCCATGGGGGTGAACGTGGTGGA